>Ga0194115_10005714_pt1 | contig 12838 bp, 10 predicted proteins | sample TA2MahsurfametaG_3_FD_148656 | JGI IMG/M metagenome (GOLD analysis project Ga0194115, IMG submission 148656) | Freshwater microbial communities from Lake Tanganyika, Tanzania - TA2015002 Mahale S4 surface | ecosystem: Environmental > Aquatic > Freshwater > Lake | place: Tanzania: Lake... | reverse complement strand
CACTTGATTTCGCGCTAAAATTCTACCGACATATTGGTACAGATGTACGTATGAACGTTCAATGACGTTAAATGTTGCAAAAAGTTTCCGCCCGCAGAAGTAGGGACGTGAGCAAACGGCTTGTCGTCAACTTATAACGAAAGATTTCACCACCCAACCACGAACGGGATCACGATCACGAGCATGGATATTAATTGTAATCACGAATTCGTTCGATCGACAGTATTTCACTGGTGATCATACCACAGAAAGTATAATCCGGTCAATTCCATCGCGTCGCGAAACCCCGCGTGTCACTGTCAGTCGTGCAGGGGGAAACATGATTTGTCAAAGATGTTCCGGCAACGCGTGGGGTTCCATGGAACGAAGTGCACCGGAAAGGGAGCCCTCGTCTTTGTTTTCGGCATGATTGACACTGTGAGTCCGATTTTTCATTCGGAACATAAAGCCTCTACAGCTATCCTATCAATTGTCTAGACCGTACTTCTGGGATCGTTTACATTCGTGACAAGAAAATGTTTGGTAACTAGAACCGACGATGAGCGATCAAGGTGAAAACCGATTCATATCTATACCGCCTCTGAGGCAACAACTCTTTTGTGTTGTCGAAATAGGCAGACCAACACTCAAATGATTATGCAGGTCAAAACCTATGTCATTTCCTCTTTTGGCGAATGTGGATCGATCTTCAACGCGGCATGTTACTCACGAGTCGCACGAAATGATCTACGGAAAAAGGCCAGGAACGACGTGGAAGGAACGATTGGAGGCAGTGAGTCACTCGTGCTATGTCAAGGGTATCTGTATCTGGAACAAACAGGCCATTGTCGAAAGAAGTGAGGAGAAAAACATAAACGGAAGAAAAGGAACGAAAATCAGATGTTGTTGTGGACGACGTCGACGATTATTGATAATGATGATGACTACGGCTATGGAATCTTCTCGGAAGTAGAGGAAGACTGAGACGAAAGCTAGGAATGAGGCAAAGTAATAGAAAAGAAACAAACGCTGTGAAACAACGCAAACAAAGAAGCAAGGACCGAAGCGACGTTTTTTTTCTGATCATGTCTGACGGATGACAGCCCGTCCAACGGCGGGAGCGATCAAAATGGAAGCCCTACTATATGTGAGATCTTGAAGGAACAAGGCCTTCCCAGTCATCATGCTACGAAGATTTCAAGATTGTCGGGGTCCAAGAAGTAGGATATTGTAGGATGTGTCGACCTTGCCATTTGTGACATACATACATCACAAAGTAGAACATGTACCATAGATAAGCTTCGTATCTAAGGTCTCGATTCCTACCATAGGTTCGGGCGTTGTCGGGGCATCCACGTCACCATGATTTCGTTGTTCTCCCTTTCTCCCTGCGACCCGACGCAAACGATTCACGAACGATGGAAACTCTGACACCTCACATACAAAACCAAAACCGAAAATTCCCCGGTGAAGAGGTGATTTTCCGATCGATGTAGCTTTCGCGCTCTACGGCTAGTACTAGATCCCGGGAGAGTGGCCTCGTCGACAGTAGTACGCTGTTCTATCTCCTGCTCTACCAATTGGAAAAGAAGTTGATGAAGATAGTATCAAAACTTAGTAGTCTTTATATATCCATAATAGCTCATAAAGAATTTGGCGACTGGGTGCTAGGAGAAAGGCGCTGCTATGCTCTGCTAGGATGAAGTAGCCGAAAAGAAAACAAAGAACCGTCTACCTATGCGGCCGACGCATGAAATGCAGTGCCAGGGAAGGATGAGAGTATGTTCGCCACAAATCCATTCATGATGGCTCTCATTTGGTCTTGATCGTCGGTGGCCATGATGTTGGAACATGACAAATTGAAAGCTACGATCGCCTAAAATAGGTGATCAAAGCTATTCCGGGCTTGTGTATGATTCCCTAGACTGACTTGTAGTGATCCAAGGTTATTCAGAATCACTAGGTAGGGAAGACGGGCATTACCATGATATGCCCCCCTATGACTAAGGAGCCGAAGTGCATATGTGTACAGTTTGGAAGCTTGTTCCAGACTTGACATTGCCTCACACTTTACTCGATGAATGTCCGCTTCTTGAGAATACGCTTGCGTTTGAGAAGCAAACGATGAACGTTCGATACCAATCAGGTGTTGGCAAAGGGCTAGATTGTACACAACTGCTCCTGTAGCCTCAAGAGATAACAGGGATCCTTCTTGTCCTGGAACATCCTTGTGTCCAGGATGGAAGATGGAGACTTCAATGAACTGCCTGCAAATGAAGGGACCCTGTTGCCCTTCTTGATCCATCGTCATCGACCCTGAAGCATGTAATGATAGACAGGTTCTCGGTGATGGAAAGGCATACAATACACGAGGAGTCGTCGTATCGTGAACGTCAGTCGTCGATGATGACGAAGACTGATCGTTTCTTCGACCTTCCAGCAAAGTCGTGGATACTGCAGTCTTCAGAATACCTAATGCCTCTCGTAATAGCGTCGTCGCGCCGTGAGGATCACCTGCGGCCATGAGAGTAGCGGCATGACTATTCAAGCTAAGGACTTGATACTCATGAGCACGGTGTTGGTAACAGCTTGAGGAGGAAGAGGAGGTGAGTAGTGCTGATTTCATGGTTTTTCTTTCACGAGTGTAGCTGGGTGTGAGGTGAATTTTCGCTCTCTCTCGCTTTCAACGTATAGAATTTGAATTTTATGACCTGTTGACATCGTCGTACGACGATGAGGGAACATGGGACCCATTCTTAGACGGTCAGATTTATAGTGTCCTGGGTTCCTATTAGCGGGGATCAAATAGTACGCCTCCAACCTTTCGAAGGAGTAAAGTAACCTGGTGTATTGCTTTACATAATTGCGGATCTTCGAAGTACTATGGGGCGGCATGCGCACTCCGTTTCGAAAGTCCAAATCGGCTTCGTAACTCGAATAAGCCATTCCATGTCGGGACTTACTCATTTAGTGACAACTTCAGATTTGATCGTGGCTCAATAATACATTTTGTCAAATGTTATTTTCTCTATACGAAGCGATCGAAGAATTCTTCACTTGCTGGCGTTGAGACATCGACCCATCTCGTTCCATTTTACCTGTTTATGCCTTGTGAAAAGAACGGAATCTCGTACGATTAATAAAGAAATTGGAATCTTATTGTAGATTCGTCGGGAGACAATTAATTAATGCTCGAGAGCTACCGTCCACCAATAGAAACTCACTGTCGTCATACACCGAAGGGAGAAAGGAAAGTCGACCAGGATAGTGAATGCCAGCTGCATAATGAGGTAATTCACAAGTCAAAACAAATTGAAAATTAGCGTACAAGAAACTGCTTTACCAAACACGATTACCTGTACTTCACATAATGCGAATCAGAGCGAACTATCATACGGTAGCCGAATATGGTCAGAGAGGGACAAATATATTGAACAGTGACCCTACTAGCGACTACCACTACTCAGCTAAGTACCGTACAAACATCTTACATACCATCACTCTTCCCTGTGGGTACCCAGCAAATTGCCGCTCTTCCATGACCCGCTTCCGAATCATTATACCGTAGAAGCAACTCATTTTGCCATTTTTGCCAATCCAGACCCTCAAGGCACCGTCATGGAAAGATGTTTGGATACTCAATCTTCAGTGCAGATATTCACATTTAGAATCCATCCAAGGGTCGAATATCTATGCAAGTAGGAATATATGTTCACTTTGGGAATGCAACCCGACTGGGGTCCCCGTCATGGTCGATGATCCAAGACTATTCTTTTATGGGGGGAAATCGTCAAGGTAGATTGAAACGCCGGATTTTCAAATATATTTCAAACGAAAGAAACGTCTACGATTGCCCCTGGTGTAAAGCCAACATTCCTTCTTTTCCGTCTTGAAGGCTACCAAATCCTGTAGACGTATGGAACCCAAAAAAAAGAAAAAATGATACACAAATACGGAACACCCGATGAATGCCAAAAAACGTAGAATTCCTTGCGGTGAAAGGGGGGGGGCGGAATACTGTAGAACCCCCAAATCCCATTACTGTCGATGATTTGTCATGGCAGAACGTCGACAAAGCTGGAAGGGGGGGACGCGGTGGGTGGGTGGATACAATGTAGATGGATGATGATGACCACTGCGTGTATAACGTCCCAGACACGATTCAAACGGGATTTTCATTCCTCTCACATGGAACGAATGGATCTGTTGGTGTTGTTGCTGCGTTGGGGAATGATGTAGGACGAGGCCCGAGAGAAGAAGCTGTGACATTGTTAGTTGTCACATTTACCTCAGGATCATCTGCCGATGGTTGAAAGTTCATAATGATGCTATGGTTTTCCCATTCTCGTCGACGTGCTTCCCCACTTTTTGTGGTTCCTTGCGGTCCTCCCTATCGGGAATCGGAAAATCCCTCTTTGACGTTACGAAGAAGGAAGGATCATATCGGGGTTTTTTTCGCCGGCTTCTGGTGGGGTCATCCTGTACGTCGTAGAATAAAGGAACTTACGACCGTCGTTGATCACAATGAGTGTGCCTTCTGATGTGGAAAATGTTTAATTAATTGAAATCTGACAAATCTTCCTCCCTTTAAGTGATACTACATTGATTCAAACGAGATCTGTGTAGACTCTGATGAATTCACCGCTGATTGCAACCCAAACGATCGGAAACGAAATCGGGATATCCGACTTGATGAAGAACCACGAATATAACCTTCATGGGGATTGTCACAATGTGTATCAACCAGCACACGTCCATTTCATCACCCGTCAAAACCTTCGACGACCGTATTCGGATCATTGCGAAAGGTATCCAGACCACGTGGATCGCAAGAATTGCGTCAATGTCACAGTCACTTGTCACACACCCCAACAACGAGAAGGATATCGTCGTAGGTATGTATGTATGCTACGAACAGTGCCGTGTAGCAAGTGAATCGTCCATCTATACATACATATGCATCCGGAGGAAAGGCAGACGAGTGAGTAATTCGACTCACGAGGAAAGCCAATCACTGTCATACAAGTCGGATCCGCCGGAAACCATACGAGTCATTTCGGTGTCTTCACGAGTCACGAGAGCGCGCCTTGAAATCGGAACATCTTCGAGTCACTCTTTATCGTGTCCGCCAAAAAGAAGCCAATGACGATTGCACCTCGAGTGATAATAAAGCACCTTTGGTGTCAGGAGATTCACTTTATCAAGAATCTAACAGTGCATTTTGTATTTCTTTTTTCTACAATCATTCCTAGTCGTACTATGGCAGTGGAGGTAAGTCCTTGGGGCTTCCATTTTTTGGTGTTTGTGTGTGCCAAGGTCATCCATCTTGGTCACTGGCAGAGAGAGAGAGAGAATCTTACGATGTCGTTGGGTGTTTTGTTTTTGTTTTGGTGGGGACGGGGTTTCGGTAAATCCCTCTTAGGCACGAGAACGTGGACGTCTTGCGTTCAAGTCAGAACAATGGGATGATGCGATAACGAATCTAAGTATCGTCCTTGAAACGAATCCGACCGATATCGTATGTTTATCTATCCGATCATCGGCCTATCAAAAATTGGGAAATTATACCGATGCCTTAGCGGATGCCGATCAAACAGTCGTCATCGAACCGACCTATGTACGGGGATATATCCGTAAGGCATGTGTCCTACGAGCGATGAAGGAATATAGTCCAGAGGTAGATAACTATTTGGCGGGCCTAGAACATTGTCCGGGCGATGAATCGTTAATGCGAGGACTTCAGGCGGCTCGGCGGCATAAACTTCATGCCTCCAAGGCAAGTCGAGCCGCCAAGATGAATCAGGCGACGCAACTTGCTGCATTGAGTCGACGTCAGAAGGCTCATCATGCGACAGATTTAAGTTCCTTCGTCGAACAGACACATAAGAATTTGGAATTGGAAGTCTTGGCCCTCCATGCCCAAATCAATCTCATCAAGGAAATGAATATGTTAGTGGACAGTAAAAAATTGGATTTAATCCATAGTTGGTTATCGGCAGTAACAAGTCCAAAATTATCCACATTGCAAGATCTGGCAGTGGCGATTCAACAGGCTGCAGCTTCTCTGCCTTTCGGGGAAGACTATCGTCATGCCTTGGAGAAAGTCGACTGTAAGAAAATATCATTATCTGGAGGAGGAGATGATATCAACGGCATTGGACGAGCGGAATTGGAAACCTTTCTCAACGTTGTTGTCATTGAATTGAATACGACCTTGATGGATATGTTGCAATTTATCATCAGTCAAGTTGTCTTCTCGAGTGTCACGGGGGGGAAACCGTCACCGAAGGAACAACAACTAACAGCTTCGAGGAGTCTACCTTCAACACCACCCGCTGTGGTGGCGAAGGATCGCACGAATCGAATGAATGGATCTTCGGATGCACCTAAATCGGTCTTAAACGATGAGCGTGTCCAACATTTGTTCGTCTTGTTCGATAAGGATTCCAACTCGACAGTCGATTTTAAGGAGATCGCATTAGGTTTGTATCCGTTTACCAGGAATATGGGCGAGGCAGCGAAGAAGGCAGCCGGTCTACTATTGATGGTCGATAAGGATGATCAGCGGGAACTGTCGTATGAACAATTTGCTCGATTGATTCTGGCGGTCGCGGCTGCCTTTGGTATGTCCTATGGGGACCTCGTCGATCAATTAACGTACGAATTGGCCCAACAATCGGGGACACCCGTCGATCCATCTGTTATGCAAGAAATTATGGTCGTCGAATCGGCATATGCTGAAGCATCTGATAAACGGAAGGAAGAAAATCAACGTCAGAAGACGATGGATGCCTTGTTGTATAGTCGGACACAGAAGTTATTCGAATTGTGGGATACCGATGGCAGTGGTTCGATTAACTTTTCAGAGTTATTACATGGCCTTCGACGATATCAAAAGGCAGTGACCGCAGGTGGAGCAACCTTGACGACGGCAGAACGAGATGCTCTTATAATTATGGGTCATGATGATGATCATAATCAGTCCCTAGATCCAGAAGAATTCGCTCATGCTATGGCCAATTATGCTGAAAAGGCAGATACGACGCTCCATGAACTCATTGATTTTATGTGTGTCGTCTCGTCCAGTACTACCGATACGCTCGAATATGAGGCAAAGTTTGCAGAAGTTCAACAGCACGTACAGGTACATGGATCTACCTTCAAGCCGACTATGGGTACCATTATTGATACAAACGGGGATGAAGACGATGAAGAAGAGGAAGATGACTGGTAGTCGGACCATATTCTACTCGAGAAGACGGGTCTTACGATCTGGTTTCTGTGGGAGTTAATATTGGCCACGAATATTCTAACAAGGGGAGAGTTAATCGATGTAGTGAGAATTTGTAACACGGTATAGGAAACTATTTACGCTAATCTACATCGTTACCGTAGCTTATGCCTCGACTAGACGATAGAGGAATTGGTCTCGTAAAAAGTATGTGCTATGATTTAGGTCGGACTGACTTGATACAAAAGGTATGGGAATGGAAATCAGAATATTGGAACAAACTGAGATCTCAATTCCGATAATTATGTGTCAGTGTCGATTGGAGTCGGGGACGTTACGATATTTGAGGTGTCAAGGGAAGAATTCTAAAGAAAAAAGAGGACACGAATATAGTAACTCTCCTGAAGTCAATTCATGTCTTTGTCATGAAGCCTCGTCAATTTCCACAGTAGCGCTGTATACCTGTTGATTCCAATCAATTGAACTCGTTGCCATGACTTAGTCTAGTCGAGTTCGAGTTCGAATTCGATTTCGGGTTCACTCTCGGAACTAGTCCGTTGAAGTTCTTGATGAGAGTCCTCAAAGAAGGAATCACATGGCACTTTGCCATCCTTCTTGGATTCCCATAGATCGCGGAACTCCCGAGGGCAAGGTAAGAATTCAAAATCCGGTTTGGCCATTTTCATTTGGTACACTTCGGCCATGCGGTAAATGTAATGAGGTTTCTGATTGAATGTCCTGTCTCCGTCAGTGAACATGATGGTATACTTGTATGATGTTTCTTTAGTGTCTATATTAAGTTCTTCTCTCGTGGTGACGATCTTCCCCCAATAGTACTCTGTTGATATTGAATTAATGAATGAGATTTTTCATTAAAAGAAAGGAAATTGGAAATCATTTACGTACCATCATCCCGATGCTTTCCTGGCCAGGGTGCATACACTGGTGTTCCCACATTGAGCCTTTGATTGCGGGTTTTTGGGTCGCCCAGAAGGGGTTTCAAATTCTTCTCGTAGTCTTGAGTCGTATGAGGAGAAGCAGCGAAGGTAGGATGAACAGCTGACGAGGATGAGAGAAAAAATCGCAAAAGCAATTACGAGGGCGACTTCCACATTCTTCCGAAAACGAACGAAAAGGATGATCCAGACATCCCTCACTTTTTCTCCCGTGTTGAGACACAAACACTTACCTTTGTAGGTTTTTCGCATCTTATTTTTGCTCATGCTGAAAGAGAAAAAGTATGAATCGTCTGTGAAAAGGAGGAAAAGGTGTCGTCGTTGTTGTGAACTGTTGTTCTTTATGTTCCAAAGTGAGGATTGTGGCGTCCTCGCGAGAGATCTTTCGAAAACGGTGCGATCCCATCGCATTTTCGAAAAAACCGTTCCCGTGATGGGATGGAACAGATGTGATTTTCTTGCACCGAACTGCCCATTGGATGGAGTTTTGATGGGGTCTAAGTTAGTAGGTACGTATAGTACTCCAACATCCACATGCACAAAAAATCAGACTCCCATATGCACGTATGGTATGTATATTTCATATCCATAATACCTACCCGTTTCTGACAGCGAATCAATTTGGTCGACCCAGTTCGGGAATGAACTGGATTCAGTCCTACATGATCCAGAAAGGGCAGTTACTAGCGTTAGCTAGCTGCCGCCTTGGGTGACAAGGCTAACATCATCGGTCAGTACACTGTTGACTGTTCTACTATCGATCAACGTCCAGACGTCATCTTTACGATTAGTGGTAATGAGTACACCGTCTCTGGAAGTACTAGTAGGGCTATCATCCAAGCCCCAATCCACCATCTGACGCTTTGCATCCATGAGGATTGATTTCAGAGGCCCTAGACCACCCCTCTTCCCCAAAATGAACCTTACGGAAGCACTAGCTACAATCTACATCTATTGACTATGAACAGCAATACGGTAGAATTGGCTGAGGACGATGCCCGTCCCAACGACGTCTACGTTTGTCGAAATATACCCAACTTTCGACGTAATTTTCGACACACCCAAAAAACGCGGGGGGTCACCCTTGAGGTATTTGTATTTGCTGTCTAAACAGTTTAGTCTGCGTTGCTTGCCTTTTGGACGTATTGGCGCGCACATTCCTTGACGTGCTCCTTGGATGCCTCGTCCCCATGCTGTTCTTCGATGTGGAACCACTTTTTGAAAAGACCCTTTACCTGCTTGTCCGATAGTTTGGCACCGTTGACCTTGTTCTGTAACAGAGAACGTGCCACAGTAAAGGTTCCAAATTTTATTTCCTTGTCGACGTAGACATAAAACAGATCCAGCCGTTTGGGGTATTTTGCGACGATGCCATCAAAGAGAGTCCGGGCACGTTCGGGTCGACCAAATTCGTATTCCAACTGAGCAAACTTTGACATTGTCTCAGCGTGTTTGTAGGGTGCGAGAGATAGTAATGCACGTTTCGAAAGGGCATGTGCTTCTTCGTTCCGCGATTGCTTCAACAAATAAGTCAGATATGCAAGCCATACCTTTTTCTTAGATTTGAACTTGGCGCACATCTTTTGGTACAAGGCATCGGCCTTAGTGACACTTTCAGCCGTTGTCAAATCCTTCTCCATGATCTCACAAGCTCGAAGATAGACCTGTTTGGGGTTATTCTGTCCACAGGCTCGTTCAATCGTTGTCGCAAAGCTAGCCTCCGTGCCATACTTGTTCTCCACCGTAAGCAGTGCAGTCCATACGTTAAGTTTCTCACGTTCTTCTCTGAACTCAATGCGACCGATAGCTTTCTCCGCTACCGCACGGGCAGAAGCGATATCAGCTACCGACAGATGGAACGCCATATAGCGTATCCATAGTTCAGAGGAGTTTGGAGACGCTGCCAGAAGTCGTTCAAAGTCACCAGCCGTCTCTGGATTTTCATCAGCTGTACCGTCGGCAAGCGCAGTCTCCCGTTTCGAGATTTCGCGTTCTTCTTGTCTCCGCAGCGCCTGCTTCTTGCGAGAGTTGTGGGAATGTCCCTTCTCATTCTCATTTTCTTCCTCCGAATCGGAATCATCACTACTTTCCGAGTCGCTGCCTTTGCTTTTGGGCTTCTCTTTCCCATCATAATCCCAGTCAAAACCGACGTCAACGTCCATTTTAGGCGTCTCTTCCTCCTCCTCTTCGGACTCAGATTCGTTATCCGAGTCATCCTCAGATCCGGATGATTCGCCGTCTTCGGTGTCGTCTAGATCACCTTCTTTCGCCATTTTCGCAGCAAGCTTGCTGGCGAAGTTCTCGTCTTCTGAGTCGAGATCGCTGTCCGCATCCGCCATCTCGTCGTCGTCCATTCCATTGTCAACCATGTCGTTATCGTCGCTATCATTTTCGTTATCGTCCACGTCACCGTCATCGTCGGCTGATGAATCGTCGTCAGAGTCTTCGTCATCTGCAAAGTGAGACGCCTTCATGCTGAATCCAATTTTCTTCTCTGCGTCATCCTTCTTGATCACAAGGACCTTCACAAGGTCTCCGGGATCGTACAGAGACGCAACATTCTTGACAAAGCCGTCACTGCATTCACTGAGATGAACGAGGCCCGATACCTTGCTGTTCTCAAGTTGGACGAAAACACCGTAGGCCTCGACTCGCGTAACTGTTCCCTTGTACTTCTCGTTCACCTTGACTTCATCAAAGTCCAGCGCCCTTTTGTTGCCTAGAAGGACAGATTCTCTCATATCTAAGTCGACGTTCATCTTGGCAGGATGCTTAGATGATTTCGACTTCGGGATAGTGGAGATACTCTTTACTTTCCCAACGACAAGACGCCCGGCTGGGAACGATGCCTGAGGATTTGGCAAAAAGCCATCGCAAAGCTCCGTCAATGTAGCACGTCCATCAATGTGACGCGCAAGCCGTACAAAGCATCCTTTTTTGTTCGTTTCAACGACATATGCCTGCACTGTCTCCCCTTCGGGCGGAGCCTGATCTTCGTCGAGATCGCCTTCAATGCGACTTTCTCGAAGACTCACTTCAACAAGCGACTGTTTTGGGATCGACTTGAGTACACGACACTGCACGTATCTCCCGTCACCAAAGGGATCATCGCTACAATCAAGAAAAAAAAGATGAGAATAAACTCAGAATACTGTAGGATGTAGTTCATTGCGGTTTGAAGTGAATTTCAACAAGCCTCTCCACACCAGCAACCATTGATCTTCGCGTATGTCGTCCAAAAACGCCCCATCACAGCCATCGATGCAAAAGTTCGATCGACCGTTCGGTCTACGCGGAAAAATACAGAGAGAAGCTTACTCACCTTTCCTGTCCCGTTTGCGATGCATCGTCAGATTCAACACTCTCTTCGTCCATCTGGTCACCGACGTCTGAATTGCTTGTCTGTTCCTTTGAACTTTCCTTCTCGAGAACCGACATATTTCCAAGTGGCATATTCGCCCAGTCATCAAACTCGGCTAGTTCAGTTATACAGCATCGTGCAAGGAAGCCTCCCCGCAACGACATCATGAGCGAAGGCCCCATGTATTGCGGCAACTGCTTGTTTACTCGCCCAATGATTAGGTCGTTCCTTATCGGTTTCGCGAGCGCAAGAGTGGGTTCCTTTACTGCCAGAACCGACAAGTAGAGTTCTCGTTTTTCACTTGGGGTACTCTTGCGTTCCAACCAGCTCTTTTGCGTGCGACTCGCGAATGGAACTTTGGCTCGATTCTCATGCCATTGAGAATCATCCATAATGACGCAGGTCAGCTTGGCTCCTACCGACACGTGACTGGATATCGCGTTCAAGACCTTGACATCCGTGGACAGTTCTAGTCCAGGAATGAAACCCTTTACGGATGGACTGATCCAAACGCTGACGCCCTTGTTCTTGGCATGAACCTGAGAAACAACAGCAGACACGGTCATACCAGCCTTGCACTGTGATCGGCTACAGACAAGTGATGATCCGTCCACGGTCTTTTCCTCGTCTTTCATTTCACGATCTGTAACTTGAACAACGACTTTACCATTCATTCGAGAAACCGATACAACGATCAGGTTCTTGAGCTCGTCCTCTGGATTCAAACCAAAAAATGGATGCCCGACGGCTATTTGTTCCTTTCCATTTTTCGTCTTCCGCAGTTTGATGGTCGTATCCTTAGCCGCCTTCATGGAAACATGTAGACGGATGCTGGCATGGCCAAGATCTGCTTCTGGGTTACCGACGACATCCAACTTCGCTTCCAGGGAGTCAACGAATGTAACGCGAGCCTTGGCGATTTTGTCTCCGACTTTAAATGGCGTATCGGTGATCTTCCGTGTCGTCCCCGTGGTTGGCTGAAGCATGATACGGTAGGGCCGAACGGTGTCGTCAATCACCTGGACCTTGGCCACAATCGTACTGTATGGCATCAAGTCAAGTCCATTATTCATTCGAGGAATCAAGCCTGTCATGCCATCCAAAAATCTCAAAAAGGCACCATGTCGTGGATCGATCTGAGCGACATACCCCTTTACTAACGCCCCTACGAAAAGATTTGTACTTGGTGAAGGTAAAACAATCGATTCGGCATCATTCTCCTTGGCACCCTCAATTGCCGCAATGAGGCCCTTACGAAGTGAGACAACCGTCAGTCTACCGATACCACTAGAATGGTCCACATTTGACTTT
>Ga0194115_10005712_pt1 | contig 12839 bp, 8 predicted proteins | sample TA2MahsurfametaG_3_FD_148656 | JGI IMG/M metagenome (GOLD analysis project Ga0194115, IMG submission 148656) | Freshwater microbial communities from Lake Tanganyika, Tanzania - TA2015002 Mahale S4 surface | ecosystem: Environmental > Aquatic > Freshwater > Lake | place: Tanzania: Lake Tanganyika... | reverse complement strand
GAACATGCTCCTCAGGGACGCCCATTTTGCGCATCAGCGCGGCCGTCTTAGGCACAGCAATGGGATCCGAAATGCCCCAGTCTGCTGCCGAATTCACAATGATGCGTTCCGGACCATATTGCTTGACTATCTCCACCATGCGCTCGGAGCCCATTTTGGTATGTGGGTAAATGGTAAATGCCGCCCAAAAACCGCGATCCAGCACCTCTTTTACGGTTTCCTCATTGTTGTGATCGACCACCACCCAGTAGGGATCCATGCCGTGCTCCACCGCCACATCCATGGAGCGCGTTGTCCCCTTTTTCTTATCGCGGTGAGGCGTATGGATCAATACGGGGAGCTCCACCTCCTTGGCCAGCTCGAGTTGCAGGCGGTAAAACCTATCCTCGGCTTCGGTTTGGTCGTCGTAGCCGATTTCCCCAATGGCCACCACCCCTTCCTTGCCCGCGTAGAGGGGTAAGAGTTCCATCACCTGTTCGGCCAAGGCCACATTGTTGGCTTCTTTGGAGTTCAGTCCCATGGTGCAGTAGTGGACGATGCCAAACTGGCTTGCACGGAATCGTTCCCAACCCACTAAGGTAGAAAAATAGTCTTTGAAGGAGCCCACTTCGGTGCGGGGCTGCCCCAGCCAGAATGCGGGTTCGATCGTGGCTACAATGCCCGCTTTGCGCATGGCTTCGTAGTCGTCGGTAGTCCTGGAAACCAGGTGAATGTGGGGATCTATGTACATTTCCATGGTAGAAGTGACAGTATTTGGGTGAATTTAGCGTTTGCTAGTCGATTAAACTCGATTTTTTTGAAATTCTATTCCTAGGTCTTCCCAGTTGTAGGTAGCGTTAGCACAGGCTTCCTGAAGCGAGGGATAGGCAGTCAAGAGTGCTTGAGCAGGAGCATAGCTACTTTGGTACGCGGCCAAAGCGCCAGCTTTTTGCTCCAATGCATCGCTTGAAGTCAATACTTTTTTCAGATCTTCTAGGTACTGGGGTCCCATAAAAGGGACCAGCAGGCGCCATACTTCTGGCATCACGGCCCTACCGGCTGCCCAGCGCTCGTGCGCAAAGTCTCTAGTCATGGCTGCAAGTGAAGGGTTGCGCCGCTGATCCAAGCCTTGGATAAGGTGGAGCGGGCGCTGCATAAAGATGGCCTTGAGGACCAGCTGGTTCCAGTTGGCCTCAGGAAAAAAGCGCGCCGGATAAGGGTTGCGCAAGGCGATGGCATCAAATATCAGAGACATATTTGTACGACAGCCTTCAATCGCCCGAGGCAAGAGTCCTCCTGCATTGGGGAATAGCGGCAAGGCCGCATAAAGGGCCTGTTGTTCGTACATGTCCCCCGTTTCAAAGAGTTGCTGCAGCATGGCCTGCCAGGCTTCATTCTGGAAGGGCAACTGGAGTACAAGGTAAATCCGAGCCACTTGCAGGCAGTCCCATGCCCCGGGATCTACTCCCTCTGGAAGAAGTCCACTAGCTGGATCTACCCAGGAAACCCCTTCTTTATTGAAATACCGGGAGGCGCGGGAAAAGGCTAGAAAAAAGGAGCTTGGGGAAGTGGAGGACTTAATTTTTTCGGCTTGCTCCTCCAACCAAGTGAGAGAAACGGGTTCCACATTTGCTTCTAAGGCCTTTTTTAAAAATTCTTGAATCGGAACTGTTGCCATGGGGAGAGAGATTTACCAAACTTCTACGTAAAGAAACTGGAAGCAGAAGAAAAATCCATCCTGTTTTAGACAAATGGAGAAAAAATAATACGGTCGACGGTCCGCAGCCGAGGCGTTGTTTGAATAGGTTTAAAATCCATACTTCGTACTTGGTACATTGTACTGTGGTCCGTTAGCCGTTGACTGACTGCCTACAATTATCCACCAGCGGTTTCAGGAAAATTGAAGTTAATTCCTAGTTTTAGGAATTAAATAGATTCGCTATGAAAATCCGCAACAGCTGGTACCTAGGTCTGGTGTTTTTTGTTTCTGTACAGCTACAAGCACAAAACCCAGTCATCAATGCCATCATCAAAGAAGCAACCGAAAATTCTAAACTAGAAGTTCTTGCTCACGAAATCATGGATGGGGTAGGTCCACGCTTGGTCGGCTCCCCCCAAATGCAAAAGGCCCATGACTTGGCCGTCACCACCTACCAGAGTTGGGGCATCCCTGCCCGCAACGAAAAGTGGGGAGAATGGAGAGGCTGGGAAAGAGGCGTCACCCACATCGATATGATTGCCCCTTGGACCAAGTCCTTGGCCGGCACGCAGCTGGCTTGGAGCCCTGCTTCCCCTCAGGGAGGCGTAAAAGGGGAGGTAGTCATTCTTCCTGAATTTGCCGACTCCCTGGCTTTCCAAAAGTGGCTACCTTCCGTAAAAGGCAAGTACGTGATGATCTCCGTACCTCAGCCTACTGGGCGACCAGATGACAACTGGGAGGAGCATGGCACGCTAGAGTCTATAGCAAAGATGAAAGCGGCTCGCACCAAACTCACTGAATCTTGGACCAAGCGTCTCCAAGCTACCGGGAAAAACCGCAACCAACTTCCTATCGCACTTGAAAATGCAGGAGCCGCAGGTATCCTCACCTCCAACTGGTCCAATGCATTTGGTGCCAACAAGATTTTCTCTGCCTCTACCAAAAAAGTGCCGACCGTAGACATTTCCCTAGAAGACTACGGCCTGCTTTATCGCTTGGCAGAAAGCGGAAAAAAACCACAACTGCACCTGAATGCCCAATCCAAAGAAACAGGGATACAACCCACCTTCAACACCATTGCCGAAATCAAAGGCAGTGAAAAACCCGAGGAATACGTGATGCTATCTGCCCATTTTGACTCTTGGGATGGCGCTACTGGGGCCACTGACAACGGAACTGGCACCATCCTGATGATGGAAGTGATGCGTGTCTTGAAGCAAGTGTATCCCAATCCCAAGCGTACCATTCTCGTGGGGCACTGGGGATCCGAGGAGCAAGGACTAAACGGTTCACGTGCCTTTGTGGAAGATCATCCTGAAATGATCAGCAAGATCCAAGCCCTCTTCAACCAGGACAATGGTACCGGGCGGATCGCCAATATCTCCGGACAGGGATTTTTGGATAGCTACGAGTACTTGGGCCGTTGGCTCAACAAGGTGCCACGAAACATTACCCAGGACTTGAAAACGGAGTTTCCAGGAAACCCAGGGGCCGGGGGAACAGACCACGTATCCTTTGTGGCGGCGGGTGTTCCGGCCTTCAACTTGAGTGCTTTACCTTGGAACTACTTCAACTATACCTGGCATACCAACTTGGATACCTACGACAAGATTGTGTTTGATGATGTACGCCAAAATGTAATCCTTACCGCCATCTTGGTGTACATGGCCTGCGAAGAAGAAGGCCTTGTCTCTCGAGAGCAGCGTATCCCCATCAATCCCCGCACTGGGGAGCCTGCCGAATGGCCTGGCAAACGATCCCCAACTCGAAAAGGAGGGGTGAATTAAAATAGTCACACTTTCTAAAAAAAGGCTGTCCTGATCAGGGGCAGCCTTTTTTTGTATTCTTTCTTTGAAAATTTAATAAATGAAAATTCTAAATCCCCCTAGCCCCCTTTATAAAGGGGGAGTTGCACCACCTGGGCTTTAAACAGTCACAGTTAATTTTTTAATTAATGTTTAATGAATGCAGGAATAATTCCCTCCCGATAGTCATCGGGACAGGCTCTTGAAAGGGGCGAGAGCCTGTTTCGCATGTGTATTTTTTTGGAAATAAAGGAGAATTTGTACCTTTTACCAAAACCTAGACTCATGAAAAATTTTGTTTTGCTTATTTCTTTAGTACTGCTTTTCCTTCCAGGATTTTCTCAGCAAGTGGGGGATTACCTTGCGGCCCCTTTTCCTACCTACCTTACGGCATCTCCTGATGGTAAGGACTTGGCTTGGGTATTCAACGATAAAGGAGAGCGAAATATTTTTTATGCCAAAGCGCCAGATTACCAGACCCAGGTACTTACTACCTTCCGAGGAGACCAGGGGATTGACTTAGGCCCGCTGGTTTTTTCACCCGATGGAAAGTCCCTGCTCTTTGTACGCGGCAATCCCAAGAATGGAAATGGCTATGCGGCCAATCCTGCTCAACTTCAGGAAAACACCAATAAAAAAATCTATCGCTTGGACCTCTCGACGGGGCGACAGAGTGACTTGGGTTTTGGCACCTCCCCTGTTTTTAGTCCAGACGGCAGCAAAATAGCCTATATCCAAGGAGGAGAAGTATATCTCAAAACGCTAGCAGACAGTAGCGCCATGAGTAAAGCCCTCTTTACCGCTCGAGGTACAGCATCTAGTTTATCCTTTTCTCCTAATGGAAAATTCTTATCTTTCGTTTCCAATCGCACGGACCACTCCTTTGTAGGGATTTGGGACATGGAGAAAAAATCCTTGCACTACCCTGAGGCCAGCTTAGATCACGATAGCTATCCCTCTTGGAGTCCAGATGGCAAGCATTTGGCGTATCTACGGGTACCCAACGTATTAAATCACCTGCCCTTCACCGCATTGACCTCTGCCAATCCCTGGAGCATTCGCGTGCTCGAGCTGAGCACTCTTCAGGAAAGAGAAGTTTGGAAGGCAGATCAAGGCCCTGGTTCGGTGATGGTGGATGACTTGCCGGCGGTCTCCGAGCGTCTTTGGTGGACGGAAACAGGCTATTTGGTTTTTCCTTGGGAAAAAAACAATTGGATGCAGCTCTATGCTATTCATCCTGAAAGTAAGGTCGTAAAACACCTAACACCAGGAGAGGGCCAGGTGGAATGGGTACAGACATCCTACCATAAGAAAGAACTCCTGGTCACGCACAATATCGGCAACATCGATCGAAGGCAAGTTTCTAGGCTCAACCTTTCCACCTTTGAAATGACCTTGCTTTCATCCCCCGAGCGCATTGACTGGGCGCCAGTGGCACTAGAAAATGGATGGGCCAGCTTTTCGTCGGATTGGAACAGGCCGGGATGGCCCATGCTTCACCTAGGCACAGGAAGTAAAATGCTGGCTGAGGCCTACTTTCCCAATACCTTTCCAACTACCTTCAGCAAACCCCAGTCCTTAATCATCACAGCCAAAGATGGATTTGAAAGCCATGTGCAGCTTTTTCTCCCAGCAAATTATGACCCTAAGAAAAAATATCCCGCCGTGATCTTTTTGCATGGAGGTAGCCGCAGGCAAATGCTTTTGGGGTACAATTATGGATTGTATTATTCCCACACCTATGGGGCCCAGCAATATTTTGCCTCCCAAGGCTATGTGGCACTTACGTTAAATTATCGAAGTGGGATAGGGTATGGAATGGCCTTTAGAGAGGCTACTGCCTATGGTGCAGGAGGGGCCAGCGAAGTACAAGACGTCCTCGCCGCCGCAGACTACCTAGCCGCTAGAGCCGATGTGGATGCTAGCCAAATTGCTCCTTGGGGAGGGAGCTACGGGGGATATCTGACTGCCCATGCACTCTCCCAAGCCCCCGAAAAATTTCATGTGGGGGTGGACATTCATGGGGTACATAATTGGAACAAGGACATTCCTGTCTTTGCGCCGTGGTATGCTCCCGAAAAGTTTCCAGAAATGGCAGACCTGGCTTTCAGGTCCTCCCCCATGGCACATGTGAAGCATTGGAAAGATCCCGTGTTGCTGATTCATGGAGATGACGACCGCAATGTGCTCTTTTCTGAAAGTGTAGAACTTGCAGAGGTTCTTCGTAAGCAAGGCGTAGAGGTAGAGCAATTGGTTTTCCCTGACGAAGTACATTCCTTCTTGCTTCATCAAAATTGGGTAAAGGCTTTTGAAGCAACGTACCGGTTTATAGCTACTCGTACTGCTCCTGAACGCTAAGTTTTGGGATTAGCCCATAGCGTGAATGGCCTCCAGAGAAGTCCTTACTCTTTGTTCCGCATTTCCTGAGATGATCCTATAGGATATTCCACTCTCTTTAGCCAACTGCAGGTATTGCTCAAAAAATCCCTCTCGGTGCTCAGGAAGTGGATGTTCCCGCAAGGGATCCGCTTGCCAGGGCAAGTCAGGGGCGCACAAGAGGATCAAGTCGTAGGTACGCCGTCCCAATTCTTCCTGCACCCAGGGATCAATTTTCCCAAAGCGGTGCAGGGACCAAATCTGAATTACCCGCAAGTCGGTATCGCAAAATAGGTAGGACTTGGCCTTGGAGGCCTGTTCATCTTCCAAGCGCATTTGTTGTTTCCCTAGGTGCAACAGGTCCTCAAAATCATAGGGTCGGTTCAAGTCTTGCAAGTACTGCCTGGCGACCTCGGGAACCCAGGGTTCTTGGAAATGTTGGGCCAAAGCTTCCGCCAAAGTGCTTTTGCCGCTTGACTCAGGGCCTAAAATGAGAATCCGCTTAGGCTTTTCCATGTCGATGATACGCTTTTATCCAGGAAAAAAAGCCTGCAATAGCCAAGCCCGTAAAAAATAGGTACTGAAAGGAGGTAAGCAAAAGTCCTTTATGAAAATAGAGCGGTACGGAAACCACATCGGTTAGGATCCAAAAAATCCAGTTTTCTATCTTTTTCTTGGCCATCAACCACATGGCAACAAAAGCAGAGGCGGTAGTAAAGGAGTCCCAATAGGGCACTGTGCTGTCTGTAAACTTAAGCAATACACCCACCAAGAGGGCAAAAGAAATTAGGAAAAAGCCAAGTGAAAGAAGCCAGCCTTTCCCATCCAGCCAACTGACCAATAGGGAGCTTGGCTGCTCTTGGGGACGTGACCATACATACCAACCGTAGACGGACATGCCAAAGTAGTAAGCGTTGATCCCCATATCGGCATAGAGCCCGTAGTGAAAACAAATCCAAACATAAATAAGGACGGACACCATACCGCTAGGGTAGACCCAAATGTTTCGCTTCATGGAAAAATAAACCGAAGCTATTCCCATAAAAACGGCTAAACCCTCCAGCCAACTGAGTTGCTGCAGGGCCTCGCGTAGTCCAGTTTGAAGATAGTCCAGATCCATGATGCGAAGAAAGGAATTAATTTGACAGAGGGGGCCTCCTGAGGGGAAGAATTTGAAGGGCCATCCCTCAAAATTGTGCCGCAACTTTGAACTTTTCCTGTACTTGCGCGAATTGTTTGCTAAATTGCAGGTTATGACTGGGACTACCTTAATTTCCCCTGAAGATATCGATAGCCTTGATCCCAAGGAATTTATTTTGATAAAAAATGCGCAGGTCAATAACCTCAAACACCTGAGCGTAGCCATTCCGAGAAATAAATTTGTGGTCATCACCGGGCTATCCGGTTCGGGCAAATCCTCCTTAGCCTTCGACACCCTTTTTGCCGAGGGGCAGCGGATGTATGTAGAAAGTTTGAGCTCCTATGCCCGTCAATTTTTGGGGAGAATGGAAAAACCCGAGGTGGAGTACATCAAAGGAGTATCTCCAGCGATTGCCATCCAACAAAAAGTGAGTACCAAAAATCCCCGATCTACGGTAGGGACCACTACAGAAATTTACGATTACCTCAAGTTGCTCTTTGCCCGGGTGGGCAAGACCTATTCCCCCATCTCTGGAAATCAAGTCAAGCACCATACGGTAAGCGACATCGTAGACTATGTCAATTCCCTAGAAGAGGGGAGCAAGGTCATGATTTCTTGTCCGCTTCAGCTCGGAAAAAACCGAAAAATGGAACAGGAGCTTGAGCTGCTGCTTCAAAAAGGGTATACCCGAGTGTTGGCAGAGGGCCAAGTACTGGGTATTGAGGAGATATTGAGTCAAGGAAAAATAGAGCGAGTAAACATAGAAGTACTCATAGATCGAGTGAGCGTTCAGCAGGAGGAGGAGGACAATCAATTTCGATTGGCAGATTCCATTCAAACGGCTCTTTTTGAGGGCCACGGTACCTGTATAGTCTCCATTTCTGAAGGAGATAGAAAAGAATTTTCGGATCGATTTGAATTGGATGGGATGAATTTTGAGCTCCCTTCAGTCAATTTTTTCTCTTTCAACAACCCCTATGGGGCTTGCAAGCGATGTGAGGGATTCGGAACCGTATTGGGAATAGATCGAGAATTGGTGTTCCCCGACAAGGAGCTTTCTGTGTATGAAGGGGCCATTGCTCCCTGGAGAGGAGAAAGTGGAAAGGGGTGGTTAGAGCCCCTACTCAAAAAAGGCATTGAGTTTGACTTCCCTATACATAGGGCATATAGCGAACTGTCAGAAAAAGAACAGGAGCTCCTTTGGACTGGCAATGCTTACTTCCAAGGACTGAACGCCTATTTTGCAGATTTGGAGAGCAAGACCTACAAGATTCAATATCGGGTAATGCTCTCTCGATTTAGAGGTAGGACTACCTGCCCAGATTGTAGGGGTACACGATTGCGGAAGGATGCTTCCTATGTAAAAATTGGTGGTTCCTCTTTGATAGACTTGGTATTGAAGCCCATTGACGAGGCCTTACACTTTTTTCAAGAGCTACCCTTGGGAGAACATGAAGCCAAGCTTGCTCACAGACTTCTAAAGGAAATTACGAGTCGCTTGGATTTTATGAATCAAGTGGGACTGGGGTATTTGTCTTTAAATCGCCTGACCTCCAGCTTGTCTGGAGGAGAATACCAACGCATCAAATTGGCTACTTCCCTGGGCTCTGCTCTAGTAGGCTCTATGTATATCTTAGACGAACCCAGCATTGGGCTTCACCCTCGAGATACCGATCGTCTGATAGAAGTGTTGAAAGCATTGAGAGATCTGGGCAACACGGTCATTGTGGTGGAGCACGAAGAAAAGGTGATGAAAGCCGCGGACCAAGTGATTGACATTGGTCCAGAGGCGGGCGTGCATGGAGGAAAGTTGATGTTTCAGGGAAGCATGGAAGACTTGCTTCGTTTGGCAACTACGCATACGGCCAAATACCTCCGAGGAGAAGAAAACATCATCACCAAGACCAGCAATCGCCCCTGGAAAGATGCTGTAGTGGTGAGAGGTGCCCGAGAAAATAACCTTAAAAATCTTACCGTTCAGTTCCCACTTCATACCCTTACCGTGGTCACGGGTGTTTCAGGATCTGGGAAGTCTACTTTAGTGAAAAAAATTCTCTACCCTGCTTTGGGAAAGTACCTGGGCGTGGTAGGGGAGGAAGCAGGGAGGTACGACAAATTGGAAGGGGATTACAAAAAAATCACCCAGGTAGAGTTTGTAGATCAAAATCCTATTGGCAAGTCCTCCCGCTCCAATCCCGTAACCTACGTCAAAGCTTACGATGCCATTCGCACCTTATTTTCAGAACAGCCCCTTGCCAAACAAAGAGGGTACAAACCGGCCTTCTTCTCTTTCAATGTGGACGGAGGGCGTTGCGAAGCTTGTCAAGGAGAAGGAACCGTCACCGTGGAAATGCAGTTTATGGCGGACCTGCACCTGACTTGTGAGTCGTGCAAAGGCAAGCGCTTCAAAAATGAGATTCTCGAGGTACTGTACCAAAACAAAAACATCTCCGAGATTTTAGACCTGAGTATTGACGAAGCCCTGGTTTTTTTCAAAGGAAAAAACCAGATTGTTTCTCGTTTAGAACCCCTACAAGAAGTGGGGCTTGGCTACATTGGGATGGGACAGAGCTCCAATACCCTTTCCGGAGGGGAGGCACAGCGGGTGAAGTTGGCCTCTTTTTTGGGAAAAGGGGGCACTAAGCCAGGAGATCATGTGCTCTTTATTTTTGATGAGCCGACCACGGGCTTACATTTCCATGACATCAGCAAGTTGCTCCATAGCATCAATGCCTTAATCGATCAGGGGCACTCTGTGATCATCATCGAGCACAACACGGAGGTAATTAAATCGGCCGATTGGGTGATTGACTTGGGACCAGAAGGAGGCCACAAAGGAGGAAATTTATGCTTTGCTGGAACGCCCGAGGACTTGGCGAAAGAAAAGAATAACCTCACGGGGGCCTATTTGTGAAAATTGTACAATGTACCAGGTACCAAGTACAAAGTAGGGATTCGAATTAGACTACAATTCTGCTACTTAAGGATCTTGGTACATTGTACTTGGTACTTCGTACAATCTAGATACTTGCTACTAAAAGTACCACTCCCTTGCCCAGCATTTTACGATCAAGGACATCCTGAAGCGCACGAGGAGCCTCTGCTAAGCTATACCTTGAACCAATGTGTTGTGCTATTTTTCCTTCCTGAATCCAGGCCAGCAGTTGACGGGTATTGCTGTCGCTTGCCATCGGTTCCAATTTGGAAAATTGCCCCCAAAACACGCCAACCACCGAACAGCCCTTCAACAGGGGAAGATTCATCGGAAGCTGCGGGATTTCCCCATTTGCAAAGCCTACCACCAAGTACCTCCCTTTCCAGGCCATTCCACGCAGGGCTGCTTCGGCAAATTTTCCCCCCACAGGATCATACACCAAGTCTACCCCTTTTCCATCCGTGAGTTCTTTGATCCGCGTTTTGAGCTCCTCGCTTTCGTAATTGATCGTTTCCACTGCTCCCTTTTTTCTGCAAAGTGCCAACTTTTCCTCTGAGGAAGCTGCTGCGATTACGCGTGCCCCCATCAACGTACCAAGCTCTACTGCTGCCAAGCCTACGCCCCCTGCCGCTCCCAAGACCAAGAGGGTTTCCCCAGCCTGCAATCCTGCACGATCCTTCAAGGCATGGTAGGAAGTACCGTAGGTATACAAGGTCGTCGCTGCGATCTCAAACGAAATTCCCGACGGCAAAGGAAGAACTCGATCTACCTCCACGGCAACTTTTTCAGCAAATCCCCCCCATCCACACAAGGCCAATACAGCCTGCCCTAGCTCCAGCCCTTCCACCCCTTCTCCTAATTCACAAATCGTCCCTGCCACCTCTCCCCCTGGCACAAATGGAAGTTCCGGCTTGAATTGGTACTTGTTTTGAATCAATAGCAAATCGGGAAAATTGACTCCACAGGCATGAACACGAATAAGGACTTGCTTTGGCCCTGCGCTGGGTACTGGGATTTCCTGCAAGGATAAGTTCTCGGGCATTCCGTAATGGGTACAAAGTATGGCTTTCATGAGTTCCCTTCTAGTAGGTACCACAAAAGAAGAAAAAAAGAAGGAAAATCCTTCTGAAAGGAATAATTTTGAAGCAATTATAGCCCCTACTTATGACCATACCCTCTTTTATAGAAAAGAATAAAGACCGCTTTTTAGAAGAACTCCTTGAGCTCCTTCGCATTCCTTCGGTAAGTGCAGATCCTAAATTTTCTAAGGAGGTGCACGCCGCTGCCGAATATGTGAAAGCCTCTCTTTTAAAAGCTGGAGCAGATCAAGCAGAGATCTGCCCAACCCCTGGGCATCCCATCGTGTATGCGGAAAAAATCATTGACCCCAAGTTGCCCACCGTGTTGGTGTATGGTCACTACGACGTGCAGCCTGCGGATCCCTACGAACTTTGGGATTCACCACCATTTGAGCCTGTCATCAAAAAAACGAGCACGCATCCAGAAGGGGCGATTTTTGCTCGGGGAGCAGCTGACGATAAGGGGCAATTTTACATGCACATCAAGGCCCTAGAAACCTTGGTTGCCACAAGGACCCTGCCTTGCAATGTAAAATTTATGATAGAAGGAGAAGAAGAAATAGGTTCTGATCATTTAAATCAATTTGTACTAGCCAACAAAGACCGCTTAACATCAGATGTGATTTTAATTTCTGACACCCACATGATTGGCATGCAAGACCCTTCCATCACCGTGGGGCTTAGGGGCATGGCCTACATGGAGGTGGAAGTCACAGGCTCCAATAGAGACTTGCATTCCGGAACCTACGGAGGAGCAGTCGCCAATCCCATCAATGTGCTTTGCCAGATGATTGCTTCCCTCAAGGATGAAAACGAGCGCATCACCCTTCCTGGCTTTTATGATAAAGTTCAAGAATTGAGTCCTTCTCAGCGTCAGCGGCTCAATGAAGCTCCTTTTGATCTTTCAGAATACAAGGCCAAGCTTGACATCGAAGACGTTCACGGAGAAAAGGGATACACCACCATTGAGCGGGTGGGCATCCGGCCTACGCTAGATGTCAATGGGATTTGGGGGGGCTATACCGGAGAAGGGGCCAAGACGGTGCTGCCTTCCAAGGCCTTTGCTAAAATTTCCATGCGCTTGGTCCCTGATCAGGACTGGCACGAGATCGCCACCCTCTTTGAAAATCATTTCAAAGCCATCGCCCCAGCATCGGTGACCGTCAAAGTAAAAGCACACCATGGAGGCGCTCCTGCGGTGGTATCTGACTCTTCCTTAGGCTACCAAGCGGCAGAAGCAGCCATGGAGGAGACCTTCGGCAAAAGACCCATTCCTACCCGAGAAGGGGGATCCATTCCTATCGTGGCGCTCTTTCAAAAAGAACTGGGCTCTGATCCCATCCTATTTGGTTTTGGCCTAGATACCGATGCCCTTCATTCTCCCAACGAACATTATGGGGTGAAAAATTACTTTATTGGAATAGAAACCATTATTACCTTCTTTCATCATTTTAGTAAGCTTTCTTCTGTCTCCAACTAAGCACAAGCTGTCCAAAATAAACCCAATTCGCCTCCTTCCCCGTTTGGTTTTTAAATCTAGCCCAATGCGCACACCTTACCGCAAAATCTGCTCCCTTCTACTTCCGCTACTCCTGTTTTTTTCTTTGGGAGCACAGGGGCAATTGGTCAAGCCTCCCATCTGGTCGGTAAGCCTTGCCCCTGGACCGCTTCAGGTGGGGGAAAAAGCGACCTTGGTCATGGAGGCCCAAATCCCCATGGGATGGTACGTATATTCCAATGACTTTGACAAAAACTTGGGGCCCCTGTTGACCCAATTTGTTCCATCAAATTCTTCTAATTATACCCTTTCAGGCAAGCTCCTACC
>Ga0194115_10005711_pt1 | contig 12840 bp, 11 predicted proteins | sample TA2MahsurfametaG_3_FD_148656 | JGI IMG/M metagenome (GOLD analysis project Ga0194115, IMG submission 148656) | Freshwater microbial communities from Lake Tanganyika, Tanzania - TA2015002 Mahale S4 surface | ecosystem: Environmental > Aquatic > Freshwater > Lake | place: Tanzania: Lake... | reverse complement strand
GTCGCTTCAACCTCGGCGGTTCCGGCGAGAACCTCGCGCACGCAATCAATGCCGACTGGAATGGACCTATGACGAAAACCCGCCGTCTTTGAAAAGACAAGAACTCGGACTCGCGAGTTGCTGTTGCCCTCGGCCGTCGGGGATGTTTGTTGCGCACAACTTCCGAGAAGGACCGCGCAACCGACGATCAGTGCACGTGTGATCAAGATCCGCTGCTCGGCTGCGGTGTTGTCGCAGGCGGGACAGGCATGACGGGCGTTTCAACTGGTTTCGGCATCTGTGCACCGCGCTGCCGTGCGGGCTGATCTTCCTTCGGATTCACCACTTCAGGCGGCAAGCGAACGATGATCTCATCTGCAGATGGTTCGCGCAGCAGGACTTCATCTCCCTCACCAAGACCATCGACCACCTCGACCTGCAGTTCGCTTGAGCGCCCAAGACGAACTTGCCGCTGACTGAATCCCTTGCCGTCCGGCACATACACGTAACTCGCAACGCCTTCACGGAAGACCGCCTGCACGGGAATACTGAGCACATCCTCCGCTCGTCCAAGGAGAATCGATGCTTTGCATCGCATGCTCGGCTTCAGATCGAGTCCGTGCGAGTCATCGAGCAGCACACGCACCTTGTAGTCGCGGCGATTCGGATCACGCCATCCGCCACTCTCGGCGAGAACGCTCACGTTGAGTACTGTGCCCACAATGGGGACGTTTGGATTCGCATCGCTGAACACCGTCACTTCTTGATCCGGCTTGATTCGACCCGAGAGAGCCTCGCTGACCTTCAGCGAGGCAACCATCTGCGAGATATCGGGGATGATCATGATCAATTCATTCGGCTTCACTTCCGTGCCCGCTGTCGGTGGCGAACTCTCGCCACCGCCGCGCCCCCAACCGCCCGATTCAAGGCTGCTCGCGTACACCACAAGCCCCTCGGTGGGTGAGTCAATCGTCGTGTTCCCGAGTTGCCGCTGTCCCTGATCGAGCCGCTCCTGCGCAGTCTTGGCACGGAATTGAGCACTCTCCAGATCCGAGATCGCCTTCACAATCTCGGAGTCCTTTCGCTGCTCCGTTCGTCCGAGTTCCGCCGTGGCCTGATCGAGATCCGACTTTCGCTTGGCTTCGTCTTGTGGACGCTGGAACTTCTCGTAAACATCGATGTCCAGTGCAGACTGCTTCATCTTCGCGTCGGCCTGAATCATCGCGATGCGGTCGCGTTCAAACTCGTCTCGGCTGATGAAGCCCTTCACCACAAGCGCCTCGGACTCTCCAAAACGCTTCTGCAGCCGCTGCGCATCGATCGTCGCTGCTTCGAGCGCCGTTGCCAGTTGTTGTCGCTTCGACACCTGATCCCCGCTTCGCCAACCTTCAAGCGCAAGCTCCGCAAGCTGCACTTGCAAACGAGCCTTGTCCATCTCGCTGGCCTTCTCATTTCGCTTGATCGCCAGCGCCTGCTCCGCTGAGATCGCCTCCGTCTGCGCCGTCTTGAGCTTGTCTTGTAAATCCTTATTGCGGTCTGCAGTCTCTTCGCTCGCAAAGCGAACAAGCACATCACCTTTGGCAACACGCTTCCCCTCCGAAACAATCTCCGTGATGACGGCTCGTCCCTCCAACAGATTGCGTACTTCCACCTGTCGCAGGGCAGACAACTCACCGGAAACAGGGATCACCATGTCAAAGTCGCCGCGCTCCACAACGACGAGCGCCGGCCCATCAAAGCGCTCCGCAGAACTTGTCGTGGCCGATCGCTTTGATGCAGAAGGCACCAACATGAATGCAGCCGCGGCAACTATCACGGTCGTACTCGCGGTCCACACCAACCAAGGCCTCGACCACAGACGGCGACCCGCAGTTGGCTGCTTCGGCAGCGCATCAAGATCAACTGGTGTTTCGGGTTGCATTTGCATCGAAGCGTAGCCTCACGCGGGCGGGATCCCATAAGGTTGCGCAAGAAGTCCGGGGCCGCGGCGGTATCGGACCTGCAGTCCCGGCGAGGCGATGATCTCGCCGTCATCCGAAACGCGCAGCTGCCCAGTCTGCTTCAGATACTCAAGAATGGCGATCTGAACCTCCCGAAGCGCGCGAGCCCTCTCGTTCTCCGCTCGGTTCAGTTCCTCCACGGCCTCCGTGCGATCTCGGGGACTCGCACGATCAGGCGCCGTATCGATGCTTGTCTGACGATTCCTCGCGATGTCGATGTTCTTGTCCTGCAGTGACAAGGTGTACAGAGCCCGATCGATGCGCCGCGCTGCCTGCCGAACCTCGACAGCTGCCGTATTTTGGGCAAAAACGAACTGTCGATCCACCTGCTCCAACAGCACCTGAGCCTTCCTCACATTGACTTCTTCGATAGTGCGGTCAATCGGAAGATCGATCGCCATCCCAACGGCCCAGTCGTTGAAACTGTCGCTCAACTGGACGCCGTTGAAGACATTGGGATTGTTCAGCAGTGATGCTGTTGCGAAGAAGTCTGCGCCCGCGAGGACCGCGTTGCGCGCATTGTCGACCTTGCGCCTTGAATCGATGACGCGATCTCGCGCGTTCTGAAGATCTAACCGCCATTCGAACGCTGAAGCGATGGCTTGTCCGGGATCGATCGTTGGTGCGTCGAGATCAAGCATCTCCAGTTCAATCACAATCGCCTTATCTGTCTCGTAGCCGATCCTGAGCTTGAAGCGATCCACGGCGAGTTTGTACACCTCCTCGAGCGTGGCCAGGGTGTTGATGACGAAGAGCGCGCGTTGCTTCGCCAAGTCAGCCTGGAATGCAACTTGCCGACCACTCTCCACAAGCGCGTCCTCGCGCTCGACGATCAGGCGGAGTCTCTCGATCTGGGCACGCGTATTCGCGATCACCTGCTGCTGCACGACGAGATCGTGGTAATCGCTGAAAATCGCGATGTAGAAACGCCGCCGAAAGTCCTCAAAGGCTCGCGCACCGTAGACGAGATTTCGCTTGGACTGAATCAGATCCTCCTGTGCAACCAATCCTGCACCACGGAGAAGTGGAATGTTGAGATTGAGCGCGAAATCAATAGAGTTGGCCTGACCTGCAATGACCGCCTGTTGCAACTCGTTGGATGCCTGCGCCAAAATCGACGCACTGATCTCACCGCCATAGGGCAGTTTCTGTCTCGCTGAAAACTCGTTCACCAGTTGTAGTGCTGTCGACTGCGCGTTGTTGACGTTCACGGCTGATCCAGACTGCGAGCCACTGACGTTCACCCCCTGCAGTTGTGGCTTGATGGTGTCAAAGATGCGGGGACTCCAGATGTGCTGCTGAATCAAGAGATCAAGAGCAATCAGCAAATAGGTTTCCTCTGCAACGCGGTACTCAATGCTTTTGCGGATCGCATACTGAAAACTCTTGGAGAGGTTGAATCGCTCCGCGTCGGGCGGAGGAGGCGAAACGGAAGTGACCTCGCGAATGACGCGGTCCGCATCAAGCTTCTGCTTCAGCCGCGCCTGGTAGTCCAACTCTTCGGCCGTCGGATTCACGGTCGGCGGTTGGTTGAGTCCTGGACTGTCCGCTGTGAAGGGGGTTCCTTGGTACTTGGACTCTGTCTGATTCAGGAGTGGAACCGTTGCCGGCTCCTGAATCGAATCGCTTGCCTCCCGAAGCCTGCGCTCGGCATCGGCATCAATCGCCACCAGACTCTCGTCGCGACACGAAGAAACGACCGCAGCGAGCAGCAGTGCCGTCGACAGCAGGATCGCGCGTTGTGGCGTAACAGGAACTTTGTTTGATGGCTTCTGCACGATTGAAGCCTTCAATCTATCGGCGCAATGCGATGGCCCATTGCGGATTGCCTGCCGTTTGAAATTCTACATGTTCAATGTCATGCAATGACCATCTACCTATAACCTAGAACAACATCGATGATTGACGATGAAATTTGATGTGTTTTCAAATGATATGATAATATTTTCGACGAAATTCGATGAAAACCAGTCTAAATTCGCCAAATGTGTTGATAGTAGACAATACGAATGATGTAAGATGGGTTGATTTCCAATATTTTATCGTATCATTCGACTAATTTCGTCGATCGTCGCCAAAAAAGCACAAGGCCTAGCTTGCGCTAGGCCTCGGCCAGATCCCCAATGTTCGTGCGCGGTCCATCCCAGCCGCGCGTTGTTCCTTCCCATCCATCCCTTCAGGGACTCCTGCGCCCCTTTCCTACCCTCCTCGGTCCTTTCCGTCCCTCCGAGGCCCTCATCTTCCTCCGCTCCGCCCTGATCGTCCCCTTTCCTACCCTCCTGGACCAGCCTGAAAGTGGTTCTGAAAGAGCTCCGAAAGATTCGCCCAGCCCTGTCAGAACCTGAGAACCGCACTCCGAGAAGCCTCGCCTAGCCGGCTCCCACCACGAAACTTCCGCGTCGGACTCTCGTCGAGGGTTTCCCCGCTCTCATTAGTCGCTCAAGGAGTGGCATACTTCGGCGCACTTCTCGCGTGCTGAGCGGGGCGCCTCTTGGATTGCCAGACACCAACACAATCAGATTCCCCGGTGGCAGATGCAAGTGACCTTGCTACTTTTTTCAAAAACGATTCCTGGCATCCAAAAACGCAGCTTTCCTATGCGTTCGCGAAACTGTTGGGTGGCGATTTGCGTGCTATCGCGCTAACGACTGCTCGCCTTGCGATTGAACACCGACTCGCCGCTAGTTTGCACGGCATGGGCGACGACAAGCGCAAGCGAGCGATCCGCGCCGCGATCCTCGGCGCGATCGTCGGCGCGCTCGCCGTCGCGATCGGCAACGCGATCTTCGGCGCGTTCGCCGGCGCGATCAGCAGCGGGTGGTTCGGCGACCCCAGCGACCCGTTCAACGTCGCGATCGTCGGCGCGATCCTCGGCGCGATCGTCGGCGCGATCGTCGGCGCGATCTTCGGCGCGAGTAAGAACAAGTAACCGCACCTAGTCGCGCCGCTAGTCTGCACGGTATGAGTGGGGCAAATGATCACCGTGATGCGAGCGGTCGGTGGATCCCGCCCGACAAGCGCGCCAAGCCTGCGATGTCGCAGCCAGTGCCAACGCCACGAGAGCCGACACCACCGCCACCACTACCACCACCACCATCGCAGCATCGTGACGATCAACTCGCTCGCATCGAGCAATGGCTCGCGGCGATGCATCATCAGCAAAGTGTGAGGGACACTCAACTACAGATCAATCATCGAGAGCGGCAGTCCTCAGCATCTGCTCGCACACAACTGCTCGCTCTGCTGCTGATCGTGACCACCGTGGGGTGGCTATCGTCTTGCCTTGGCACTCAAAATGTTCGCGTGGTTGAGGTCAAGTCATCGTCGGTGTATGTGCCATGATCTAGTCGCGCCGCTAGTCTGCACGGCATGAGCGACGACAAGCGCAAGCGAGCGATCCGCGCCGCGATCCTCGGCGCGATCATCGGCGGGATCGGCTGCGCGATCCTCGCCGCGATCGTCGGCGCGATCAGCATCGGGATCAAAGGCGCGATCCTCGGCGCGATCGCCTTCGGGATCATCGGCGCGATCGTCGGCGCGATCAACGGCGCGATCGGCGGCGCGTTCCTCGGCTGGTTTGGCAGCAAGTAACCGCACCTAGTCGCGCCGCTCAAAGGTGATCGGGCGCAGCTCGATCCGCTGCGGCTCGATGTCCACGACAGCGCGAGCGGGCGCGCCATCGAGCCTGTCCATCACCTCGCTGATGGCACGAAGGTCGCTGCCTTCGGCGAGTTCGAGCAGGCGTCGCGCGATGCGAGCGTGCAGCGCCTGCCGTCGCCGTCGACGTGCTCGAGTTGCCGACGCAGCTCTACAGTGATCGACCCGACGACGACGGGGCTGCCCGAGGGATTGCCCGAGTGTCCTGCCAGCCATCGCCCGCTCGCATCGCGTGAAGTATCAGGTTCATGCCCGTCAAAATCGTGGCTCGTGTGAGCAGGGGAGTCGAGCGCGGCGAGTCCATCGCGCAGCGCACCGGCGGTCGAGTGCCGTCAGATACCAATTGGGTGCCAGACCGTCTTCACTTCGGTCACGCCCGTGAACGCCCGTGGATCGTTCCATGCACTTTCGTCCGTGAACGCTGCCTGTGGGTCGATCAACCGAACTCGCTTCATGTTTTCGGCGACGCCAACCTGCAGGGTCTTGGCGAGTTCCGCAGGCACCGCGGCGACTACGGCATCGATATCGCGGTGCGCAGCCGCAACTGGCACGAGCTCCTCGTGTGATCCCGTCAACACGTTGAGCACACCAGCGGGAATATCCGAACTGGGCGCCGCCTCGGACACGATCAACGCGGGGACTGGTTCGCTTGCGCTTGGAATCGCAACCACAGAGCACCCGCATGCAAGCGGGGGCAGTATGAGTGAAAGAAAACCGAGCAGTGGATGCTCATCGGGCGCAAAGACAGCAACGACACCGACCGGCTCGATCTGAGAGAAGCAATGGAATGGTCCGGCAACAGGATTGCGACCACCCATCACGCTCTCCAGCTTGTCGCACCACCCGGCGAACGACACGATGCGATCAAGACTCAGTTCCACTTCAAGCCGCGCCTTGCCGCGACCAAGCCGACCACCCATGCGTACGGCCTCAACCAACTCGGCGCGCCGACCATCCAACATCTCGGCCAATCGATAGAGAATCTGACCGCGAAGCAGCCCGCTCGATGCGGCCCAGCGCTCTTGCGACGCGCGGGCAACTTCAACCGCATCACGCAAGTCCTTGCGGGAGGCGTGCGCCGCATACGCGATGGCACGACCGCCCGCGTGACCGTTCACATCATGCACAGGCAGAACGCGCCCCGACTCGCTGCGTGGGTACGCGCCACCGATAAAGAGCTTCCAGGTCTTCGTGATTTCCGCGCGGTCTGTCATGGAATGCTCCTTGGGGTGATCATGCGAGATACGCGGCGAGTCCTGCACGCCCGCCTTCGCGGCCGAAGCCTGATTCGCGGTAGCCACCGAATGGCGCCGCAGCATCGAACTGGTTGAAGGTGTTGCACCACACGACGCCTGCCTTGATCTGCCTTGCAATCTCGTATGCCTTCGATCCGCGGCTTGTCCAAATGCCCGCGCTCAATCCGTACATCGTGTTGTTGGCGCGTGCGACCGCTTCGTCTGGAGTGCGGAATGTCATCACTGCGAGCACGGGACCAAAGATTTCCTCCCGCGCAATCGTGTGTGCGGGCTGAACGCCAGTGAAGAAACATGGTCGACACCAGAAGCCACGCGATGGAAGCGCTGCATCGGATACGGAGTTGTGTGTGGCACCCTCCGATGTCGCCGTGCGGATGTACCCCTCGATTCGCTCAAGCTGCGCGCGACTGTTGATTGCCCCGACATCCGTGTTCTTATCAAGCGGATTGCCAACTCGCAGACTGCGCATGCGATATTGCAGCTTTTCGATCACTTCATCGACGATGCTTTCCTCGACGAGCAGCCGACTGCCCGCGCAACAGACTTGCCCCTGATTGACCCAAATCGCCGACACGATGCCCTCCACCGCCTGATCGATCGGCGCATCGGCAAAAATGATGTTGGGGCTCTTTCCGCCAAGTTCCAGCGTCAATCGCTTCGATGTGCCCGCGACCGCCGTGGCAATGGCACGCCCAACATCCGTCGATCCCGTGAACGCCACCTTGTCCACATCGGCGTGGTGCACAAGTTCTCGCCCCGTTGCTCCGGCGCCCGTGACGATGTTGACGACACCGCGCGGCAAATCCACTTCCTGCAAAATCTCGGCGAGGCGAAGCGCAGTCAGTGGTGTCGTCTCGGCTGGCTTGAGCACGACCGTATTGCCACACGCAAGCGCAGGCGCGATCTTCCATGCCGCCATCAGCAGTGGAAAGTTCCAAGGGATCACCTGACCGCATACACCAATGGGCTGCGGATCCGCGCCCGTGGCGGTCGGCAGCGCGTAGCGAAGCTTGTCGCACCAGCCGGCGTGATGGAAGAAGTGCGCGGCCGCAAGCGGCACATCCTCATCTCGCGTCTCGCGAATGGGCTTGCCGTTGTCCATCGTCTCGAGCACCGCGAGTTCCCGCGCGCGCTCCTGAATACGCCGCGCAATTCGATACAGGTACTTCGCACGCTCCAGCGCGGGCAACTTCCGCCAACCCTTGAGTGCCCTTCGCGCAGCGACCACCGCATCGTTCACATCTGCTGCATCTGCCTCGGCGATCTGCGCAAGCGGTTCTTCTGTCGCAGGATTGATGGTTGCAAACATTCGCCCCGACCGCGGTACACGGAAGGCACCATCGATGAAAAGTCCATACTCGGGTGCAATATCGACCTTCAGTGTCTCGGGCGCGGGCGCATACTCCCACGATGGTTTCGAGAGGGTCATGTCTCTAGTATCGCATGAGTCAGGCTTCAACGAGAAGTGTTCCCCAAACCGTGATTGGGAAACCGCACTCGAATCAAAAGGAACCCAAGATGATCTGCCCAATCGCCTCTGCCTCCGTTCTGCTTCTGGTGCTGCAAAGCGCGCCCATCGATCGATCGCCAGTGCTGCCGAAGGCTGGCTGTGTGATCCGCGTGGGTACCTACGGCAGCGGACCCTCCGCTGAACCGCAACTGGAGGGGGAGTTCTGGCAGTGCGGTCGCTGCCAGATTGAGGCGCCGCTGCCCGTGGGCTATCCCGCACCAACGCCGCCCGGGGCCATTGAGATCAAGGCGTATCCCTCTGTGCGCCGCGCCGAGTTTTCATCCACGGGAAACTCTGGCGTCGGTTCGTTTGGTGCATTTTGGCCACTCTTCAATCACATCAAGGAACGTGAGATCGCGATGACGAGTCCGGTCGAGATGGACTACCGCGAGATGACTCGTGAGACCGATGGCCTGCTCGATGATCGAAAGGGAAACTGGACAATGTCCTTTTTGTACCGAGAGGCTGAACTCGGACCAGTTGGCAAGGACGGTCAGATTGCAATAGTCGATACGAAGCCCGTGACAGTCCTCAGTATCGGACTGAAGGGTGCCTATGGCATGAAGCGGACGAATGAGGGACTGCGCCTCCTGCGCGAGTGGCTCGACGCACATCCAGGCTGGACGGTCGTCGGCGAGCCGCGACAGTTTTCGTACAACGGACCGGGTATTCGCAATGCTGACAAGTGGAGCGAGGTGCATTTACCAGTTGCGCTTGTCGCGGTGAAATGACTTTGCCGGCACGCCGTTTCCTTGCATGCCGTGCTGTCTGCGAAACAAAATCCAGCTTTTTCACGGTACACTCTCAGTATGGCAACGAAGGTGTTAGCAATCGATATTGGTGGAACGAATGTAAAGATTCGAATCGCCTCCGATCCACAGAAGCGCGCGTTCGCCTCCGGACCAACGCTCACGCCTCAGCAGATGCTCGACGGCGTCAAGGATCTATCGAAGGACTGGGATTACGACACCGTCTCAATTGGGTTGCCAGCGCCCATCGTGAAGAATCAGCCCGCGCATGATCCCATCAATCTTGGCAAAGGATGGACGGAGTTTGACTACGACAATGGTTTTTCAAAACCAGTCAAGGTGATCAATGATGCTGCCATGCAGGCGGTCGGCTCCTATGACGGGGGACGCATGCTTTTTCTCGGCCTTGGAACTGGGCTCGGGTCGTGCCTCATCTGTCAGCATGTGATTGTTCCGACGGAACTCGCGCATATGCCATTCAAAAAGGGTGGCACATTTGAGGACTACGTTGGGAAGGGGGCGCTCAAGAAGAATGGACGAAAGCGCTGGGAAAAGAATGTCCATAAGACCGTTGAGATTCTCTCTGCGGCACTCTTGCCCGACTACGTTGTCATTGGCGGGGGCAACGCGGCAAACCTCAAGGAGATGCCGGCCAACTGCAGGCTGGGCGACAATGCGAATGCTTTCGTCGGTGGCTTCAGGCTTTGGGAGCCGGAGTGGGCGAATTCAGTAACTGTGTACGACCGCTAAGGGGAAAGAGTCCACCAATGCGGGGGGCATTCGAGCGACTGATGCTCCAGAGCACGGCTGTACCAAGCAGCATCATGCCGATGGACAACAGCATCGGCAGCGTGAGAACACCAATCATGAAGACGTTGTCGTCGGCCTGACGCAACTGCTCACTCAAAAGCCGTGCAGCACCATATGTGACCAGGAATGCACCTGCGATGATGCCGGGGCGGCGCGGTCGCAACCACACGAGGAGGAGGACTCCAAACAACAGAGGGCCATCCGTTGCTGCCTGAAGAAAGTTGTTGGGCCAGTAGGCGGTCAGCAACGGCTCAAGCTTCACGATGACATCTTCGCGGTGGTTGTATGCGGCCTCCACAATGGCGCTCGGTAGTGGCACTGCTGGATCAACGAGTGGTGCGAGCGGTTGGAGAGATTCCACTGGGAAGTTGGGATCAAAAATTTCCTGCGGATACTTCACAGACCACCAAGGCGGATTTGCCTGCATCGATGCAGGCAGCGCCTTTCCCCAGAGTTCGCCATTGACCCAATTGGCAAGTCGCCCGAAGCAAAGGCCGGGTGGAGCGGCGAATGCCATGCAATCAATCACGTGTGCAATCGAGATTCCATACCGTCGCGCGAACACGACGCCGGCAACCACCGTGCCGATGATGCCCCCGTGACTGGCCATGCCTCCCTTGTGAATGTCGAGCAGACCCCACCAAGGCAATCCCTCATGAAACGTGATGAGAAGGCGCGGTTCATAGAACACCACATGACCGAGGCGCCCGCCTGCAACGACACCGATGATGATGTAGGTCAAAAGATCCGCAACTTGCGAGGTCGAAAGCAGGATTCGTCCGCTCTTCGCGAGTGTTCGAAGCAGCAGCCAGCAACACAGAAAGCCCAGCATGTAGGAAAGTCCATACCAACGCACACCGACACCCGGCGAAATCTCGACCGCCATGGGACTCATTTGGTGAACGATGGATGCGATCACCCCCGTAGCATCTCCACTTCTGCATGGGAACGCCAGTCACACCACTGCAGCCGAGTGAGTTTCCACGGCAAGAAAGGCCGGGCGATCTCACGCCCTTCCTGCGACTGTTGATCTCTGGACAAACGCTGACGATCGACCAAGCGCAGGCAGCCTTTGGCGAGATGATGGGGGGGCAGTCCCATCCCGCCGAGGTTGGCGCGCTGCTGGCACTGCTCGCACGCCGGCTACCCACCGTAGAAGAGTTGACGGGTGCAGTTTTGGTCATGCGTTCCCATGTCACGGCACTCAAGACTTCCATCGATCCTTCGCGCATCCTTGATACAGCCGGAACGGGGGGAGCGCCGAAGGCGTTCAACGCCAGCACACTCGCGGCGATCATCGCGGCTTCACAAGGCGTTCATGTTGCAAAGCACGGGAATCGATCGCGGACGGGGCGTGGTTCTGCGGAGGTCCTTGAAGTGCTCGGTTTGCCACTTGAACTGGGACTCGAAGGTCAGCGCAGGTGCCTCGAGCAAGCGCACTTCGCGTTTTGTTTCGCCCCAAACCACCATCCAGCAGCTCGACATGCCATGCCCATTCGCAAGGCACTCGGGTTTCCAACGATTTTTAATCTCGTTGGACCTCTGACCAATCCGGCGTATGCGCGTCGGCAGGTCGTGGGCGTGTATGACCGAGCATTCGTTCCACTGATCGCTTCCGTTCTTCGTGAACTCGGCACCGAACATGCGCTCGTCTACCACGGTCTCGATGGACTCGATGAAATGACGACAGGTGCATCGACACTGCTGGCAGAGGTAAAACGGACTGCACAAGGCGGCTCCGTCCATATGCGTGAGATCACGCCTGAGTCGGTTGGCGTTCGGCACGGCAATCCACTTTCGGTTTCACCTACGAGCCTTCCCGAGGCTGCCCAACTGTTTCGCGATGTTCTTTCCGGCCGCGCAGCGTCGATTGCCATGGAAATGAGCGTGATCAATGCCGCCGCCGCTTTGGTGGCTGGTGGTTGTGCTGAGAACCTGACGGAGGGGACAGCATTCGCTCGAAAGTCCATCGCATCAGGTGCTGCGGGAGCCGCACTTGAACGCCTTATCACTGTTGCGCGCAGCGCATGAATATCACTGCCTCTTATCCTCTTCCCAACCATGACCGACGCTTCTCCCGCACCTCCGACTGCCGACTCCGCCGCCACCCGCGAAGCGCTCGTGCTCATCCAGCAGTACGCAACACCCCTGATCACTTCTTGCATCATCCTGATCATTGCGTACTTCCTCTCGACATGGAGCCGACGCATCGTGCTGCGTGCATGCGAACGCTCGGAGATCGATACGACACTCGCACGCTTCTTTGCCAAGCTGACGCGCTGGCTCATTCTGATTATTGCAGTCACTTTTGTACTCAACCGATTTGGGTTCGAGACCGCCAGTTTCTCCGTGCTGCTTGGTGCCGTTGGCCTTGCCGTCAGCCTTGCGTTCCAAGGAACACTGTCGAACTTTGCTGCGGGGGTGATGCTGATGGTCTTTCGACCCTACAAGATCGGCGACACCATTCAAGCCGCTGGCCAGGTTGGCACAGTGGATGAAATCGACCTTTTCTCGACGACAATTGACACAACCGACAATCGGAGAATCTTCGTTCCAAACAGCATGATCTTCGGTGCGGTGATCACCAACAACAGTGCTCATCCATTGCGACGAGTCGAAGTACAGGTGGTACTCGAGCATGGGGTTGATTCTGATACGGCGCAGAAGGTGCTCGTGCGTGCAGCGCAGCAAGTGCAGGGCCGATCCACCGAATCGCCTGACGCTTTTATTCATGACATCACTGCACTTGGTGTTGTCTGGTTGGTCTATGTGTGGGGACCTTCTTCAGACGTGGTGAGATTGCGCCGCGACCTGCTCCAAGAAGTGCATCAAGGGGTGCGATCGGCAAACTTGCCGTTCGCTGTTTCCAACAACTTGCC
>Ga0194115_10005706_pt1 | contig 12853 bp, 7 predicted proteins | sample TA2MahsurfametaG_3_FD_148656 | JGI IMG/M metagenome (GOLD analysis project Ga0194115, IMG submission 148656) | Freshwater microbial communities from Lake Tanganyika, Tanzania - TA2015002 Mahale S4 surface | ecosystem: Environmental > Aquatic > Freshwater > Lake | place: Tanzania: Lake Tanganyika... | reverse complement strand
ATTTTATCCATCTCACATATGCCATATATATTGGATGCGCGGCGTTTTTGATTCGTGCCTGAGGATGGTGTGTACCTCCACTCCTCCCCCATAAATCTATAAATCTTCCGAGTGTTTTCCATACGAATCCATCTGCTGCGGACGCATTCTTTATCCCGTCCGCGTATAGGGGGGAAAAAAAGATCTCTTTCACCCGTCCGGTTTTGCGCACTCGGTGCCCCTCATCCATCTTGTTTTGTTTTTCTCGTGTGTGAGTGAGTGGGTACGCGGTATGTAAAAATCTACCGGTATAGACCAACTGGCCAAAAAAAAAAGGTTCGTTTTTGTCCCCCATCCACACTTTCTTCGGCTTCTCACCAACGAACCACACAACCGTTACACCTCTCCAAGACGAAAATAAGAAGGTACCACACACACATACTCACACACTCTCTCCATGTATGATCTAGACATTATTGACGATCTGGCAATAGACCATGATTCGTCAATTCAAGACGTCCTCATGTGTTGGGGAACCCCATCGAATGGGAACGACGACGGCATCATTGCAGCAGAGGATGCGAACGATCCAGACTTTATCATCTCAACATGGAAGGATCTTGTTGAGGATTCTCATAGTAGTTTAGTCCTACATGATGATGATGGTCCGACTTGCTCTGAATCATCATCGTCATCATCGTCATGGGATCTCAACAGTCCCATGGGACGACAGGTAGCACTCGAAGAACTGACGACGAAGTATCCAAGATTCATCCCCCCACCCCTTCCCTATATTCCCATCCGTCGAAGTCTACGTCCTCTATGTACATTTGTTAACTTTATGGGGACTAGGCAGGGTACGGTAAATCCTGGGACTACGACTTTGGCGGGTAAACGAAAGAAGAATACAGCATCTATCGAAGCCTATCCGTTGGAGATTCCCAGTTCGAGTTGTTCACTGCCACCCACCAAACGAAGGCAGGTAACACCGACCTCACCATGGACGACAGTCGTCCCCCTTGTCTCACCTTCTCTATCTCCCAAAACAAGTCATAAACTTATGAAACTTACGTCAATGCCATCATCATTCTCGTCTCAACAGATGGAGAAGAGGGTAGTCCTACCGTCGTCCGACGTCATCTGCGACTACGGGATTCGTCGATACTCTTGGTGTCAATCATCCACTTCGTCTTCTGATGATGATGATTATAAGGATGATACCGATACCGATACCACCTTTTCTCCTCATCGACGACGAATGGGTGATACGAGTATCACCCCGTAGTAATTCTGAAGGAACACCCTACCAAAACAAGACTAAAATCAAAAAACCAAAATTGTGATCCACAAACACCCTAACAAGGACGACAGCTCCCAACGTCACTCTCGACGTCCAAATATAAAGAAAAAATTCTTTGACTTTCTCTGATTTCACCTTCGTTGTACTTGCTTTGAGTGAGAACCTACTACTACTACTGCTACTTGAATCCAACTTTGACTGTTTCTCTGATTACACACTTTTTGTTACTTGGTTTTGTGAGTGAGAACATACTACTACTACTTGAATCCAACTTTGGAGGGAGGGCCTTTCCTCATCGTCGTCGTCATCTTCCCACCACTCCTTTCATTGGATATTAATCTTCCAATTTCCTTTAGTTTCAATGAGGCGGTTTCAGTATCTGGACTACGGACCCAAGCATGTCGCAACGATGTCAATGTAATGATATCTGGTTTCAATTGTCGATCACCATCCTCATATAATGCCTTCATTTTCTTATACAATGCTTCTGCACGAAATGCCGCCTGGGGGGAAGGACTTGTCGAATAGGCATCAATGACAGAATTGAAACTATAACTATCAGGTTTCAATCGTTCATCTTCCACCTCGACATATAATTTCAACATGAAATTTAAAAATTCTTCAGCCCGTTCGGCTGCCATATCTTGTCCACATTTCCCCCATACACTAATAATAGAATTAATCGTCACACGATCAGGACGGCAATTGATATCTCCTGCCGTATATCGATCATTCATCCGTTTTAGTAAGGCCTCCGCTCTTTGGGGGGCATCAGTCGAATTGGAATTCTTCCAGGAAAGGATGACAGCATTATAACTTCTTGTCGTCGGTGCAAGTTCTACATCACCTGCTCGACTACGAGTCTCCAATTCTGATAATAACTCTTCTGCTCTCATCGCTGCCGGACGGCCCCGACGTGATCTTGCATGTGCATCCATGACGGCATTGTAATATAACGTCGTCGGTTTGGCATACATCTTCCCACTTCGATACATATCCTCAGTACGGCGTAATAATTCTTCTGCCCTTTCCGCACCATCGGGTGAACCACTTTTCGCGTAGGCCTGTAATACAGCACTATATAGAAGTTGTTTCGGTTTCATCGTGTCATCTCCCGCCTTATACCCCCGTTCGACGTCACGTAGGATTTCAGTCGCACGATGTGCTACGTCATTCGTCCGTGCCTTTGTCAAGGTACTGATGAGGTACGCGTACGTCGTCGCATCTGGATTGACTAAAAGATTTCCACTCCGTTGTTCCTCTTTCATATTCTCCATTAAGTTCAATGCGGTCGATGGTGCTCTTGGATCACTGCTAGTCGACAAAATAAGGAAGATTTGAGTGTATGTGATTGTATTCGGAACGAGATCCTTGTCTTTCGTTAACCGATACAGTTCAAAAAGACAATTCAATAACCGTTCTGCAATATCAATCGAATTTGGAAAATCTCGACTTCGTGATACAGCGTAAAGGACTGACGAAATCGTTTTCGTCGTGGGGAGGAAACGACCGTCCTTAGTTTCCTCGTAAAGTCCATCCAGTTCCTCAAAGAGTTCCAGTGCTCGGGTTGCATTTCCAATGTTGGCATTGGCAGAGATTAAGGATGTGTAGGAGATCTTGTCAGCCATATCACTCTCCTTCATGGAATGGAATAGGACTTCCGCTTGTTGTATTTTCCTCCGTTTGGCAAACAAATAAAGTAGTGTATTTAAGAAGGTTGTATTCGGCATTTCATTTCCATACGTCTTGAGTCGGTCAATCAGGTCCATACTCCGTTGTGTATCGACTCCCGCTTTCGCATACGCGTAGAGGACTGAAGTATAGGTTACAATGTCAGGTCTCATTTCCTCATTCTCTTCAGATGCTCTTTCTAGATGTTGGAGAAGGGCTTCCGCCTTTTCTGCCGCCAATGTGAGATTGGAAGTCGATTTACACCATGCATCGATACACGTCGTGTAGGAAATCTTGTCCGGACTCAAGTCACCCCCGATGGCATTCATTTTCATAAGTAATCGATGAGCATCGGGTGCACCCTTTCTGGTACGAGCCCAAGCCTTTATACAGGCATTGTAGGATATCTTCGTGGGAGGTGGACCCTTTTCTTCCAAATGGGTTAACCATCGCTGGGCTCTCATCCCAGAATCATCACATCCACTGACACTCCAGCAATCCATGACGGCATTATAACAAAAGTCACTCTGAACTGTGATCGAATGTTCCATCTGATCTAGTAACTTCTCAGAACGAAGAGCAGCCTCCCGTTTCCCACCACTTTTCGCCCATGCATTCAAAACCGCCAGGTAGGAATATCCATCCGCCCGAAGTTGTGGAATTTGAAGGAGGACTCCTAGTAGTTCATCAGCTCTTCGTGCTGCCTCCTTCGTCCGTTTACGAGCCCAAGCATTTAAAACAAGATTGAATGATAGGGTATCAAAATCTTCTTCAGGTTTCCCCTCCTTGATTTTTTCCATCAATAGTCTTTCCGCCTCATACGGTGATCCATTCTCTTCTCGAAGGAAACAGTTGAGCCACTTATTGAAAACAATTGCTCCAAATTTCTTCCGTGTTTGACTTTTTGGATTCTGAGTTTTCCTACTAGAACCTGACTGACTAGCAGAACTCCGTGTATACCTTCGCTGGGTCGTCGTCGTGTTCTTCCCCTGGTGGTTGTTCCTGTTGTAGTTTTTGTGTCGGCGGTCGAAGTTGCTTTCTCGGAGTGTTTGGCCTTCTCCTTCGCCTCCTCGAGTCGTCGTTGCCCCTAATCCGAAAGGAGAGTTTCCTCTTCTTGTACCCGAATGTGGTAGGAAAGATGTGACTGGACTCGTCAAATACGTGTAGATTATCCAACCTCCCAACAGGAAAGGTCGTCTCCGTCTCTGTCGTCTGACGCCAACATCTATCCCGAACATGAGTCTTCCTATGGTTGCGTGGAGTCGTTGAAATTCTTCCTTAACCTTCCGTTCGCTTCATGGGATGACTGTTCTAAACAGTTTCGACGTTGATTAGTGTATGTTGTGTATACGAGCTTCCGTAGCAAACAGGGGCTCCGTCCAACACCAACCAAGTTAGCTTTAGCAGAATTCATTAGGTTGTTGACGGTGGCGATGGCGCATTCTGTCGTAGGTGACGTGAGGGCAAAAGCATAGATTTCGGGCAAGCGGACAGACCATGATGGTGTACATTTTGTAGCTCATCAGGGTTGCGGCATTCTTAACCAGTTTTATTCACTGTCAACGGTTGAGTTTAGGCACCCCTAAGGTAAACTCGTCAGTTTACCCCTTCAAATCAAATTGATATGATGAACGTTAGCATAATCCTAAACTCGTTCAGGGGTGGAATGTCTGTCCGGCGCAAAAGTACATACCTAGTCGTTAACCGTTGGGGGTGTGGGCGGCTTTTGTCAAAATACCTTATCTCCCCCTTCGATGCCGGCTTTGGTTGTTGTGCCAATAACTTTGACCTTTCGGGGAATACACTCATCAAGTTAACGCCGATACCCTTGAAACTGGTTCTAGTCCATTCAAACTTTCCTCAGCCGGAAGGAGCGCAGGGGACAGGATAGCGTTTTGGGAGGGGGGGCGCATCCTTGGAGCATTCTCTAGTCGACGAGATTTGACAGAGGACACTTCGTCCACGATCCATTGGAGTACGGCATCTGAGCTATTCGATCATTGAAAGACAGCGTTTAGGACGTCCTTGGAGGAAAAACTTGGCCGCGTTCGACTATATCTAGAGGCGAGTCGGCTTTCCCTCAGAGAAGGGTAACGATGAGTTCATCCGTTCCATCTACTCCGCAGTCGTCGTCGACATCCCCGAAGGTCAATGGACATGGAGTTGCGCGACAACAAAAGACACCACCACCGCGAGAAAGCGACAGGGTACGAGCGAAACGAGAGGCGAAGGAATGTGTTCAAGTTTTGGGACGTGAGGGATTTCAATTGGATGGTTTTAATTTACTCGGCGTCGTGGCGAATCCTAGAGCGGGGATGGGAGTCCATTCATCGGCATCTCGACAAAACGCACTCTCCAATGCTCCTCGAATCGGTGACGACGCAGCAGCAGCTGCTGGTGGTGGTACTGCTTCGGGGGCAACAGAAGGCTCATCCGATATCCTCACCGAGGCGGTGAATTCGCTGGGGTATACCCTTGGTCAGGTGACGGAACAGATCGAAACGATGAACTTATTCATTGAAGAACTTTCACGGCAATATCTAGGTGACGATACTGGCGAATCTCATTTCCTGGAATACTATTATCAAGAGGATGAAGAACATGTCGATGATCCTCCCCTACCCGAACAGCTCGCAAAGCTACAGTTATCGGACCTCGATTCGTATGTTGGAAAGTGTGGTGATCTCGCACATTCACTCTTCTCACTAGGATTGGAAACATCGTCTCAACCAATACCAACCGAAACGGTCACAGAAGGACCTCAGACTCCCTCATATCAGGATGTAGATGTCCCGGATATATTCTATGATACAGACTTTGACTTGACTCAATCGGCAACCTTTGTGAATTTGCTGCTCCGAGACGGAAGCAATGAACTGTCTCCGAGGAATGCTCTGTATCAGCGGACGTCGGACTTATTGCCGGCCAGGGAACAAGATGCCTTGGCGGGACATTTAGATCAGGTTGAGTTGGCTCTGCAAGAGCAAGTCCGATTAAAGGCTGGAGCATTCTTTCAGGAGACGACACGGTTTCGACAATTACAATCGTCTATTCGGGAACTCCTAGTCCAAGTGAGGACGATGCGACAGGACGTTCAGTCTGTCCTATCCGTTTATCGATACACGAAGGATATTTCAAATCACCAACGTCAAGATTACGAACTATTGGTTCAGCTCCTGGATGCGACGACGAATTTGGTTCAGACGAAATCATCGATTGGTGGATTCCTGTCGGCGAATGATCAGCTGGGCGCAGCTCAACAGATTCAATACGGTCGGCGTCTACTGAAACAAAGGATCTCAACAACTGATGACGACAACGACGATGATCCTTCCGATAGTACACAGACGTGGTTGGAGCTTCACAACGTTACGGCACTGTCGGCAGTCAGTGATCAACTACAACAATATGAGAATTTGGTCATCCAGAGCCTGTCAGAGGAAACTGTCGACACCTTTTTCAACTGGAGATCGAGCGAGGGAGATCGAGTGAAAGAAATGATACAAGCACTCACTGTTTGTCAGGCTTTGAACAAAGTCGGAGACTTGTACAATCGACGGTTACAGCAAACAGTTCGTATGACTGTCCGAACAACGATAGCTGAATTCGTCGAGTCTAGCGGAGGTGGTAGTTTGGGTGTTACGGGGATGTCCTACCAAGACTTTTCCAGTTGCCTGGATTTGTTGATGGAAGAATTACATACGATTCTACAGATGAGTAGGGATGTCGACATGTTCGCGAAAAACGAAGCTTTATTCCCAGACGTAGAACAACGATGGACGTTGACTTCCATGGCCTCCGGAGCAGATCTTGCCGCGAAATCGATCGCAGAGCTACTGCGACTCCGTAAGGAAGCCCATTCTCTGCTCACACTTGAAGAAATGCGAAGGTTATGGGATACGTGTCTAAACTTCACGTTGAAAGTCGAAGAAGACTATGGGAATAACTTGAAGGCAATCAGTTTAAGGTCTACCCTCGTCGGCCAAGCGAAAGCCTTTTTGGACAGAACACATGAATCGCACATGGCATCATTAGTGGCTGCCCTTGACTCGGAACGATGGACACCCTGTGAGGTAAGTGGCAGAGGTTTCTTTTGCATATTTCGATTCCCTGGGAATAGTATTTCTCATAGTACTGTATCTGCAATCCAAGGTATCGACGGAGAGGCAGGCTTCGCTGACGCGATTGTGCACTGGTCGCGCTGTCATCTCGGTGACGAACCGACGTGACGAAGTAGAGATGGAGGTCCATTCCCAAAAGCGACCAATAGCGGAGGTGGAAGGAGTCGAGTACAAGGTAGTCTGGTCATGTCTACTACTTGTGGAAATGATCATGACCAACGTCGCGGCTTCCGCACACTTTCAAACTTTAGCAACAAATGCAGTCACGAAGGTTTCTGAATTACTTCGACTTTTCAACACTCGGTCCACTCAATTGGTACTGGGTGCTGGTGCGATTCACTCGTCGGCCCGATTAAAGTCAATCAACGCTAAGCACTTATCGATGGTAACCCAGTGTTTGGGGATGGTGACGGCCTTACTTCCGCATATACGGGCGTCACTCATGGCGCAGCTGCCACCGAAACAGCATATGCTTCTGAACGAGATTGATAAGATCAAGAAGGAGATTACCGATCACAACGAAAAAGTGCTCAACAAGTTCGTGACCATCATCGGTGGTATAGTGGAAGTCGGCCTTGCTCCTCGGATCGCTGGAACCAACTTTGATGCCAGGGCAGCAGATCCAGCACTGTCCGGTACTTCGGACGGAATCGTGTGCTGCGTCTTCCTTGACGGAGTATCAACAAATACACGGAAAATGCACCAAGTACTGGATATGATGCTTCCTCCAGAGCACCTGCAGGACGTTTTCTCTCGAATATTTGCCTACCTAGACAACAAAGTTCCCACACTACTTGCTGCTGCGGCGACAACTCCATCGCCCAACAACGGAGCTCCAGCTTTCTCCTTCCCTTCATCTGATGACGGGAAGCGACGTCTTCTCCTTGAGGTCGAAAGCATGACAGTGTGTCTGAATGGCCTGCCCGGGGTATTACCATGGGACTTCACCTGTACCAATGTTCTCGAGCGCAAGATGGATTTCTTTTTCAAAACCCCATCGACAGAAGACCAGGCAACCAACAACACGGACTCGGAATCTCCGGTGGAGCCTTCGGCGGGAAGTTTAACTTTAGAGTCAAACTTTGTCGAAGAACATGTTACCGAAGAACATGTTGCCGAAGAACCGGAATCAGAAGTCTCTGATGAGGTTTCGGGCGAAAGTACTCCTTCACAAGCCGACCTCTCTGAAAGCCTTGATGCGAAAGACGAGGGATTCCCTACCCACTTGAGTGATACATCGAAGATTATGACTGCTGCAGACCCGGTCGGATCGAGCTGAACGACGCCGAGTGTAAGAAATCTAGTGTTTACTACAGTAAATGAAAACGCAAAATCGTCCTAGTAATCGAAGACGCTACTGCCAGAATCGTCGTGCCACACGCTAATGGAACACCTGTTGGCGTTATAGATGAAACAGAAGGAAACACAGGATAGAGTCATTTCGCTAGCAAGTCATCTTCAGAGCTCCATTAGACGGGTGCGAAGCCATGGTGTTTGACATTGAAATCTCGTCTTCCTCTTCATCAGCTCCCATCTGAGGTAGCATTGTCTCGGCTTGGACACTCATGCGAGGCGTTTCGAGGCCCACGAGTAGGTCGAGCGATTCGGTCTTTACAAGGCTATCTGCATAGCCCAAGTGCGTTCTGCCTACAGAAACATCCGGCGGTGTGACCAGAGGTTCTGACATCAAGGGTGCAGGACTGGCAGCTAAAGCTCCAGTGAACTGGGCTCCCTGAGCGCTGGAACTGGTGGCACCCCTCGCATCTACCTCTTTTTCGCAGTCAGCAGGAACATAGCTCATCGTAGGTATATCCGATCCCCTCTTCGCCCCATCCGAACCCTGAACGGAGCCAGCTGGTATGGAGGACAACGCACCCTGACTGCCAGCTACTATTGATCTAGGTGATGCAACAAGTGCTTCTCCGGGAAGGGAGCTCGAGGGAGCTGTCGATGTCAAAACCGTGGAAGCCGTGGAAACGGGGGCCTTCGATCCATCGGCAACAACAATGTCGCTTTGGGAATGCTGATGTGTCTTCAACGTAGGAACTAGGGTTGGCATTGCCATCCCTGGGTGCGCCAGGAACAACGGTTCCGTCGGTAGAGCCTCGGATTCGGAACAAGAAGCATTCTTGGCATCGATACTGTTCAACTCGAGATGCTCCTCCTTGACGACAGGAATCGGCCTTGTGACTTCAAGGGGCAGAATCGTTTCCGTCTTTACTAGTGGCGGTACTGAATGGACTGATGAAGTCTGAATGCTGGGTGTTCTCGAACCGGTCATTTTGACCCCCGGCATGGAAGTCTCTGGCAATTGAGTTTGCGTTGGCTGCAGGGATGCATTGGCTGTTATGACTGTGGCACTAGGAACGGCAGGGCGACTCGTGGGCATCGGTCTCGCTCGTGCAACATCTGACGATTTTTTCTGAGCTGTCCGCTGCGTAGTTGGACATGTATCCGACGTCGGAGCTCCCTTGGCCTTAGCAGCTGCATTTTTGGCCTTCAGTGCAGCAATCATCTTCTGTCGGTGCTTCTTAGCTCTGAACTTATTCAATCCAGCAAGATTCTTGAGACTCTCCGATAGATGAGAAGGGCTACAAATACGACAAGTTTCTGGGGAAGTGCAAGACACTAAGTGATACAGAAGATGTTTGACCTTGCGACACCATGGGAAAGGACAAACATCGAATGAAGCCGTCGTCCCGGGGCAATCACGAACGTGAAGCATCATAAACTTCGCACTTCTACAGATTTCCCGATGCCTCGTAAGTTTGTGTTGGCAGGGACAGGTAGATGCATGCGCCATAAGTATCAACATCCGAGAAGCATCTTCGTCTGAAAGGACTGGACCAGTGTAGTCGTCACCGAAAGATTCGTGTTCAGCCTGTTCTGCCTGAGACATCGCCTGAAAATCTAGCGACTCGTCATCATCATCGTCCGACTCCAATGAATCATCTGATAACGAATCATCGGACAGTTCGCTCAACTCTGAATCGGACTCTGAGTCCAAACCATCGATGAGCGTTTGATCCTTGCTAGATGAAGCTGTGAACGTTGCGGCAGGCTGTGCTACATGGACGACCTGGACAGTCGGCGTCGGAGGCACAGCAGCGGTCGCTGATGAGCCTCCACCGTTATTCTCGTCAGCATGCGCCAACAAAGCGGGATGATAGTCGATGGCGTTGGCCGGGGCTGAAATATCAATGCGTGGAATCTGACGGCAAGTGATGAAATCAGAAATAGCAAACACAAGGTGCGCAACTTGACAAACATGCAACGTACCTGCATCTTCCGGCATTTGGGGCATTCGTGTTGAGCTAAAGCCCACCATGGATTATAGTCGCAAGTCGACGTATACGTTTCACTGCACAGGGCGCACATATACTCAACTGCCTTGGGCCCCTTCTTGCTCGGGGGCTTCGACGCAGCAGACTTTTTTCGGCCAGCAGCGGGCTTGGAAGCGCCTTGGGCGGCCTGGGCCTGCTGCGCCGCAACCTGTATCTGTCGTTCCTTTTCTCTTCGATTTGCAAGCCGCATCAACTTTCGTTTTCGTCGCTTCTTCCTCAGCTTTCTTCGTTCATCTTCGGAAATATTGATATCTTCGTGTTGTTTCTTAAGAATGTCGACACTCTCTGGAGAATGGGATGGTACCACAGTGCACACTAGATTTTCTGTGGTGGGAACAAACACTGGAAGATTTCCTTTCGTTTTGGCGTCAAGTGCCGCAGGTTGATGGGCATCTTGTGGTGCCGGAGCCACCGATCCGAGAACCTGAGGCTTTGAGTCGGCTTCTCCAATTTCGGGTTTGCTATCCATGAAGTTGGGATCTTGCACGAGAAGTTCATGGACACCAGAAGCGGCATTCAGACTAGATTTATGCTGGGTGCTTTGCGGAACCATACCGGCATAAAGGATCTTAGGCGCACGAGGAGTCGCTTCGTCTGTTTGAGGACCAGCAGCAATCGAAGACCCGACTCCATGCCCATAAGTCCGCTGTGTAGATCCCAACGTAGCCCCGTGTAGTTTCTGTGTTAACGAGGAGCCCCCTCCCCCCAGGGGCTTTCCAAACTGCGAAGGTTCCGACACGCGTTGCAAAGTTTGTTCCTTTTCTTGAGCCGCGAGTTGAGCAGCCTCCGCTTGTTTCCGCCGTTCCTCTGCGGCCGCAACAAAGGTCCCCTTGCCCAGATTCGTGGGCTGCAAACTCCCCCGACGCGGTGCTGGCATTCCAGGGGGATTCTTCGTGGCGCCTTGTTGTGCTGCCAATTGTTTCTTCAACCTAATCTTGACCGGTAACAGGTTAGAGAGAATATGATCGTCTAACCGCTGCACGTTTTCTTCGTCTTCGGTCCTTGTCGCTTCGTCCCTTTGCGTTGTCGCCCCCGATGCATCCCTTTCTAGTTCCAAAGCACACCCCTCTTCTATCTGTTGCACTGTTTCTTCCAGGTGAAGGATAAAGGAATTAAGTTTTTCTCTTCGCTCTCGGGATCCCGCTGATTCTTCCAACTTCGCAGCCCCCTTGGCCCCTAGAAGCTGCCGTTCCAGCTTACGAAACTCGCGAAGCATATACTCTAACTCCTCTAGATATTTCATCTTTAAATCCCTCATTGTCGTCGCCTTCGGAGGAGGAGGGGGAGGAATCGATATTCCTCCAGTTGGATTCGGCGTAGGGCAAGACGATCCGGCTGCGAATCTAACCTGAACGGAATTATCTTGGAATGAGGTGTTACTCCCGGATGCTTGAGAGTTGTCTGAACATGTCACAATTTCCGATTCGCCCGGATCTCCTGTCGAAACCGCGAGAAATGTTGAGCCTGGCTTTGCCCCGGTAGGTGAATCCCCCGACCCCGTTCGGAGCAGCCCTACAGGGAACTCTCGAGTAGCTGGCGTCTCTGCCGCAGGTGCCAGAGGTGCCGCCCCATACGTCGGTTGTTCCAATTTGATTCTTTTACTTGATGGCTCGTCGGAAACAGAATCATTTATTGACTGAGATGGTCCGTCGCCGCCAGTTGATGTCATGTTGATTGGTTTATTCGATGCTATATTATCGCGACCCCCTTATCATCCATATCCTGTAAGTTTAGCCAAGCTGGTAAGCCAGAGTGTCTCGTTCTCGTTGTGAAGAAGCAGTGGCCGCACTAGAATTCGATACAGGAAAGCAAGGTGAGGGAGAGTCCGGTTCTGTAGCTGTTGCTACTGCTCCCGGCGGCGTCGCAGAGGTATTTCATTTACACCTGGAACCGTTTTCTCGCTTCGGGCGGAAGAGCCTGAGGGCACGTCGGTAAGGCCGTCGCGACGTTTGCTCTCGTCATCAAACTTCGGTCCAATTAAATGCCGCAAAGAATGTCCGAGGAAGGCCACCTCATTGACAATCTCATTAATTACTACCCTCGGCAAGCTGGGCGGCGATCAAAGACAGGACGAAACGGAACATTATAGGCGCATGCGCGTACGTCATAGGTGCTGATGGGGTTTGTTCTGTGCGAAAACGTCAATTTAACTGACGAAGAACCAGTGAAAATTGAAAATCATTCGGAAGGTCGTGTTCCTATAGTGAGCATGCTTACTAGCTAGAAGCGGTAGCCTCCGCCAAACCACCTGAAGACCTCATTGCACCTACAACTTTACAACTTATAAGCGAAACTTGTGTGTCCTACAAGAAGATAAAACAAAACTCAGAAGAAGAATACAGGTGGGTGTCATTTTCATCATTGCAGTTGCAAGTCGGAAGAAAAGCGCTTCGCCATGCAATGCCTTTGGCCCTTTTTGGTCGGTCGTACAAAAAGTC
>Ga0194115_10005705_pt1 | contig 12855 bp, 19 predicted proteins | sample TA2MahsurfametaG_3_FD_148656 | JGI IMG/M metagenome (GOLD analysis project Ga0194115, IMG submission 148656) | Freshwater microbial communities from Lake Tanganyika, Tanzania - TA2015002 Mahale S4 surface | ecosystem: Environmental > Aquatic > Freshwater > Lake | place: Tanzania: Lake... | reverse complement strand
TTTACACCCTTGAAGATTTAAAATAGCACCTTGAAGGTTGGACATAATCAAGTCCATGTAAATTTTGGGTAGGCTTACTAAATGTAAGGGTTGATTAAACCGATTTCTTCTTCCAGAATGATACTGGTAAATCCCTGAAATGTCTAAATGAGAATACACCCAAGGACATATATTTATATGTAGTGTCTTTAAGTTATTTTTTCTAAAATACTTTAAGGGTGCGATTTTAAATCTTCAAGGGTGTAAATTACCAGAAATCCATAGGTGCAGATGACTTACTGAATGTTGTCATCATTTGCTTTATCATATCTTTAATCTCAGTAACACTTTCTTCAAGACTATAAACTCTCTCTGAAAGATTAGCTATATCATCTTCATCTTCAACATATTCTTCTTCGTCATTATCGTATTCACTAATATCGTCATCATCTTGGCTGCAATCGTCATCTTCGCTATCATTCTTGAGCCATTCATTTTTGATGTAATTACTGTATAATTCATTGTAATCAGAAAATCCCTCTTGATCTAGCTTATAAATAATAGCATTAGGTGTCCTCTTGTGTTTTTCCGCAATTTGATCAATAGTCCAACCTAACAATTCAAATTCTCTTTGAAGTGAAAGAATTTCATTAACAGTCCATCTGAAACCATTTCGTGTGTGTGTACTCATTGTGCTATACTATAATAATAGTGTTATCTTTATATTATTTTTTTAAATAATAAATTACATACACGTCTCTTCATATAAGTATTTACACATTTATCAGTTGAATTTAAAATTTGAACAAAAACTTGTAAAATATTATGAGCAAAATAATTATGTCAAACATTCAATCAGAAGCGCTTGTGTTAAATTTGATAATTTTTGAAATTTACAACAACAAATATGGTGGAAAACCCGACACTATTTGTTGTTTATGTTCTATCGCGAGATTTAAGTATAAATAAAGTCATCAAAGATCCTACTGTTGGAGGGCATAGAGAGTTATGAATGGAATTCCTAACGAAGCAGAAAGATGTTTGTTTGTATGAAATTTTAACAAAAGAAGAATGTATATATTTTAGAAATAAATGATGAACCTAATAGAAAAATATATGAATGCGGTTTTAAATTTTCAAGGGCATAAATATTATTTATTCAACTTATATTTACTACTTGTATCATTTTAATGACAAAATAACGCAAGCAAACTAATAACAAAAAAATTCCATATACTTTTAATACAGCACATAATGTCGTTAAAATTAATGAACAAATATCAATAGAAAATAACTCATTTTTAGTAAATTTTTCATATTCATTATCATTTAATTCATTAATTTCTTCGCGAGTTAATTCATTTTCATTTTCAGCATTTTTTGCTTTAATATGCCTCTGCATGCTTTAAGATGTATTTATTTCTTTATATTGTATTCATATAATTTTATCTTATATTTCTGGTGCTATTTAATAGTTCAATAAATGTTGTTAATATGCTGGTTTGATTGTTGGTATGATTGCCAGAAGAATCAAAATTATTATTAAGTAAAAGGTTTTCGAGAGAAACTAAATCAATATTTGTCATTCCGCTGCCAAATGTATGATTAATAAGTAAATTTTCAATATTGTTATTATTGTTATTGTTTCTCTCTATGTTATTCCCGGAAGAATCTTGATGATTGAAAAATTGATTAGACACATTAGAATTATATTCTCTTATATTATATCTGCATACTGGACAACGACAATTACTTCTAAACCAGTTCATGATTTGTTCATTATGAAATACATGTCCACAATGTCTAATAACTGTGACCATATCACTATCATTAAATTCATCCATTGAAATAGGGCATGACGTATTTATTGGTCTAGCAATGTCACAATATCTAACTCTTCTAGTTGCAGCTTCAATTTGCGATTGTGTTGGATATACTTCAACTGGTTGAAAAAAGTTTTCATATATACTACGAGTATAATCATCAAGTGTAGATATTCTATTTCTGTTATTGGCATTATTACTGTTATTATTATGTCTAATCCGGTTAATAGGAACAGTGTATTCACCAATGAAATATTCAGGGGTTATGTTATTTGTTAAATTGTTAAACAAATTGTTAAAATTTGTATCAACTCTCCTAGTTTCATTTCGTCTATTACTACGATTTCTATTTAATAACTGAACTAGTAAACTTCTAATTTGATTATTAGAATTATTTAAATTGTTCAATAATTCAGTTAAATTATTTATTTGATTAAGATTGTCATTATACATAGTATTTAAAATATTTACCAAAAAGAGTGTTTCATTGCTTGTTCTAAAAGTATTAGAATTACTATCCATAATAAATATATTATGAAATCTGTTTAAATATATAATATATATAAATATATTGTTAATGAATAAAACTAAGTATGAAAATAAAGGATTAAGTGGTCTAGCGAATTTAGGCAACACGTGTTTTATAAATTCATGTATTCAGATTTTATCACATACTTATGAACTCAACAATTTTTTAGATAATGAAACATATAAAAAGAAATTAAAAAATAAATATGATTCAGCTTTACTCATTGAATGGGACAATTTAAGAAAAATTTTGTGGAATGAAAATTGTATTGTTTCTCCTGGCAAATTCATAACTACTGTTCAAAAAGTTGCGAAACTAAAAAAAATGGCAATTTTTACAGAATATTCGCAAAATGATGTATCAGAATTTTTATTATTTTTGATAGACTGTTTTCATACATCTCTTTCGAGAGGAATAACAATGACTGTTTCAGGAAATCCTGAAACAGATACAGATAGAATTGCTTTAAAATGTTTTGAAATGGTAAAGAACACATATTCAAAAGATTATTCAGAAATTTGGAATTTATTTTATGCTGTAAATGTTTCAGAAATTACGAGAACTGATAATGGAAAGGTTTTGAGTATAAACCCTGAACCATTTTTTATGGTAGATTTGCCTATTCCGTCAGACAATAATTCGCCTTCATTAATTGATTGTTTTAATCATTATGTAAATGGAGAGATTATTGAAGATTATTTGGATGAAGAAGTGAATGAAAAAGTACATATTAGAAAAAAAATATCTTTTTGGTCATTTCCAAATATTTTGGCAATTGATTTAAAAAGATTTAATAATCGTTTCCAAAAAAATAAAATATATGTAACATTTCCTATTGATGAATTAGATTTATCGCCATATGTCATTGGGTATAAAAAGAATACTTTTAAATATGAATTATATGGCGTTTGTAATCATAGTGGAGGTGTGATGGGTGGCCATTATACTTCATATGTAAAGAACGCAAATGGAAAGTGGTATCATTTTAACGACACTTCTGTTTCTGAAGTTGGAATAAACGATTCAATTATCTCTCCAAAAGCATATGTGTTATTTTATAGAAAGAAGTTATAAATGATTGCTTGTGAAAAATTTTTAACTATTTATATATTATAAATGGAAGTAGTAAATACAACAACAACAACTGACCCAGTTAATATGTATAATTATTTAAATAGTTATATAATGAATCCAATGGTATTTGTTATAATAATATTAATTGTTGTAGCTTATTATGTATTTTCATCATCTTTAGGACCGAGTAATTTAGGAACTACTAGTGATTCAAGCGGGAGTGGTGGTATTTTTGGTATTATTATCATGGTAATTTTAGTAATTTTAATTTCAGTTAATGCTTTACAATACTTTTTTAGTATAAATGTTACAGCTTATGTACAAGGTTTGTTCACTCCAAAGACTACAGTTGATATAGTAGTTGATCAAAGCAACTATCAACCAGCGCCAGTTCCTGAAATAAGATTTAAAAAACAAGTATTTAATATACCTGGCAATTATTATACTTATGATAATGCTAAAGCATTATGTACTGCATATGGCGCTGAATTAGCAACTTACGACCAAATTGAAAAAGCTTACAATAATGGTGCTGAATGGTGTAACTATGGATGGTCTGCAAATCAATTAGCATTATTTCCAACACAAAAGACGACTTATGACAATCTACAAACCATTCCAGGACATGAAAATGATTGTGGAAGACCAGGCATAAATGGAGGGTATATTGCTAACCCAGGTGTTAAATTTGGTGTAAATTGTTATGGAAACAAACCTAAGATAACTTCTGAAGAAGAAGAATTGATGAAAACATCATCACCCTATCCTGAGACACCACAAGACATTGCTTTCCAAAAGAAAGTCGATTTAATGAAAAACAATTTAGACCAAATATTAGTTTCTCCATTCAATCATAATACATGGGGAGAGATATAATTTTACTATTAATAAAGTAATCTATTCCTTATTCTGTAAATCATTCGAAATAACACTTCATAGTAAAATAAAATAAAATAAAATTGAAATAAATTGTTATTATGATAAATAAAATATAGTTATTATAATAAAATGGTGTTAAACCCAACTTTAAGTGAACAATATGACAACGTTGTTAGTGTAACATCGGACGAACCATTTGAAATAAAAGAACTAAAATATTTAAATATTTACAAAGAAACTCCTGAACAATATCGAGCAAGAACAGAAAGTATGACAAAAAGATCTATTAAAAAGGAAACTACTGAAGAACGAGAATCTAGAATTGCATATATGAAACAAAAATCAATTATAAAAGCACAGAATATAAGTGGAAAAAATTTAGTGAATTTAATTCGTGGCATGGAAAATCTTACGAAAAAAGCCTACAGAATTAGAAAAACTTTTAAGGCGTATTAAAAAAAAAGAAGACAAAGAAAAAAGAGAAAGAGCATTAGAAGAAGCAAGGGATAGAGACAGAAAAAGAAAAGAAGCTACATTTCAAGCTAAAGTAAACGCTTATTATGGCGGTAGAGGTTATCGTTTTGATGTTGTTAATACTTATGGATACAGCATTGGCAAAGGATGTTCACGATATACGTCTTAGAATGTTGAAGGAAACTAGTCCATATTATTTGTTGTTATGTAATTATCTATGACATGTCTCATTTCAAATAAAATTAAACAAAAATGAACAAGTGTATAAAAAAATAAAATTGCTAAAAAAACATTTATAATTCTAATATCTTTAACTAAATAAATTTGCATTCCCCATGGATTATACTGATAAACGATCATACGCCTATTAGTATTTTCAAATACATTTATTCTACAAATTGGACATGACTTATTTTTTTCAAGCCATATTTTTAAACAACAATTATGAACAGAACCATTACAAAGACATTTGTTAAAATATAATTGCTGTTTTTGTAAACTTGTCGGTTTATTCTCGTTGCAAGTTTCATATTCAAAACAAATAAAACACTCATTGTCTTGATGTTGAATTATTTGTTGAGTATCATCATAATGTTCGCATACTCTAAAAAGCATTTACTTATATTAAATTAATACTTTAATATAAATCACAGTTTTTACTTCATTCTTTTTGTGCCTTTTTTTTTGGATAAGTTTTTTGTATTTTTTCTTGTTGTTTTCTTTTTATTTGTTTTTGCTCGAATGTTATCTTCCTTAACAAGATCCAATAATTTTTCATGTAAATCATCATCAACCACATCATCATCAGTGTCTTCGTCATGTTCAACTTCTTTGTATTTACCACCAGAAGAAACATGATTATTGTATGATAACGCCCAATTAGGTACAACTAAATCATTAAACAAGTCTGAAACCTTGTCATTTTTACCACCAGTTTGGTCAGTATTAATTGTCATGATTGGAGACATCCCCGCCTTTAACATAATTGAATTAACACTAAAACCACCTGAATGAATACCTAAATTTGTATCATTATTAAAAACCAATTCATTTGCGCCAATATAATCTAATTCGTTCATATAAATAGTTGATATATAATTTAATTAGAGGAATAGCGCTTTATTTCTGACACTACTTTTATAGCACGTTTTTGTTTAATATGCTCCATAATAAGGTTAATTTGGGTTTCGTTTTTAATAATCTCTCCAAGAGTTTTCTCTAAATATTTAAAAGTTAATGGTTCAGGCACTTTTGTATCAATAAATTTTAGTTTATCATGATTCACTTTAACTGGTGTATCTGTCATATGATTATTTTTTGCATAATTTGTTAAATCAGTCTCGAGAGAATTTTTTTGTTCTCTCAAATTCCTTGCTTGTTCATTAAGCCTTTTAATTTGATTATCTAATTGAATCCATTGTTGGATTTTATTTTCAAAACTCATATTATAAATATATAAGAATAACTTTAATATAATTTCTATTAATATTTTCTAAAACTTTTTTTATTAGACCTTTTTTTATATCTATTTAATTTCTTTCTCGTTTTGCGTTTTCTTTTACCTGAACTTTGTGTAATATCATTTACTTCTTCTAATAAAGCAGTAAAATCCTTCCATAACACTATTTCAGTAGGTCCATCTAAGTTTTCGGCTGTATATTTTTTATTTCCTATTAAATGTTCGGAATCTATTATTGTTCCATCATAATCATTTAAATAATATTGTTTAACTAAATTATGAAATTTATAATTGTCTGCTCCGCCTGAGTATTGGTTATTAGGATCACCATAATATTCTATTTCTGGATTATGCTGTTTAATATTATCTACTATTTGTTGACGAATATTAGCATTGCCAATGTCTAAAAGAATTGGATTTTTAATAAACTTATATTTTTTAATAATATTGCCATAACTTTCTCCATATCCTTCAATTTGAGAAAACCATTGTATGCCTGTCATTTCACTAAGAGGCTTATATTTATGAAATTGCTTGTATATATACATTTATATATATAAACACTATTATAATTTAATGTCTATGTCTGCGAGTACGTCTACTACGTCTACTGCGACCACCCCTCTTACGTCTGTAAGTTTGTTGCATACCAAGAAGAGCTAAAGGAACAACAGCTTGATTAACAACTTCGCCTAAAAAACCACCGCGTCTACGTCTGCGTCCAGCTGATTGGATTAAATTTAAGTTGGTGCTAGTAGGCATCTGAGATGTTGGTGTTACATTTTGCCCTTGAGCACCAATAATCACGTTACCTGGAACTTGTCCATAAGAACCACCTTGATCCATTGTTCTACTCCATTGAGAACCACCTGAACCATTAACATACATTCCATAACTTGCGCCATCTGTATATGAACCACCTCTCATTTTTCGACTTCTATGTCTGCGACTATATCTTGCCATTATATAGTCTGATGAGAATAAAAAAAATATTTGCCTAAAATTCTTCCGCAAAGTTTTAAATCTTCAAAGATTTACACATTGAAGATTTAAACCGCATCCCTAATCATTTTTTATGTTTTTCTTAAAATAATATAGATGACTAAACATAAGAGTGAATATTATAAAATATCTGCGGTTAAATATTACTTAAATAATGATAAATGAGAGGATATAATAAACTGACCTTAAAAAGTAAGATGATAAATCAATAGTCTCTAACATTTAATTGTTAGTTAATTTTAAGTAGTTATTATTTCTTATTATTAAAATTAAAATTATTAGAATCGCTAATATCATTATAAATATTAAAAATACTAACGACATAATAATATAAATATATGGATTAATCTCATATAAGATAAAATTAATAACAGGTTTTAATAGTGTTTTAAATTCGTTTTTAATGTCGTCTCTCTTTAAAATGTCTAAACATTCTTGAACAATCGAATCTTTCATAATTATTTTAAAGAGAATTAATAGAATATTTTTGCGTGTTAAAAAAATATTATTTTTCTGTATTTTGAATAATATGGAAAACATAATTGAACCAAATGAGACATTTGATTTTTCAAAACTTTCTTTAGCACATCCGATTGGCATTCAAGGTGGTGCATATTTTACAAAAATAGAGTTTAATAAAAAACCATTATATATACAAACCTCAAAAAGTTTGACAAGACAAGGGTTTGTTAAAACTGGTAAGAAATATTATTGCGACTTAATGTTTGATAAGAATTCTGAAACACTTATTCATTGGTTCGAAAATTTAGAAGAAAAATGTCATAAACTTATTTATGAAAAGAAAGACGCTTGGTTTCAAGGTAATTTAGAAGTATCAGATATTGAAATGGCTTTTAATCCATTGATTAGAGTTTATAAATCAGGTAAGTATTATTTACTAAGAGCTAATGTTAAAAATACTAAAGACGATAATCCAGCTGTTAAAATTTATAATGAAAAACTAGATACGGTGGATATAAATGACGTAACGTCTGAAATTGAGATTATATCTATTTTAGATATACAAGGAATAAAATTTACATCAAGAAATTTCCAAATTGAAATTGAATTAAAACAAGTAATGATGCTAGATAATGAGCCTATATTTGATAGTTGTCTAATTAAAACAAACAAAAAAAATGACAAGCCTTTAGAAGAATTTATTCAACCAGTCGCTACTCAAGAACCTTTAATAAATGAACAACCTGACGAAGAGTTAGAGTTAGACAATGAAGTTGGAGTGATTAAAGAACCAATTGAAGAAAAAAAAGATTCAAATAATTTAGATGCTTTAGAAGAAATCGAACTACTTGACATTTTACAAGAAGACAAACCTGAACCAAGAGAAGAAAATATTTCTATTGAATTTGAAAACTTAATTGACGATATTGAGGAAAATAATGACAGCTTAAAAGAATTAAATAATAATGATTTAAATTTAGACAAAAATGATTTATCGATAACATTAAAAAAACCAAATCAAGTTTATTTTGAATTATATAAAGAAGCAAGAAATAAAGCAAAACAAGCAAAAAAGAATGCTATTTTAGCTTATTTAGAAGCAAAGAATATTAAGAAAACTTATATGCTTGAAAATATCAATGATAGTGATAGTGATTTTGATGCCGAAATTGACGATGTTTCAGAAAGTGAATTGGATGGTCTTTAATAAATTGTTTAGGATAATTTGGAAAAAATTATTTTATCATTAATTTTATATAATGAGTGTCTTTTTAAAGAAACTATGGAATGACTACGGAATTGGAGCTATTATTATTCTATTAATTGTCGCCTATGTTGTATATGCCTTTGCTGGTTATTTAGGTGCTAAGGGCATGCCTGGTGCTGAATCTAACAGCCAAATGCCAACTCAATACAAAAATACTAATTCTGCTTATTCTGGTGCTGTTCGCCCTTCTGAACCTCTTGGACATAATGAAGTATTTGCATCTGCTAACGGTGCTCAAACTTCTATGCCTGGTATTCCTTCTTCTTGCTCCAAGCCTAATGTTCAAAATCCTGCCGAACTTTTGCCTAAGGATACTAATAGCCAATGGGCTCAATTAAATCCTTCTGGTAAGGGCGAACTCGCCAACATTAACTTGTTGAAAGCTGGCTACCATATCGGAATTGATACTGTCGGACAAACTTTGAGAAATGCTAACCTTCAAATTAGAAGTGAGCCACCTAATCCACAATTAAATGTGGGACCCTGGAATTTATCAAGTATAGAACCGGATTTTATGCGAGTTCCGCTTGAATTAGGGGCTGGACCACAATAATTTTTTATCTAAAATGATACTTTTATGGTGTCGTCAGTCTCAGCTAAATAATATCAAAATCTTTATATTCATTATTTTTACACATATAAATATTTTGAACTCTATTTTCATTTATAATGTTTTCAATATTTACACATAATTCAGTTAACCAATCATATTTATCTTTAAATATATCCTCTTGTAATATTCTTATAACTGAAAAACCTTTTTCGTTAGCACATTTCATTTTATATAAATCTCTTTTTCTATTATGCTCTGGTGTTTTCCATTTCGCAACTTGTTTCCAATGTTGAACTCCGTCTTGTTCTACGATTATCTTTTTCTCTTCAATTACAAAATCAAATGGTAAATGTTTTTTATCTTTACACCAATCAACTTTATATTGAGTTTTTAATGATGGATATTTTTCATTTAATATTTTATATAATTTATCTTCTGTTTTATATCTACAATTTGGACACCAAGAACCATTTGTAATATGAGATGCTCTACTTTCAAATTCATTTCCGCATTTATCACAATCGAATATGAATTTTTTAGCAGTACTTTTACACCCTTGAAGATTTAAAATGGGACAAATAAATATTTAAGAACGCAAAAATATATTTTTACAAAATTATAAAATTGTTATTTTATAAAAACTTATATATATACATGACGATTTCGTGGTATTCTATTTCTATTTCTCCACAAAATGGGGGGGGTCAATTTTTAATGGATATTTTAGTGTAGATAATAATACTAATTTAGTTACTGCATTTTATGAAACAATCAATGGTTCAACTAATTTTAATAATAATATTTTAGGTCCTCCAGATAAGCCTTGGTCACCAATAGATAATTTGTTTATTAATAATTCTTTTACTCCGGATGGTTTAAATTTTACTAGTATTTCGTTACAAAATTATTATTCAAGCAACCAACCATATTTTAACTTGTATTCTAAATTTGTGCTTTATCAAAATAACAATTTAACAAGTAAAATAATAATTACACCAATTTCAAACCCAACTACTTATGTTAATAATGGTTTTCAGTTATATGATTTTTTAAATAGTAATAGAGAACAATGTATCATAACAAATGATATTAGTGTAAATTTTAATTTAACAAGTTCTAATGGAATTAAAACTATTTTGTCTGATAATTTAATAAGAATAACAAAAATATAATGCGATAAATAATAAAGAAAGACCAAATTATTTATCCAGAAGCAACCGTTCCTGTAATTTATCAACTGGTTTAGACGAACCAGCAAAACCAAAATTTACACGCTCTGCGAAGGACAAACCTTGTTAATTTTTAGTGGAATTTGTCCCATTTTAAATCTTCAAGGGTGTAAACACTTCAATAGGTTTCTTTTTATTTTTACATGACCAATTTTTACTTCTCTCTAGTGAAGCAAATGATTTATTACACCGACCGAAAAGAAAAATGATACAAAAAATATAATAAAGATAATATGTTTAATTTAATATAATGAGGATTTAAAAAGAAGAAATGGAAAAAGTAAGACCATCAGTTGATTTTACGGAAGGTAATTCTTCCAGCGACCGAATTTTAGGATGAGTTTGTCTCATTTTTCTTTTCGGTCGGTGTAATATAATATTTATAATAATTATTTTTGATACGGAAAAGGGGATGAAGACGACCAAAGATTCCTCTCTCAACGAAACATATGGGACATTGACGGTTTTGATGAGTTTTGAATTTTTTAGCATCAATTTCATTGATACAATCTGGACATGTTCGTGACATTGGCCACATTCCACTTCTCCAACGGCTGTTTGAACGAGGAGGCACCAGAGAACATGCCACGCATTGTAGTGACCATTGATGTGTTCCAGTCACCAATACAACAACTCCTGGAATAAGCACTTTAAATTCTCCAGCCTCGAGCTCTGAGAGCTGGTGCAAAGGTGAACGAGGAGGCACCATAGAACATACGAAACATGTCCGTGACATTGGCCACATTCCATTTCTCTAACGGTTGGTTGAACGAGGAGGCATCACCGAACATACGATACATGGTCGTGACATTGGCCACATTCCACTTCTCCAACGGCTGGTTGAACTTGGAGGCACCACAGAACATATTTGACATGTTCGTGACATTGGCCACATGCCATTCCTCCAACGGCTGGTTGAACGAGGAGGCATCATAGAACATTTCATACATGGTCGTGACATTGGCCACATTCCATTCCTCCAACGGCTGGTTGAACTTGGAGGCACCAAGGAACATCCGTGACATGTTCGTGACATTGGCCACATTCCATTCCTCCAACGGCTGGTTGAACGAGGAGGCACCACCGAACATAGATGACATGTCCGTGACCTTGGCCACATTCCATTCCTCCAACGGCTGGTTGAACGAGGAGGCACCTTGGAACATACCTAACATGGTCGTGACATTGGCCACATTCCACTTCTCCAACGGCTGGTTGAACTTGGAGGCACCAGCAAACATCCCTGACATGTTCGTGACATTGGCCACATTCCACTTCTCCAACGGCTGGTTGAACGAGGAGGCACGCCTGAACATATTTGACATGTCCGTGACCTTGGCCACATTCCATTCCTCCAACGGCTGGTTGAACGAGGAGGCACCAGCAAACATGCCATACATGTCCGTGACATTGCTAACGTCCCAATTGTTGATGTTCTCATTGAAAGATGAGTCTTTAGTATAAAACAATTCACTCATATCAGTGACTGCTGAAGTATTCCACTGTGAAATATGTCCATATTTTTTTAGACATTCTTCTTGGTTATCCTGCCACATATTGACTGCATCTCTAATATTTTCATTAGTTAAATCATCAACAAGATGTTCACCTATAATTCTAGTAAGTTCAGGAGGAACATTATACTTATCATATAACTTCGCTAGTGTTGCTTGTTTTAATGGAGTTAAAAATGGCTGACGACTTGGTTCATCTCCAACTCCTCCTTTGTATTTTTTGTGGGATTTTCTTTTTAAGTTTTTAATTTTGTGTCTAAATGTTTTTCTTAAATTTTTTAAAGTGCGTTTATTTTTTTTGACTCTACCTTTTGCTTTAGAAAGTTTCATTATATATTAATATAATATTTTATATATTAATATAATATTTATAATAATTATTTCTTCTAAATTCATCAATATTCTAAAAAATAATAAACGAATTTGATTTATTTGGTGGTTTTATATTTTTTAACATTAAAAAATCATCTATTTGATTTTTTAAGTATCATAATAAAAATATTTGCAAATATATTATATTTATTTTACACCCTTGAAGATTTAAAATGGCACCTTCGCACCAAATCCAAAAGGTTTATCCATTACAGAAATGTGTAAATTTTGGTTATGGA
>Ga0194115_10005702_pt1 | contig 12868 bp, 6 predicted proteins | sample TA2MahsurfametaG_3_FD_148656 | JGI IMG/M metagenome (GOLD analysis project Ga0194115, IMG submission 148656) | Freshwater microbial communities from Lake Tanganyika, Tanzania - TA2015002 Mahale S4 surface | ecosystem: Environmental > Aquatic > Freshwater > Lake | place: Tanzania: Lake Tanganyika... | reverse complement strand
TCGAAACATCTTCATGGAGGATGATGCCTTGACAAAAGGATAGCCTTGAATGTATCTTGGAGGGCAATTTTGTGTGATGGTCCAGAGTTAACGCAGCGTAAAATCGGGTACCAAGTACCTTTATTTCTTCGAGGGAGATCTTCGGAGGTTGCGTTCGACCGTGTGACGTCGCGAAACCACTTTTCACGCATAGTCGTACAACATAACAGGTCTTGTACGATGTCAATTGGACACGTCGTACGCGGTCGGTCCGCTCACCATGACACGACACTGACGTACTTGGGTGGGCGACCCGGAGAAACAGCCGTTCGGTTGATGTCTTGAATTGGGCGAACTCGTACGACCGTTAGTGACATCACCGTTCGGACGGATTTGGTATCTTTCCATCGTCGACGTGGGAAGGGTGATGTCTTTAGTTTTCATCCTTCATTTCCAAGAAGACATTTCAAAGATCCGAGCTGCTTTCCGTCGCCAACCGCAGTCGACGACGTCGAGTCTACGCTAGAATTTTAGTTGCAGAACATCGAATGTCACTATCTTGCAGGCAGCCATCATGACAAACTGCACCTAAAGAGTACCGTACTATGGAATGACCCTTCCTGTAGTAGGGTCAGGTCGATCTGCCATTGCAAAACTTCTCTGTACACGGCTGAGGAAGCCTTCGAATAGCGATGGGAGCGTTAATGCCGAGGTTTGACGGTTTTTGAGGAGTGAGATTTGTATAGTTGATTTATGCTTGGAGGTGTCTACTGGAGTCTCGCTGACCTACAAGAATGCCTACATTCATCATTAAGTTCGACTTATCTCTTGTATCCGCCCCCATGAGAGAATGGGTCACGCACAGTTAATGGGTTGTGTGACTTGTCGGGTACTTTCTAGGACGTTAACTTCGAATCCGATTTCGTCACGGAGAATTCGTCTGTACGGTCAAAACACTTGTTCGAACCAAACTGGGTAGATATTTCATACAAGAAGTGACAATTGACCAAGATATAAAAAACGACTGATATTGCCTTCAAAAGCGCAATTACTGAACATTCGTCGGAGCGGGCAGGTCTTCGACTAAGATTGTATCGGTATCAGTTGCAGCGGTGACGTTGCCCGAGATGGTGGTATTGTCCATCGTCGGGAGTGGTGCCGGTACAGGATTGGTTGAGTCTTTTGAATTTTCTTCCATTCCATGGAGCCACCACCACCAGTGCTTTGGACCCCAAATACTGTGTGTGCGATAAAATTCGAAGAATTCAGGCTGGTCTCCATACTTCTCAACATGCTTCCTTGCCAGTGACTTGGTAGATCCTCGTAACACTTGCAGAATGAAAATCAGTCCAGTCGTCGCGAGAATAGTCCGAGGGACCGAAGAAAATCCATGCCCGAGATATGTGCCAATCCAGAAGGTACCTTCCCCAAGATAGTTGGGATGGGTACTCCACTTCCAAACGCCCACATGACACCACGAATGGCGATTTCTAGATTTGAAACCATTCTTCTGAAGATCCGCAATCGATTCCAAGATCAAACCTCCAAATTGAAGCAACAAACCAGTCATTCCAACCAAACCCCACTTTGCGGTTTCCCCCTGATGAAGTCGACTCCAAGTCATACTCATCATCGCCAAGTAAAAGAATGAGTACACCAGCCAGCACAAAAGCCGTGATGCAAATGGTATCGTCATCCGGTTCTGAATTTCCACCACCTTTTCATGAAGCGCAGGCCAACTAACGTATTCGCGATAAATAAAGAAGGCGAGCATTCTTGCTGACCACATGAGCGTGATCCATGAATGCAGGAGGGTAGTCCGAGGGAGTCTTGTATGTTTCTGGTAGCCAAAGAGTCGCGCAGGTTGTGTCAGGGTATCTGAGCGCGACGGCTTTATTTCCGAATGATCGAAGACAATCTTTGCAAATGAACTTACGTTGTAAACATAGAGAGCCACTGACAACGGCAATCCAATACCCAAAGTGTACCCAATCGTAATGAAGTATAAGAAAAGATGAAAACCACAGGATGCACCCAACAATGCCAAGGCGTATAAGCTAGCGACGGAAATGCCCCGATTCGCAGCATACAGCACGGTAATGGTGGTCATAGCCGATGGAAGAGCACGGGAACCGGTTTGCTGCATAACTTCGGCTGCGGATTTCATTCTTTGGATGATCGGGTCTTTTCCCTGGATAAAGGTGTCAGAAAGTTTCAGAGACCGTCGTGCCAGATTATCGAGGTTACCAACAAAAGCTCCAGATCTGGATATGTCGGCCTCATCTACGTTAGACATAGTGTCACCATCATCCTCAGCGCCTCCACTTAGTCTCAACCAGGATGCAAAATAGTCTGACGGTTCGTCGCTACCAATAATCGATATTCGACGCTTATGGGAGTTCCATTGCATTCGAGACAGCGTTGGCGGTATACTCGCCATCCTTCCCGTTGTTGCGCACAACATCACCCCTGAGAAAGCCATCTCATTCAATACAGTCGGCGACAAACGCTTTATACATGTTTTTGCCATCGATCCTCGATCAGATATCGTCCTTCTTTTTTCAATGGAATTTTCACCTGCCCTATGTTGACAGGCAGCGATCCTTATTTCCTGCTTTCGGTCTGGGTGATTTACTGATTTCTCCGCACCAACCCAAATAGTTTTATCCTGTAAAGGACCCCCACCCAAAAAGACAATCAAGAAGGCTAACCTTCCAACGTCGTGCCGAAACCTCATGAAATGCATCGGGAGAGACTGACCGGATAGACTCGTCCCGTCAATGAGCACGATCTCTCACAAATGATCGACACCAAGTTCCTCCCGATGGTCCTGAAGGTTTATCGCACCAATATGAAATGCTTCACCGACTACTATGGCAACATATCAATGTCTCGAATTGAGGGTTTTGCAATTGACAACTAAAGTTAACTGTAAGTTGGACTTCGGAATGTGGGTGATTTGAGTCTCGTTGCCACAAAAATAGTAACAGCGTGTGGAAAGGGCTATTGGCATCAGGAGCTACCACTAGATTTTCAGTTTCTACGATACTCTATTACGTAAAGTTGGTATATTCCAGGGAGTTCCAGGTGACGTTTCCACGTGACGTTCCAGGTGGATCCCTAGCATGGCGTTACCAGTGAAGCGAGATTGAAGCTTGTGAACCACTGTTAGACTTTTCATCTATTGTTGTTATTTGCTACCAACAAAAATGCGATTGCCGCCGTGTCGCTCGTAGCTGTCGACACAAGTCGAAAGAACAACCAGAAACAGCTGCTCCGTTACGACCGTACAGGAGGCACCCATGGCGCCTTCACCTTTCGACTGCGAAGATTTGGCAAGTCCAAGCCATTGAAATAAGGATGTTCCATGATATCTTTCTCTCGTCCCGAGAGACTACCGAGGCGTTGTGAAGGATCCTTCACGAGGAAACCATCAATGAGGTCGATGACACCCTGGCTGGGAGTCGCTGGAATCGGAGCGTAGTCATCCAAAGCAATGCTTTCAAAGACTGCAATCTGGTCCATGCCATCGACATAAAACGGATGTTCACCTGAAACCATTTCATACAACAGAACACCAAGGGCCCACCAGTCGACGGCCTGGTTGTGACCATCATTAGTGATAATCTCGGGTGCAACATAATTGGGTGTTCCACAACATGTGTACTGAAGAGAAAAAGGGAGATAAATCATAAGAAAGAGAGATTTTCTCGTCGCTTCTACCTTGTATCATCCTGACTCACCGTTTTGTCGGGACAATATTTGGCAAAACCAAAATCGATCAGAATGGGATATCCATCAGAGTCGACAAGAATATTTTCCATCTTGAGGTCACGGTAGACATACTTCTTCGAGTGGATGTACGCCAGTGTATCGGCCAAGAGGAACGTGTAGAATCTAGCCTGCTTCTCGGGGATACCAGAGCTCCAGTTCCCATCTGCATCCTCTCTATGGACAATGTCCCACAACTCACCTCCAGCAGCAAAGCTCATTAGCATATACTTGCTATCGTCGCGATCGAACACCTTGATAAGGTTGACCATGAAAGGGTGAGATCCAAAGCTGCTCAAGAACTTGATTTCACGATCCAGGGCATCGATGAGGTCTTGTTCCTTCTCTACCTTCTTCAGTGCAAACTGTTCTCTGCGTCCGTCTACATCAGCTTCGACCAGCCATACTTGTCCAAATGCACCTTCTCCCAACACGGTGACCATTTCTAAATCGTCAAGATCCACCTTCGATCGAACGAATGTACTTGTTTGTTTTCGTTTTACGATCATTTGGGATTCTGGTCCAGTAACCAGCTGCTTCTCCTTTAGTTGCCCATTGTTGTCAAGAATCTCCTGTGAATCGAGGAGTGACAAGACACCAACAACACATTGCTCTCCGTTTACTCGAACGTTCCATTGAGCAGGTAATTTCATATCTTTCGACGGCTTTGCCTTGTCACCCGTTACATTCTTTGGAATCAAGAGCTTTTCGACACCGAAATAACCTCCTGGGCCGACTTCTCGGACAAATGCCCCATCGTCGCTGAACAGTGTGACCGAGCCTTCACGGACCAAGTAGAGACATGGCTCAACTTGTGATCCCTGTTCCATCAAGGTAAAGCCTGGCTGAAAGGTCTTGTCGTCAACGCTTTCTACTAAAGCAGAAAGTGTCTTCGGATCCAGGTTAACGCTTTTGATGCACTGGAAATTGTCGAGCTTTTGCTGATCATCCAAACGAGACGTTTGTCGATTGACAAAGTTGGTACCCAAGACCTTGTCTGCCACAGATTTGGGGATGACATATGTCATACCATCGCTCAAGGCATACAGACTCTTTACTTCTGGTTCCTTGCCACGCGCTCCCATTAACGCTTGTCGCCCAATGTAGTCGCCTGGCCCAAGAACAAACTGTTGATCTTTCGATGACGTTAATCTGATATTTCCTTCCTTGATGACATATAGGGTGTCATCTTCTTTATCGAATAGCTCGTTTCCCTTCTTAAAGTACAGAGGCTTCATAACAGACGCGATACGATCGATGGGGTCTGCCGTACGCTTTTTGTTGGTCTGCCCAAGATCTCGCGCACGGAGTAGCTTGTTCATGAAGGGAAGCGTCCTAAGCGTTTCTTGTTTATCAATATCTTCCAATTTGGCCTGGTATTGGACAAGACCGAGAAAATCTTCCCGTTTGAGACGCAAAAGCTTCGCGTCCTTGTGGGCGACTAATGTTTGACCTTCATCTTCCCCATCTTCCGTTTTTCGACCAATGTCCTTCCGGTACATGAGATTTGTATCCCCAAACGTACCGCCTGCTTTGGCGGTTACCAAAACTTTACCTTTCTTCTTTATGTCAACCTCTCCCTCTTCAACGATGAAGAAGTAATCTTCGATTTCCTCGCCGGAAAGTTCCTGACCTCCCTTGACCTGAACTGGCTCAAAAGCATGCACGATAGCGTCTTGTTGTGGCCCAGGACCATCCTTTATCAAAACATTATCTTTGATAACCTTCCGAATAATACTCTCTTGTTCAGTGGAAGGTTGACTCAGCTTGTTTGGAGCCTGGTAGGTCTTTGGATCTATTTGAAACGATCGAGCTGCCATCTGATTACTCCAAACGGAATCACTGGATAGATGTTTCCTAGACTTTGTCGTCCGAGGATGGTGTTTCCTGCTGCGTTTTTTCTTGCTTCGGTAACGTTTCTTCTTCTGATTTCGTTTCTCGATTGCCTGACGGAAGGCAGCCTCGTTGGCAGCAATCTGTTCGTTAAACTTCATGGTTATCATTTTGACAGTACCGGATCGATGCAACAATATCTCCTGCACTCCTCCTCTTTCATACGTCGAATAATCACAGCTCCCCCATGAATCGAATTCATCTACAATGCCTCTGATCTTGTCGCTGATCTTGCCCACTGTGGGGGAAAGGGGTTTTTTCCCTTTGCTGGGTATGGGGCTTAACATGTCGTCAATAGCCTCTTCTTTGGAGTCAAGACTTCTCGATCGCCCCCCCAATTTCTTTACTCGTTCCTTCACGGTGGGAGAAGGATAGTTGCTCTTGCTCATGATAGCTATGATGAGTGGCAAGGATGGAGAAAAGGGATGAGTACAACAGACATCACTGACAGTTCTGTTGCTATGGCTCGAAGGACCGTTGCTCTGCACGGAGACACGCGAGTTCTGTCACAACTAGTTCGCAGCTTGACCTTCGGTCATCGCATGACCCAATCAGGCATTTGTAGGGGGCATATATATGAAGACTGCAAAAAGGGAACCCTTACCGCCGGCCCAGCCATGGCGACGTAGACTACGTAAAAAAGGATACGGGCAACAGGGGACATGACGCGGGTAGTCACGAGAGAAGGTCACGCCCTTAATCGTGACGGGGGTGGATGTTGTGCCTCCGCTGATCCGTGGTAACCGAAGTTTGAGTTTACGGGATGACAGTGGCGGGGTTTCCAACTAACCACGCCAAAAGAACATTCGGCTGGATACTTTGAATCCAAGACCATCCTTTCCATCTACCATCCAATTCCATCAATAACCACATGGGTTTAGACGCTTCGGAACGGCTGGAATTGCTGGTGGTTGGAGCTAGTTATAGCGGTTCCACCGTCGTGAAAATCGACGAAGAAAGATCTGAGCGGCCAAATGGGATGACCCGAATTCGACGAGCGATTCACTTGGCATCAGGTATGATCTTAGTGGAGGACGAATTCAAGGATAATCGCCGTACCGAAGGCGAGTATAAGGAACTGGAGTACCCAAATATCCCTTCACCCGATCTATCCATCAAACCTTCCCCCCGGAGCAAGAAAAAGAAGAAGGAAACAAAGAAGAAACTCAAATCTCCTACACAACAGAAGGATGATGGTGATGACGATCAGGAAGAACGCCAGACCAAGGAAAAACAGAAAGAAATAGAAGACAATGCTCGGCAGGAAAGAGAAGAAGCGGAGAGAAAAGAAAATGAAGAACGAGAGTTGAAGCTTGCCCAAGAGCTTGAAATGCAGAAGGAAAAGGAATTGCAAGCGAAACGAGAAATGGAAGAGAAAGCAGAAGCTGAAGAAAGAGATCGAAAGCAGCGTGAAAAGGAAGAAGCCGAACGTGAGGCAGAACGGTTGCGAAAAGAAGCTGCAGATGAACGATTACGCCAGAGTCAAGAGGCTGCCTTAAGGAAAAGTCAAGAGGCTGCGTTGAGACGAAAAGAAGAGGCAGACGCACGACGGGCGGAGAAACAAAAGAAAGCTGCTGCAATGGAAAAATGGAATTCAAAGACGATGTGGGTACACTCACCAGAGTCAAGGATTCCAAGAAAGGATGAAGATGGAAGAAATAAGGATGCGGCCCCCGAAGCGATCTGGTCATACGGTGGCGGTTCTGAACCTGACGAGAGTTTCGATTGCTGGAAGCCGAAACAAATTGTTGTCTATCCACCAGGAAAAGATCCCAAGTTCCATAGTGAGAATGAAGAAGTACCCCATGGACTCTGGATTTATGCAGAAGGCGCAAGGCCTGACGATGATGACGATGACGATTGGTTCCCCAGTGGCGGTCCGCCATCGCCCGCCGTGGTTGTGTTTCCTCCGGGCGTAACACCCTCTGCAATCGATGGTCAAGAACTGAAACCGGATGGTACATGGTCGTACCCCGTGAATGACCGTACTGATTTCCCACCCCTACCTAGTCCAAAGGATGAATGGGGAGTACAGCCAGTGACGGTTCATCCCAAAGCGAACTCAATAGTAAGTAACGCAGGAGACTCAATTCAAGGGCAATGGATGACACACGATGGAAAGAAGACTCGCCCTGTGGATGATGACAAGTGGCGAGTCATGGAAGTCCAGGCGTATCCAGATGGCAAGGTACCACCCGATGCCGACGTGACTGGCGTTTGGGGAGTGCCCATTGGAGCTAAACCTGATGAAAAGGGACAATGGAACCCCAGCGATCTTTGGTTCTTTGGTCCCGGAGAGGCAACACCCGAGGATGACGCCTGGAACCCTCAAGGCGTATGGACCTATTCACCAGAAGAAACGAGAATTGACTGGCCACCCCTCTCAGAGCCGAGGGATGAATGGGAGCCACAACCCGTTTGGGTTTGTCCACAATCTAGTCTCAACGAAGACAATGACGAGGAATGGAAGCCATCCGGTACCTGGAGTTTTAATGCTGACAACGTACCCGAAGATGCGGAGGATTGGGCACCATGTCAGGTTATGGTCTATCCCACAGGCAAAGAACCTGAAAACTTAGAGGATGCTAAGGTTCATGGAGTTTGGGGGCTCTCCCCAACGGCTACTCGAGAAGATGACGAGGATTGGAAACCGTCAGATATTCTTTTTGTTGGTCCCGGCGACGAGCCACCGCCAGACTGGAAACCTCAAGGAGTGTGGACCCTATCACCGCCGGGCAATCAATCGGACGATTCTGCAGAAGACTGGCCGCCGAAACGAAAGGTGGCGCAAGTGGAAACTACTACCGCTCCTGATGCGCCAGCTAACAATGAGACTACATTATCTCTGGAGAAGGCATGGATATACCCGAGAAAGAAAGCCCCTAAGGCGATTGAAGATGGCACGAAAGCTGGTGTATGGGCGTCTATTCCAGGCAAAAAAGCGAAGGATTCCGGGAAAAAGCCGATTCTTGTCGATCTGTACGAGAAAGGACAGGAGGAACAGCAAGGTGATTCGTCGGAGCTAGGTGTTTGGGGATACGCCCCGAACGCGGAACCATCCAGCACTGGGCACTACCTACCCAGCGATATGTGGTTTTTCGCGCCGGGAGACAAGCCTCCAGATGATGACGCATGGCAACCTAGAGGAACATGGTCCGATCCGTCATCTCAACCGAAGAAAAGTGGGAAAGCCTCCAAGTCTGGTCGAAAATCCAAAAAGACATCACCGAAGAAATCATTGTTGGAACCACCCCCACCGGCTCTGGATGATCAGGAATCCGATCCTGATCATATATGGCGGAGCCCACTTGAGGCTGGTTACAATCCAGGACCGAAACAAAAGCAACCAAATCCCACCGCTCCGGACAGTCCAACCAGCGAGAAGGGAGTACAGGTAGTAACGGTTCATCCCAAATCGAAGTTGCCAGCACGCAGCGAAGGAGACTCAATTTTGGGGCAATGGATGACACACGATGGAAAGAAGACTCGACCAGTGGACGATGGCAAGTGGCGAGTCACGGAGGTTCAGGCATATCCAGATGACAAAGTACCACCTGAAGCCAAAGTTAGTGGCGTTTGGGGAGTGCCCATTGGAGCTAAACCTGATGAAAAGGGACAATGGAACCCCAGCGATCTTTGGTTCTTTGGTCCCGGAGAGGCAACACCCGAGGATGACGCCTGGAACCCTCAAGGCGTATGGACCTATTCACCAGAAGAAACGAGAATTGACTGGCCACCCCTCTCAGAGCCGAGGGATGAATGGGAGCCACAACCCGTTTGGGTTTGTCCAGCATCATCGAAGCCCAGCAATGAGAGTGACGAGGAATGGAAGTCTTCAGGTACTTGGAGCTTTGGCACCGATACGCCCCTTGAAGATGCGGAGGATTGGGCGCCATGTCAGATTATGGTCTATCCCACAGGCAAAGAACCTGAAGACATAGAGGACGCCAAGGTCCATGGAGTTTGGGGGCTCTCCCCAACCGCTACTCGAGATGATGACGAGGATTGGAAACCGTCAGATATTCTATTTGTTCCTCCCGGCGAAGAGCCACCGGTAGATTGGAAGCCTCAAGGTTGGTGGACACTTTCAGCGCCGGGCAATCAATCGGACGATTCTGCTGAAGACTGGCCGCCCCGACGAAAGGTGGCGAAAGAGGAACCCTCAGATATGAAATCGTGGGCATCGAATTCAACCATATCCACAACTCTTCCTCCTGATGCGCCAAACAATGACGTGATGGAACCGTCTTCGAAGAAGGCGTGGATATACCCCAGAAAGAAAGCCCCTAAGGCTGTAGAAGACGATACGGACGCTGGTGTATGGTCATATACTCCAGGCAAAAAGGTAATGGATTCCGGGAAAAAGCCGATTCTTGTCGATTTGTACGAGAAAGGACAGGAACCGAAAGGGGATACATCGGAGCTAGGTGTTTGGGGATACGCCCCAAACGCGGAGCCAACAAGCACTGGGCATTACCTACCTAGCGACATGTGGTTTTTCGCACCTGGAGAAAAGCCTCCGGACGATGACACATGGCAGCCTCGAGGTACATGGTCCGATCCATCATCTCTTCCAAAGTCGAAAAAGTTGACAACAAAGAAACCACAACAGGTTGAACAACCCTTAGGCCTTGAACATGAGGAAACACCTAAGGCAACACCGAAGAAAAAATTTCAACGCAAGTTTGAAGATTCTGTCTTGGTTTATCCGTCTAAGGACAAAGCTCCAAAGAAGGGAGAAAAAGCGAACCGACAAGGGTGCTGGTCCAACTTGAGCTGCAGCTCTCATGGTGACGAACATACAGAAATCTTGGTTCATCCCAAAGGCCATAAGCCCAAAGATGCGAAAAAGCGACCACACGGTTCCTTTGGTTATGCCCCGGGAAGTCAGCCAGATGAAGATGGATTGTGGAGTCCTCAAGATATGATCTTTTTCCCACCCGGGGAGGATCCACCGCCGGGGATTCAAAACGAAGGTGTTTGGTCCTATCCGCATGAAGCTCGTATTGAGATAGAATCCTCATACACCTTTGAAGGCAATGACATTGTGAATGTGAAGAAGACGACGATGTTTTACATGGACATGTCGATCACGTTCATAAAGGAGTACAGAGAGTAACGTGGTGGCAGCCGGAGTAATTATAAGTTAAAAAAATGATTGTCACATCGTCTCTAGAGTGTAAACCCATCAAACTCAAATGATTGTTCTGAACTATGATCGGCATCTTCGGGAGGAAGATATAGCGACGTGGGAAGGGAATTCTCTGTTGCCACCAAACTACCATTGCCGCTAGCATTCTCCTGACTATGCTGACTCTGACACCAGGCTTCAAATGAAGTCAACGATTGGTCTAGATTCTTCGAGTTCTCCATCTTGTCCCGATCTCGACGCCTCAACCATTCACTATCCAAGACTTCTCTCAAGGTTGCTCTTTTGCAAAGGTCTACCTGCAATAGGCTACGGATGACGTCTCTTGGTGGTTCAGAAATTCCACTCCAGTATTGTTCGTGGAATTCAAAATGACCCTTGCATATATTCTCTGGAAGCTCATTGTCATCGCCGTCAAAGGGAGCGTATCCTCCAAGAATGACAAAGATGACAGCACCGATACTCCACAAATCGCATCGTTCGTCATACCCATAACCGTCATGAGTGTACAACTCGGGTGCCACGTACTGAGGTGACCCACATAGTGTGTAAAGACTCATTCCAGGGTCAAATCTCTTGGCACAACCAAAGTCAGCAAGTTTGATCATAGTATTGCTCTCCTTACTACTCATCAGAATATTCTCTGGTTTGATATCGCGATGACAGACATGCTTCTTATGGCAATAAAAGATTGCATCTAGCAATCGCCGACTAATTTTCCTGCCATCGACCTCGTCGAAAACTTCTACATCACAAAGTCGCTCAAGCATATCACCGCCCTTCATTTCTTCCATTACCAGGTAACAGACATCGTCTTCGTGAAAAACATCCATCAATCGCACGACGTATGGTATGTCTTGAAGTCGTCGTAAGGCATCAATCTCCTCCCGTAGGTTCTCCCCAGACCCCTCATAGTCATCCTTTAGGATTTCCTTAACTGCGTATGTGTGCTTCCGTTCGAGATGGAAACATCGATAGACTAGAGCGAACCCTCCCTCCCCAAGGATATCTTGTTTCTCGTAGCAGCTGTCAAAGGACTTACCCCCCGCGGCGTCATGAACGTTAAAGGTGAGGTGTGAAATCGAGCTTTGCGCATGGTTGATGATGTCATCAATCAACGGCTTGAGTCGACTCGGAGCTACTTTGACCCGCCCGTTGGAGTCGCTGGATTCTACCGTATTTTGCCCACCATCGTCTATCATGTGTTTTTTCCTCGTCGGACTCTTGTAAACTATCACCCTCTCCTTGACTTGATGCATCGATTCTCGAAGACCATCGCTTTGTCGATTCTTGCGGGGGCCTTCCGACGAACTCATAATGGCAGATTTCCGACAGCGTCTAAATCTACCGACGTTCACTGATTTCAGGAGAGGACTCAGGGGGAGCCTTGGTTCTAACGTGTCTGGATTTGATTTCCTTTCACAGTCTTCCAAGTGGGTGTCGGTCTCGATTCTTAGTGGCGGCCAAAAATCATCACAATCGATCAATTCTGCGGGGCACAAGGGCTTTTGCCTTCGGGTCATTTGTCGGCCGCCGTAGTCCTCGTTCGAAGGCCTACATACGAAACAAGTATGCCTATAGTTGCACCTCCGGTAGCAACGATTTGTGTAAAAACGTTAGTGGTAACTGTAAATGAAATGAATGTATACATTTATTAAAGAATTTCTGTGTAGACAACGTTTCTGGTCTTCTTTTGGGGAGAACCGTCATTGGGAGGTTGTATCAGGACACGGATATTGCTGGGATGGCTGACTCGTGATAAGGCGGTGTATAATTGTCCGTGGGCGAAACACGGTTCAGGAAGAAAAAGACCGACTTTTGAAAGTGTCTGGCCCTGGGACTTGTTGATAGTCATCGCGAAGGCAATGTTAACGGGAAACTGACGGCGGCTCCACTCGAAGGGGTATTCGCCATCTCTTGGTTTAACCGATATCCAAGCACCCCAAAATGAGCCGGCAATGCACGAATTTTTTTCCCGCCACTTGATTTCGCGCTAAAATTCTACCGACATATTGGTACAGATGTACGTATGAACGTTCAATGACGTTAAATGTTGCAAAAAGTTTTCGCCCGCAG
>Ga0194115_10005700_pt1 | contig 12870 bp, 16 predicted proteins | sample TA2MahsurfametaG_3_FD_148656 | JGI IMG/M metagenome (GOLD analysis project Ga0194115, IMG submission 148656) | Freshwater microbial communities from Lake Tanganyika, Tanzania - TA2015002 Mahale S4 surface | ecosystem: Environmental > Aquatic > Freshwater > Lake | place: Tanzania: Lake... | reverse complement strand
CTCAACCATAATCTCAGTCAAACAAGCTGCTAGATTAATTTCATGATCTGCCACAAAAGCAGCTTGATATTGATACTTAGCCAAGATTAAAACAAGTTGAGCAACGGAAGAAGAATCCATATAGTCGTGAGCAGTATCATAAAACTTACGGAAAAAAGATGCTATATCAGTGTCTGCGTTCTCTCCTACCCACTTACGAACATTTGTGAATTCCTTATTTTTAAGATATATAACCAAGCTCTTAAAACTTTCGTCTTGTAGGTTAATAAAAATACCAGCATCAATCTTACCTGTTGCTGAATATCTTTGTAGCTCGTTTAGGATACGTCTCCAATCTGGAAAATGTTTTTCAATAATATGAATAACAGTTTTATTATCAAACTCTACATGTTCTTTATTTAAAATATCTTTAACACGTTTAAAAAATGCTAAAGCTAACTTAGGTCGTTGTTCTTTAGGAATTACAAAGTCAATAACACTACAACGCGACCATAAAGGTTCAATCAACTTATTTTTGAAGTTACAAGTAAGAATAAAACCACAGTTCTTACTGTACTGTTCCATAAAGTTTCGTAAAGCGGGCTGTGTACTATTCGGGTTGAGGTAGTCAGCCTCATCTAGAATAACATATTTACGACCTCCACTAAAACTAACGGTCGATGCAAAATTAAGTATATCAGTGCGAAGAGTATCAATATTACCATGCATACTGCTATTAATAACAATATAATCTGCACCAATTTGCTCCATGAGAGCTCGCGCAACAGTGGTCTTGCCAATACCAGCACGACCAGTAAAAAGCATATTAGGAATATTACTTTCATCAATAAATTTTTGAAAAATTATTTTTAGTTCATTTGTAAGGATAGTTTCATCAATAGTTTGTGGTCGATACTTCTCTACCCATAAAAAATCTTTTCGCATAATATTTAATTTTCAAAACGTGAATGATTTGCATCTGTCATAATCCAATATTCAACATCACCGCCTTTGAAATAAGAAATGTTACGAGAAGAAATTTGTACATCATAATCACCATTTAAAATTTTCATATTTTCTGCTTTGAAAGCAAACTTGAATGAATAATTACTTAATCCAACCTCAATTTTAAATGTATCCCCTGTTGGATCTGTAGGTTTACCAACACCTATACTAATATTCTCGCCATCTCCTTCTACAATAATATGTGTAGCTTGTAAAGCTCCTAGTGCTCGAATAGTTGACTGTAGGTGTTCTCCAGTCAACTTAAAAACTATTTCCGGATCTTGAACACTAGGTGTTTTTGATGGAGGAACAACAATGAAAGTAGGATCAGCAAATGCATATGCCACTTTTTGTTGACCTTGACTAATTAATACTCTTGAATCATCATATTCAATATCAGGATTATTAAATAATGATAATACTCCAATGAAACGAGATAGATCAAAGATAGCAAATTCCCTAGGAAAGTTTTCTGAAATAGTTGATCTTGCTAAAATATTTCGTTGAGGTGCAATAGTTACTTGAATGTTACCCTCACGAAATAACATAGATGGATTAATATTCGCAAAGTTTTTTAAAATTTGTACTGTGCGGTTCTCAAGTTTCATTTCTTTTTCTTTTTCAAAAGATCAGAATCAGCAGTGGCTGGTGCACCAATAGCAGCTAAATCTGATAAACTACCACCAAAAACATAACTACCAACATGGTTCATACTCATCCAAGGACATAACCACGTCTTCATACCAGCCTTTGCAACGTGATAGCAGAAGTTATAATCCTCGGAGAGATACCGCTTACTATTCGGATCAATAATACAATCAAAGTAAGCATGGATTTCACGTGATCCATCAAACGCTTCAGTACGTACATGATCAGGTTTGTATGAGAGATGAGGATACGCATCACGGTACTTTTCAAACGTCTTACGACGAATCATCATAAAACCAGTACCAAGCTCCATTACCTCTACAGGCATTCCAATAGGGATTTCTCTCTGTCCACCTTTTGGATTAAATACATAATCGCCAACAAATTTCTCTAACTGGTTAGGATCCTCATCAGCGAATCCTTTATCAACAGCCATTTTAATCTTTTCCCAAGAAATACATTTCTTAGGATAAGGACCACCAATAACATCATATTGACTTTCATCGTCTTGCATAGCAAGTAATGCAATAACATCGTTTGGATTAAAACCAATATCACTGTCAATAAACATTAAATGAGTGGCTTCACTTCTTAAAAATTCATCCACACAATAATTACGTGCACGTGTTATAAGTGATTCATTAAATAAGTAATAAAGTTGAAGACTTATACCATAACGAGTACAAACAGCAGAAAGGTCTGCAATAGACCTCGCGTACATACCTGCACAAGCTCCACCATACATAGGTGTAGCCACAAATAACTTACGTGTTCGTAAAGTTTCTATTGGTACTTTTATTTCAAATGTCATTATTGTTCCTCTTTGCCATTTCTTCTTTTGTTGTTCCAAACGGTCGACCTGGTTTCCGTTTAGATGATTTCAATGCTTCATCTAGTACTTCTTGTGATTTTTTTTGATCTCCTTCAAGTAATACTGTCATAGCCAAAACCGAAGCTTGATCTATAACAGATGGTTCTTGATATTTCTTATCATGTGACTTATTCCGACCATAATCTCCATCATATGATGATAAAGATTCTGAATCGAAAGATATGTATTGACCAATACGAGTACCTTGTTGAATACGTAGAGGACCACAAGTAATATGCATCATACCTGCCATCACTCCGTCATATCCTGTATCATATAAACCAGAGGTCAAAAATATACCATTTCTATTAAGTGTTGATCTTGTAACGACCCACCCCGCTTCGTCCTTACCAACAGTAATATTATTTTCCATAATAACTTCGTAGTGACCTTCAGGAAGGTTAAAGTACCCCATTGCATCTGGTTTAACTTCAAAAGAACCACGGTGTACTTTTTCTTTCTCATCAATCTTAAATGTTGACCCTGAGACTTTAAATACCTTTCCCAATCGCAAATCTACTGCATTAGGTTGTACATCTTGTTTTTGCACATTAGTCAAAACGGACCTACTCTTAGGTCCCATAATATGTTTCATTATCACTCCTTGAAAATAGTATTCACTTGTTTTTCAAGCGCCTCTAAAGAACCATCGTTGTTAATAATACGATCTACCAAATAGTCATCAAAACCACGCTCAGTTATATGACCATCATAATGATATTCTGGTCGTAATATCTTTATGATCTCTGCTCCATACTCTTTAAGCATGATATATTCATTATCAAAACGTAAGTCGGTTACAACAAATATTTTAGAACTTTTGAGCGCTTTGTCTATTTGATCACTCACATATTTCGTAAACTGGGATGGATCATAGGAACGCATAATCATTCCTATCTCACGCACAACGTGACGACCATCTACGTTTTTCCAAGTTGTTTCATGATTACCACCACATATTTCTATCCTCGAACGTTTAATACGATCATATTGATCGTTATTTGTTTTATCAAGTTTGAATATATGCTGAACAACAGTCTTTATAGGATCAGCAAAGGCGACCCGAGTTACATGCTGATATCTATTAACAATAATATCTGCAACAGTATCTTTGCCTGATCCTTTTGGACCTGTTAGAGCAATAATCTTCATATGCTATTGTCTTAATAGATTATTAATGTATTCAATATTTTGTAATACAAGAGTTGAATTATGCTCGTTATAGCTTTTGAAGTCAACTTCTTTTTCAAACTTTCCGTTCATTAACCCTGTAGGTGAGTTATCAAATGAAATACCATTCATACCTGCCCATACTGCAGCACTTGAATCCCACGAAAATATATAATCTTGATAATCACGTAAGAGACTAATCTCATTAGGACCATCTACCATTCCTAAACAATGAAAACGTTTTTGCGCTTGAAATGTGAGTAGGTCACGTTTATCCATCTCATGAAATATTTTCCAACGAGACATGAACCTTTGCATCTTATAAGCGTCGTTCCTTTTACCACCATCAAACGTTGTTTCGTCTACACCACAAGCAATAGGACATGAGAGAATTGAAAGGCCAATCAGATCAATTTCAGGTGAATTCAATCCCCACTCAATAGAGCGAAGTAGTCCATCCATATCACCCAACTCACTTTGTGGTACAAAGAAAGTATCATATCCCACATCTTTAAACTTTGGAGCTAGACGTTTAGCAGCCTCAACTGTTACTGTATATGGCTGCTTTGGGTAGTCTGACATGACAATACAATCAGCTTTACACTCACCAGCCATTGTCAAAAGCTTGTGCTCATCATACATAGGTCTTCCAAGCTTAAACATCTCGAAGGCACTGTTGTCCATGATCTTATATGCACCATCATTCAGGTAACGATAGTAGTGACTATATTCTTCATCATCTTCAACAAGATGAGCAAGAATCAAATGAGCTCCATTTGTTTTTGTGTACTTTAGAAAAGCAGTAGGGCTGATATGACAAAACTTAATCGCGTTTAACATGAATATCCTTTGGAAAAATGATCCGACACCCATTCTCTCCATCCTCCGATACCTCAATCACATAATCGCGATCAGGCCACTGTACAATAATTTGTTTATAGAGATCTCGAGCAATCATCTCACATGATTTGTAATCTAGTTTAAGAATACTAGTGCGATACCATGCCTCGAGTGTGCGTTTAAGTTGAATGAACTCAACATCACGATCATCATGAAACACTTCCATCTCTACACGGAAATGAAAGATATGCCTATGTGGATCAGCAAGAAAGCTAACATCTAACCAATCTCCTGTCTTCAGTTTAGGATCTGTAGCTGCAGCAGGATATCGGTGAATACCTTCTTTCTGAAATGTCACCCAAATAAAAGATTTCTTTTCCATCATTTTTTCCTTAAAATAATAGCCTGTCTCTCTGGTGTTGTAGAAAAATGAATAGCATTATCATAAGTATTAACAACAAAATCAACTGCGTCTCTTGGTCGTAGTAATTTATTTCCACTACTCATTTTATTCATGTAGTCATCAATAATAATTATACCTCCTACCTTTATAAGGTTTAACGCTAACACTAAATCAACTAATGTATCTTTTTGTGTGTGTGATCCATCCAAATAAATAAAATCAACCGTACTTGTATAAGCAAATAACGAAGCTAATCCCTTGTTTGAAGAATCTTTTATGATTTTTATTTGTGGATAACAAAAGTGTGATGAAATATTTTCAATAAAGTTACGTTCTACCAACTGCATATTATAATTTAATTTTAATCTTTCTACTTCCTCTCCACCATTCCAATTATCGATACAATATAAAACAGAGTTAGGATTTTGAAGTAGTTTATCAGCAAACCACGTTGTTGATCTTCCCTCAAAACATCCCACCTCAATACAAAACAATTGTTTATTAGTATCAATAAAAGAATGAATTAAATTTTGCCAATGTTTATGATGAATTGTTGACCAATCAGGATAATTAAAATTCATTGCTGCTTTCTTGTATTTCTTTCAGTTTATAGAATGCATCTAGTATACGGCGGTACTCATCTGATGAAAGTTGTACAATTTCAGTAATACCAGAAAAGTTATCCCATTGACGATTGTTACCCAAGTACTCTTCCAACCAAATATTTTTTGGAAAAAGTTTCTTAAATATTTCTTCAATTTGAATACACCACTTGAGATCACCCCTTATACTACAAATAGCTTTAATATTAAATTGTTCATAGCGAATATCATACTTAGGATCAAAACGTTCAAGTACGTCCATCCTTTGCGTATGTCCAAATTTATAAAAAATTTTATTTGTTTGTTTATCAATAAACTTACAAAAATAAACTTTAGCCATGAAAAAGTTCCCAATGATCAGTTTCAAATCGAAACGAAACAGTTATACGCATTTTATTTGTTTCATTTACCACTGCATGTAGTACATCATAACGAAAAACAATTGGTTTGTTAATTTTTATACGATGGGTCTCAATAACGTCGTCATAACTATACTTCTTATATGGAAGTCCGTTGCTAAGAGTTACAAGTTGTGGATTAGCCGTTGCTTTCTCTTCATAAAAGCACGTATATGTATCCTCACAATTAAATACAGGCCAGTTTATTGCTATCTTTTGATCTGGAGAAGGCATTATATCAGTATGTGGAAAGTTTGGCGCTACTGATGCAGGAAGTACACGAATAACAGCCATTGAATAGAAATCATATAAGCCATATCTCTCAAACAAATCACGTAGTAAAGGTATTGCTGAATACACACGAGCGGCTCCAACAGGATTAAAGAATGTACCTTTTTCTATAAATCCTGTTGATTTGACAAACCTTTGAAGTTCTTCTGTATAGCTTTCAAACGGTTCGTTCCAATTCAAATAACGGTACGGACTCACATCATCCTTGCTGTATTCAAGAACTCACGACGGATCTCTGAATGTTCCTCAGTAAATGCACCACGTGTAGCAAGAGTCATTGTTGAGGACCCTGTATCTTGAATTCCACGTGATTTAACACAATAATGTACACCAACAAGATATACAGCTACATCAGGTGATCCTGTAACATATTTGATAGTTTCTGCAATTTGTTCTGTAAGACGTTCTTGCACTTGAGGACGTTTAGCAAAAAACTCAACAATACGGTTTAACTTTGAAAGACCAAGAATAATTTTACGAGGGATATATGCAACTGTTGCTTTACCATCAATAATAACAAAATGATGTTCACAATTTGATTGTACGTTGATATTACGTTCAAGAACAAAACTGTTGTGTACATTCATTTTATTTTCAATACGAGTACATTTAGGAAAATTATCATAATCAAGACCATAGAAAATTTCATTAACATACATGTTTGCTACACGTTTTGGAGTATCACAAAGAGAGTCATCTTTCAGATCAAGACCCAATGCCCTCATAATATTACGAAAATGATGCTCAATTTCAACTGTCTTAACTTGTTTTTCAAGTCCTTTAACGACATGATAATTCATTGGCGTTTCTAGGCCAACACTAACAAGATGCTGGCGTACTTCTTCACCCAATATCGGATCTTTTTTATCCATATCTACTCCTAAAATTAATTATAAGTTAATTCATTGTTTATTTTAATGATCCTTGTTTGATTTACTAAATCAAATATCATCATATCAATAGTCTTAAAATCCTTACATTCAAATAAATGATTATACGTATTTAAACTCTTATAGTTATCCTCATACCACTCTATCTTCCGATCATGTTGTTTACAATAAGCGTAAAGAGCATATCCATTTTGAATGGTAAATGAAAGGTATGTTTGAATGAGATCCAAACTCATTTTACCTTGTCTATTCTTAATCCAAAAATTACATACAGAATATAACCAATGTTTAATGTTTCGTCTTGCAACGAACCAATCAGCTCTATGAAACAACCAATGACTATTTGTGCCATTGACAAGGACTATGAAACGCTCTGACTCCGGACAAGCACTAACCGTAAACAATTGATCCATTGTGAGGATAGGTTGGCTTGGTAGTTCATGATATTTGTTTTTCCATGTTGGTCTAAACTGAAACACATCTGTGTTACCAGGCTCAACCTCGTTTAAGAACTGAATACCAAGCTCTTTTGCTTTATCATAAGCGAATACAGTACCACCTGATCGGGGTGTTGCGCAAACAATCATTTCAATCCCATCTGCTTTCTTATATTGGTTGCACTAATGCTTGTAATCGATTCATCAAAAACTTCTTGTTCAAACACATACCCAACATCACGTCCATAAGTTATGTTAATAATGTTTGGTACAACAAGTGTTTCATATTGTCCTTGATAGAGAGGATCGAGATCTCGTTTAATATTATACTTTACTTGATCAATACTGAAAGGATTTGATCCACTCCAACCATGACAGTCACGAATCATAATACATACTTGACCGGTTTTTAATATTGCTCTTTCAAACAAAGTTCGGTGACCAGCATGCCACGGTTGCCACCTACCAAGCATTTGAACGGTTTCTTTTCTCCAATCAAACCTTGGACGATGTCTTTTGTCAAGTATGTGATCTCCAACAAAGTTCACCCACTTCTCCGCGTTCTGTTCAGTGATACGGAAGTCATATGTATCTGGTGGAACAAACATCTGGTTCGTATCTTCATACCGACCAGCATCAATTGTATCCATCCATATTACCCAATCAGCTTTGAAGTTGTTGCGCATTTCAGGTAGAGGAGCAACAAAATCGCAAATTGCATACTCCCCTCCTGCTTTCAACGCAAACTCAAACATCCTCAAACTTTGTCGAATTCTACCTTCTCTGCTGAAATCCCAATCGTTGAAGCGACGACGTACCTCATCAGCATTAAACCATGTCACAAAAACTTTGTTGTAATTGGGACCAGGTATACCATCAAACGATGCAGCACGATCAGGAATAAGTTTATTCATTACCCCATGAAACTCGAGGTATTCTTTGAGCTTTTCTGCAAAATAAGTTTTACCTGAGCCTGGTAAACCCATAACTAATATACGTTGAGGTGTATTCATTATTTAATATTTTCTTCAAATAAGTCTTCGTTCCATTCTCTATGGCCTTCACGGTATGCCATATTACTTTGTGTTTCTCTTACTTCTACTCTAAAACACCATAAACGATCAGCTTCTCCTGAACCCCAATAATCTGGAATGAAAACGCCATTGACAAATTTATAAAGTTGATCAGCAAGGCCTTCACATCCTAAACGAGGAAGAATTGTAAGTTTTGCCATATTACGTTTCTGTAATTCTTTATACATTTCAAGTTCTGGATCATCCTGTGCAACAAGTAATGTATGATCAAACTGACTCTCTAAAATAGTTTTTAGTTCTTTCAAACCACCATAATCTGCTACCCAGTTACGAGCATCAAGAGTATCAGTCCCAAAATAAAATTTCATTGAGAAACTATAACCATGAATCATATTACAGTGGCTATCAGCTTTCCACTGACGATATGCACATGGAAATGCATCGTGATATTCTTTTGTCGAAACATATTTGTATTGACGTGCTGAGCGCCAAGGATGTGATGTAAATTCTTCTGTCATTTAGGTTCCCATTGTATTTCCCCAGATGTGAACGTGCACACGTGAGGAGTAGTTGTAACCGCGCTTAAATGCTTCTGTAGCAATATGCGCTTCTCCGATATAATTAGCTTCGGTTCCTTTTTGAGCTTCTAGAGTAGCACCAGCACTCATTACCCAAACAGGATATGTCACGCCTACCTCACGAAACTTAGCTAGAACACTCTCTAGCTCATTCCATGATTCTACTGAACCATTCACAACAAACTTCAGTTGACCGTTCGGTGAAAGGTTTTCATATGTCTTTACTATTTCTGGACAAATCGCATCATTTGATTTTTCACCTGATGTTGTAAATAATTTAGGTGACACTGAAAAAAATACTTCTCCAGGATAATCTTCAAAATAATTAGAAAATTCACTCGTTAGAGGTTGTGTACCGTTTGTTTCCCATGTCATAAACAAAGGAAAGTCACCCTCAGTAGCAAAGTAATCAATGATGTCAATAGCAGCATGTTGTGCATATTTCATTAACGGCTCACCACCAGTAAAACACATATGTTGCATTGTACCATTTGGTTTATTAAATCTACCTTCTGGATTAGATGTGTGATACATAGATTGTCTGATACGGTTACAAACTTCTTCTGCTGTATGTTTATGTTGAAGATGTTTAAAACGAGCTGACCACGAGTAAGATGAATCACATCCATATTTCCATACAGGTAGATCCTCTAGACGTTTAACGTTTTCTATATTAATTTCTTGATATGGTAAAATATAGGTTGTAGGATCAGTTGGATCTTTCTGGCCAAAACCGTTACATTGAAGATTACAAAGAAAAAATCTTAACCACGCTGTAGGACGTCCTGTGTAATATCCTTCACCTTGAATTGAATGAAAGATCTCACTATAGGTGATTTTTTTATCAGACATTCTTCTTCCTTAGCTCATCATTAATAGAGAGGATTTTGTTCCAAAAACCTCTACTATAGCTTGCACTATCTAAACATTTTAAATCTTTCGGTAAACAATGCCCAGAAAAACCAAACCCATGTTCTCCAGGTACCTGTAGATGACCTGAACCAACACGTTGATCTGCTGCAACACCATGTCTGACCACTTCATAGTTAGCTCCATACTGCTTACAAGCTTCATACATGATATTAGCATATGTTACCTTCAAAGCCAATCCTGCATTTTGATGAAGCTTTATCAATGCACTCTCTACTAATGAGCAGTAATGTAACATATTTGTATTACCATAATTATTTTGTACTAACCATTCACCAAAAGGTTCTGTTAGTTTTTTGTCACCTCCAAGAACAAGAATCCATGGCGTATCAAGATAGATATCGTCTCCCTGTTTCATAAATTCTGGAAAATGAATAATGTTAAGTTTAGGAAATTGTTTTTCCCATATTTGAAGAAACACTGGTGCTACAGTACATCTTATAGCAATAGTACCTTGAAATTTTGAATTATCTAAATTTGAAAGACATTCTGAAATAGCGCTATGATCATGAGGACCATTTACAAGTGATGATACACAGATAATGGCTAAATCATACTTTGAAAAATCATTAATCAAACAACCTTTGAAAGGGTCATGAAAATCAGCGTTTATTTTAAGGGTAAGGTCGGTTGCTATGCCAACTTTACCCTTACCAAAAATTATAACCTTCATAATATATCCTTTTGATTACGTTTCGCTTCTCGCTCTAAAATTTTTTTACGGCGCATAGCGCGTTCATAATGAATCTTATTAGCACGCTGAGTATAAACTATACCATCTAGATAGTCAAGATGATGCATGAAATATCTAGCTGTCATTCCATCAAATATTTCAGTTTTAACTTCTCGATTAGGTAAGAAAAATCTAACTTTAATTTTTTTTGATCTTTTGATCGGAACAATCAAATGTGAATGAGTCATACTCATTTCATCCAACATAATTTGTTCATTTGATCTATCAACTATTCGTGGATTAAAACATACTAGACCTGGATTTGTTCTTAAAGCAAACACTCTATATGGTAAACCAACTTGTGGTGCAGATAAACCAAGATACTTTGTTTCCATCAATGTCTCAAATAAATCTTTTGCTAATTCTATAGGATCAACTGGTGGTTGATTGAAATTAAATAATTCTTTTGCAGCTAAACGTAAACAATCACTATCTGGTTTCACAGGTTTAAGTATCATAATATAGTCATTCCACTAAAGTTTTTTTGTTTTTCAAACCGTAACACACGTTCAAACTTATCTAGAAATGCATCGGTCTTATGTGATATTACGAATACATTACTACCCTCTGTTAATGTTTGAAGAATTTTCAATAGTTCTTCATTACCTTGTGCATCTAATGAACCGTCAAATACTTCATCGAGTATCAATAAATTTGTACTTGCACTGTTTCGAAGCTTTGCAACTGCACGCCAAGTAAATAACAAAGCAAGATCAATACGTGATTTTTCACCCTCGCTAAACGATTCATAACTAAACTCATCACGAAACCTTGACTTAATTGTTTCCTCAAAGTTCTCATTCAATTCAAAGTTTACAAAAAAATCCATTGCTGCAAGATATTTGTTTATCAGTTTGTTGATAACTGGAACATACTGTTTTATTATCTTTGTCTTAATACCAGCATCTTTGAGTAGTAAGCCTGCTACTTCTAATACCGTTCTTTCATTTACAAGGCTTACCTTTGTCTCTTTCAACGTATATAGACTATGTTTAAGATCTTTTAACCTGTCTTTGTTAGTATCAAGATCAGTAGATAAAATTAATAAATTAAGTTCTTTTTTAATATCACTAACAAACTTTTCCCATGTTGATGTTTGTATTTGATTTGTCGAAACCTCTACTTGTTTGTTGCTAATAACCGAAGAGACGTTTGATATATCATTGAGACGGGTAGTAATACTAGCCAATTCTTCTGCAATTTTTTGTTTACCTTGTTCAATTTCATTGAGCTTTATACTTGCTTCATTAATGATTTTAAATCTATGTTCGTCAGCGATCCCTTGACGACATGTCGGACAATTTTGATGTATGTTAAAGAAGTTTGAATCTTTTTGAAGTTTATCATAGTTACTATCAATTCGTCTAGAAAACGTAAGTATTTTTTCTTGCCTTGACCGTACCTTGTCATAATCACTAATAGTACTTTGCAATTCCGAGATCTCATAAAGAATCTTTGTTGTCTTTGAATTAGATTCATCTATTTGTCTTATATAATCGTCTATCTGTTTTGTCTTTTGTTTTATCAAATCATCTTTGTTTTGTTCTAGTACAGAGAGATGTTGTTTCTCTAGTTCAAGTTTATCTTCAACGTTTGTTATTTTATAATCAACATCTATTAAATCATTTTTATTTTTAAAGGCTTTATCTTTAAGTAATGTATTCATGATTGTAAACACTTGAATATCTAATAGATCTTCAATGACTTCACGACGAGGTTGTGCTGTAAGTTGCATGAATGGGACAAAAGAAGCACTACCTAATACAACAACTTGAGAAAAAGTCTTATGTGATATTTTTAATATTTGTTTTTCAAGTACATCCTGATAATCAACAGACGATGCATCTTGATTAAACAAAGTATCATCAAGATAAATTTCAAATATAGATGGTTTTATACCACGACGTACAAGATATTGTCTGTTACCAATACTAAACTCACACTCAACAACTAACTGTTTATTATTAATGGAGTTAAGTAACTGACCTTTATTAATTTTACGGAAGGGTTTACCATATAGAGCAAAAGACAAAGCATCTAAAATAGTTGACTTACCTGCTC
>Ga0194115_10005699_pt1 | contig 12871 bp, 11 predicted proteins | sample TA2MahsurfametaG_3_FD_148656 | JGI IMG/M metagenome (GOLD analysis project Ga0194115, IMG submission 148656) | Freshwater microbial communities from Lake Tanganyika, Tanzania - TA2015002 Mahale S4 surface | ecosystem: Environmental > Aquatic > Freshwater > Lake | place: Tanzania: Lake... | reverse complement strand
CCTACGGCGATGTCCCCGCCCTCGCCGAGCGGATGGCGTTCTGCCTCGCCGATCGCGACCGCCTCGCCGCCATGGGCCGGGAGAGCCGGCGCCTGATCGACACCTGGGATTTCCGCCAGAATCTCGCCGGCCTGAAGACCGCGCTGGCCGCCTTCGTGCCGCGGGGCGCGGGGCCTTGAGACGCCTCGGCATCGTCGTCGCCCACCCGGGCGCCACCTCGCTGCTGTTCCCGCTGGTGGCGGCCCTGCAGGCGACCGGCCACGACGTCCGCTTCCACACCTCGTTCTTTTCGGCCCCGGGCGGCCCGCTCGACCGGATCGCGCGCGCGGTTCCCGGCGGCCTGGGCGCGCGGCTGCGGCGCGAGCTTGGCCGGCACAGTCATCCCGATGTCCGCCCGCAGGGGGTGCGGCTCCATCCCTGGCGCGAGGCGCTCTACACCGCGCTGGTGCGGGCCGGCCGGCTGGACGCGGCGGCCCGCGCGCTTGCGGCACGCAACGAGGCCTTCGATCGCGCGGTCGCCGTCGAGCTCGCACGGCGGCCGGCGGACCTGTTCATCGGCTTCGACGGCTCGTCGCTGCACTCGATCGCGGCGAGCACGGCGCTCGGCATTCCGAGCCTGCTGTTCCAGGTCATCGGCCATCACGAGAGCGGCCTTCGGCTGATGGCAGACGAACGCCGGCTCCAGCCCGCCTTCGCGGCGACGTCCGGCGGGACCGGGACCGAGGCCTGGCGCCGGCGGCAAACGGCGGAAGTTCTCGCGGCCGATCATGTCGCGGTGCCGTCGCTGTATGTCCGCGACACCCTGCTCGAAAACGGCCGACCCGACTGCGGGATCCATCTCCTGCCCTATCCGGTCGATACGCAGCGCTTCCGGCCGCGCGAGGCGCCACTCGCCGCGCCGCCGCTGCGCGCCCTGTTCGCGGGCCATATCGGCATGCGCAAGGGCACGCTCTACGTCCTCGAGGCGCTGCGCGCGCTCGCGGGCCAGCCGATCGCGCTCGATCTGCTCGGCCCGACGCCCGACGGCACCGCCTGGCTGAAGGACTACGACGGTCTGTACCGGCGCCTGCCCGCGGTGCCGCACGCCGAGATGCCGCGACAGTTCCGCGACGCGCACGTCTTCGTCTTCCCCTCGCTGCACGAAGGATCGGCAATGGTGGTGAACGAGGCGCTGGCGAGCGGCCTGCCCTGCATCGTGACACCCAATGCCGGCAGCATCGTGCGTGACGGCGTCGAAGGCTTCGTTGTGCCGATCCGCGACAGCGCGGCGATCGCCGAGCGGCTCGCCCGCCTGCTGGCCGATCCGGCGCTGCGCGCGCGCATGGCGACGGCGGCGCGGGCGCGCGCCGAGGCGCACGATCTCGCCGCCTTCGGCCGGTCCCTCGCCGCGCTGGTCGAGCGCTTGGCCCGCGTGCCGGGCGCGACGACCGCGCATTGACCGCGACAGCGCGTCCATGGTCTATTGAACGAAGTCGCCACGTGATCGGGTCGTCGAATGTCGTTGCTCGCTGACAGCGCCGATCCGCTCATCGAGCTCGTGCGGCGGCTTGCGCTTCCGATTCCACCGCTGGTCCTTGTCGATGTCGGCGTGTCCGGCGGCCTCAATACCGTGTGGCGCCGCTGGGGCGACGAACTCGCGGCGCTTGGAATCGACGCGCTGGAAAAGGAAGTCTATCGCCTGCAGCTGGTGGAGACGAACCCCGCCGTACGATACGAGGCCGCGCTGGTCGTCGGACCGGACCGACCGGAACCGGCGCGCACGAGCAACTACGCGCTTCATCGTTCGAGCGCCTACCTCGCGACCGCGATTCTCGAGGCGCCGCGCCGTGAAGGGACGGAAACAGCGTTTCGTGATCTGTGGCAGGCGACTGTCGATGGTCGGACCGCACCGATCCCGACCGACGCCGGCTACACGAACGTAACCGATCCCGCCGCGGATCCCTTTCAGGCGTACTACCGGCGGCGCTTTGGCGGAGCGGACTCGCCGAAGCTCACGGACCGGATAGCGACGCTCGACGAACTGGTGACGCTCCCGCGTGTCGATGTGTTGAAGGTCGACACGGATGGGGCGGATTTCGACGTGCTGCGCGGCGGCGCGCGGACGCTGGCGACCTGCCTCGCCGTCGAGATCGAGGTCCAGTTTCACGGGCCCGTATCCGATACCAGCAACGTCTTTTGCAACATCGACTCGTTCATGCGGCGCAACGGGTTCACCCTCTTCCGGCTGGCCCCCGTCGCCTATTCGCGCTCGGCGCTGCCGCAGCCGTTCACCTACAACCTCCCGGCGCAGACCCGGCGCGGGCCGATCGCGTGGGGCGACGCGCTCTACGTCCGGGACGGCGCCGCCCTCCCGCCCGAACGCCAGCGCACGCTTGCCCTCATCCTCGACCTCTACGGCCTCGAGGACGCCGCCGCCGAAATCCTGCTGCGATCGCCCGGCCTCTTCGATGGCGCCGACGATCGGCCGTTGCTGGATCACCTGGCCGCGAAAATCCATGGACCCGGCATCGACTTCCGCCGTGTCGCCGAAGCCTTCATGTCCGATCCGCTCGTGCCCCCCGGGCGCCGGTCGAGGCGCCGTCCCGATGGACACGCTGGCTCCGATCGCTGCGCGGCGGGAGTTGACGCTCGCGCGCGAGTCCGGCGGAACGGCGCATGCCTGTCTCGACATGGCGCAAGCGACGGCTGAGCGCGGCCATGAGGTTGCGATCTTCGCCACCGACTACGGCGGCGGGCTCGGGTCCCCTCCACCCGCCGGCGTGGAACTACGCGAGTTCCCGGTCGGCTGGCCGACCGCCTGGCGGACGTCCCTGGGACTGATCCAAGCGTTGTGGCGTGAGATCGACCGCTTCGATGTCATGCACGTCCACTCACTTTACCTGTTCCATACGTGGGTCGGCGGCGACTCCGCGCGGTTTTTCGGTCTGCCCTACACCATCAGCCCGCACGGGTCGCTTGACCCGTACATTTGGCGACGCAGCCGACTGAGAAAGGCCGCGACCGAGTTGGTGTTCCAGCGGCGCGTTCTCGCGAACGCCGCAGCCATTCACTACACCTCGGCCGTCGAACGAGACATCAGCGCGCCAGTGGCCGGCCCCGCGCCGGCGCGCGTCGTGCCTCTCGGCATCGACCTCGCGGCCTACGACGCTTTGCCCGGTCCTGCGCCGTTCCATGCGGCGTTTCCGATCACCCGTGGGCGCCGGCTCGTGCTCTTCATGGGTCGCCTGCACGAAAAGAAGGGGCTCGACCTGCTTGTCGACGGTTTCGCCGCGGCCCATCGCGTGCATCCCGACCTGCATCTCGTTGTGGCGGGACCGGACGATGGTGCGGGCGAGCCGGCAAAGCGCCAGCTTGCCCGTCTTGGTCTCACGGAGCACGCGACCTTCACCGGCATGCTGCTCGGCGAGGCCAAGTTCTCGGCACTCTCCGCCGCATCGATGTTCGTGCTGCCTTCCCACAGCGAGAATTTCGGCATCGTCGTAGCTGAAGCCATGGCCGCCGGACTGCCGACCGTCGTTTCGGACAAAGTGAACATCCACAACGAGATCGGCGGCCGCGGCGCGATCGTGGTGCCCTGCCAGGCCGAGGCGGTGGGCGAGGCGATGCTGAAGCTCGCTGGCGATCCCGCCGAGGCTCGGCGGATCGGAGTCCAGGCCCGCGAGACCGTGCGCACTCTCTACGCCTGGACGGCCGTCGCCGAGCGGCTTGAAGCGCTCTACCGCGACGTCGCGCGGTGAGCCGCACGGTCCTGGTCGCGGGCGGCGCGGGCTTCATCGGTAGCCATGTCTGCAAGGCGCTGGCCGAGGCTGGTGACCGGCCGGTGGTCATCGACACGCTGGAGAAGGGCCACGCCTGGGCGGTGAAGTGGGGCCCGCTGGAGCGCACCGACATTGGCGACGCCACCACGATCGCCGAGATCTTCCGCCGACATCGGCCGCGCGCGGTGGTCCATCTGGCGGGCTACATCGAGGTGGGCGAGTCGGTGCGCAAACCCGAGCTCTACTTCCATAACAACGCGACCAAATCGCAGACGCTGATCGACGCGGCCTGCGATGCCGGCGTCGAGGCCTTCGTCTTCTCCAGCAGCTGCTCGGTTTACGGCGTGCCGCGGACGCCGCTGCTCGACGAGACCCATCCTTTCGCGCCGATCTCGCCCTACGCCGAGTCGAAGGCGCGGGTCGAGGGGATGCTGGAGCGCGCGGCGCGCGAGCGCGGACTGGCGGCGCTCTCGATGCGCTACTTCAACGCCGCTGGCGGCGACGAAACGGCTGAAATCGGCGAGGCGCATGTGCCGGAGACGCATCTCCTGCCACTCGCCGTCGACGCCGCGCTCGGACTGACCGCGCCGCTCACCCTGATGGGCACCGACTACGACACTCCCGATGGCTCCTGCGTGCGCGACTTCATCCATGTGAGCGACCTCGCGGCTGCCCATGTCTCGGCCATCGCCCACCTCGCGACGCGCGGCAGCGCTGGGCACGCCGGCCTCAATCTCGGCTCGGGCAGCGGCTACAGCGTGCGCCAGGCGCTGGTCGAGACCGGCCGTGTCGTCGGCAAGCCGGTCCCCTTCAGCGAGGCGCCGCGACGGCCCGGCGATCCGCCGCGGCTGGTCGGCGACAGCGCGCGCGCCCGTGCGCTGCTCGGCTGGCGGCCCACCCGCGACCTCGCCAAACAGATCGAGGACACGCTACGCTGGCGCCTGAAGATGCCGCGCTGAAGCGGCGCCATCGGGAGGACAGGCATTGTTTGCGCCACTGAAGGGCATCCGCGTCGTCGACTTCACCCACGTCATCGCCGGTCCTTACACCACTCACATTCTTTGCCAGCTGGGCGCCGATGTCGTGAAGATCGAGCGCCCCGGCGCCGGCGACGTGATGCGCGCCTCGCGCCCCGGCAAGGGACCGCCCGGCTTCAATCCGCAATTCGTGGGCTTCAACCACGGCAAACGCTCGATCGCGATCGATCTCAAGAGCGAGGCCGGGCGCGAGGTGGTCCGCCGGCTGGTGCGCGAGGGTGACGTGCTGGTCGAGAATCTCCGGCCCGGCGAGCTCGACAAGATCGGCCTCGGCGCGCGCGAGATGACGGCGCTCAATCCGCGACTGATCTACTGCTCGATCTCGGGCTGGGGCGCGTCGGGTGAGCTCGCCGGCCGCGCGGGCTACGATCAGGTGATCCAGGCCTCGATCGGCATGATGATGACCCAGGGCGATGCCGGCGATCCGCCCATGAAGGTGGGCTTCCCGCTGATCGATGTCGCGACCGGCATGAACGCCGCCTGCGCGTTGCTTGCCGCATTGCATGAACGGGCGGCCACGGGCCGCGGCCGCTTCATCGATGTCGCGATGGGCGATTCGGGCCTGATGCTCAATATCGGCGCGCTGGCCAACTGGATGGTCGGTCGCCAGGCCAACGAGCGCATGGGCAACCGGGCGCTGACGCAAAGCCCGACCGCCGGCGTGTTCGAGACCGCCGAGGGCTGGATCTCGCTCGCCGCCAACACACCTGACCAGGGCGCGAAGGCGCTGGAGGTGATGGGCCGCCCGGAGCTCGTCGCCGACCCGCGCTTCAAGCTGGCCGGGCCGCGCGGCGGGTTCTTCGTTGTGTCTGATCCCGATGGTGCGAAGGCCGAGGTGGTGGCGGCGCTGAAGTCGCAGAGCGCCGAGCACTGGGAGGCCGCCTTCAATGCCGCCGGCATCGCGTGCGCCAAGATCAGGACGGTCGACGAGTTCGTCGACGGCCCCTACCGCCGCACCGCCGGCCTGCACCGCACGATCGCGGCACAACCGGGCTATGACGGTGCGGTCCAAGCGCCAGGCGCCGGTTTCCGCGTCGATGGCGAGACCGTCGGCAACGACCGGCCCGTTGGCGCGCTGGGTGCCGACGGCCGGTCCGTCCTGGCCGAACTCGGCTACGGCGAGGCCGAGGTCGCCGCTCTCGCCCAATCACGCGCGGTGGCGCTGTAGCGCGCGACGGCGGCGCCCTCGTTCCGGCGCCGCTACTTCTTGGTCACCGCCCAAAAGGCCGTGACCGGCGACGGCACCGCGGGTGTGGTGATATTGCTGCGCACCGCAGACACCCCGATCCATTCGCCGAGATGCACATGGGTCACGGCCTGTGTCTGGTGCTTCTGCACCGCCTCCGCGGCCGCCTTCTTCTCGGCCGGCGTCGTGGCCGCGATATAGACATCGCGCAACCTGTAAATTCGCGCGCAATAGTGACCCCCTGAGGGGAGGTTTTCGCGTTCAATAATGACCCCCTTCTAACGCTGTGTGTCAGCGTCCCTTCCTTTTGGGCCGATGCGGTCTGGGAAGGGTTTGGGGGGATGATTGGCGTGGACAAGATCGGCCAGATACGGCGCGCGTATTTCGAGCAGCGGCGGCCGATCAAGGAGATCGTTCGGACGCTGTCGGTGTCGCGGGCGACGGTGCGCAAGGTCATCCGCGGCCAGGCGACCGAGTTCAAGTATGAGCGCGGCGTTCAGCCGACGCCGAAGCTGGGCGAGTGGGTCGAGGTCTTAGCCGAGATCCTGGAGAGGGAAGCGAAGCTGCCGCGGCGGGAGCGGCGGTCGACCCAGCGTCTGTTCGAGGAGCTGCGCGGGCGGGGCTATGACGGCGCGCACGACAGCGTGCACCGGTTCGCGAAGGCTTGGCGGGACGAGCGCGCCCGGGTTCCGGCCCAGGCATATGTGCCGATGAGCTTTGCCCCCGGCGAGGCGTACCAGTTCGACTGGAGCCACGAGACGATCACGCTGCGGGGGATGCCGCTGACGGTCAAGGCGGCGCACATGAAGCTCTCACACAGCCGCATGCCGATCGTGCGTGCCTACTTCCGTGAGACCCAGGAGCTGGTGTTCGACGCCCACGACAAGGCGTTCCGGTTCTACGGCGGCGTCTGCCGGCGAGGCATCTATGACAACATGAAGACGGCGGTGGAAGCGATCTTCATCGGCAAGGCGCGCCAGTACAATCGCCGCTTTCTGCAGATGTGCTCGCACCACCTGATCGAGCCGGTGGCCTGCATGCCGGCGGCGGGCTGGGAGAAGGGGCAGGTCGAGAACCAGGTCGGCAATCTGCGCGATCAGCTGTTCCGCCCCAAGCCGCGGGTGAAGAGCCTGACCGAGCTGAACACCTGGCTGGAAGACCAGTGCATCGCCTACGCCAGGCGGACCAGGCATCCGGAGTTCAAGGATCGGACGGTCTGGGAGGTGTTCCAGGACGAACGGGCGAGCCTGATGGAGCTGCGCGGGCCGTTCGACGGGTTCGTCGAGAAGGCGGTCCGAGCCAGCACCACCTGCCTGATCACCGCCGATCACAACCGTTACAGCGTCGACGCGCGGGCCGCTGGGCGGATGGTGCTGGTGCGCTCCCATGCCGAGCGCATCGTGGTTCTATTCGGCGATGAGGTGGTGGCCGACCACCCGCGCCAGTTCCGGCGCGACCAGATCATCTACGACCCCTGGCATTACCTGCCGGTGCTGGTGAAGAAGCCCGGCGCATTGCGCAACGGCGCGCCGTTCAAGGACTGGAATCTGCCGCCCGCCTTGGCGCAGGTCCGCGCCAAGCTGAAGGGCTACGCCGACGGCGATCGCCAGTTCGTCAAGGTGCTGGGCGCGGTGCTCGACCATGGGCTGGATGCGGTCGAGGCGGCCTGTGCCGAAGCCCTGGAGGCCGGCATCGCCAGCGGCGACGTGATCCTGACCGTGCTGGCCCGCCAGCGACAGCCGGCAGCGCCGCCCAGCATCACCACGCCCGATGCGCTTCGCCTGAAGATCGAACCCATGGCCGATTGTGGCCGCTACGACAGCATAAGGAAGGTTGCCTGATGGAACGCCACGAGATCCTGGAAGCCATGAGCGAGCTGAAGCTCTACGGCATGCGCGCCAGCTTCGACGAGATCGCCGGCAAGGGCCTCGCCTGGCGCGACGAGATCTATCCCCTCATCGCCAGTCTCATCCGGGCCGAGCGCACTCACCGTCAGGCCAGGTCGATCAGCTATCGTATGGGCGGAGCCAGGTTCCCGGTCCTCAAAGACCTCGACAAGTTCGTCTTCGCCGATACGCCGGTCGACGAGGGCCAGGTGCGCGAGCTTGCGACCGGCGCCTTCCTCGACGCCAAGCGCAACGCCATCTTCATCGGCGGGACCGGCACCGGCAAAACCCATCTGTGCATCGGCGTCGCCTCGGCGGTCATCCGCGCCCGCGCCCGGGGCCGCTTCTTCAACCTCGTCGATCTGGTCAACCAGCTCGAGCAGGAGAAGGCTGCCGGCCGCAGCGGCCGGCTGGCCGAGAAGCTGCTGCGCTACGATCTCATCGCCATCGACGAGCTCGGCTATCTGCCGTTCAGCCAGCCCGGAGGCCAGCTCCTGTTCCACCTGATCAGCAAGCTCTACGAAAACACCTCGCTGCTGATCACCACCAACCTCGCCTTCGCCGACTGGCCCCAGGTCTTCAGCGACGCCAAGATGACCACCGCCATGCTCGACCGGCTGACCCATCACTGCGACATCATCGAGACCGGCAACACCAGCTGGCGCTTCAAAAACCGAAGCTGACAAAACCCTCCCCCGGACCCCCTCCCGGGCTTATCCACGTGGGCGCACAGGAACCTCCCACGCCCTCCGCTACGCGCAACGCCGGGGGCGCTGCGCTACGGGCGCGGGTCCCTCCTATGCACTACGTGGATAAGCCCATTCCTGCCCCCCCAGAGGGGTCGGAATTGGACGCGAAAAGGGGGTCACGATTGGAAGCGATTTGACAGTTTTCCAGCCGACACGCGCAGGGCATGGTGCTTAGCTGACCCAGCGCAGGTCGCTGCCGCGCGCGTGCCGGGAGATCAGCGGGATGATCGCGAGGACTGTGTTGGTGCTTGTGCTGGCCGCCATGCTGGGTGCCTGCGCGCCGGGCGGCGCGCTCACGGGCACCAGCCTCGGCGAGACCCACACGGTGGACGGCCATACCGTGAACGTCACCCTGCGTGGCGAGGGTCCGTCACCAACGCTGCTCTACATTCCGGGGTGCAGCGGGCTGGATAGCTGGGGTTCGGCCTACCAGCGCTACCACCTTGGGCTGTTCGCCCAGTACTGGCCCGGCACCAACGTGGTGATCTCGCAGTTCGTCAACGACATCACGCAGGGCTCGGTGGACGGGCGATGCGACTGGCCCGGCACCGATCCGCGGCTAGCCCGCGCGCAGAGCTGGACGCAGGCCCAACACAGCATCGCCATCGCCCGCTGGATCAAGCAGCAGCCATGGAGCAACGGCGAGGTGCATGCGCTGGGCTTCTCGTGGGGAGGGCGCGTGGGGCTGTGGTTGCCGGCGGATCGGCATGGCGAGGCCGGCGTGTTCCGCAGCATCGCGCTGGTATGGCCCGACTGCCGAAGCACTGAGCGCTTCAACGCCGGCCGCCTGCATACCCCGGTGCGCATCTACGCCGCGCGCGAGGACCCGCTGAGCATGCCCACCAACTGCCCCGGCTTCTACGAGGGCGACCGTGGGCTCCTGTCCAGCCTATTGTTCCCCGGTGCCGTCCACAGCTGGATGACCGGCGCGTCGTTCCGCCCTTACCAGCGCTATTGGCCGCATCAGCAGGTCTGGGTCTACCACGCGCCCATGCCGGAATGGACCGAGCAGATGATGCGCGATTGGCGGGCGTGGGCGCTGGCAAATCGTTGAGCGCGGTGGCGGCGCAGGCCCGGTGAAATTCCGGCCGACCTGCGCGGGAAATCCTGCTTATTGCTCATGCGCCGCTGGAAGGAGGCGGCACACATGGAAGCCCATTCCTGCCCCCCCAGAGGGGTCGGAATTGGACGCGAAAAGGGGGTCACGATTGGAAGCGATTTGGCAATTTTAGCTATTCTCAAGAAAACCAAGTGAGCGCTCACATGGCTGATATCGCAAGCCTTTGAAACCGTGGCAGCCTCGATTCTCAATTGCCGCGAAAAATCAGCTATTCATGATCGCTGTGAATAAGGCGGGCTAGTGCCAACAATTAGGGGCTGATTATGGAAAGAATTCGCTACTATGTTGCTATCACTGCGATTGCAGTAACCGCATTATTTCCGATAACGACTCAGGCTCAATCATTGCCCTCAACTAGCGATAACAAGCCTACCATTCCAGATAGTTGGCTGATAGGAAACCCTGCCAAACATCATTATCAAACTGCAATAGCACCTGTGCCCTCTCCTCTGGTGTTTCGTGAGCCTCGCGGACGAGAGATAGAAATTGTGAGGCGAGCACAGGATCTGTTGGCAAATAGCGCATCCAAGAGCTTTGCACTGATTGATGGCAATGAAGTGGTATGGTTGGGCTACAAGTCACCTGCATCAAGCAATTCTAGATTTCTAAGCATGAGTGTTGGCAAGACTGTTACTGCAATGGCTGTGGGTGCTGCCATGTGTAAAGGATATCTAAAGCCCACTACTCGTGTAGGAGAATTGGTACCCGAACTGGCTAATAGTCACTTGGGTCAATCAACTGTTACGGACCTACTTCGTATGAGCAGTGGCACACAAGAATCCGCCGCAGACTCGACCATTGAAACTCCGGAACAACGTGATGCTATATTTGCCGGCCGCATGAGTTATTTGGATCTGCTTCGCACCGAACGAGCAAGCTCGCAACATCGAACCTCGTCTGGTGGCGATGGGGGCCGATCACGTCGACCTGGCGATACATTTTCGTACGGCACCACAGATCCTTTGACCTTGGCAATCATGATTAATCGTGCGACTGGATCAACTTACGCTCAATATGTTGAACAGCAGGTGCTGATTCCTGCAGGCATTGCACGACCTGGTGCCATTGGACAGGACCATTTTGGCTACGGTCAAGGAGCAGGCAATGTTAGATTGACCATGGAAGACTGGATTAGATTCGCAGTCTGGATCAAGTCCAGCTCGTTGAAAAATGATTGCTTTGGCAATTATTTAGGTAAAGCTATCCGTACTCAGATTTCTAACGCTTCCCGTCGGCATCACGGTGGAACCTTTGCTGGCTACGGCTATCAGATCTGGACCGACAACCAGCATAGTGCTCGAGACAGCTTTTGGGCCAGCGGTTATGGTGGCCAGCGTATTGGCTGGAACCGGTCCAACAACCGTATGATGGTTGTGTTTAGCAACGAGCAAAGCCATGTCAATGATTTGTACAGGCTCTATGCGGATTGGGCCGCACTACAATAATCTGCTAAGCGGGGAAAATCGCTCTAATATTCGGAACAATCGGAGGAATGCGATGCCCGTGAATGTCATCGGAATGATCGGCGTGGCGCCGCCTCAGGGCTCGGCGCTGCACGTGATTGCGGGCGGCATCTCGCCGGCTTTCCTCAGGGAATTCGCGCAGGCGCACGAGGCCGCAGGCTTCGATTATGCGCTGGTCGGCTACTACGCGTCGTCGGCCGAGGGCTTCAACGTCGCCTCCTACGCCGCCTGCCAGACCAAGAAGCTGGCCTTCCTGGTCGCCCATCGTCCGGGTGTGGTGGCGCCGACCATTGCGGCCCGTGCCGCGGCGACGCTCGACCAGCTCTCCGGCGGGCGGCTGGCGCTGCACATCATCGTGGGCAACAGCGACGCCGACCAGCAGCGCGAGGGCGACTTCTCACCCAAGGAAGAGCGCTACGTGCGCGCCGCCGAGTATCTCGACGTAATGCGCAAGGTCTGGACCTCGATCAGGCCGTTCGACTACGAAGGCAGGTACTACCGCTTCAAGGACGTGTTCTCGGAAGCCAGGCCCTTCCAGCAGCCCTATCCGCCGCTATTCTTCGGCGGCTCGTCGCCAGGCGCGATGGAGATGGGGGCGCAGCATTGCGATGCCTTTGCGATGTTCGGCGAGCCGCTCGCGGAGACGGCCGAGCGGATGAACGAGTTCCGCGGGATGACCAGGCCGTTCGGCCGTACGCCGCGCTTCAACGTCTCGTTCCGCCCAATTATCGCGGAGACCGAAGGCAAGGCATGGGACAAGGCGAAGAAGATCCTTGACGACCTGAAGTCGAGCGGCACGATGCCGACCAAGGCGCAGGACAAGTCCGCCGAACGTCTGGTCGAACTGGCCAGGCGCGGTGACGTGCACGACGAGCGGCTGTGGATGCCGGTCGCCGGCGCCGCTGCCGGCAAGGGCAACACCTCTTGCCTCGTGGGCACGCCGGAGCAGGTCGCCGAGGCGATGCTGAAGTATTACCGGCTGGGCGTGGCCTCGTTCCTGATCCGCGGCTTCGACCCGCTGGGCGACGTCACGGATTTCGGCCGCGAACTGATCCCGCGCCTCAAGGCGGGCGCGCTGGAAATCGATCAGCAACTCGCGACGGCGGCCTAAGACGGCATGATTCGGGCCGATAAGACGTCCCGTCGTCTCGGCCGGAGATTCGCGCAGGGAGGCGAAGTGGAGAGGCCTTCTCACTACGATCTGCCAGCTCTTGGAAGAGCGAACCGACGTTGCCCCCAGCTCTTAACCGACATTCCCCGGATGAACCCGTGGAACGGTGCGAACGCTATCATTCTGTTGGGTTCCGGAGAAGCCATGGGCGGCCTGTGCGGTTTCGCCCGCCGCTTCCGCGGCGCCCAACGTCCAAAACGAGCTTTGATCGGTCGATCTTGATTGTAAATTCGCGCGCAATAGTGACCCCCTGAGGGGAGGTTTTCGCGTCCAATAATGACCCCCTTCTAACGCTGTGTGTCAGCGTCCCTTCCTTTTGGGGCGCTGCGCTACGGGCGCGGGTCCCTCCTATGCACTACGTGGATAAGCCCATTCCTGCCCCCCCAGAGGGGTCGGAATTGGACGCGAAAAGGGGGTCACGATTGGAAGCGATTTGACACCACGGACGGCGACACAATCCGCCACGACGGCGTCGTCTACAGGCTGTGGGGCATTGACGCC
>Ga0194115_10005694_pt1 | contig 12876 bp, 5 predicted proteins | sample TA2MahsurfametaG_3_FD_148656 | JGI IMG/M metagenome (GOLD analysis project Ga0194115, IMG submission 148656) | Freshwater microbial communities from Lake Tanganyika, Tanzania - TA2015002 Mahale S4 surface | ecosystem: Environmental > Aquatic > Freshwater > Lake | place: Tanzania: Lake Tanganyika... | reverse complement strand
CCAACCCGGACACCTTCGCACAGATGTGCGCGATCTTGAAGCAATTCGGTGCGAGTCGTGTTCAGGGCGTCGCCCGCGAGTCAATAGCGAGGCTGTGGAAACGGTACGGCTTCCGTGAAAGATACTCTCTCGTAGAGGCAAAGATATGAGATACAACCATTTCACCATGCTGCCAGAACAGGCGTTTAAACCTGTCGGCAAAAAGATGACCCTTGAAGGTGGTGGTGGCGGGCAACAGGCCCAGCCCACCCAGACCTCTCAGGTCACCATCCCTGAGTATGCCCGTCCATACATGGAGCGGCTGCTCGGCAAGGCCGAGGCGGCATCCGAGACTGGATACAAAACCTACGGTGGAGAGCGCATTGCCGGTGCCACCCCAGAGCAAAGGGCTGCTCGTGAAAACGTTGCCCGTATGGGGCCCGCTGCCGGATACGATGCCGCCATGGGGGCGGCTACTGCTGGTGGAATGGCTGGCTTGTCTTCCGCCGGGGCTGGTCAGCAATACATGGGCATGGCGACCGACCCGGGCGCTCAGAGAGCCTTCATGTCGCCCTACATGCAGAACGTTGTGGATGTTCAGAAAGCTGAAGCTATCCGTGATTACGGCAGGCAGCTCCCGGGCCAGCGGGCCGCAGCCACTAGGGCTGGCGCATTCGGCGGTTCTCGTCAGGCGATTGTCGAGGCCGAGGGCCAGCGTAACCTGCAGAACCAGCTTGCTCAAATCCAAGCTACTGGTGGCCAGAAAGCCTATGAGGCTGCATTGCAATCGATGCAGTTTGGCTCAGACCTTGGCCTGCGTGGCTTGGGTCAAGCAGCTCAAACCGGCATTCAGGCCGCAGGGATGATGGGCCAGCTTGGCGGTGCGCAGCAGCAATCAGCGCTTGATCTTGCAAAAGCTCAGGAAGCCTTTGGCTCCTTGACCGGGCAGGAGAATCAAGCAAGGCTGGACATGGCGTATCAGGACTTCCTCAACCAGCAGCGCTACCCATACACCCAGATGGGCTTCATGTCAGACATCCTGCGGGGCTCTGGCAACCTAGCTGGCACCGGTGGCTATGCCATGTATCAGCAGCCGCCTAGCGCGACTCAGCAGATGGTGGGCCCGGGTCTTCTCGGTCTTGGCATCTACCGGGAGTTCATGAAATGAATCTGATTCAACTCTCAGAACAACTCAAGGAAGTTCCTGACAATTACCTTGCTCAGGAAATCCAGAAACCCACCGGCAACTATCCTGCCTATCTGATCATTTCGGAGCTGTCGCGCAGGAAGCGGATGCGTGATGGGGTGGCAAAGCCTGAACCTCAGACTACCGTTGCCGAAGACTTGGCTGGTCAGGGTGGCCTTGCTGACACCCCTCAGGCGATGGAGAGCACTGCCGGCATGGATATCATGGGGGCAGAAGAAGAGCCTGAGGAAATGCCGCAGATGGCTGGCGGTGGTCTGGTGGCTTTCCAGCAGGGCAAGCTGGTGCGTCAGCCTCTGGCGGCAGAGGATGATATTCGGCAGGCCGGATACCAAATGAATTTCCCGGGTACTCAGCAATCTCAGAGCCTATATGGCTATAGCCCGGAGATGCGGGGAATTATCGGCAGAATTGCTGGCAATGAGTTTGCGCCGTTGACGCTAGAGCAGGAAGAGGAGAGACGGCTGGCTGGAGAGAAAAGATTTGCCGAGAGAATGCCATTTCGCCGGGAAGAAGAATCTCGTCGCATTGCTGCGCGAGAGCGGGCTCTGGAAGGCGAGCGGGCATCGAACGTCAACATGGCTCTGATGGAAGCAGGTTTGGGCATGATGGCATCGAGGTCTCCTCGCGGTATTCAGGGCGTGGCAGAGGGTGGTTTAAAGGGGCTGTCTGCCCTCCGCGCTGGAAAGCAGGAAATCAAGAAGAGCGAGGCTTACCTTGATGATGCCAAGGATCGTTATGCCCGCGCTCAGGAACTCTACGACGAGAAGAAATACGCCGCTGGTGATCGAGAGGTTGGTCGCGCCGATCAAAGGCGTATGCAGGGCCTTGCTGCTGCTGAATCTCAAATCAGGGCCATGGGCATGGGTAGGACTCTTGCCAAGGAAGACCTCTATAGCACGATGGAGCTGGAGAAGGCGGAAAGAGACTTGCAGTTTGCGCGGGATACCTTTAAAGCCCGCGTTGCGGAAGCCGAGCTACTGCCAAAGAGCAGAGAGGCACAGATTGCCAGAGACAATGCCGCCGCAAATCTTGCCAATGTCGAGGCCGCTCTTGGAGGCAGAGCTGGCCGAGGCCAACCCAAACCGCTGCTAGGCCCCGGCATGAAAGGTGCGATGGAGGGCGCAAATGAATTAGTTATGATGGCGAGGAGTGCTGGCTCGGAAATTATTCTCCCTGACGGAACTCCATTGGCTGGAGATATTCCGCAGCAAAAGGCGATTATTGCCGGTCTTGTAAACAGAGGTCTAGTTGGCAGCTTTAGCACCGATCCGCAAAACAAGAGGATTTACATCAATCCTTTTGGTTATGGAGCCACACCCATGACTCTAGCTCCTCGAGTTCCGGGAGCTTCCAGAACAAGGCCAGACTACTCGTTTAATCAGTTCACTGGTTCAGAACAAACGGTGCCGTAAATGCCGTATCAACTGACATTGCCTAACGGCAAGGTTGTAGGTGATATCCCCGACAATGTCCCGCGAGAGCGAGCTATTGGCATCATTCGCGGCAAGATGCCGGATGCCTTTGCCGAGCAGGCAAGGACTCAGGCCGGAACATACGAATTAACTCTGCCCAACGGTAAGGTTGTTGGGGATATTCCATCTGGCATTCCCAAGGATCAAGCGCTTGAGATTATTCGATCAAGGCTTCCTGATGCGTTTAAACCTCCAGAGAGAACTGCAGGCGATATCGCCAAAGACATTGGCATTACCGGGGTAAAAGGTCTCGTTGGCTTGCAGCAAGCTGCCGCTGGTCTTGTCGATCTTCCTTTTGGTCTTGCTGGTCTTGGAACCCCGCTAACCACTGGTCTTGAAAAAATTGGCGTTCGTTCCGCTGATTGGCAGAAAGCATTGCAGGAACAGTATTCTCCCGCGCAAAAAGAAGCAATGCGCCGGGTAGAGGAAACGAAAGGTTTTCTCCCGACAATCCAAGCGGGAATCGCGAACCCCAGTGTTCCTCTGGCCGCACTTGGGGAGTCAATTCCTCAGATGCTTGGCGGCGTCGGTTTGGCAAGAATGGCGATTGCCAAGGGCATTCCGGTGATTGCCGCCGTTGGTGGTGGCGAAGGCGCACTGGGCGCTGGCTCTGCCGTCTCGCAGATGCGGTCAGAATCTCCTGACCAAACAGTTACTCCAAAGCAGTCCCTTGCAGCGTTGGCGCTTGGCGCTGGAACTGCGGCAATCGGGGCTGGTGGTGCCGCCCTTGCATCTAGCAAACTTGGTCAGAGGATTGGTCTAGCCGACATCGAGACCTTGATCGCAAAAGGTGGCGCTGGAGCCGCCGATGCGGCCAATGCCAAGGCTGGGTTCCTTAGGACGGCTGCCGCATCAGGAATATCTGAAGGCTTTCTTCAGGAAATGCCGCAGTCTGCTCAGGAGCGGATGTGGCAAAACTGGGGATCAAATAAACCCCTCTTTGAGGGCGTCCCAGAAGATGCTGCAATGGGTCTAATGGTTGGCACCCCGCTGGGTGCTGCTGGCGGCGCTTATCAAGCTAGTCGCCGGCAACCGGAGGCAGAAAGGCCACCGCTGCCTGCGGCGCAGACCGCTTCGGCATATTTTGATGAAGCCAGCCCCCTTGAAAACCCGTATGGGAACATTCCTGCAGCAGACCTTGGTGACATAGCCACCCGGATCAACGATGCCCGTGGCAAGCGGAAACAGGCTCCCCTGCAATCCTTCTCGGTGGAAGACATTGTCAATGCCGGGTTACCCAAGGAGCAGGTAGACGCGATCCTCTCCAAGACCTTGGAGAAGTCTGGCCTTGCGCCAGACCTGCAGATCGCGCCAGAAGACATCATCGATGCCGCATCCATCGCTGGCATCAATCCAGAACAGCCCGGATTCCGGGACTTCCTGCGCCGGTCTACGGGGTCTGATAACCCTGCAGAAATGACCCCTGTGCAGCGTATAGCGGCCCTTGGTGCGATCCAAAGGCTTCCGGAAGGGGTAGATAGCCTCCCGACCGGAACAAACGCTCAGAACTTCACGGAGCCCCAATACAAGGCTGGCCTGAAGGCCATCAAAGGGGCGGTATCTGGAGGGTCTTCCCGGGATGGTCTGATCTCCGCCATCCAGAAGACCGGGATTGAGAACACTCAGGATGCCCAGTCCATCCTGCAAGCCGCCATCAGGGATGGTCAGGTTGGCGCTGTTTCCATTCCGGCATTTAGGGTCTTAGATGATGCTGGCAGGCCGACTCGTGTTTATGAGAACAGGCAGCAAGCCGATCAACTTGCAGAACGTTTAAACGGTCAAGTCCAAGAGACCTCGCTGACAAAATTTGTCAGTCCTGAGCTCTCTGGGGCGGATATCCGTCCGGGCACCTACGCCCCTGAGCCTTCTGGTTTTGAAATCAAGGTAGGCGACACTGTCCTTGCGTCTGCCCCGACTGTCGATGCGGTTGAGCAAATTGCCGACAGGTTGCAGGAGACTAGGCGAGGCCTTGCTGAAGCCAAGCGTGGTGAGGCTGAAGCCATTCAGTCGAAGATCATCCAGAACCGGGAGCCATTGGACAATATGGCTTCGGCAGCGAGGGCTGGAACCAAGGACTACGCCAAGCTGCAAAAGCAGGTTGAGACCAAGAACAAGAAGCTGGAGGCTGCTCGCGGTCGTCTTTTGACCGAGATCAACATCCTCGATGAGCCTCTACGGATTGGCTACGCACAGCCTGCGCGGATCAGCCCCAAGGGCTTCACCCGTTTCGAGGGTGGACTGCCCGTGGAGCAGGTGGCAGCACCCGCTGCGCCTGCCGCACCTACCGCGCCTGAAGCGGCTGCAATAGATGCCCTGCAGAAGAAGCTGATGCCTGCCCTGAAGCGGTTCGGGCTGGAGAACATTGGTCTGCGGGTGGTGAAGAAGATCGAGGATGGCGGTGCGGGCGCTGATGGTGCCTACGCCAACCTGCTGATTCAGGTGGCTCTGTCCGCAGACAACCCCATGGGGGTGATGCGGCATGAGGTCATTCATGCCCTGAAAGAACTGGGTGCCTTTACCGACAAGGAATGGCGTGTTCTGTCAGGCAAGGCCAAGTCCGAATGGATTGACCGGTTCATCAAAGGTGCTGGCACCTATGAGCGGTATCAGGAGGTCTACCAGCAAAACACCGGCAGTCTTGAAGGATTCGATGAATACATCGCTGAGGAAGCCATTGCCGAGGCGTTTAAATACTTCGATGCCACCAAGCCCCCGCCCGGTTTGGTTGGGAACCTCTTCGGTCGCATCCGTAACTTCTTCTCCTCCCTGAGGAATGCCCTGCAGGGCTCTGGCTTCCAGACCGCAGAGGAAGTATTCGGCAGGATTGAGGAAGGCAAGGTCACCCCAGACCAGACTAAGACTCCCGCCGCAGAAGCGCGTTACAGCTATGTCTACAAAGGCCCAGATCAATCGGTGGAAAAGGATGATCCGCGTGGCTATAAGATTGACAAGGTTGATGCTGCCGATAGCTATACCGGTAAGGCCATATACAACGTAGTTGATTCGACCGGTGAAGTCTTTGAGGCTTTTGACAGAAGAGTCGATGCTATTGCGTACATCAAGAATGCACAGTCTTCTCAAACCGTAAAGTCTAGCTCCCAAAAGGCAACTCGCTTCGATTTGAGCGGAGATAAAAGGCCATTTAGCGTTGATGGTATTCGCATATACAACAGAGACATAGAGGCTCTGGTCAAAAAGGTAGGAGATCGTATTGCTGGTATGCAGACCGGCAAAACACTGGAAGATGTCAGGAAATCCGTCAATAAGCTCAAGCAGTACAGCAAAGAGGGCAAACGCGGAGCTGAGTGGTACGAAAAGTCTGCAAAGGCCGTTGTTGATATGTTTGGCGGGGACAAGGTTCTTGCGGAGAAGTTTTTCCAACTCATCGCAATTACATCAGCCAATACCGAGGTTGCTGCCAACTTCACCAAGACATATAACGCTTGGAATCAGTTTGTGAACAACAAACCGATCAGGGCTGGCACTGCAAACGAAAACAAGAAGATCGAAGCTCTTCTGTATTTTGGTATTGATTGGGATGGCAGAAAGACCAACACATTCTACAACAACCTGATGGAGGCTATGGAAGGGACTGATTCAGGGCGCTCCACTATTGACCTTCACATGGCAAGGATGTTGTTTGACAGGAATTCTCCTACTGAAGCTCAATATCAACTTGCCGAAAACATGGTCAGGCTTATTGCAACCAAGGCAGATGTTCCTGCTAGACAGGTTCAGGCCGCGTCATGGGTTACGCAGAAAGCAAAGACTCTTTTTGAGAACTACAGGAGGCGCGGTCTCAAGAAAAAACTAAGCGACAAAGAGCTTCGTGAATATGCTTTTGAGCGAGCTATTGTTGACTACGCCCATCTCATGGAGCGCAAAAATCAGGGCCTCCCTGTCAATGCTGCAATGAGGCAACCCTCTGAGGAAAAGAGGGCTCTGACTCAGAACATCACTGGAGAAGTAATACCTTCAACCAAGTCTGAAATGTCTCAGGTTGCTGAATTGTCTATAAAGGTCAAGCAGGAGCTGAATGACAAGATCATCAAGGAAAACTTTATCCAGAAGATGGCAGAAGCCTTAGGAATTCAAAGCAAGATTAGGGTGACCGCCGGCACCGGTGGGTACGAAGGATCAATTGCCCCCAACCTGATTGTTCAGGTTGTAAATCAAAACCTAGAAGTTTCCGCAAGAGATGCTGCCGCCATATCTGCGGCAATGACCTATGTGTTTAAACAGGATGCTGTTCCTTATTTTAGGGCTGATCCCCGGTTGTTGGCGGCTAACCAGCATGGATACCGGATTACCTTTGATAGGGATAAATTGACTCTCACCCAAGAGAGAGCACTCTTCAAGGCTTTGCGTAGTATTATGGGCGATGGTGCTGGCTACACCAAAATGGCTGGCAATGAAATGGTTTTGATCAACTTCCGTGGCGAAGATGGCAAGCCATTCCTCATGGATGATTTGGCGTTTGCAAATGCGATAGATGAGTTTAAAAACATCGCAAGCGATGTTGTAGGCGTCAACAAGATTGAAAAATTTGGCGTTGAATCGGAGTATCCATACCATGACTGGAAAGATGACACTTCAGGAACTGGAATCATCGCTGGGCTTTACGGAGGTGCCGGAGGACGATCCGATATACAGCAGCGGTTGGATAGCCTCCGCAAATCCTTCGTCGATAGTGCCCGCGAGTCAGTTCGATCAGCAGGAATTGAACCAAGATTCTCTCTCAGCGCCAAGCGAGGAGACCCCCGATACGGAAAACGAGTAACCACTGACACCATCGAGGTTGATGGTGAGGATCGTCCGACAAGGACTTCCAAGGGAACTCTGATATTCCCGACCGAAGAAGGCGTCAGGAACTTCTGGCGCTGGTTCGGTAACTCCGTATTTGTGGATGAGGATGGCCGTCCGCTGGTCATGTATCACGGCACTGCTGCGGATATCGAGGAGTTCATTCCGAAGCAGGCTAATGCCATCTTCATTACGCCTGAAAGAAATTTCGCTGCTCGTTATTTTGGCGGCGTGTTGACCGGTGCTTCCTCTTGGTCTGAGGAATGGATGGTCGAGCATTACTATGAAATCCTGTCTCCCGAGCAGATTGAGTCTGCCAAGTTGGAGGCTCTGGAAAACATCGATCCGGAAACCAAGAAATACTACCAGCTATCCAAGACCTCTCCGCCATCATTCTTCGAAGAGACTGCCGAGTTCATTCAAGCCATTAAAGACCGCCTGCCTTCCCGTGCGAACGTAATCCCGTTGTTCGTCAAGGCGGAGAATCCGTTCAATTACAGCAACGAGAATCATGTCAGGCAGGTCGTAGATCGCCTGTTCTTGGATTTCGACGTTGATCTTGAACAAGACCCGAATGGCACGATTCTCTTTATGAACGAATCCGGTGCCATGGCAGACAGGGAATATTCAGAGGGTGAGGTCTACAAGATGCTCAATAGGGGCTACTGGCCCTTGATTGAGCAGGCTGAGGTTCAGGATGTCATCCGGGAGCTTGGCTTTGATGGATTCTCCGTGCAGGAGAGTCTGGTCAAGAACTACGGTGTATTCAACCCCAATCAGGTCAAGTCTTCCGTTGGCAACGATGGCAACTTCAGCGACGAGAAGAGCATCAAATTCAGCCTAGCGCAGAGTAAAACACCCCAGTTTAAACAGTGGTTTGGCAACAGCAAGATTGTCGATAGGAACGGCAATCCGCTCATGATGTATCACGGCACCACCTTTCCAGAGGATGAAGAAGACATCTTCAGCGTTTTCAACAAGTCTGATGATGGGAAACTGGGGCAGGGCATCTACACCACTGCCCTGAGCAAATACGCCGAGAGTTTTGCGCCCACCGGAGCGGTGATGCCGCTGTGGGTATCCATTCAGAATCCGCTGTATATCGACCTGTCGCAGTCGATGCAGCGCGGCAGGAGCCCAAGGGATATCCTTCGCGCACAGATGGCCGGCCAGCAGAAACCCGGAGAGGTTGACTACCTACGGCTTGATTCCAACGGTGCCAAGGAGATTAGTGACCGTTTAAATGCCGAGATCAAGGCTATCAATGGCAAACGCCTGATGGATATGTCTGGCGCTTCCATCCGCAGGACTCTGCAGCGGGCAGGATACGATGGGATCGTGGTCAGGGATGCCGATGGCAACTTCGTGGAAGTCAATGCCTTTGAGCCGACTCAGATCAAGTCCGCCACCGGCAATCGAGGAACCTTTAGCCGCGCCAACAAGGATATCCGCTATAGCTTGCAAGGTGGCAAGGCATTTGATCTTGATCCGACCACATTAAAAGACAACCTCATTTATTTGCTTCAGGACAAGCAAATTGATTTGAAGCGGGTAGTTGATGATGTCTACAAGAAAGGCAAGGCCATCGCTGACCGGTGGAATGCTTACACCAAGGAAGAGCTGTATCACGGACGTTCTGCGAGCCGTATTAAATTCTTCGTTGAGCGAGAGCTTCATCCGATGATGAGGAAGATGCAGGCTGCGAACATATCCCTTCAGGAGATGGATGATTACCTGCTTGCTCGTCACGCGCCAGAGGCTAACGCTTACCTTAGAACCGTCAATAACGATCCAACCCAGAACGCTGGTATGACCGATGCGGAAGCTGCCGCATACATGAGCAAGGTTCCGGCCAACAAGAAGCCGATACTTGAGCGTTTGGCAAAAGACGTTGACGCCATGACCAAGCAGACCCGTGAACTCATGGTTCAGTATGGTCTTGAAAAGCGCGACGCCATAAACAACTGGGAAAAAACCTACAAGCATTACGTCCCTCTGTTCCGCGATGAGACTGATGGACAGCCCCTGAGCTCTGGTCGTGGCTACAGTGTTCGTGGCAGCACTTCACGTAGAAGGACTGGATCATCAAGGAATGTCGTTGATATTCTGGCGAACATCGCGATGCAACGTGAGCGAGTCATCGCTCGTGGCGAGCACAACAGGGTCGGCAACGCGCTCTATGGGATGGTTCTCACCAACCCCAATAAGGATTTCTGGTCGGTTATCCGACCGGAAAAGATGACCCGAGACCAGCTCCGTAACGAGCTGTTTAAACTTGGCATCGACCCCAAGGAGGTTGATCAGATGGCTGATCGACCCATGGAGAAGGTCATCGACAAGAAGACCGGGATGGTGACCTATCGCATATCTCCGTTCTGGGGCAGGCAGAACAATATGTTCGTTACCCGTATAAACGGGGAAGACAGAATTATCGCCTTCAACAAGAACGATGAACGCGCCATGAGGATGGCTGCTTCCCTGCAGAATATCGATGCAGGCAAGCAAGCGGAGGCCATGAAGATGATGGGCACCGCCGGTCGCTACTTCAAGGACACTGTTGGTGCCGTGGGTAAAGGAACCCGATTCTTCGCATCGGTTAATACGCAATACAACCCGGCATTCGGCATATACAACCTGATGCGTGACGTTGGTGGCGCTACGATCAACCTTCAAACCACGCCACTGAAGGGCATGGAGCGCAAGGTCATCGGTGATGGTTTTGTCGCATTGGTGGAAATCTACAAAGACCTTAGAAGGATTAGAAAGGGTCTTCCTCCAAACTCCAAGTGGGCCCAAACGTTCGAAGAGTTTGAGCTTGAGGGCGGAAAGAGCGGTTTCAGTGAGCTGTTTAAAGACTCCGAAGATCGATCAAAAGCTCTGCAGGATGAGATCAACAACTTTAAACAAGGCAGGCTGAAGGGTAAGGGCAGAGCCATCGTGAACTGGCTCTCCGACTTCAACGAAGCCATTGAAAACGCCATCCGGGTTTCCGTATACAAGAACGCTCTGGACAAGGGCCTTACCAAGCAAAAGGCGGCTAGTCTAGCCAAGAACATTACGGTGAACTTCAACCGTTCTGGTGCCATGACCCGCAGCCTCAAGACCCTGTATGCGTTCTTCAACGCCTCAGTTCAAGGCTCCGCCCGCATCGCGCAAACCCTGATGACCCCGGATGGGAAACTGTCTTCATTCGGCAAGAAGTTTGTCATGGGCGGCATAACCCTCGGGATGATGCAAGCAGTGCTGCTTGCCATGGCTGGGATTGATGATGACGAGATACCCGAATACATCAAGGACAAGTCGATCATCATCCCGTATGGTGAAAAGAAATATCTGGCAATCCCGATGCCTTTGGGTTTCAACGTCATTCCTGCCTTCGGTCGTCGCGCCATGGAGTTCGCGATGTCCGATGACAAGAACGTCGGCAAAGCTGTCGTTGGGACATCCCTGATGATCCTCGATGGATTTAACCCGTTCGGCAGCTCAACATTCCTGCAGACACTGTCCCCAACCATCGCAGACCCTATTGTTGCCGTTGTGGAGAACAGGGATTTCAGTGGTAAGCCGATTGCCCGAGATGACTTCAGCAGCATGAGCCCAACTCCGGGCTACACGAGGTCTTCGCAGGATGCCTTGGCTGTTACCAAGGCCCTCGCCTATGGCATCAACATCCTGACCGGTGGAACGGAGTTCAAGAAGGGTGAGATTAGCCCGACTGCCGATCAGATTGAATACTTGGTTGGTCAGGTTACCGGCGGTGTTGGTCGAGAGATTATGAAGGTTGGCCGTGGAGCAGAATCAATCGTTACCGGTGATGAGCTGGCCACCTACAACATCCCGATCATCGGCAGGCTGATTGGCAATACCCAGCAGAAAGCCGCTCAGATCAATCGCTTCTACGATAACGTCAGGACGATGAATGAGCATCAGGCCGAGATAGAGGGTCGTTTAAACAGCAATCAGGACATCTCTGACTACCTCAAGAAATTCCCTGAGGCATCGTTGCAGCAGGAGGCTGACAAGATATATCGCAAGATCAGTCAGCTTCGTTCGGAGAAGGAGGCCCTAAGGGAGGCCGGCGAGAGCAGGGAATCGATCAAGAGGATCGATGAAACGATACTGCAACTAATGTCTGGGTTTAACGAACTGAAAGACCGATACAGGAAGGAAATCAAGTCTAGTCAGCAATGATCTTCTTCTTGTCTCCTGCCGTGGGTTTGATCCCATCGCTGATGAAGGAGAATGATTGCCGCTTGGAGCATTGGCGGCATTCAATCCCCACCTTCTTCCCCTTGCTGTTGAACCTCGGCACCATGTCCTCCTCCGGGTAATCCCTGTTGCACTTGAAGCAGAATTTCCGCATTGCGTTTCACCTGTTCGTATAGCTCCCATTCGGAGCCGTAGCGTTTCTCAAAAGCCTTCTTCCATGGATGCCGGGAAACGCAGTCCTCCCCATTTGCGCCAGACCGGTGGTGCCAGTAGCAGAGGGGGATGGTGTGGAAGTCATCCACCCGCCTGCCGTTCTTGTGGATGTGGTGCATGTCGGATGGAGACCGGACGCCCTTTTCGTTTAAACAGACGATACACCCCATCTCCTCCAACAAGTCTAACCACTGATCAAGCCTCACTTTGCTCCAACTCTGCGGCAGAGGGGAAGGCGGTATGCCAGTGATACTGCAGGGCGAAGGCATCCAGCTTGGGGTTGGGTGGCACAAAGACCGGCGTCTTCTTGATGTAGGTGTATTGCATCGGGCCCTTCTCATCGTAGAACTCGTAGATGTTGATGCGCTTCCTGAGGGTGTCGTAAACCTTGGGCTGCTTCGCCTTCAAGTCCCATGAGGAATCATAGGCGCCTGCGATGCGATACATCTCGTCCAGTGTTCGTGATTTGCTTTTCATGTGAGCTTCTCAAAATCTGTGATATCCAATACCCATGAATGGGTCTTGTTTCCATCCCTGCCATCGCGGGTCATGTAACCATGAATCTTCCGCCTGTGAAGCGTGATGCCTTCCATGATCTGCTGGCAGGTTGCTACATACACCCCGTTGTTCTCATTCTGCGGATGGTTCAGCCAGAAGTAGATCGGGAAGCCTTTGCCGTAGGTGATGCCATACCGGGTGAGATCGTAGACGTTCAGGGTGACGCAGTGTTCCGTGCGCACCCCGTAGTTCTCGGAAGTCCGGTAGGGCTCCTTCTGCACCTTCAGGTCTGCCAGCCCGCCAAAGGCGACGCTGAACAGGTCGGGCGCGTAAGGGTCGGTCTCCTTGGCCGGGTTCATCATGATCCGCAGACGCTTGCCGAATCTGAGAACGAACTCCAGCTCGTCGGTGTGGCTCACCCAGTGATCCTTGTCGTTGGGGTCGTGCATGTTTAAACGAGCTTCACATGGCAGGAATGATGCAGTCTGGATTCCC
>Ga0194115_10005693_pt1 | contig 12878 bp, 4 predicted proteins | sample TA2MahsurfametaG_3_FD_148656 | JGI IMG/M metagenome (GOLD analysis project Ga0194115, IMG submission 148656) | Freshwater microbial communities from Lake Tanganyika, Tanzania - TA2015002 Mahale S4 surface | ecosystem: Environmental > Aquatic > Freshwater > Lake | place: Tanzania: Lake Tanganyika... | reverse complement strand
TGTCCTCCAACGACAGCGCCCGACCAAGAAGCGTCTGCCCGACCGCCATGCCTACCTCAAAATTTCCCAGACACATCTCTGCTTCTACCGTTCCTTGGTACACTCGAAGCGTGATGTCGTAGTACTCCTCCCAGGGGTTGTCAATCTTAGAAAGAGACCGTCTTGCAATCCCAAGATACTTTGTGGCAGACGGGTACGCAGCTACAGAAGAGGCCCGTTCTGCGACGTGTAGATTCAATACGATGAGAAAGGTAGGATCATCACATTCTAGCTGTAGCGATGTTGTATTCAAGTGATCTGCAGCTGAGAAAAGAATCCAGTCTTCGCTGAAATCCTGCATGCCCATTTCGTACAATTTGAGACCCAGACGTAGCTGAAGATCGTCTCTTTCTCAACCCTCAGGAATCATCCGATACGCTGGTCGGGAACACACATGGCAGTATCTACACAGTTAGTACGAAAGTCGATACTCTCCGTGCACAAGCAGATACTTCATACTCACCGGCTTCCTGGATTCGGTCGTGCGCAAACCTATAAGTCCGTGAACCCACGGTGCTCACCAACAGACCATCCGCTACTGCCGAGCCAAGCATTGGAAGAAGCTCTTCTCGGGGAATGAACCGACCGTTGACAACTGTCAGCTGACACAAGGTGTCGACATCTATCCCGGAACGGGTATGCGCTGCAAGTACGAGGACGCATTGCAGATCGGGACGCTTATGGGAAATCTTACCCATCACTGCTTCAACCACACTGTCAGAAAGTAGTTTCACCGTAGTTTTATCGTCGAGGTCCCACTCCCACTGCGACGTTTCAGGAGAGAAAGTTACTCTTTTCTTGCGCTGCAACTCTTCAAGAATTTGTATGGAGTGGAATATATTTCCCGACGTCTTCTTGTATATGACTTCGGTAAGTTCCATTATGCCTCCTTCGTCTTCTCGGTAGAGTGTATGCAGCAGCAACAAGTTCAGTTTATCTTTTGACAAATTGGTCACCTCGATTCGAGCCATCGGCTGGATCGTGGTGACGACCTCGAAACACCTCAGCAGATCGCCATCAGGCTCCACTTCGTCTGATCGATAGCAACCGATGAACATGAAATACTTCATATCAAGACCAGTCAATAAAGCAAGGATAAGGTCCAATGAGGCCAAATCACACCACTGCAAGTCGTCGAGGAACATGATGACGGGTTGTTGTGCAGTGCTGACAGCACCGACGAAGGTATGAAAAATATACTTGAGTTTGTTCATCGCATTTTCCTTGGATCCATTCATGACTGATTCATCCTCACAGTCAATCACGACTTTCAGCAACGGAACGACTGAAGTCAGAAGAGCCGCTTCTGCCCCAAGTTGTTTCTGTATGCAAGATCTGATGCGCTCAAGTTCTTCAGTGTCTCTTTGCATGATATCCTCTGCGAAACTACTAAAGGCTTGTACAATTGCAGAGAAAGGGTCAGCACCGACGAGCTCGTCAAATTTTCCCTGGATGAAAAAGGGCATACAAGGACCTTCCGGTAGTTGACTCTTCTCGCGTAGGTCATCATGAAACTGCTTGATCAGAGTCGACTTCCCGGTCCCTGAGCTCCCGCCGATGATAGCAACGGAGGTTTCTTCCTGCCTTTGGTCGACTCGGCGACCCAAACCTTGGCATACGAAGTTGTAAATCTTGTGTAAACTTTCAATGTGTTCTTCTCGACCTGAGACTCTGCATCGACTGAAATCTTTCGTCGACATTTGTTTCGTCACCATGATCTGAGTAGATGTCACAGGCATCCAATCCCACCCCCAAGGAACTGGATTTACCTTCACCTTCACTGATTGACGGGTATTCCTGTTGACCGACGAGTTTAGGGAATGTGAGATTGGACTGAGAAACCGGAGCAGGAATCAGTCGTTGGACGGTCTCATGGCTACTGGGATCGGCGCAGCTGAATCTGGAAGCTGTCGATGCTTGACTCATATCTTTGTTCTATTCAATCCTCTGTATTTTCCGGCAAAATCTGGTTGTTCAGAAGCGAAATAATCTGTCTGCTCTAGAGCTGTCATCAGAGGTTGATTTCACCGGCAAGGTCATAAATCATTGGTGACTCTGCGTGCGAAGCTCAGAACGACACTGCCCCAGGCAAGAAGGGTAAGAAAGACTTCAACTCGGGGGATTTCTCCGCACTTTGCTGTTTTTCCATCAAGCCAGCCTACACAGGTGGGCGAGCGGCACTGCATTTTGCGTCTTGATACGATATGAAAGCAAAAGTAAAATCAATATCGTGACATTGCGATACCAAGTTGAATGCCATCGGAGGACAGCGAAGACGTCAGAACCGAACTGAGGTATTGCTGATTGACAATTTACGCATAGGTTTTGCGCCAGAGCCAACAAGGCCAATATCCAGTAAGATCTTCGCCGCTTTGTCGTACTCGATCGATGGGACTCTGAATAAGGGCAATCTAGCATTTGGCTGTTCAATTGAAGTTTGTGAAAATAATAGGATTAAGGAACAATGAAGGATATGTGTGCAATAACGCAGACGACTACTACGGATTCCAAATTGGAGTCTTCGTCATCAACATTATCAATCTCTACACTTAGTCTGAAATTCGCTCGAAATAGTGCAATCGCAGGATATTCGGCTGGACGACTAATACCACCTTGACTCCAACACTTTCAACATGGGAAATGGCCAACTGCGTGTATCGAGAAAAGGCCATGTATCGTGGATTTTCCTTGACAGTGTTAAGAGCAGGACCCGTCGCTGCGATATGGTCCTTCTGCTGGAATATCTGTCCACTTCTGAAGTGTAGGCGTATTTCAGTCGGACAGTAGTAGAGCCTATATTTTTAGATCCTTTCTTTTGAGAATTCTTGTGTGTTCTATATACTATTATCTACTAGCACTTCATGATGCTGTATGGCAAGAACGACTCAGTCGCTGCATATCCACTTACTGCCGCCATGATGGTTTTTTTCGTAACTTAGCTGTAGTCATCATGCCAAGGATGGGTGCCGAATCCCTGTCATACAAAGAGACATTCTAAATTCAGTCTTGGGCAGGTTTGAAACTGGAGAGAGTTGTTCGGGCACCGAGGAAGTAACAGGATTCCTGCCGACTGCCAACATGATCGATCAAGAACATGAGATTCCATTCGTGAATCGGACCTCCACGCATGAGGTACGGCAATGAAGGCTCGCGACAGTATTCCCCAGAAAATTCACACCCCAAACCCCCTTCTCAGAGTCGACAACCTAAGCCTCGATCAAGAAACTACCATGCTTGTTCTCCAGGTGGTAGGCTACTGCGATTGCTCCCCACGACTTGTAGAGATCAATGGCTTGTTGAAGGTACTGACGAAGCAACGTATTCATGCTTGTGTATTCTTTCGAGTCTTTATGAATGCCTTGCATGACACACAAGCAGTATTCGGCGGCGAGCTGCGATCCCAAAGCCGCATCGTGGTCGTATCCTTTGTCAGAGGCAGCTTCGATGGCACGGTCGAAGGCGACTGGAATAGAAGTCAAATGCCTTCCCTTTACGGCCTCGAGGTGAACTTCCATCAACATGCATCGATACCAGCATACTTTTCCTTTGATCCGGCATATACGCTTTAGCGCCCGCAAACAGCGCTTACTTTTGTTCAGGTAGGACCGCTTGCGTCGATTTCTGTACAGTGTGGAGTATGCCAAGGAAGAAAAGCACAGTCGTACCGATTGGCCAACAAAACTAACGTCAGAGCTTGTTGTTACGAGGTCAAGGCCTTCCAGACATCGAAGGGCGAGATCGTCCTCATTGAAATAAACAGCCAGCTCCAATCTTGCAAAATACCCAGAGGTTAGACGGAACCGCTCCGAAACGTTATCTAACGTATCAGTTGGGCCGTATTTCGAGAGCAGAGTCGCGTCGAAGTCTTTCTTGGCTGTTCCTCGGAGATACTGGATAGCAAGCAGATTCTCTTCTGACATTGCTTGAACGGACTTGATCTTGTACAGATGGAGTTTTTTCATTACAGATATATACTTCATTTCGAGATCAGCAAGCGAATGCCCTGTGATGAAGGCATATTGGTAACCTCCTACCTGACACAACAATCCATGCTCGAAGTCTCCTGACTCCATTCCAAGCTTGTGAGCTCTATCGTACAGCTCGATAATTTGAGCGGGTGGATCCTGCCACGCATGAATGAAACTTCCCGCGATGAAAAGCTGTACACAGGCCTGCTCTCTCGCCTTTGTCATATCCAGAATCTGTCGCGCAAGGTGAGAGATTCGATGGGCTCCCTTCATGTCATCCATAGCGCTACAGATAAGGCTGTATCCCGACATATTCACACCGCACTGAGGCGATAGTCCTTTCTTTAAGGATACCACCAACCCACGGAAAATGGTCACCAAGTGGTTCAATGTGGCGCCGCAGTAAAATGCATTGATCTCTGCCACCGACCAAAGCTCCAATGTAGTCTCGAGACGCTTGTCCTTCAGCATTGGAATTGCCAAAATATCTGTATCAGAATGCCTAGCGAAGAAACGCTTTGCGTATACTATGTCTTCGACAAGTCTCATCACCCCAATGCCCCCCTTGGGAATGGCTTCCATGATTCGAAGGACGTCAATGCTCATGTCGTAGGCCTCCTTGTGCTGCTCTCGTCGACCAAATGCCCGACAAATCGAAAGGTACGTCGGTAACTTGTCCTCCAACGACGTCGCCCGACTCAGAAGCGTCTGCCCGGCCGCCATACCCACATCAAAGTGTCCCAGACAAAGCTCTGCTTCTACAGTTGCTCGGTACACTCGAAGTGAGAAGTCGTAGCACTTTTCCCATGGGTTCTTAATCTTGGAGAGAAACTGTCGAGCCATCCCAAGAAACTTGGTGGCAGACTTATACGCAGCTACAGAAGATGCTCGTTCTGCAACTTGTAGATTCAACTTGATGAGAAAGACAGGATCATGAGTTTCAACTTGTAAGGATGTCGCATTCAAGTGATCTGCAGCTGAGAAAAGAATCCAGTCCCGGCTAGACTCCTGCATGCCCATTTCGTACAATTTGAGACCCAGACGCAACTGAAGATCATCTCTTTTTGTACCTGATGGAATCATCCGATACGCTGGTCGGGAATACATATAATCCGGACAGTCAGTCAGAAAGTCACTACGCTCGGTGCACCAGCAGATACTTCATTCATACCTGCTTCCTGGATTCGGTCGTGCGCAAACCTATATGTCGATGAACCCGCAATGTGCGCCAAAAGTCCATCCACTACTGCCGTGTCAAGCATTGGAAGAATCTCATATTGTGGAATGAAACGGCCGTTGATAACTGTCAGCTGACACAAGGTGTCGACATCGATCCCGGAACGGGTATACGCTGCAAGTATTAGTACGCGCTGCAGGTCGGGATGCGTATCGGATATCTTACCCATGACTGCCTCAACAACATTTCCCGAGAGAAGATTCTTCACAGATTTTTCGTCGAGGTCCCACTCCCATTGCGAGGTTATACGGGAGAATGTCAGCCGTTTCTTGCGTTGCAACTCTTCAAGAATCTGCATCGAGTGGAATATATTTCCCGACGTCTTCTTGTATACGACTTTGGTAAGGTCCATGATTTCTCCTTCGTCTTCTCGATGGAGTGCATGCAGCAGCAACAAGTTCAGTTCATCTTTTGACAAATTGGTCACTTCGATTTGAGTCATTGCCTGGATAGTAGTGACGACCTCGAAACACCTCAGCAGGTCGCCGTCAGGCTCCACTTCATCCGATCGATAGCAACCGATGAACATGAAATACCTCACATCAAGATCAGCCAGCAGTGCAACGATAAGATCCAACGAGGCTGAATCACACCATTGCAAGTCGTCAAGGAACATGATGACGGGTTGTTGTGCAGTGCTAATAGCACCGACGAAGGTCTGGAAGATGTATTTGAGTTTGTTCATCGCATTTTCTTTCAAGACTTCCTTGACTGATTCATCTTCACAGTCAATCACGACTTTCAGCATCGGAACGACTGAAGTCAGAAGAGCCGCTTCTGCCCCAAGCCGTTTCTGTATACAGGATCTGATGCGCTCGAGTTCTTCGGTGTCGGTTTGTTTCAGATGCTCTGCGAAGCTCGTAAAGGCTTGGACGATTGCAGAGAAAGGGTCAGCTCCCACCAGCTTGTCAAATTTCCCCTTGAGGAAGAAGGGCATGCGAGGACTTCCGGGTGGTTGGCTCTTCTTGCGTAGGTCATCATGAAACTGCTTAATGAGAGTTGACTTTCCGGTACCGGAGGTCCCGCTGATGATAGCAAGAATGGAGGTTTCTCCCTGCCTTTTGTCCGCTCTGCGACCCAAACCTCGGCTTACCGAGTTGTATACCTTGTGTAGACGTTCAACATGTTCGTCTCGACCAGGGACTTTGAATAGACCGAAATCCAATCTTTCCTCGGCGCTTACTTTATCATCATGATCCGGGTAGGTATCATTGACCTCACATCCCACCGCGAAGGAAGAGGTTCTGCCTTGATCGTCACTGATCGGCAAGCATTCTTCATGACCACTAGCTAATTTACGGACTGTGATATCGGACTGAGTATCCGAAGCTGGAATCAGTTGACCAGCCTTGTGGTTGCTTGGATCAGCGTGACTGTATTTGAAAGCTGTCGATACTTCAATCATGTCTTCCTTCGTTGAATTTTCTTGATTTCGCCAAAATGAGGTTACCTATCTTGCAGTTACGGCTACAACTGAAAAAAACCAGAACTTCTGCAAGAAGCATGACTTCATTGCCAAGGTCATATTCTGGCTTACGTCACCTGAGTCAGTCCGAGCATAAAGCTCTTTACGACTACATGATATTGCATCATTCACAGATGAAGTGTTGTACCTCTTCTCAAAGCTTGCTGAGGCAATAAACATCAGACGGAAAGGCTAAAATACACCCTGCTGTATGTGGCAGGGACGAAAGACTCTCTGTGTGAGAAGTGCTAATAAAGCACTGTGATACGCGCTTTGCGAGGTCGTGGCCCGAGAGCTCGTAAGCCTCTTCGTGCTGGGACTACGGTAGGTGACGACCTTATTGGATGTCCACGACAGATTCAAGTCAGATGCACCGTCGACAATGATATTGTGGACATGAAAAATAGGTGCTGCGTTCATCAAACTTGGAGCATCGATTGATCATTCATCGAATTCCCTCTGCAAAACATCTCCCTTACGAAGCCTACGAAACGACGATTACGGCAATGCAAAGTGATCGTGATGACAAGTACGATGATGACAGGGGAAGGACGATCAGCCGATTTCAACGATGACGGAAGTAGACAAATAATGACGACATTGACCAACACGACGGCGATTATGATGACGAATGAGCGACGACTACGACATTAGCAACCATGAAAATGGCACAAACAACGATGAGACGAACAAGAAGACAACGACCAACCTGTAAGAATGACGATGACGACCGATAGCCGCACCACAGCGATGACCACAACCAAAACAACAGACGATGACGTAAGCAAGGCAACAATCTACCACGATCAACGACGATGGCCACAATGACATACATAATGATGCCGACGAAAACGACGACTGTGGCGACAACAACGATGATGGAGATAGCGACGGCGAATAAACGACGACACAGATAACGAGGACGACAAGAACACAACTATGATTTGAACATGAAGACAACAATCAACCCCCTAACAACGGTGATGACACAATGTAGACAAACGATGTCCGTTTACTTTCATTTTTCGAAATAGTGTTCACTACGACCTAGTAACCGGACTTGCTTACTGTTAGAGATGCGGCGCCGGCACCGTAAATTGCGCGCCATTTCCGAGCGAATTCACTGTCGCTTCGTTCGCCGAACCGTGCCGTGTATACTATCGGTAGTCACGTTCTGATATACCACAAGTCTTACGAGGTCGTTGCCTAGAGCTCGTATACTCACATGGCACGTGGCACGACATTCGTTCATTTTGGTCACTACAGATTCAAATCGATGAACAAGAAAAAGGTGCCGTCGACGATGCTGCACATGCAAAAAAAGGTACGGCGTTTCCTTGTTCAACGAAATCTCACAAACAAACCCTCCAATTGACTTCGAGTTAAAGGAATCAATCGGTAGAACGACGACACATGGTAGTCCGTTCCATAGGAAACTATAAGTTATGACAACGACAATAACAACAACGACAACAATATCAACCGAACATAGTTCTCTACTTGACAACAAGGCCTCTCCAAACGATGTGCTTCCATCAAGGAAGACAAGGGAAGCCTTCCCTGTCTTGTTTGAAATTATTGGAGCAAGGAATCTTCCCGTTACGAATCTGGAAACCTACTGTGTCGTTCAATATGGGACACGTACTATTCATCGGACGAAACCATTTTCAGCAAATATCCATCAGAAATCTCGAATATCTCGAGCACTTGGCTTATTCACAAATTCTTCCTCGGGGGCATCGGATGAATTTCGCGACCCCATATGGACGATACATGAAGATTCGATCCTAACGTTTGGGATGCATCAACTAGATATTGACAATAACAAAGCATTGAAGATTACGATATGGGCACGACAACGGACACGACTCGGATCAGTTACGGAACCATTGTCAGTCGGGACTGTTCGTATCAAGGCTCCAAGTATTCTAAACGACTGTACCTCAGAACGAAGAGAGGTCCCCCTATTGACAGAGTTAGATGAACCCATCTATGACGGACGGGGTGAACCATCGACGTTGGCCTATCAATGTAGAATAGCTTCACTGGCCGATCTCAAATTTCACGAGAATTGGATGAAAGTCCCGCGTGCCAGTTCTTGGGTTGACACCGAGGTCGTTCCAGAACCCGGCCGTCCTCGAGCGAAGCTTCTTACCGACCTTCCCGAACAGCTGATACAATTCTCAACGACAGGATCGAGTTCGAATCCATTACCACCACCAGGATATGTACGAGTGAAACCATATCCCGATCCTTCAGCCCATCCCAAGAATCGAGAATATGTTTCAGTACAAGATCTCAAGAATGATACCAATCTGCCTTCACGAAAATGGATCCAAGCAGGATCGAGACCTTCCAGTATAGGGAGACTGTATTTGGAGATCCTTAGTGCAAATGGATTGCCGAATGTCGATATTGGCAGCAAAGTAGGAAATGTAACGGATCCCTTTTGTTCGATCATTTATGGAGATGCCATGGCTCAGACTGATGTAATATTTGACGAATTGAGTCCATATTGGCCTCCCTGGTCTCAACGAGCATTCGTATTCCATATGCAACATCCATCTCAGGTCCTATACTTGGCAGTCTTTGGATTTAAGGGTACACCCCTTCAGCATCGGCCGATTGGACGGGTCGAGGTCAACCCTATCAATCTGCACAAGGATACCCTTTACAATCTCGAATACGATTTGTACGAATCTTCCCACGTGACCGGACGGCAATCTCATGGCAAACTCCGAATCCGACTCCGCATTGAAATCGATGATGAGAGGAAGGCACTACTGGCAGCACTCCGACCTCCAGTTCCTGTATATATCAACACGGCAAGGAAGAAAAGTATGGCCGTTGCGCGCTATACTGCATGTGGGGAATACGACAACCGAGTTCGTTTCAGTCTCCAAGTCCTGCAGGGATATATCGACGAAATATTGCAGGGATATGTCCGAAGGTTACTATACTCATTTCAGGATGGGATAAAGTCTTTGGTTTTGTGGAGAGATCAAGTTACAGTGTTGGGTATCGGTATACCTCTCTTTTCAATGTTCGCCTTTGTGATAGGAATCTTCGTCGTGGAGCATCCAAACATGATCCCAGCGATGATTGTGTTTGCTCTCGCGCTAGTGTTGTTGGAACAAATGAATCATCGTATCTCATCACCTTCGCCGTGGCGCCGATGTCGATCGTTTTCCTTTTACTTACGAGTATTGATTTTTGGAACGAGTGGGAAAGGAAAGCTACCGAATATTTCCGCATTTGAAGGGGCACAAGAATTCGAAGAATATCAGAAGGCTATCGATGCTCGAATTGCGAAAGATAAGGAATTTATTCAACGGAAGGAGGCGTTTGAGAGGCAGCTTGATGAAATAGAAAGCTTCAAATTGCAAGACAGCTCTCAGCCTATTCCCATGGAGCTACTCATGGTTTTAGGCAAGATTCAAAGTATCGTCGGTGATTTTTGCCGACTTTGTCGATTCCTGGACGCCATCATCACGTGGGAGGAGAGCGATTTAGCGTTTTGGATCACTCTTGGTCTACTGCTTGTTGCGATCTTGTTTGTCTTCATACCCTGGGGATGGGTTCTACTCTGGATCGGTCGGATCTTAGTAGTCTTGTTCTTGGGACCTCAAAACAGAGTTTTGGACTTGCTGTACTACCAGTACATCCCTACAGAGGATCAGCGAATCTATAGATTCTTTGCGACGAAGATGTTTGAAGCCCGGTGTCGACAGGAAACTGCGGGAAAGCTGAAAGCCTTTCGACAGATTATATTCGGAAAATGCGCCACGTTCATTCCTTCGCTGTATTGGAGTCCTCATCAAGACTTCCCACTTGCCAGTTCTTCTTGTTCGTCTTTTCCAACAACGACTAGTCGTGGGGGTAAATCCCATTATGATGCGCCTTCGTCGTCCGAGGTCGAAACTTTACCAGTTATACCGGGTCAGACCCTGTATGGTGAGATAATTCCAAGACCCAAAGAGCAGTTCGAGAAAAATGCAAAAGAGTCGAAAGACAGCCTGGCTGTCCTTATCAATACAATGCTTCGAGAACATCCACAACGAGGAGACCATCAAACAACCCAAGCGATCGAGAACCAAAGGAATCGCACAACATACCTTGGTGTATACCAAGATAATTCCTTGGTTATGAACCCTTCGGTGGTCGAGGAAGGTTTGGAGATTATGGAGGTATTTGATGAAGAAGCGGGATTCCTGCAAAGTGTCCCAAGCTATTGGACAATGGAAGGCAACAATAGTGGGTTAAGGAACGTCACGAGCTTAACGGATGTATCACGTCAAACCTCAGTTCATGACTTCGGAGATGAAACTGGATCCTCATGGAATGATGATGACGACGATGATGATGATCACGATGTTGATGATGATGACGAGAATCAGGATCAGGAGGAGGACGCTGAGGATCACAATGACGACAATCGCAACCTACGTCGTCGTCGTCCCCTCGTACCAGCGACTCCGTTAGCACTGATACGAGGAAGTCCAACTGCAGGTCGACGTCCTCGGTACGAACATCGAACTATGATTGAACGAGCCTCCGATGCTGCAGCGGCTACAGTTGGTGACTTTCATTCGCTCTGTGGTTCGTTGAATGATGTTGAGGAGGAAATAGTATTTCGGAATCTTCCTTCTTCCCCATATCATCAAAATCATCAACGGTATCTTCCTACGATGCCCCGAGTCGATGAATGGCGACGATTACTAAGTTCCGCAACAACAACGACGACGACGACTAGCACTGCCGCAGATAGTATGAGTGGCGTCTACCTCCCCGAGGAATCATCATCTCATGGACAGTTTCAAGGGATTTCACGTGCCCCCACAATTCTCGATGCGGATACATATGACGATAATAAATACAATATCGACGATGAACAGGGAGGTTTTGAAGTGATTCCCTAAAGAAATTTAGAATGCATACAAATTTCTTAATTACCTTTTCCGTGGCGATGTGTTATTTTGTTTGAAGAGATTCCCTGTTCACTTCGTGACATTAATAATTTGACCATTTTCATCGAACGTCATATGTTTCAATGGGGCAAAGGTTCGTCGATGGATCGGCGTTGCGCCTAATCGAGCAATCGTCGCTCGATGTTCAGCTGTAGGATATCCCTTGTGTTTTCGAAACTGATATTCAGGATAGAATCTATCATATTCATTCATTAATCGATCACGTGTCACCTTGGCAAGAATCGATGCCGCTGCAATCATATATTCCTTCCCATCTCCCTTAATGACGAATTCTGCCCCACATGGCATATCCTTCGGAATACGATTCCCATCAATCAAGGCATAATAATAGTCATAGTTATCATCATTATGATGGATAGAATTGGGTACTGAATTCTCATCCCCTTTCGTTTCTGTATCGTCACATGTCATGATTGGTGGTTGTGTTCGTTGTTGTGATTGTTGGGAAGAAGAAGACGATGATGAAGAGGTGACGACGTAACATCCTTGATGTTCAATGGATGCGAAAGAATGAATCGGCACCGGTAATGAGAATAAATCATTTGTCTCCTCATTCGGGCTTTCTTTAGCAACATCAGCACTCTCATCATCGTCATTCTTCTCTTTGTGTATGTCGTCAACACTAGTAGGATGATCAATCGTACTATCAACCTGCTTGTTGTTGTTGTCGCTGTTGTTGTTGCTGTTGTCCCTCATGGTGACCATTGCAATGGCACAATATTTCATCCCAATCATCGTAGCCTGTAAGATATTAATTTTATCAATCGTCGATGGATCGATGATTGCAATCGCCCATTGAATTTGTGGTATCTGGATTAATTCCTCATATAGACGTTCTCGTTCCAATTCGGATGAAATTTGTTTACTATCCACTATCCCATCAATATTCGTATTGTACGTCGTTGTTGTTGTTATTGTGGAGGGTGGTGGTACCCATATCGCAGCCGTTACGACAGGTCCTGCTAATGGACCACGACCTGCCTCATCAATCCCCATGACATAACGAAGGGATGGATATTCCCTTAATCGTCTTTCTTCAATCGTCCTTGGAAGACAAGAAGAAGAAGAAGAAGAAGAAGAAACGACCTTGGTTGTTGTTGAAGGATTCTTCTTCTTTTTCATCGTCGTCGTCGTCGTCGCTGATGTTGATGGTGTTTCCACTCCGATCGCGATAGCGGTAG
>Ga0194115_10005692_pt1 | contig 12879 bp, 9 predicted proteins | sample TA2MahsurfametaG_3_FD_148656 | JGI IMG/M metagenome (GOLD analysis project Ga0194115, IMG submission 148656) | Freshwater microbial communities from Lake Tanganyika, Tanzania - TA2015002 Mahale S4 surface | ecosystem: Environmental > Aquatic > Freshwater > Lake | place: Tanzania: Lake Tanganyika... | reverse complement strand
GAGAACTTTGGCGCGTGGCTCAAGGACAACATGAGGGAGAAGGGCGGCAAGGAGACGCGCGACAAATCTAAAGACCCTTGGGGTACCGAATACCGCCTTAACGTGGACGTGCCCAAGAATGGTTTCACCGTACTCTCCGCGGGGCCTGACAAGGGCTGGGCCTCCGACGACGACCTAAAATACTTTTACTCGCTCACGGGCATCGAAGGGAAAAACGCTATCAGCCGCGAGTTGGCCAACCGCGCTCAAGTCCACGCGGCCAAGTTGGGCGCCTCGACCAATAAAAACACCGGCTCGGCAAGCACCGGCCGATCCACCGGACTAGGGTCGGCCTCCACCGGTGCGTCATCCGCCCCCAAGCCCTCACAGTCTGCCGAAGAAACCACGCGTAAAGTCATCGAGGCGCAAACCAAGCGCGCCGAGAGCGGCGACGCTCAGGCAGCTTTTGACCTCGCCACTCGCTATATCACCGAGAACGGCGTGGTGAAGGACTACAACGAAGCGAAGAGGCTGTTAGAGCAAGCCGTAAAAAACGCCGACTCGCAAACCCTGCGCGATAAAGCGGAGACGCAGCTCGACAACCTCAAAAAAGCGCTGAAGCAATAGACAACCAGCCCGTCACAACGCCGGATTGCGGGGAAATTTTACCAATGGCAGCCGCGCGCCGCGATGCAGGCTGCGGTCCGCCCGCACTGGCTCCGGTGGGAGGAAGATGCCGCCCAGCGCCGCCGCCGCTGAGGCCGCCACGAGGTCGTCCTGGTCAATGCCGTCGCCGCTAACGCCCACCGCGCCTATGAGCACGCCGCCGCGATACAGCGGCATTGAGCCGGCGAAGATGGTCATGCCGTTGGGCAGGTTTGGGTTGACTGCGACCGACGTGTTGAAGGCCGCCCCGTTCAAGGTGTTCACCGCTGCTACCGAACCGCCGGGCGTGATAATAGAGAAGCGCTCCTGCAATCCTAGAAAGATGCCAGGCGTGGTACCAGCGATACCGGGTGGATAAGTGCCCTGCGCCATGAAGCCTACGGTGCGCGCCGAAAAGCCACGCGCGTCCGAACTGAAGAAGACTGCCGTGCGCGCCTTTTGCACACACACATCCCAACTGAAGCGCGTCGTGTCCGGTGAGGTGCAGAAGGTGCCGAGGCACACGGGCGGAGTGCCGGCAGCATTGGGATTGTTGACCACGCTGATAAAGACCTGCATCGGCACGCCGCGTGGCAGGCGGATCCCCGCGCGCGTGGTGCGGGCACGGTTCGCGCCGGCGGTGAGGATGGCCGTGACTTCCGCTGCGGTGAGCCGCAGCGCCGGCACAAGCGCGGACGTGGTGTCATCAATGATGGCCTGCCGGATTTCTCCAGAGACGCCGCCGAGTGTTGTTGGCACGTAGGGCAACGGTCCAGCGGGACTGGCCGTCGGCGCGAAGCCCGCTACCACCGCCCCAAGGCCACCGAGCGGTGTTACGACCCCGAGTGAAGTCGTGCTCGCCACGTAGGCCAGCGCGATGCCGTCCACGAACACCTTATTACCCAGAATGCGGGGCGACGGAGCAAAGCCCACCTGCCCTGCGAGCGCCACGTCTTCATCCACTTTCGCACTGCTGACGGTGGAGGCGGTGATGTTGAGCGGGTCGTTGTCGCCATCGCCCGCCACGCCCACGCCGCCGATCAGCACGCCCGCACGGTAGAGCGGCACGCCACCCGCAGTGCCCGCAAGGCCGCCGGTGAGCGGTGTGGGAATTTGCGTCAGCGGCGCAGCGGGGCTGGAACCAAGCGTGAGCCGTCCGGCCTCGGCGGGCAGCTTGTATTTGTTGATGTCGGAGAAGGCGAGTTGGCTGAAGTTCACGCCCACCAGCGGGCCGGGCGGCTTATTGACCACGCCCGGCGGGAAATTTTGTTGTACGATCATCGCCGCCGTGCGCGGGGTGAAGGCGTTTTGCGCGCTACTCAAAAATGCCGCTGTGCCGGCCTTCGCAATAGCGTTCGCCTGATTCGCCGCAGTGGGAGGCGCACCATTCACGCTCCACACGCCCAACACAAACCCTTCGCGATCCACCACTGCCACCACGGCGTTGGGAGCTACCACCGCCGCACGCGAGACGGCTTGCTGCAGCACAGCCGTAACTTCGGCCAGCGTCATCTGGGCCCGCAAAGGGAGCGCTAATAGGAGCGCTCCAACGAGTACAAAAGCTAACTTCACTCGCGGCAAGTTGAAGGAAAACCGCCCCGGCAGCGCAAGCAAATTGACAATCCACAATGCGTTTCTCCTTTCGCAAGCGCTGTAACTTATTCGTTTTAGCATTCCCTCTAAAGTGCGTGAGGCAAGGGTTCGACCCTTGGCCATGGAAAACTTGCCCAAGTTTGTGATGTGCCCGAAGACCCAGTCGGACGGAGGTTATGCTTGCCAATGGGCGGCTCCTGCTTAGATTCGAAGGCTCTTGTGCCTATGACATTGCTTACTTTTGTTGGATTGTTCGCTGCCGAGGCAGCTCCATCGGGTGCGCCGGCCGGTGCGCCGCCCCCGATGTGGACTAATCTCATCCCGCTAGCGTTGATGATCGTCGTATTTTACTTCCTGCTCATCCGCCCGCAGCAGAAGCAGGCCCGGCAGCAGGATGAAATGCGCAAGGCCATCAAGAAGGGCGACAAGATCGTCACCACCAGCGGCATCCTTGCGGTGGTCGTCGGCGTCAAAGATCGCACGCTGAGCGTCCGTTCCGAGGAAACAAAGTTTGAGATTCTCAAGTCCGCCGTTGCGCAGGTGGTCGAGGACTTTGACAAGGCCGACCCGGCCACGGCTGCCGCGCCCACGAAATAAAACGGCTCTCTCCCTTTTTCCGCCATGCAACGCAATAATTTCTGGCGCGCCATTTTGGTCGTGTTTGTGGCAGCTTGGGCACTTTACGAGACCTATCCGCCGGCTGACCGCAATCTCATTGACGTCTTCGAGGAACAAGCCACCCGAAAAGACGCCGCCTTTACCGCCATTGTCGCCAAGGCCCGCGAGTTGGATAAACAGTTCCCCGAGCGCAACTTCGCCAATTTACGTGATGCCATTGGCACCAACGCACTGACCAACTTCATCGCCTACGCCGCCAGCGGCGACCAAGATCCTAACCGGGCGATCCTCAACCGCCTGCAACGCGCCGCCTCTGGCAAGCTCAAGCTGGGCCTCGACCTGCGCGGCGGCACGTCTTTCCTTGTTGGGTTGGACACGTCCAAGCTCGAAGCCACCTCAGACAAGCAGTCTCTCGTCAACCAAGCTATTGAGGTGCTGCGTAAGCGTGTGGACAAGTATGGCGTATCTGAACCAATCATCGTGGCTGAGGGCGATGACCGCATTCTGATTCAGATGCCCGGTCTGAACCAACAGCAACGCGACGAAGTCCGTACCCAAATCACCAAGCCGGCGTTTCTCGAATTTCGCATGGTGCATCCGCAAAGCGACCAAATGGTAGCGCAAGGCATCATGGCCCCGGGCCACGAGGTGCTTTCCCAAAAACGTAAGGGCCAAAACGGACAGGAGTTTGTTGACCGCGTGCTGGTTAAGTCGAAGGCCGAGCGTGGGCTGACGGGCAAATACATTGAACGCGCCGGTGTCATCCGCGACCCCGTCTCCAACCGGCCGCAGATCACCTTCAAGTTCAACACGGAAGGCGGCCAAATCTTCGGCCAGTTAACCACCGAGCACGTCCGCGAACGCATGGCCATCGTGCTGGACGGCGAGCTATACTCAGCGCCGGTCATCAACGAGCCAATTCGAGGCGGCAGCGGCGTGATCAACGGCGACTTCGACCTTAAGGAGGCTTGGCAACTCGCTAACGTGCTGGAGAATCCGCTGCAAACCCCCGTGCGCCTGCTCGACACCGAAGAGGTAGACCCGTCGCTAGGCAAGGACACGATTCAAAGCGGCATCCGCTCTGCCATAATCGGCACCGCTGCCGTCGGAGTCTTCATGCTGGTTTACTATATGACCTCCGGCCTTGTGGCCGCGCTAGCGATGCTGCTGAATATTTTAGTCCTGCTGGGTGTAATGTGCTCTATCGGCACGACGCTGACACTGCCGGGCATCGCGGGCGTCGTGCTTACCATCGGCATGGCAGTGGATGCCAACGTGCTCATCTTCGAGCGCATTCGTGAGGAACTGGCCGCCGGAAAGTCCACGCGTGGCGCGCTCAATGCCGGCTACGACCGTGCTTTTGGCACTATCTTTGACTCGAACATTACCACGCTTATCGCGTCGGTGATCCTCATCTACCTCGGGACTGGCCCAGTGAAAGGCTTCGGTGTCACACTCACCATTGGCATCACCGTAAGCATGTTCACTGCGCTGGTCGTCACCCGATTGGTCTTTGATTGGTTACTGAACAAGAACCTGCTCAACCTAGCCATGCTGCATCTGATCAGGGGCAGCAAGTTTGACTTCATGAAGTGGTCCAAGGTCGCCTTCACGGCCTCGTGGATCATCATCATCATCGGCCTCGGTTACGGCGCTCTGGTGCGGGGCAAACAAACTCTAAGCGTGGACTTTGTTGGTGGCGACGCGCTCACCTTCTCCTTCTCCCAGCGCGTTGAGACGGATAAGCTCCGGCAACTCATCGCGGCGGTTGAGTATCAGGAGCAAACGCCGCCCGGTGGCAAGCCGGAGGCTCGCTTACGTAAGGTAGGCGACCCGTTGGTCTCTTACCAGAAGAACCAGAACAGGAACACGGAGAACCTTCGAGTGACTGTACCCGCCGGCGCGGGCGAGGCCGTGAAAAACGCTTTGGTGAAGGGGTTTCCCGAGGCACAGTTCCGGCCCGAACAGTCCCGGCAGGTCGGCGCGATCATCGGCGGCGAGATATTGCGGGGCGGCCTCTTAGCGCTGGCCCTCTCGCTCTTCGGTATTCTGGTTTACGTCGCGTTTCGTTACGAGTTTAGCTTCGCCGTCGGCGCGGTGTTGGCCGTCGCACATGACGTGCTAATGACCGCTGGCATCTACTGCCTGACCGAACTGTGGGGCGACGGCCGCCAATTTAACGCGACAACCGTCGCCGCGCTGCTAACTATCGTTGGCTTTTCGATTAACGACACCATAGTCATCTTCGACCGCATTCGTGAAGACCTCAAGCTGGGCATCCGCGGCTCATTCACGGACCTCCTGAACCGCGCGCTCAACCAGACCTTAAGCCGCACCATCATTACCAGCGGTACGGTCTTCCTCGCCGCTCTGGCGCTCTTTTTCTTCGGCGGCGGGCCGATCAATGACTTCGCCTTCATGTTTCTTTGCGGTGTCATCACCGGCACTTACTCGTCTATCTACATCGCTAGTGCCATCGTGCTTTGGTGGCACAAGGGCCAGCGCCCCAACCTCGGTGACAACACTGTCGCCGTGGGCGTGGCGGAGACGGCGGGGGAAGTGCGGCTGGGTTAGGGACGGAGCGTAAGTGCAGGATAGACCAAGCGTGGTCCTAAATCTGTGACTGCTGCGCTAAAATGCGTCTGTGTTTATCAGCCCTTACAGGGATTTTCCGATTGCTCCCTTCTCCTTAAAACTTTGCTGAGCATCATCGAAATCACCGCGTGGCACTACGCCGGCTTTGTTGCCGCCGTGCTGGTGTTCCTCGCGCTAGACCTCGGCGTCTTCCACCGCGAGGCACACGTCGTCAAATTCCGCGAGGCGCTGGGCTGGACCGCCCTATGGTTCATCTTGGCCATGGCCTTCGCTGGCCTCATTAAAGCCAACCGTCCCCCGGGTGAGGCCATCGATTTTGTCACCGGCTACATCATCGAGCTAAGCCTCTCGATGGACAACGTCTTCGTCATCGCGCTCATCTTCACCTACTTCCGCGTGCCGCTGACCCTGCAGCACCGCGTGCTTTTTTGGGGCATCATGGGCGCGCTTGTCATGCGCGGCGTGATGATCGGCGCGGGCGCAGCGCTGATTAAACAATTCGACTGGCTGCTCTACGTGATGGGCGGCTTCCTCGTCTTCACCGGCATCAAGATGCTTTTCGTGGACGACGACGGCGTGCATCCTGAGAAAAACCCGGCCATCAAGCTGGCGAAGAAATTCTTCCCCGTGGCGCACGAGTTCGACGGCCAGCGGTTTCTCACCACCTTGAATGGCCGAACCGCCCTCACGCCGCTGGCCCTCGTGCTCGTGATGGTGGAAACTACCGACCTCATTTTTGCGGTGGACTCCATCCCCGCCATCTTTGCCGTCACGCAGAACCCCTTCATCGTCTTCACCTCGAACGTCTTTGCCATCCTCGGCCTGCGCTCGCTTTACTTCGTGCTGGCGGGGGCGATTGGATTCTTCCGCTACCTGAAAGTCGGCCTCTCCATTGTCCTCGCCTTCGTCGGCGTGAAGATGCTGCTGGGCATCTGGGATATCCACATCCACTCCGGTATCTCCCTCGCCATCGTGCTGGCCATCATCCTTACCTCCATCATCGCCTCCATCGTCGCCGCCCGCCACGAGCACAAGCGCCTGCCCGACAACAACGAGCCGGCCAAACCGTCAGCCAACGACGGGAAACCCGGGCCTAACTGAGCGCCCGCAGCGCCGCGCGGCATGGGGCGCCGTCGGAGCCAACGATTTTGAGCGGCAGGCAGGCGAGCTCGTATTCGCCCGGCTTGATCTTCGCCAGGTTGAGGCCCTCGATGATCCAGATGGGGCGCTTGGCCCCGAGCATGATCTGATGGCACTCCACGCCGTCTTTGTTGTAGCCGCCCACGCTGAGGTAGTCCACGCCCACGGTCATCACGCCGCAGTCCACGAGGTATTGAGCCGTCGGGGCGGGGATGTAGATGAAATCCTTGTCGAAGGTGGAGGTCTTCGCCATGCGCCAACTCTTGGTGGAGTTGCGCGTCTTGAACAGCACGCGTTCGCCGCGCTTGAGTTTGTGCGGCTTGAGTTCCTCCACGGTGATGGCGACCCTGTCCTTCAACTCAATCACGCGGCACGGGCCCATCACGGCATCGAGCGGAAGAGTTTCCATGGTCTTGCCATTCGCGACGAAGTGGCGCGGGGCATCCATGTGCGTGCCGGTGTGGGCGCTGAGGGCGAGCTTGGTGAGGTTGCAGGGGATCTTCTTCCCGGGCTGGCCGGGGATGGGATCGCCGAGCTTCACGTGCAGACCGACGCGGCAAATTGGGTCGCCGGGCCACTGTACCATGCCGTCACGCATTTCCACGGTGATGTCCAACCAAGTTTTGCCCATAAGTTTTGTCAGAAAGAATTAGGTGAAAAAGCTTTTGAAGGAAGGAGATTTCTTTCCGCTTGTAACGGCCAAACCCAAATGGCGTCTTTGTAGGCATGAAACGCCGCAACCTTGATTTCCCTGTCTTCGTTGGCTCTCTATTGCTCGCGTCTGGGCTGCACGCCGCGCCAGCTGCAGGAGTCTTACCCGCCGGCTTCCAGCAATGGGAACTCAAGGTGGCTGGCGACTTGCGCGAGGCCGCGATATATGCGCCAGCTTCGGCGAAGGAAAAAGCCGCGCCAGTGGTCTTCGTCTTCCACGGACACGGTGGGAACATGAAAAATGCCGCGCGCAGTTTCGCGATGCACCAGCAGTGGGCAACTGCCATTTCAGTTTATCCACAAGGCTTAAACACCCCTGGCCGCCTGACAGATCCCGAGGGCAAGAAGCCTGGCTGGCAGCACAGCGCGGGTGCACAGGAAGACCGCGACCTAAAGTTCTTCGATGCCCTGCTCGCAAAGCTGAAGCAGGAGTACAAAGTCGATGAGCGGCGCATTTACTCCACCGGGCACTCAAATGGCGGCGGATTCACTTATCTGCTGTGGGCCGAGCGCGGGGAAGTATTTGCAGCGGTCGCGCCCTCGGCCGCTGCTGCACAGGCTGTGATGCGCGGAGAAAACAAACTGAAGCCTAAACCCGTGCTGCATCTCGCTGGCGAGAATGACCCACTTGTGAAATACGAGTGGCAGAAAGCCACGATGAGCGCCGTGCGCAAGCTCAATGGCTGCGAATCCGATAGCAAGCCGTGGGACAAGCTCTGCGTTGAGTATTCATCAAAAACTGGCACTCCGTTCGTCGCGTTCATCCATCCCGGCGGGCATGAGTTTCACCGTGATGCGCCCGCGCTCATCGCCAAGTTCTTCCAGCAGCACCCAGCGGCGAAGTGAGCGGCGCGTTTACTTACCAAACGCGATAACGTTCTTGATGCCGGTGGCCTTGCCGGTGAGCAGTTCGCGGAAGTTCTCCACCGGATGCCGCGCGGAGATAACCTTCTCCAAGGCCGCGGGCCAGCGCCGCTTGAATTCACCGAGATCGCGAATAGCAGCCTGAAATGCAGCCTTATCTGCGTTTACCGTGCCGAGGACGACCTGATTCTTTAGCACGAGATTGCGCATGAGCTGGTTACCTGCCAACTCGATGTGGCCCTCGGGGGCTGGGATGCCGGTAAACACAAACACGCCGTTCAGGCCCAGATGCATCATCACGTCGAACGACGTTTTCGCTACACCGACGGCTTCGTAGACGAGGTCAATATTTCCCACGCGCTCAGCCAATTGCGCAGGGGAGCACTCGGCGATGGAAATGTATTTGGCGCCGAAGGATTCGACCAACGCGGCTTTGTCGTTGGGCTTGGGTGAACGGGAATAGACGTAGGTGTCAAAACCGTTGAGCACACAAGTCATGGCTCCGAGTATGCCTATGGGACCAGCCCCAAGAACCACGGCGCGCAAGCCCTTGCCCTTGGGCTGGCCCGGCTCCTCGCACGCCCACGGCAGGCGCTTTTGAATTCCCCAAACCTGGGCGAGCCCTTTTTCAGCAATAGTTAGTGGCTCCGCGAGCACGGCGAAATTGCGCAGCTCCTTGGGCGCGGAGACGAAGTACTTTTCGTCATCCACAAAAAACTCTGTCATGAACCCGTGCTGCTGGTTAATGCCGCGCTCATTAAACTTCCCGGTCGCGCAAAAATCTTGTTGGTCATTGACGCATGGACGGCAATCCGGATCCGGGCAAGGACGGCGCACGGAGGGCACGACCAAATCGCCGACTCGAAGGTGCTTCACCGCCGGGCCAACTTCGATGACCTCGCCGAGTGCCTCGTGGCCCAGCACGAGGTAATCGCTGCCAGCGGGTGGCGCGCCATAAACGAAGGTGCAGATTTCACGATCAGTGCCACAGATACCCACATCCAGCGTGCGGACCTTGAGTTGCGTGGGACGAGAAATCTCGGGGTGGTCGTGTTCGATTTGAGCGACCTGGCGCTGCTTGGGTATCACGCCCACGGCACGCATTTTTGGTTTCTTCATGTACGGTTGGTTTGGTGCGTTGGGAGCAACGCGACACCGGATTAGGGATATACGAGCTAGGGAAGGTGACTCAAGCACAAGAGTTGTGCTCACCGCGAAATCCAACCACCGCCGAGGACTAAATCGTCCTGATAAAACACGCAGGCCTGCCCTGGGGTGATGGCGCGCTGAGGTTGATGGAGTCTCACCGTCGCACCACCTCCCGCTGTCGTCGTCACCGTGGCGGGAGTGCCCGGATGGTTATACCGAATCTTCGCCGTGACCTCGAGCGTCGCAGGCGGAATCTCAAACGGAATCCAGTTGCATCGCTCGACGCGGAACTCAGCCCGGTCGAGCATCGTTTCATCACCTACGATCACTCGGTTATTCGTTGCGTCCAATTCCACAACGTAAAGCGGCTGAGGCGCGGAAATGCCGAGGCCCTTGCGCTGGCCGATCGTGTAAAACTCGATGCCGTCGTGCTGCCCGAGCTTGCGACCGTGGACATCCACGATGTCGCCGCGATGCCGCGACGCGAGCTTCGCCGCTTCGAGGAACTTCCCGTAGTCGTTGTCGGGCACGAAGCATATTTCCATGCTCTCCTCCTTTTCCGCAGTCTTCAGCTGGCATTCGCGGGCCACGTCGCGCGTATCGGCTTTGGTCTTGTCACCGAGCGGGAACAACGTGCGTTGGAGTTGCCACTGTTTGAGCGAAAAAAGAAAGTAACTCTGGTCTTTGCGCGGGTCGCGGCCGCGCTTGAGCAAGGTGCGGCCCGTCGTCGCGCACTTCTCTGTTCGTGCAAAATGGCCAGTGGCGATGAACTTTGCGCCCAGCTGGTCGGCGCGGTGAATCAGCGTGCCGAACTTGAGCCGCTCGTTGCACATCACACAAGGGTTGGGCGTGCGGCCGGCTTTGTATTCCTCAGCGAAGTAAGCGATGACCTGCCGCTGGAACTCCGCCGACTCGTCCACGAGATAGTAGGGGATGCCCAGTTGGTGCGCGACTGCGCGCGCATCCTTCACCGCCTCAGGGCCGCAACACTTGTCCTCTGCGCGGTTGACGCAGTCTTGTGGCCAGAGCTTTAAGGTGACGCCGACGAGGTCGAAACCCTGCGCCTTAAGCAGCGCCGCCGCCGCGGAAGAATCCACGCCGCCGCTCATACCCAGCATCACCCGCGTTGTTCCAGTTTCTGACACCCCGCCGAACGTAGGTTGACCAAGTGTAGGTGTAAAGGAGGCGGCATGCGCAAAAACCAATTTTCATAGTCTAGAAATCCAGACTGCCAACGCGCGCGCGTGGCTGCTTGGAGAGCATCATAAACTAATTACCGCCCTTGCCTCCGCTTCTTCGCCGCGCTCAACTTGAGCGATGCAAGTCTACGACCACCCGACTTTCCACATGGCCTGTCAGCAGTTCGACCTTGTGGCAGACCGGCTTGATATCCCGGCGAACGACCGCGACCGCCTGAAATATCCTAAGCGTGCCCTGACCGTCGCAGTGCCCGTGCGCCGCGATGACGGCAAAGTTGAAGTTTTCGCCGGCTACCGCGTGCAACACCATCTCACGCTGGGTCCGACAAAAGGCGGCATGCGTTACCATCCCGCTGTCACCCTCGGGGAAGTCGCCGCGCTAGCGATGTGGATGAGTTGGAAGTGTGCGCTGATGAATCTCCCCTATGGCGGTGCGAAAGGCGGCGTGGCGTGTGACCCATCGCAATTGTCAGTGGCGGAATTGGAGCGTCTCACGCGGCGCTTCACCCAAGAACTCGTCTCCTTCATCGGGCCGCAAATTGACATTCCCGCGCCCGACCTTGGCACTAATGAGCAGGTCATGGCGTGGATGATGGACACCTATTCTGTCCACGCCGGCCACGCCACGCCCGCCGTCGTCACTGGCAAGCCCGTCGCCATCGGTGGCTCGCTCGGTCGGCGCGAAGCCACCGGGCGCGGCGTCAGTTATCTCGCCAACCGCGCGATGGATACCATCGGCCTCAACGCCAGCGAATCGACCGCCGTGGTGCAAGGCTTCGGTAATGTTGGCTCGGTCGCCGCGTATTCTCTCGCGCGCTACGGCGTGAAAATTATCGCCGTCAGTGACGCCTTCGGCGGCACGTTAAACGCACGCGGGTTGGACTTGGTTAAATTGCAGGAGCACGTCGCGCGCACGAAGTCCGTTACGCACTTCCCTGGTGGTGAGGACATTTCCAATGCGCAATTACTCATCACCCCGTGTGACATTTTGGTGCCCGCCGCGATGGAGCGCCAGATTACCGCTGCTAACGTGAATCAAATCCGATGCCGCATTCTCGCGGAGGGCGCGAACGGCCCGACCACGCCGGAGGCCGACCTCGTGCTGGACCAGCGTCCGGACATTTTTGTGATTCCAGACATTCTCTGCAATGCGGGTGGCGTGGTGGTGAGCTATTTTGAGTGGGTGCAAGACCTTCAAAGCTTTTTCTGGGGCGAGACGGAAATCACCGACAAGCTCTTTCGGCTGCTGGAGACGGCGTTCACGCAGACTTTGAACCTAAGCCGAAAACAAAAAATCTCTATGCGCATGGCTGCGCTCTCATTGGGCGTCACCCGTGTCCGCGAGGCAAAAAAACTGCGGGGCCTGTTTCCTTGAAGGGGCCAATCCCAAAAGATTTACAGCCTTTTCGTGCTCAGGCGGGACTCCCGCTTAACGAATACACTGAGGCAGAGATGTAATCAGTTTAAGTGGCTAGGAAGTCTGCCAGCAGGGTCGTTCTTATGGGATATGCTACGAAGCCAAACAACTGAATTCGCGACCGGTCGGGTCGACTTCCGCGTGGATTTGCTCGTCCCTCATGCGCTATTGGGCAAACTGCACGGGTGCTGTTAGGTCGCAATGCATTTGCCACTGCAGCCCAAAACGCGCTGGATTGAATCGCGCGCACGTCGTACCCATCTATCCTCTGGTTCATGAACCACCTGCGCCACATCTGGTCCGGACTGCAAACGCTGGTTTTGCTTGGCGCGCTTCCCATGGCGGCGGCACAGACTCTGCCTGCCACTAAAAAACCCGTCGCGCCTCAAACGCCGTGGTCCTTCCAGCCGTTGAAGGAGTGGCCTCTGCCCAAGGTCCGCAACGACAAATGGCCGCAGACACCGCTGGATCACTTCCTCCTCGCGAAGATGGAGAGGGCCGGCGTGAAGCCCGCCGCGCCCGCCGACCCGCGCGTGCTTATTCGCCGCCTTTACTTCGACCTTACCGGCCTGCCGCCGACGCCCGAGGAGGTCGAGGCCTACGTGCGCGCATCCCATGGATCCCCTCGGTCGCCTGAATCTTATAAGTCCACCGTGGAAAAACTCCTCGCCTCCCCCCACTACGGCGAGCGCTGGGGCCGCTACTGGCTCGACCTCGCCCGCTACGTGGACGAGACCGCGTCGTGGCTGGAGAAGACCAGCGGCGCGCACCTTTACCGCGACTGGGTCATCAAGGCCTTCAACGACGACATGCCTTACGACCAGTTCGTCATGCGGCAAATCGCTACGGACCAAATGGGCCTCCCGCCCGAGGACCGCCACGCGCTCGGCTTCCTCGGTCTCGCGCCAACTTATTGGAAGGAACTTCAGCTCCCGCCCGACATCATCAAGGGCACCGTCGCGGACGAAT
>Ga0194115_10005691_pt1 | contig 12880 bp, 4 predicted proteins | sample TA2MahsurfametaG_3_FD_148656 | JGI IMG/M metagenome (GOLD analysis project Ga0194115, IMG submission 148656) | Freshwater microbial communities from Lake Tanganyika, Tanzania - TA2015002 Mahale S4 surface | ecosystem: Environmental > Aquatic > Freshwater > Lake | place: Tanzania: Lake Tanganyika... | reverse complement strand
AAGCTTGAATATCTTTTTGACGAGGCCTTCTAGTTCCATTGACTGACATAGCATGTTGATTCATTTTGTTCATGCCGCTACTTAACGTTAAATCAAAAGCAGGAGCCAAAGACCATTCTCCTTGATCATTCATTAAAAATCCCTGATTTTTTGCATGATCATCATAATTTCCAACAGCAATATTAAAAATAAGTCGCCGTAATAATTGTACTATTTGTGAAAAATCCCCGGTAAGCCTCAGTGCGACATTCGCAAAATCTTCATAACTTATTCCTAAGAGGCGAAAATCCTTTTGGATAAGTCCGGCTAATGAATGAAAGTGTATCCTTTCTGATCCATCCCTATCAAATCGTTTAACCCCAAAAAGTCCCCTTGAGCTTTTTTTGGAGTGAATTTCAAACAATCGTGTGGGAGGCATATTAATACTGGCAGCTCGAGCCATTAATGAATAAGCATATTCTATACGACCTTCTTCTTTAGAATCTTTATACTCTTCAGGAACAGAAGATAACTTAATAATCCACCCCTCCCAACCAGGGGCAATATGAGGTCCTATATGAAGCTCCTCATTTTGAAGAGATGCCACTATTTTAGGTTTTGCTCCTCCTGCTGAGCACCCAGCTTGAAATAAAGAAAGTACTTCTTCAGCTTTTCCTTTGATGGGTTTTCCCTGCAAAAGACAAGAAGCTTCCTTATTAATTGCTTCTAATGATATCGCTAGCTTTTCTTGTTTAGAATCAGCGTCTGGAAAGTAGGTCAGTGCCCCCATTGTTCTATTGCCCAAGTAACTTAGTTGTAACAATGGAGACAACTGCTCTAAATCTATTCCTTGGTTACGAAGTCGCTCTTGCAACACAGTTTTTCCCCAAATATCAGGCAAACTATCCCAAAACAATCCATGCAATCCTTGAAAAGAAGGATCAGGATTCTCTTGAACCAATCCACCAACAGATAAAGGCAGATAAAAAGGTGATAGCTCTTTTTTCTTTTGTAACCATGTTTGATTATATTCAAAAAAAATCTTACCCGTTGAGGGATCATCAGCCAATACTCCGACCTTTTCCTTCTCTTTATAATATATTTCCAAGATCATGACTTTGAAAATGCCTTGCCTCGTTGACGTTGCGGTTTAGGAACCAAATCTTCAATTGATCGGATGGGAAGAGGTTTAAAAAGTTCTTCAATTTCTTGAGCTCGTTGTAATGCCACAGCTATACGAAAAAGCCGATCCAGAGAAATTTTCCCCGTTCTTTCAAAAACCTGATATGTGGCAAGATTAATTGATGATCGCTGGGCTATTTCTTGCTGACTCCACCCACGCTCTAAACGGAGAAAGCGTACTCGGTCTGCAATATTTTTAAGAACCTGTTGTGGTGTTTTAAACATGCAATTGGAAAGTAGTTGTAATATAATATAAGTTATTTTTCATTTATTTCAACAATAAATATTATAATATACTTTATTTTTTTCTCGGAAATTGAATTTTTTATTTCAATAATGATCGAAAAGCAATTAAGGGATATTGTTGCCAAAGCCATTTAGGTATTTTTCCTTCTGGAGTAACGGGACACAAATATCCTTGTTTCCAACGTCCATTAGCAAGTTTGACCACGCAATAAAATTTTGGAAATTTCCGGAATTTAAAAAAATGAATATATGGAACTGTTTCCCATTTAACAGACTTAGTTGTTTTAGAATCTCCGTAAGAGTAGCTGTACTCCTTCACTCTTCTTGACCCTATAAAACTTTCAGCCATTTTTGCATTCTCTTCGCTGTTCGCCTGGAAGATGAGTTGATTTGCAAGTGATGATATAAGCACATCTGCGTGTTCTCTTGATAATGATGCATAGATTGAAGAGTAGCCTTGTGTTGCCAAAATGATCGTCGCTTTTGCTTCTCTTAAAATTGCTGCTTGTCTGTGGTCAGCAAAGGCTGAAAAAGCCGATGTGATGATTTCTTGACCTTCGTCAGCACAAAGAAAAATCTGATTATGTTTTTCTCTCTCTTCTACACTTTGATCGAAGCGGCATTGTGCATGAAAATAAAAAAATAATTTTAAGAGAGTGTTGATAAAGACACGCTGAGTAATGAAAGATTGAGGAATGGAAATACAAACCAACTTCCCATGATCAATTTCTGATATAGAAAATGTTGGTTCATCAGCACAGAAAATCTCAGCGATGGATGGTTCTGTAAATGGTTTTAAAATATTTCCAATATTTCCAATGACTCCTCCTAACGTTTCAGGAGGGAGTGATTTTAAATTTAAAAAATCTTTAGCTGTTTTAGCTGCTTGTAAGTCTGTTGCTGCTCGTCTGTTTAAATGAGCCAACTTTTCTTGCTGTGTATCGCTGTCACATAATAATCGCTCTAGTCTTGGTATAGTAACTGGTTCTTTGAGTGAACGGAGAATTTCAATTCCAAGAGCCATCATTTCTTGCCCCTTAGATTTAAAGAAGGCGCTATTTCCCCCTTCTCCTTTTGGATTAAGCGAACTATAGGTATCGGTTAAAAATGCTGCATAGGACGTGGCAAGAATTGTGTTATCTCCTAAAATATTAATGGTATGTTTTGGCTTCCATGTACTGGAAGATCCAGAAGGTTTAGCGCGAACAAGAACTAAATCCCCTTCTCTACTAAAATGCTTTGCCATTTGCTCAATAATTTCCCAAAAAACTCCTTTTTGATCTAAAAATACAGCTCCAAACTTTGGAACATTTGTAAAAATTTGAAATAAAAGATAGGTAAGAGCCGACGTTTTGCCTGATCCAGTGAATCCAGTAATCAGCCATCCTCGTGTGAAATCTTGAGCTTCTGAAGAGAGACCAAAAATTTTTGCATAGACTTTTTTCTTTGGAAAAAAAACTGGTAAGGAAATTGGTATAAAGGATAGGACGGACAATAGCCTCCATTTTTCTGGCAAATAGATTCCAAGAACAATTCCTCCAACAATTGAAAGAAGAAGAAAAATAAGGAATTTCATGGTAATACTTAAAATTGATTTTCTTTTAACTATTATTGAAAATTAGGAATGATACGTTTTAGAAATTCACTAAATAAAGGTACGGTAAAGGCTGTTTCACCATAGGAAGGGCTATAAATCATTCCTTTTGCAATAAGAGAGTTTCTAATTGTTGCAATACTAGTTGTTCCTTTACTCATTTTTTCAGCAATATACCCAGAACGATGTGGTCCAGGACCTAATTCTGCCATAGCTCTCATGTATCGCTTTTCTTGTGGTGTAAGCCGATCTAATCTCACACGAAAAAAACTCTCATCAAGTTCCGATAAAGCGACAATATTTGCTTGCTCGGCTATATGATTAGAAATGGGTGATTCAGTAGCTAAATTCCAACTATGCTTTCCCCACTCTTGAAGAAAATAAGGATACCCCATTGTTTCTTTAACAATAGTATTAACAGCCTCTTCTTCAAACTCTACCCCTTCTGCTACTGCTGGAATAATCAAGGCTCTCTTCGCTGATGGTACATCAAGTCTGTCTATTGAAACAAATTCAAAGAGCCTTTCAGAATAAGATTTAGCACTTCCTATTTGATTAAGAATCTGAGGAAGTCCTGCTCCAATCATTGTAATAGGAAGCTGCTTTTGGGACGCATGATGTAAAGCAGTTATTAGCGCAGCTAACTGATTTTTTGGGATGTATTGCAATTCATCAATGTAGATAACTAAAGCCGTCTGATTATCCTTAGCCGCCAGACCAGCCGCTTCCAACAGTTCACTTAAATCTATATTAAGATCACCTGTATCAGCCAATCCCTCCTCTGGATCAGAATCTAAACCAATTTCTATATCATGATATTTAATGCGAAGCCCTTTAATAAAACCGGCTAGAGCTTTGAATGCTCGTTCTGTCGTTTCCTTTACTTTAGCTCCACGTCTCAAACGAAGTAACGCTGAACGTAGGGACGGAGATAAAACCGATGGCAAGGATCTTTCTTCGGGGGCTTCAATAACCACACTTAACAATCCTTTTGATTCAGCATCCAAACGAACCTTTCTCAACAATACTGTTTTTCCAACCCCTCTTAATCCATATAGAATGAAACTTCTTGCTGAACGTCCATTTTTAATCCGATCTAATGCTATTGAAACGCGTTCTATGAGAACATCACGTCCAGCAAGCTCAGGAGGGGGAGTTCCCGCTCCTGGAGCATAAGGGTTATTTCTTGGATCCATTTATAAGAAGTTTTTGGAGTTTTTGTTAAATGCGCATAACTCGATAAACTTTATATAACTGGCAATATCATTTTTTTAAAGTCCTATTTTTTCCTAATCGCATTTTTCTGTCAAAGAACGTAAGACCTCGAATTATCGTACGAAGTTTTTAGAATTGTTTGAAGTCTGACTCCATGTTTCCGAGAGATCCTTTAGATCTTCTTTTGTCGGTCTAGGTTGAGTATCAATAACAATATGCTCAAACTCACGGGAAAGGCGAACGCCTTGTTTTTCATCAACAACTTTAAATGGAAACCCTTTGCGGCGATTCCAGCTTGTAGCACTCCGATTAGGATCTCCATCGATGAGTAGGGTAGGGGTTTGTTCGTGCAGAATAGCTGCCAAGTGAACAGCTGTCGTTGTTTTTGCCTGACCGCCTTTGAAACTTGCAACAGTAATAATCATCTGAATACTTAGATTTGTGAATGTTTAGAATTTCAAATATTTAAATATTTGTATAATTGTATAATTTCAAGTATTTTTCCATCAATACTTAAAAATTGAATTTACAATTTTTTGGTTTGAATATTTATTCTGCGCACAGGCCATTTACAAAAAAGTCATGCTAAAAAAACTTTTTAGTTTCTTAATGATGTACCTAATGTTGGTTTTTATTGGGTATGGAGAATCTAATGTAAATTGTCTTGTTATACCAAACAACGACTTCAATAATGAAAAGGAAATTGTTGATCGTATTGCAGAGAAAAATTTTACCATTGTTTTAAAAAGAGATGGAACGGTTTGGGGATGGGGAAAAAATGAGCATGGTGAATTGGGAATTGGTGCAACTTCCGAGCAGATTCACAGCCAGATCCAAACAACTTCTGGGCTATTAGATCATGTGATCAATATTAATTATGATGGCGCGACGGTTGTGGCAACACGGGATGATGGGAGTGTTTGGAAAAGTAGTGATGAGAAAAAGCAGATTCTTTTTTCACGTGATGGAGCATCAAGTGAGCTTAGGGTGCAGCAGGGAAAAACAACCAATCATGACAAGGGCGATGAGAACTGGGATGTATCTTGGAATAATAAGATGCTGCAAGAAATGGAGAATGGAGTAATGCCCTCAGCAACATCAGGAAAATCTTCTTCATTGATGATGACATCAGCACCATTAAATCAGACAGCATCGAACGAGCCACAAGAACCGTTTTTACTTTCGCTGACGGCTTCAGGCCCCTATCGAGATCCAGCAAATATAGAATTGGTTGCCCATGTCACTCCTTGTGATAAGGCAACCAGAGTTGTGTTTTGTTGTAATGGAAAAATTTTTAATAATAACACGATGGTATTGACTCAGATTCAACAACCACCTTATGAATGTAATGTGACTCAGTGTTTAGGCGGATCTTTGCCTGAAGGACATTATAGATTTGAAGCGGTAGCTTATGATCAAGATGGAAAGAGTGCTTCAACTGCATTGGAAGTCAATATTCTTCCATCAAATAGATACGATCGAGGATGTAGTATTTTTTATAGCTATCTTTCTTCAATCATTGCCCTTGATTTTGAAGAAGGGGTTTTTCTCGACCTTCGTTCTCCGTATACAAGGCAGTTTTATTCTCCTAATGGAATCGATCCTAATAATAATTTTGCGTTGCGTTATCCTCAAGGGTATCCATGGTTCCTAAGGACAGCAGCTGATCCCAATGCGAACAAAGAACCATGTTACCATCTCCGCGTTACAGAGACACAGGGTGATAAAGAACAATTCGATGTTGTTGCTGTTAATGAGGTGCCTATGTTACATGGAATGGTCACTGGAGATGCACCGCCGATGGTGGCCTTTGGAAAGGCAGGTGGCAGAAAAAAGCTTTTTGTAGGGCAGTCTTATCGATTTGGAATTAATGCAGGAGGACAGGCAGCCAATTTTTTTCCAAGAAATTTTTCCAATGATAAAGATATAAAAATAGAAGTTTATGACAAAGAAAGCTTTTTGCGTGGAGCTATCAATGTGGCCCCCATTTTAACTAAAACAATTTCTCTTCCAACAACCAATAATGTTGATGAATGGAATAAGTTTAACAATGAAGGATTCATTAAAGAATTTCATATTTTTGAGCCTTGTGGCGATAAGACAATCGATTTTAATACACAGATTCAATATTTACCAGAATTAGGAACCTGGGGAATTGATACAACATACTCTTTGATTTTAACTCATCGAGCAGGAAATGATTGTTTTTATTATAAAGTCAGTGTTATGGGAGTAACTCAGTCTCGTCCACCAGCAAGCACCGTTTTTTTTATGGCTTGTAATCAAGCAAGTGATCCAGCTTACAACCTTAGTTATACACTTGATTTCGAAAATCCTCCTTCTTGGGGTGCAACTTTTATTAATGAGCCACATTTTCAAACAATCCCTCTCCCCAGCTCTTATCAAGGTAAAAGCGTTGATGAATTGCTTCATCAAACCAAGCCAGTGAGCGATGCATTGCCAAACCCGTTTATATTTTTATTACTATACCACTACAATCTGGAGAAACTGGACAACAGTCCCGAATTAAAAAGTCATCCTGAATTAGATCAGCTTGTTGAGGATTATGGAAAAGATCCAATGGCATTGGCCAATTATGTTCTCAATGAAATCGAATTAACTGATGCGATTGGTTATAATGTAACGGGCAACGTTAATGATACCTCCATCAATCCTCAAGGTGTCAGTCGTGATGCGCTTGGAACTTATTTGGAAGGTCAAGGATCACCTGCTGAGCAGTGTGCACTATTAATTTATTTGCTACGCAAAGCAGGATATCCCGCTGCTTATGCTTTTCCTGAGCACAATCAAATGCTGATGTTTGATGAACAGTTGAGTAAGCTATTGCAAATGCAAATTCGTGGAGCCACTACTGCAATAGGATCACCGGCAGATAAAATTCCAGAACTCATTCCTGTTAACTATCCTTGGGTGGTAGCCTACATCGATGGCAAATGGGTTCATTTGTTTCCATGGTTAAAAGATACCTCGATAACGGAGGGAAAAGATATTTGGAATTACTTTCCAGATGGATATCAAAATGGACTTCAGTGGCTCACTCATTATCTGCTCAACGATCCTGAACTTCGTAGTCTTAGCAAAAAAGATAATCTTGGAACTCTTTTTAAAATCTATGCACAAAATAAGTTGGCAGAAGCTGGATTGAGCTTTGATGACGTAGGAATGAAGATTTTTAATCATCGCCACTACTATGCAACTTGGGAGGAGTTTCCTCGCCCTTGGCAAACGCCCCTTATTTCTATAAAAAATATCGCTCAGAATTTAGACGTTAATCAAAATGCACCGGAATTAACTTCAGCACTCCAATATATTTTTGATTTGATTTGGATTGGTGTTTTTAGTGATCGAGAAGGAAAAAGTACCCGTCATCCTGGAAGCAGCATCCTTCGTGATCCAGTGGAAGGAGATCCTACAATTTCAACGGGATGGTTACGTCTAGCTGATCTTCACAATAGACGTTTGCTGCTTCGACATAAGCAGCAGCTTGAGTTTATCTACGAAAGAGACTATTCCAGCCCTGGAGCGTTTCGTGCTAGCGAAAACAAGATAAAATATTCTAACGAGGGATTCAAAATGATTCTTTCTCTAGAAGCGTATGATAGTTCTTCAGATAGCCGCGATACAGCAACAACCTATAGCTTTAATGATGGGAAAAATCCTGATCCAGGTAATCTGCGGAGTCGGCAAGAAACATCTGTAGATTTATACACGACTAATGATGAGTATAACGATAATGTTCTTTGGTTTCAATTGCTGCATTACCGACACATACAAGTACAGGCAATAGAATCACACCAAAATTTGAAAGCGTATCCCAATCAATTCCCAGGTGTGGGAGAAGTGACAACGATTGAAGATTGTCGTCCATTATTTAAAGGCGATATGGCTGTGCTCAATTTGAACTACGGACGAGTAACCTCCAAAATGCAACAATTTGAAGCGCAAAAATATTGGAATTACCAACAGTATGTTGCAACGCATCCTCAAGATCCCATTAACCCAGAACTGGCTACAGGACAGCTTCTCCAGATTATGGGTCAATCCTATTATTATAAGCTGACTCAGTTTCGTGATTTTCTACAGCCACTGTTAAAGGTGCACTGTACCACAACTATTGCTCATGGTTTGACAAAATTAAGTTCTGTGCGTAATAGCGATGGAACAATAATGCTGATAAAAAATGCTCTTGGAGTTCCAGATCTTAAACTTGCCTACCCCAATGTTGATATGTCATTTCAAGATGTTGCTTTCGTTAATCCGTGCAGCATTCATTCTGATTCAGGGGATGTTGATCTGCGTTACCTTGATGCAATGCAGTTGGCAGTTGGTGACGGGTCAGCTAATGAACATCAGATCATCAATGAATTTTTTGGGCAAGATGCTGCAATTTCAACAGTCAGATTGCTTGATATTGCTCAAGGATGGACACCAGAAACAGCTAAGGCTTCACATCCAGGAAGTGGGATTGTGAGGCTTACTAAAGAAAATTACTTATATGAGGGAGCTCAAGGTTATAATGCCACAGCTTATGGTCAGTTTAAAAATCAATCACTCGCTCAATGGAATGCAAGTTTTTGGGGGACTGTAGAAAATATTTTTGGTGATTCAAAGTATTATCCGGATTTTAGTGCTGCATTTATTACACCAATGCCTGTGACTGCGGTTGGACAGAGAGGTCAGCCTTTTACTGGAGTTGGAGCGATGGTGTTAGGTATGGGTAATTATGGAGCCTACATTTCAGGTAACATGATCCTCACCCATGGAGGATCTGGGGGAGCTGTCAATTATGATATTCCTCAAAACGATCCGCCACCGGCTTGGGTTAGTGGAGGATCGCTCAATCTGACTGACGATGGAGCTGTTTACAACAACGTTGCAGCCAATGTCGTCAATGATGGCAATGTGAATTATTATGACAATAGTGGAACATTCAACAATTTTGATGTTGCTAACAACCAAGTTGTCAGTGGCAATGTACAACTAGATCCTCAAGAGCAAGAAAATCTTAATTTCTACCAACAGATCGTAAGTGGTGGTGGGCAGAAGGGCAATCCTCAGCCCGTTAGCTCTTCGGGAGAAGAAGCAGCGGCTCTTCTGGAAGACCAGGCGAATCGAGGGGATACAGGAAACACCTCATTTTACAGCAGTATCGGATCCTATTGTTCTAATTTTGTTTATGATCCTGTGAGTGTCGTAACGGGAGAATTTTATATCAACGCACTTGATTTAAAATTGAATGGGCCGATGCCGCTGGAAATTAGGCGGAGCTACAGCTCTCAAAATCAAGCGAATAATAATTTCGGTTATGGATGGAAGCTCAGTTATTTTCCTTATCTCATGCTTTCGAGTGATAGCGACACCATGCCTTCGTTGATCTACGCTGCCGAGATGGATGGTTCGGTCATTGCGTATCGGCGTCAAGGAGAGGAGAGCTCAACTACCTGGATTCCTAATGCGGCTGACAATCCCAATTTGACAAACATGGCTGATGGCTCTCCTGGAGCTAGCAAAAATCTTTTCAATAATCGCATCACGCAACAAAAAGAGGGTGATGTGATTATCTATACATTAGCAGGAGTTGATGGGAGTATTCGTACATTCAAAACGCTCTCTTTCCCTGTTGTCGGCTCGGACTCGCTTAACCGCACTAGGCCTTATCTGCAAAGTTGGAAAGATAGTCAAGGCAACAACTACACTTTCAATTTTAGCAATGACAAGACAACACCTGATTACGGACAACTTGTAGTTATTTCTTCGAGTAATGGAAATAGCATTCATTTTCACTACGATACCAAGGGGCATATCATTCAAGCTTTCACTCATGATGGAAGGATTTTAAAATACGAATATAGCGCGCAAGGTGACCTCATCAAAGTGACTTTGCCTGATGCTTCGATCATCACGTACGACTATGAAAAAACGCCGAACCCTTCTGGTAAAGGAAGCTACTCAACGCATTTAATAGTTAAGGAAACAACACCAGGAGGTCGTATATTAAAAAATAGCTATGACTCACAGCGCCGCGTTCTGACTCAAGCTGCGACCGTTGGAACAAGTCCAACGCCGACACTCAGTGCAACCTTTAGGTATGATAACAACGCTAACGCAGACAAGACGCTCACTGGAACAACAAAAGTTACCGACGTTAATAAAAACATAACAACATATACCTATGCCAATAGTCAGACCACGAGCATCACTTATCCTCAAAACGACAACGGCAGTGCTCCTACGATAACACAAGAATGGTGCAGCGATGGTGGCTATCCCAGAAGCTTGAAAAAACGAACTGATCGTCGCGGTTTAGTAACCGAATATCAATACGACACGGCAGGCAATCTTACAAGTCGCAGCATCACTGGAGATCTGACTGGAAAAGGTGGAAGCGACACGGCAACGACAACTTTTTCTTACAATAATAGTAACTTTCTTACTTCCATTACCGATCCTGTTGGACGAGTAGCAACTTATTTCTACAACGATAGCCAACATCCTTACAGTCCAACCTCCATTCTCACCTCGTCTGGTGGAAAAACGATCGGTTCTATTGAAATTCAATACACCAACGTGGGAGGAGCCTACGGACTTGTTTCTAGCATTACTAAAGATAAAAGTGTTACCAGTTACGGTTATGATGCTCATGGATTTCTTGCCTCACAAACAATCACAACTGGAACAGAAGATCCTTCAGTCACAACAAACTACCGGAGCAACCAGCGAGGAGAAATTGTTTCAGAAACCGACAGTATTGGCCGCACTAAAAAATATTCCTATGACGCTTTAGGAAGAGGCACTGGCATTGAGATCTACGATGCTAAAAATGAGCTTATCGATTGGCATTTCAGTTATTACAATGGAAATGGAGACATCATTTGGGAGCAAGGAGCTCATTTCAATCCAGTCGATTATCTTTACAACGACTATGATCGCGCTGGACATCTCATACATCAACTCTCTTGGCTCGCCCAAGCAGCCTCAGATGGGAGTAGTGTGACTAGCGCTGGTGCTGCTGAAACAAGTTACACTTATGATGGGCAAGGAAATTTAATTTCCATTACCGACCCTAATGGCCACATCACCAGCAGGAGCTACGATGCACTTGGTGAGATGACAAAACGAAGCAGTGGCAACGGATTGGCTGAGGAGGCATTTAGTTATAACCCAGGCGGAGACATTATCAGATATACAACTCCTTTAAATGGAGAAGAAACCTTCACCTACACCTCGCTAGGCCAGATAAAAAGTGTCACTCATGCTGATGGCACAACTGCGAGCTATCATTACGACCTTGATAGGCGCCTCACGGAGGAGACTCTTGCTAATGGGAGTAGTTGGAAAACGAACTATGAAGATGCTGAGCGAAGAGTCACACGGACTTTTTGTGATGCCAAAGGAGCAGTGTTGGCGACCGAAAGCCAAGCTTATGATGCGAGAGGCAATGTCGTAGAGGATAAAGATCGCAATAACAATATCTGGACGATGACCTATGATGGACTCAATCGTCTTAAAACCAAACAAGGCCCAACCGGTGAGACTACTCAGCAAAGTATTCACTACACCTATCCTCGGCCCGATTGCATAACGACTCTAAATGAAGCTGGAGAATCGAGTAATAATTTTACAGATGCTCTTGGTAGAGTCATTCAAGCAACTATTTTCAACGCCGATGGAAGCATTGCCAAAAGTATTAGCAATCAATATAGCCTCGATCATTATAACGTCACTACGACGACAGGGATTGGAAACAATGCTATCGTGACAACAATTTCTTATGATACAACTGGTCATCCAATCCTCATAAAATGGGCCGATGGGAGCTGTCAACTCAACAGTTACGATACTTGTGGTAACAAAACTTCTTTCCGTGATGAGCAAGGAAAAGTCACAAGCTATACCTACGATGCACTCAATCATCTTGCCTCAGAAACACTGCCCGGAGGAGGTGTTATCAAGTACACTTATAATCCGTTAGGAGAGCTCTTATTGCGTGAAATGCCTCAAAATATTACTGAGCAAAATGAGTACAATATTGCTGGGCAAAAAATAAAATCTTCTCTCCTTGGTTCTGATCACAAAGAAACGCTTAACTATCAATACCAATACGAACAAGGTCTTCTTAAATCGATTAACGATCCGCGTGGTTTTATCACATCCATTGAATATGATGCTTGGCAGCATCCGATAAGCCGGACTTCTAGCGGTTCCTCAATCCCCGAGCAAAATCAAACAACAACCTACGTCTATAACTTGGACGGTCAAGTCACCTCGGTGGACCAACATTACAATGATGGCTCCACAGGCCCATCTACTCTTGTTTCCAGAGATTATAATGCTTATAGAGAGTTGATATCTGAAACAATCTCTCTGAATGGAAAAGCAATTGTCTCATGGCAACAAACATGGGATCAAGCAGGAAGACGTACGGGACTAAATTGGAAGTTAAAAGAAGGAAAAGGAGCTCAATATCAATTTAGCTACAATGCGTTAGGACTTCCGACCTCAGTGAGCAACATTACGGGCGTCTGCAAATATACTTATGGAAATCAAGGACTGCTCTTTTCTAAAACAACGCCCACTACAACCGAAACCGTTACGAGGGATAAACGAGGGCGCGTTATTAATCTCAATCTTCAAAATGATCTA
>Ga0194115_10005689_pt1 | contig 12884 bp, 4 predicted proteins | sample TA2MahsurfametaG_3_FD_148656 | JGI IMG/M metagenome (GOLD analysis project Ga0194115, IMG submission 148656) | Freshwater microbial communities from Lake Tanganyika, Tanzania - TA2015002 Mahale S4 surface | ecosystem: Environmental > Aquatic > Freshwater > Lake | place: Tanzania: Lake Tanganyika... | reverse complement strand
TTTTAAATTTAATCCTTTAACTGGAGAATTAATAGATCCTTTCTTAAAACCAGAGCCTAAGCCTCCATTTGCGGGAGGACCATTCGGGGAAGGTGATATTAAGCTTACGTCATCTCAAAAACTCGAAAAGGCTTTGGCAGGAAAAAGTTTTAATAAAGTAGCTGGTGTTGGTATGGGAATTGTTGGGTTAGGCATGGGCCTGATAGACCTTTACAAAGAAAGGAAAGATCCAGAAAGCGCACCCACGGTTTTTGGTTTACCTTTGACTCCAGCTGAATTACTTCTTTCGTCTATTGGAGCAGCTACTTTTGTAGAAAGATTCCAAGGAAAATATTTTGGTGGAGAAGAAATGGCTGGGAGGATAGGTGGCGTTGCATTCGGCGCTGCTGCGGGATTAAGCTCTTTCGGAAGATTTCAAAAAGAATATGATAATAATCAAAAAAGACAGGCAGCTCTTTCTATTTTATCTGCTGTCGCAGGTTTAGGCGCTGCTGGAGCAAGCGCTCTTAAACAAGCTAAGCTTGGTGGAAATCTTTTTGGCGCATTAGGAGCACTAAATCTATTTAAAACAATTGCAAACGCTCCTAATTTTCAGCCATATATGCTTGCTGAAGAAGATAAAAAATCTGGCATTTTTAATAAAATAGCTATGACTGGATTGCTTGCTATAACTGGACAAAATTTTCAAGGCTTCAAAGATGCAGATCCCTTACAAAAAGCAGAAATGATTGGTGCAGCCGCTTCAACGATAGTTGGAGACCTTTTTAACTTGAGACTAGGTGCTCTTGGCGTAGGACTAGTAGGAGCGAGAATTGGATATGCTATTGGAAATGTAATAGAAGACGAGTTTGACCTTGGAAATAAAGCCGGATATTTTATATCTTCACTTGCTGGAAATCCGTTTCTTAAAAATAGAGCGCAAAGATCTTCCGATGCTCGTTATCGTATTAAAAGGAAAGATGAATTCAATAATAAAAAAGACTATGAAGACTATTTAAGGAGAGAACTGGACGAAGGAAAAAAATTGTCTGAGTATAGCTTGGGAGATTTCATTAATTCTGGCATAGGCTTTATACTTAGCCCAATTGAGTATTTTCAAAATAAAGCTGGTGGATTTATTCCAAATTTTTCCGTCAACGGTAATGCACTTAGTGAAAGACTCGAAGGTGAAACCGACGAACAATACCAAGAGAGATTAAGCTCTGAAAGGAAAAGAACCGTTATTGAAGGAGTAAAAAAGTATGAAGACCTCAACCAGCTCTATACTTCTAGAGACAAAGCTAATTATTTAATTCAGCAAGAAGGGGTATTCGGCACTTTTACCGAAAAAGATTTCGGAGGAGACAAGTCTCTTTACGAAAGTTATAGAGCTTACAAGTCAGAAAAAACACAAGCTGCGCAGGCGGAAGATGAAGCTTTAAGTAATCCACAAGTAAGAGAGTTTAGAAGGCAGTCTGAGATAGAAGCCGCTGGATTAAAAATGGCTTCTGGAGATGTTGTAAAAGAAGCTTACAATAAAGGAGTAACTGTCGAAAGTTTACAAAGACGCGATCAATCTGGGCCTTACTTTGGACCAGCTCAAAGTACTGATACTACTACTATAAATGGAGTTACTTATTCCTCCCAAGAGATTAGAGAAGCCTCTAATAGAAGAATGTCTGTTGAATCACTTAGAGAATACAAAAAAGACGAAGCTGAAGCAAAGGCTAAAGGCATTTCTGTCTCTCAGTTAAGACAAAGAAAAGCTAAAGAAAGAATAGGAGCTTTGAATTCTAGATCGACAAATAACTACTCTGGTTATATCCCCAATTTTGCGTCTGCATTTTTAGCTGAATCATTAGCTATTAAAACAAACTCTGATTACGCAGGATTTTCAAACGCGAAGCCAGAAGTGTCTTCTATTTATCCAAATATAGTAATGAATTCTGCTGAAAAAGAAGTTCCAGTAGAAAGAGTTTATGCTGCTATGGGATTCCCAGGTGCTAAACCAAAAAACCCAAGCGAAACTCACGCTATCTTAAATCCAAGGCAACAAAGAGATTTAGGGATAGCAAATCAAGGATTTGTTCCTAACTTCTCGAATGAAGATTTTGCCATAGCTATAACTGAGGCTATGAAAAATGGAATATCTGCTGCGTTTAATGGCTTTATTCCAAATTTTGCTGCTGGTCAAACATCTAATGTTGTTAATATAAATGACAACAGGGTTCAAAATTCTATGCAAGCAAATCCTGGAGTATTCGAAGCCGTTATGGATGTGTTGATAAAAATGCATCCCAAAGAAATGGCTTCTATAGGTCCAAAAATCACTAAAGTATCATAAAATAATATGGCATTTAATTCAGAAACAACATTAAAATTTGGATCTTCTTATATTTCTTTTGCAGTAATTACTTTGCTTGATTATTCATTAGTAAACGAAAAAGTTGGAGCATTTGATTACAGAAGAAAGGAAAACATTTCTTTAGCAGGTTTATTTTCTAATAGGGAGTCAAGTATACCTATTTCAGAGCATTTTAGGCAAGTAAAACTACTTATAGAAAATAGCACAGATTTTGTAGAAGTATATTTAAATGATAAACCATATGGGAAAGCTAGATTTTTAGGCTTTTCTTTTCCATCTTCTGTCAGCTTTGATGAAAATTCTATAAGATTTTCTAAAATAGAAATTAAATTAGAGATATTAAAAGATGATTCTTCTAATGATTTTTCTGATGTTAATTTGCCATCTTCAATATCAAATCTTTCTACAATATGGTATAAACTAAAAAACTTCACAGAATCATTTTCATTTAATGTTGCGCAGGACAATGCCTTCTCAGCTTCTCATAACATATCTTTTGAATTAGATAATATAGATAAAAATACAGATTCTGAAGTAGTTATTTTAGCCAATCAAGTAGCTAACAAATTTTTTGCTCAGAGTTTAGATATCTTATCTTCAATAAGACCATTTTATAGCTCTACAGACTTTCAGATCTCAGCTTTAGATTACGGATCCTCTTTAAAAAATCAAACAATAGATTTAATAAATTATTCTTTTTCCTACTCGAAAGAATACGAAGTCTTCTCTTCTAATGAAAGCGCTTCTTCAGAAACAATATTTACTGAAATAAATTATGGAGCAAATGGAATAATAGAAGTAGTAGAAAGAGGAAGAGTAAAAGGCAAAGGCGCAGATTACGCTACTGCAAGAAGCAATGCCATATCTAGATTAGATTACGATATAAATACAGCTTACACAAGATGTAATTCAGCGTTTAATCGATATATTTCAAATAACTATGGTGATTTTTCAAAATTTTTACCAAAATATGATAGCGCAGATTCTTTGGGTTCTTATCCGGTTTCTATCACCAAAGACTTAAGTGAATTTGGCCCAGAAGTAGGATATGAAATAAAATTTTCGACAGACAAATCTTATGGAGCAACAAGAATTCATAGCTATAACATTTCTTTGGCTAAAACCCCTCAAGGAATTTATGAATCCGTAGTTGATGGTTCTATAAAATACTATACAAATAAAAATAAATCTTTTAATTTAAAAATATCAGATATAAAATCAATAATAGACACTGATGATAATTCCATCATTAATCCATACTTTCTTAAGGTTGCAGGCTCTGGAACATTTGGAGGAATAAGAACTTCTTCTTCTTTAAAGCATTTAAAATTTGGAGTAGAAACTACTTATTCTAAATCTTATTCTAATTCTCCTTCTTTGATACCAGATGCTCCAGGAAATATAATTAGACAAGTTTTAATATCTGAAAATTTAATTGAGCCAATAAATAAATATTCTACAGTAGTAATTCCTGGATATGATGCCAGAGCAAAATCTAATTCAATAAGCATAAGAGGAAAGGAAACAATATATCAAACTAGACAATTGTCAGAGGGGGTTAAAAACATAACCATAGAAATGAAAGTAGATAGGAGCAGGATTTATTCTGGTGTAGGAGATAATTTAGTCTCTGCAACTGTATTTTCTACTATAAAAGATTTATTTATTACTCATATGATGAATAAAACTCAAGGGTATTTGTTTGGGTCTAATGGACCTAAATATGCTATAATTGCATTTAGTAAAATTTATAATGAATTATCTATTGCTCCAAATATTTTAACTTGGTTTTTAGAAGATTTGAGAATATCATTTGATAGCTCTTATGGTCTTAGGGCTAATTTGGTTTTTAAATTTTTAGTTAATAAAGAAGTTTTATAATATGTCTGATGTAGAAATAAAATACAACGACAAAAGAGTGCCGTTATCTGGTACTGGACCTACTCCTTACGTTACTTTAAATAACGAAGTAATTAGTTATGGTAATAGATGGGGAATAGCGAACAGAATCACTTTGAATGGTCAAATCACTGGGGGCGATTTTAATTCTCTTTATTACGCCCAAACTGGATTGGTTGATATATTTTCCCCTTCTTTTAGGGTTTTAAAAATTTCAGAGGGTCCAGATGGCACTGAGGGTTTTGCAGGAAACGCAGGAAACGCAGGAAATGGTGGATTTGTTTATAATGAGGTTTTTTCTTATACAGGTTGTTCTATAGATAATATTTCATTTTCTGATGCAGGATATAATAAAGTAGTAGATTATTCTGTTGAAATTTTATCTTACCCATCTGGTTTAACAGGCTATTTTTCAGGAGTTTTTGGCGTGTTGGATCCAAAAGATGAAATTAAAATTTTTGAAGATGAAGATGGTTTCGGCACAATAGAGCATACAACAGAAGCTAGGGGTTTTTATACAACATCAAAAAATACCGCTATAAATAATGCAAAAAATTATGTAGCTTCAAGAACTGGTATATCTAGAATATTGACAACTCCTGCTATATCGGGAATACAGTTTACTGGATCTATTTCTACCCCTGTATTAATAAGTCTTACGGAAAATTTAGATAGGTTAAATTTAATATATTCACTTCAGGAAGTTTATAAATTTAAATTATTTACTGGAGATACCGAGGCTCAAAATAATTATAATTTTAATAACTATTACCTTACATCATATTCTACAGCCCTTAGCTCTGGGGCTGGTGACGATTTTGTTACTGCTTCTATTCAGGGAGAAATAAAGGCGGGAATTACTGGTAATAATGACTCAACTTTAATAGCAGAATTGACTTCTCAATTAGCATCTCTCGATCCTTTTAGAATTGTTTCAGGAAAATATGGGTCACCTAATGGTTTTAATTTTTGCAAAGATCCGATAGAGATGTCAATTGAAGAAGATTTAAAATCAAGAAAGATAAATTTTAACGCATCTTATGACAATCTAGAATTTTATTCTTCAAATAACGACAAACATGTTTACAGTGGATGCTATTTAGATGCTGCCATTGACCATACAACAGATAACTTGACTAAAATAGATACTATTAATGTGAGGGGGGAAATAAAATGTAGAGGTTCAGTTACTCATAAATATAACAATTCTTTATTATATTTAGGAAAATTAATGACTGCTGGCTCTAGCGCTACTGAGCCTAGAATATATGATTTTGTCAACGATTATTATGTATCTTATTATGGAGCTTCTTATAAATTCGCCTTAAATCCTAATCCTGCGAATATAGTAGTTGATGCAAATCCTCAACTAGGAACTATTTCTTTAGACATTTCTTTCAATAACAAAGATTCATTTACTAATATTGCAAATACAGATTATTCTATCGAATATACTCCGTTCAATACGGTTTTCGTATATGGATCTTCATGCAATGACGCCACAAAACATTTAGCTGTAGATTTAAATACTAAAAAAAGAGAAAAAGTCTCTTTAGAATTTTCCATATCAAACCCTGGATCCACCGAATCCTCCCTCTTGTCTAAAAAAGATACTATATTTTCTAGTTTTGTGACTAGCTTTTTAAATCCATTACTACAAAACTCAACGACTCAAGATACTTTACAAATTGAAAATTCAAATATTAATATTTCAAATAGTTCTTTCGCTGGACCAAGCGCGCCAATACAAGGTTCTATTCTCTCTGCATCAAAAGTCTATTCTTATGATTTGAAAGAATCTGAATCTAATAATAGATTAATTATAAAATCTTAATATGAATGAAATAATAAAATCTGGTTTTTTAGAAGAAATATTTTGCAGAAGAGATTCTATAATTGTTGATTACGATTTCAAAAACCCTAGTTTTGAGCAAATTATAGATTCTTCCTCAAATACTGGATATGTATTTTTTAATAGCCAAACGGGCAGTGGATATCAATATTCTGGATCTAAAATATATGATACAGGATGTCCAGCTCTATCTTATACTGATGCTGGTGCTATTTCTCAATCAATAGTTAGTGGTCAATTTAATTCTTTAAATAAATTTAAAATTTTAGGAAATACTTTGTCGCAAGATTGGACGGCTTTTATTGTATTTAAACATTTAGAAACTGGTTTACATAATAAAAGTAAAGTCTTATTTTCTTCCCAAGAATATGACTACTCTTCTTCAGGATTTGTTGTTGGAATAAATGGGTGCAATAGAGTTTTTTGCGAACATAGAACTCCTTCTAGTGGTAAAAGAATTTATACTTTAAATACAGAATTAGATAATAAAAATTTAGTATCAGTTTCTAAAGTAAATGCTGCATTGTCAATTGGTTTGCATCAATTCAACAATAATTTAAATAAATTAACTTCAAATGAGAATTTTAATTTAATAGGTTATTCCCCTTCGCAAGGGATGTATTTAGGTGGATTAGGTTTGTCTGGAATAGATTATAAAAATTTTAGTGGTTATATAGATAGCTTTATACTATTCAATGTAGGTTTAGGTTTTCCCGAAAGGAGTACTTTTGCAAATGCTTTTTATAGCTCTTCTTTCCAGACTGGAAAATACATAACCACAACATCTTCCTTTATAGCGGTTACTGGAATAGAGCTTCTTTCCGTCCCAATAGCAACTGGAGTAACTGGTTATGTTGAAGTTTTAGTTGGTACAGAAACTGTAAATGGAGGAACTATAAATAAATATGGTTACTCTGGAGTTACTGGAGTTATTTACGATACTTTGTCGGTAGAATTGACTGGAGTAGTTAGTGGCGAATCTGAAGTCATGACATTTTCTTCACCAAGCGGCGTTGCAGATTATGGTTATTCTTTAGATTTTGCTAATTCAAAAATAGTTTTAAATTCAAATTTTGACTCATCTTATAAAGAAGTTTATAGTTTTTCTGGAGTAAATAATGACGATCTTAATTTGCTGCCTCTTTTTGATAATGCTAGTTTGAGATATTTAATTTTTAATACTGGCTCTGGAGAATTTGTAAATTTTTATGTAAATGGACTTGCCGAGCCAAATGTAGCGCAATTAACAAATACTATGACTGGAGACTTTATAGTTTCTGGAAATTTTATTGATTCCAATGCTTTTTACGATCAAAACGACTATGCTTTCTATGATATAGTACTTGGTTCAGGATCTGTAACGGGACTGTCTTCATCTGATATAACTAATGGATCAAAGAGCTTAACTTCTTCTTATGTAAATGGAAGAGATTTATATTTAAATGGAAACAAATTAATATCTGGAATTGATTACTCGGGAGTTGGGTCTGATATAGTTATAAACACTACTGATTTAATAAATGGGGACATGCTTATATTGCCTAGGCATAATATGAATTTTTCTAGGTATACAGGTTATAATGATAACAATTTCGATACAAGCATAAAACTTTTTGATGAGCAAATTTGGGTTAATGGATTGAGACAAGTTAAAAATTTAGATTATATAAAAGTAGCTGACTTTAGTCTTAAGTATTCTACTTTTTCTTTAGACCCATATCCTGACTTCATTTATAATAATAACACGGGATTTTTTAACGTGTAATTATAAATAAGGCATATGGCTCAAGTCAAAAACAGCAGCGGAATAAACATATCCAGGACTCAGTATTTGGCTAATGGTCAAACGAGTACTACCAATCTTAAAAATACTATTTTTAATGGTTATGTTTACAACATGTCCTTAGAGGTAGGTTTTAATGGAGAACCATCTGCTTTAACATTGAATCTTGCTTTAGATAGAACTTTAAAAAATGTAAAATCTAATTCAACAATTATTCAAAATAGAAAAAGGGATATTCAAATTTTAAATCAGTTAACTTCTGGTAACATTGGGTCGAAACAAGATAGAGAAGAAAAAGAAATTTCCAGTGCGAGTTTATTAGTTGACGATGATTTCCAAATTGACGAAACTTACATAGGAATAAATACAAGTTATAATATCTCTATAGTAGACGATTCTGGAGGCGTTTCTTATCAGCTTAAAGATTTCAGGATAGCTTCTTATTCTATTAGTAAGACAGATAATCAAAAAATTCTTACTTTAGTGATGCGTGATTTGTCCTTCGTTTTAAGTAAAATTTATGTTGCTGTTCTAGGTCAGCAAGTTGCTATAGACGATAGATCATTGCTTCCTGCCATAATAGAAAATTTAAAAATTAATTGTCCGGCTATTAATCAATTCGGTGGCGGAACTGTTACATTGAATCTTGAACAGAATTTGCATTTTGCAGAATCAAAATTAGCAAACACATATAAAAATATTGTTTCAAAGAGTTTAGATGTACTTTATGACGAAACAAAAAATTCAAATAAATTTAATTATGTAATAATAAAAGGTAAGCAAAAAACAATAGAAAATGGCTATGGAGCTGTAATAATTTTGGGAGAAGAAGATTTTAAAGATGGCCCATGCAATTCTTCAGAAGCGTTATATTCTTTTAAAACATTATTAGCAGCAATGGAGAGACTAGGGATAAATATTGCAAAAACGCCTTTGCAAGCTGGTTCAAAAACCGCCGCAACAGAAGACACAAGAACCCTTCAAGACAAATCTAAAGGAAGAATAAAGAGACCATACTCAGGTTCTTTAAAAGATGTATTAGGTCAGTGGTGTAGTGAATACGCTTATTCATATGTAGTAGATTTTACAGCTAATAACGCTTCTGTAAGCCCATCGGGGTCAACATCAGCTTTGAGTTCTATAACTATAAAAGGAATAGATCTTTCTGCTCCGCTTTCCAAAGAAACTGTATTAAAAACAAGATTGGAAATGCAAGCTTTGGAATCTGCGAACCAAACAAACTTTATAATAAGATCAGAAGATTTTAATTATGATTTAAGTAGAAAAAATTTAAAACTTTATTCTTCTTACTATTTTAAAGATGCTAAAGATAGCTCTTTAAGCTATGAAAGATCTCTTGGCGACAGAAATTTTTATGCGATAGATTTATCAAAATCTTTTCCTCAGCTTTTTTCTAATACAAGTAAAAGTGGGTACGACTTTTGCGGAACAAGAAGAACTTATTTACAAATTCTTACTTCTGCTGTTTTAGGAAAATATAGCCCTAGATTAAGACAAATATATAACTATAGTATAGGAGCTTATCAAGCTATAGGCTTTTTACCTCTAAATTCTAATTTAGCATTTTGTCAATTAAGATTGAGTAGAGATTCTAATTTGGTTTTCCAAGAAGCCGTAACTAAAGTATTAGATATTCAAGCTGATGTTTTATACGATAATCTAGGTCAGCCGATGTTTGATTTTTATTTTGGATTTTTTAATCCAGATTTAGCTGCTCAATCAGAAAAAATAGAAAGCTTTATAGCTGATTTCGTTGGTAGACATTATTGGACAGATGAAATTGTTGCTCAAGAAGGTTCTTATTCTAATGATTCTTATTATGCAAATTATCAAATAAATACGGTTCCTCAAACTGAAAAAGTCTACGTGGATCAATTGTATAGATTGCCGATCTTTCAAGAAATCGGATTTTTAATAGCAGAAATAAACAGCCTATTTAATCAAAACAAAGATTACTTTAACGCTTTCGCGTCGTTCTTGAAATTGAGAGAATCTACTGAGGCTACTTGCGAAACCGCTTCTGCTAGTTATCAGCAAGCTATTGGAGATTTAAATAGAAGTAAAAAATTTAGATTTTACCATACGAGATCTTCGGCTTCTTATGGAGCTTTTGAAGAATTAATAAAAGATATTCAACAAATAGAATATAGAATAGGAAATGTCGCAGATGTCTTTAAAATTGATTTAGCAGATATATATTCTCCAATTTTTAAAGAACTTTCTCCAGTTTCTCTTGCTACTTTACAAGCTGCAGTTCCAGTTGATTTATCTACTTGCGCTTTAGGAAGTTATAAATTTGGATTGTTAGTTGGATTTAGAGATAATATTTTCTCTTTTGCTAATTTTAATGGTAGTCCTTCTTTCTTAAATCCGATTGAGTTTCAAAATTCAATAAGAGATAGATGCGCTGCTATTTCTCAACAAATTACTCAAGGAATCGAAAGAAACAAGATTTTAAATAAACAAGGTTGTTCAAAAACTATTCTTTATTCCGCTTGTGTTTTGCCTAATGAATCAGGTTTAATAGAGAATAATAATTCTGCAGAAATTCAATCTGCTAGTGGGCCTAATGTCTACAAATGTCAAGCTATTAGAATTTGGAGAAAGTTTCCACCTAATGCTATAGTACAAGCAAACGTAAATAGAACATTGGTAACAACCAATGGATTCATAACGCTAACTAATACATCTCTTGATAGTTTATTAATACAAAGCATAAGAAATCCAGTTCCTACTCCTATTACTGCTTTTAGAGAAAAGCTACAATATGAAACAATAGTTCTTCCATCGCAACAAACTTATCCTATCAGATTTAATAGCAAAACTAATTCTGAAATATTTTTGCCATTTTCGAATTTCATTAAAGGCGGAATTGAAGACCCACAAGATTTAAGAAGAATTATAGAAAACGATAGTTTTTCTTTAGATTTATTTGTCAATAATATCACTCCAAATGTAAGAGAGCTTTTTGGAGATCAAACTACTCCGTCATATCAACAATCACAAACTTTAATAACCACAACGAATAATAATACTCCATATATTATGAATTATCAAGGTTATAACGATACAGCTTCAAGCGCTAAATATGAATTTTTATCTTTTGATGATTTTCATAAAAAATTAAAAGATTTTTATGACTCAAGAAATATCTCTTTAAATCAACCAGATATATCTTATTCTGTAAATTTATTTTGCCAATCAATTAATTCTTCTTTAAAAAATTTATTAACAGTAGAAAAAGGCCTTTTTAAATTAAATTTACTAATTGGAGAAAATGGATTAAATATTCAATTAGAATATAGAAGTTTGCCAGCCAAGGCTTTAAGCGTAGAAACTTTAATAGCCAATAACAGACCTAACATAAAACTAATAAATACCAATTTCTTAAGATGACAATCTCAGGTAATGTATATAGAAATTTAATGAGGCAGAATTATTTTTCTGCTGATCTAGAATTAATTTTTCAGAATAACACTGGTTTGTCTGAATTTGGATTTAGTGGTGAAAACAAAGTTTATAAATTTTCTTTTATAAGCGGAAAAATATTAGACGATGAAAATAGATATTTTTCTTCTTATCTACCAAATTCATCTATTAATATAAGTACAAATTTTTCTGGTGTATCTTATGATTATTCTGTAAATGGAGATAAGGTCGTATTTTCTGGCTCTAAGCAGAATTTTTATGCAGAAAATTTTTATTTTAAAACTACTGGATGCAACATTGAAGCGTTATTAAGTATAAAATCAGATAAACCATCAGTTTCTTTGGTTGTTCCTAATTATTTTTACACTGGACAATTAATAACTGGTCACGTAGTTTCTAGCTCAGCAAGTGGAATAAAGCTTCACACTGGTTATTTTGAAGACTCTTCTTCTTTTTATTTTAATTCTTTGCCTACTGGATATATAACGTCCTCTTCTAGTGGCCAAGTTTTAATAGGACAAAACGTTACTGGTGTTGGTAATTTTAATTCTATAGCTTATTTAACTACTACCGCAGGAGATTATAATCAAACAATAATTATTTCTGGAATAAGCACCCCTTATTTAAATTATATATTTGAAATTGATGAAGGATCTAATACTTTAAATAATTTAGCTAATATTTCTTTAGCAAGTGGCGACGAAAAAGTAGGGTTCGTAAATTTGAATTATTCCTTTGATACTAACTACAATAGTTTAGTGCCAGCATCTCTTCCTTTAGATATATCTTTATCTTATTATAGCGGAATTACTGGTAAGTATGGACAGGTATCAGATGTAACTATTACTAGTGGAGGAAAGGGGTATTTAAGCGCTCCTACAATTATTTTTAGCGGTGGTTTTTGTGAAAATGAAGCTCAAGCTTTCAGTTCTGCATCTGATCTGTTTAGAAGAATAAATTCTATTCCATTTACATTTGCTAGCGGACAAGAAATAGCATTTTATGCAAAATCAGGCTCAAAATTACCTTCTCCATTAGCAGAAAACGTCACTTACTATGTATCTACTTTGTTTCCTGGTACTCCTATAGATTTTACAATTTCAGATACTAAAGGTGGTCCTAAATTTAACATAACAGATACTGGTACTGGAAATTTTTATTTTTATGATCCGACTAGATTGGCTTCTGGAACAGCTTTGTTAGGATCTACTAGTTTAGATTACGATTCAGTAGTAGATATAGTTATGACAAATTATGGATCTGGATACTCTTGCGCTCCAACAGTTGTATTTTCTGGAGGTACGGGAATAATAAATAATTTAACACCGACTTTGGCTTCTGGATATCCAGAAATATCTACTTATATTAAAAGCATAACTCTATTTTTTGATTTAAGCACTGGAGATTTAAATGGATTAGTTAGCTATAAAGATAGTTCTTTTATTTCTAATGGTAATTATTCTAAAACTGGATTTTCTTTATCAGATTCTACTAATGTAAATATTCGAGTTAGTTATACTCCTTCGTTTGACGAAGATTTTTTAGTAGCTAAATTA
>Ga0194115_10005682_pt1 | contig 12906 bp, 12 predicted proteins | sample TA2MahsurfametaG_3_FD_148656 | JGI IMG/M metagenome (GOLD analysis project Ga0194115, IMG submission 148656) | Freshwater microbial communities from Lake Tanganyika, Tanzania - TA2015002 Mahale S4 surface | ecosystem: Environmental > Aquatic > Freshwater > Lake | place: Tanzania: Lake... | reverse complement strand
CGTCAGCGGCCCGGCCTGATCCTTGCCGCCTCTGACGCAGTGGGCACGCTGGGAGGGATCCACGCCGCTTCCATGGCACGCGCCGCCGCGGCTGTGTGGTGAGCCGAGCGCTGGTGCGGACCGTCAGGGGGAGTGGATCGAGGCCGGCGGGTGTGAGCGGATCACCTAAGAGTGAGCAGTCCGCAAGATGCACCCCACCGGCTCCAGATGCACCGCAAGAAGCGCCGCGCCGGGCACCTCCAGGATCGCCCCTGGTCAAGGGCTGACGCGAGGCGAGCTGACTGGTTGGTGTGGCGCGATCGCCCCGGCGGTGCCGGTGCTCACCGCGCATCGGCGGATGGACTCGCCCCTTGACTGGCGGAGCGGTCCTTGAGGCGTCCCGTCGCCGCGCCGTAGGGCGTCAGAGCGTTATGGCTACACATGTTCTGGGGTATGGCCCGGAGGATCCGGTTGGTCTGGTGGAGTCCTGCTATCGGGCTGTGGAGTGGATCCTTGCCACCCACGCCGCCAAGGGGGCATTGATCGCCAGGCCCTGGATTGATCACCCCTATGGGGAGGAGGAGATCACGTTGCTCGAGGAGGAGCTGCTACCAGCGATGGCGGTGTTCCTCGCCCGGGTGGAGGCGATTGATCGGGCGATTGAGGCCGATCAGGAGCTGGAGGTGGAAGCTCATCAGGCCCGCTGAGGGCCAGGCCGGCGGTGGCCGGCCTTTTCTGCTGCTCCCATTGGGGGGATCAGTACGCAGTGCTCTCCCCCAGGAAGCTTTCAATCCAGCGCTAATGGCGGCTGGTGGTGATCAGCCCGGAGTGGTGCGCTTGTCGCGAGAGCCTTCCAGGTACCCGAGGCTCAACCCTCCCTGGTCCTATCAAAACTGTGCAGCGTATCCGTGCTGGAAGGAGTGTTCACTGATCCCAGGTTTGCCCACCATCGCAGCACTACGCCAGCAGACGCTGACCACATACGAAAGCGGATTAGCTCTGACGAGATCCATCTCAGCCATGGCGCCTGAAGTATTGCTACCTCCAATTGTTAGATTCCTTGCCCTAATCGTTGCAAGAGTTACCCCTCAACCAAAGGCTCACTGCTTTCCATCAACCTGAACAGCAGCAGCGGCAGTGCGGGGGCCTAGGCGTTCAGATCACTTGCTTCGGGGAGGTTGCGCGCTGTCCATAGGCGTAAATCCCCCCCTGCCTAAGCCGGGGCTATCGTCGATAGAGGTGATACACACCCGATGCGCGAGAGGGTTCGCAAGCTAAGTCAGGCGGCTCTGTCTTCAAAGGCACAGTCATCGCTGCGACTTTTGGTGGTCCTGTTCTTCGGGCTGCTACTGGCCGTAATCCTGGTTGGCGCGGTGAATCGCGATGGCCAGGGCTACACCAACAATCCGAACGAACAGGTAATACCAGCAAAGGAATTCTTCCAGGTTTTCCCCGATAAAAAAGAGTCAGCTTCAGTCGTTGATCTCGGGCTATATATCGACAGCCTCTACGACCTCAACCTTAGCAAGCTCACCTTTAAGGCGCGTGGCTGGCTTTGGTACAACTGGTCCAAGATGCCAATGATCGAAGGCAAAGTTGACCCGGGCCAGATGGGGAGATTTGATCTCAACTTCCTGGATGAAATAGACGTTAATCAAGAGATTTCATCGCAGCGTCCAGTACTTGATCATGGCGCCACAGGGGAGACCAGCTATTGGAATGAGACGTCGTTCGACGCGAAACTGGCGGCCCCATCGATCAACCTACGCAACTACCCATTTGATCGTCAACAGCTCAGCATTCTTGTCACTAACCCTGTTCACGAGACGGGCGAGCTGGTCTACAAGATTCAGCAGTTTCGATTGCCACCAAGAGTCTTCAATATTTCCGGCTACAAACTTGATGGCATCAGCTACGCCGATGAGATCAGAATCTACACAAGTAACTTTGCAGATTCCTCTGAGGTTTCTTGGCGCGATGACAGCGCTACAACGCAAAGTCAGGCTGCTTTCAATGTCTTCATATCCAGAAATCCGCTCACATCGCTTCTAGAGTATGTGATGCCCTTGGCGATTGTCTCGTTGTTGGCAGTTTCCGTAGTGCGCCTAGGTGTGCGCTACTGGGAGGTCAAGCTCACTGCTCCGCCTGCGGCCATCTTGTCGCTGATCTTCCTGCAGAACACCTATCAGCAGGATCTTCCACGGGTTTCCTATATAACTTGCATGGACCTGATGTTCCTAATCGGCTATCTTGTATGTCTGCTGTCGTTCGCCGACGGCATGATCTCATGCCTGCTCAGCGACTCTGAGCGTTATCGCGGCCTGTACGGAAAGCTGGCCTGCGCAACGCTTGCTCTATCGCCACTGATTATCAAGGGTTGGATGAGCTTCCCGTCATAATTGACTTGCCTTTACATGCAAAGTTTCCAGACTCTGCTCATCCGAGCCTGGTGGGATGCATCCTCAACCCTGCTGAGGGCTAGGCCGACGGTGGCCGGCCTTTTCTGCTGTTCCCGTTAGGGAGTCAGGCCCCAGCGCTCTGGGCCAGGAAGCCCTCAATCCAGCGCTGGTGGCGGCTGGTGGTGATCAGCCCTGCCAGGGAAGCTTGAGCCTCGGGCACCTGAAAGGCAGCTCGGAAGCCCTTGGAGAAGACCTCGAGTTGAGCAGGGGCCAACGCCTTGATCTGCTCCTGTAGCCGGGTGATGGCGGCAGGTTGAAGGGGAGCATCAGGCATCCCAGAACTAGGAGGTTTGCCTCCGTCAGGCACGGGCGCCGGCTGCGCCGGAGCTGAACTGCTCACCTGGCGTTGCTGCTTGTCGTAGAGCGCCAGGCCAAAGGGGTTCCCGAAGGTCATCAGGGCCCGTTTGGTGGCATCGGTTTCGGCTTCCTTGAGCGCTGATTCATGCGCCAGGCCCAGGTCGCTGTCGATGCCATGGCCGGCGCCAGATCCCTCACGGATGAGGGTGCGGTTTCCGGCGGTGATCGTGATGCGCACGCGGGCGATGTAGGTCACGCCCCAGCCGCTTTTGCGATCGCGGCCAATGGGGCGCTCGTGTTCGGCCACACAGCGGCTGACCAAGGTGGAGCGCTCCCAGCCGTCGAAACCAAAGATGCGATTGGCTTCTGCAATCACCTGCCAACCCTCGAGGTAGCTGACGGGGCTACGGCCCTGCTCCCGCTGGCGCACGTTGGCGCGATCGAGCGGAGCCGAAAGCAACGCCACCTGCCGCTCACTCAACCCCCCAAAGGGGGGATCGCATTGGGATGTTGCAGTTGAGGGCGATGGTTGAGCACCAGCTTCTTGGCTCAGGGATTCACGGAGCAGTTGAAGCGTGGAAGGTGGGCGGTTGGCGGAGCTCCGGCGCACCACCGGAGTGGCGTGATTGGTGGCTGTGGATGTGATGGCCATGGTAAGGAAAGCGCGTGTATGTGGAGTGAGAAAGGAGTGAGGGGCTGCAACCACCAGGGGGCTGCGGTGTCGAGCCGGAGCGAGAGATCCCACCTGGGCCCGCACCTGCAAAACCCCATATCGAGGCCCCCGTGGGGGCTAGGTGATGGACCAGTGGCGGCGTTTGATGAGGCGTGCGCCGGGGATGGCGGTGGATGAGAGGGAGAAGGCGAGGTGGGCGGCTTCTGCCTTGGGGAGGCCTGAGGTTGCTGTGGAGATGAGGGCGCGGATACGGGCCTTGATGGAGGTTTTGTTGGGGGTGGTGGTGGTTTGGGTGGTCACCAGATCTGGAGGGAGGAGATCGGGGTCATCGATCTCGATGGCTTCTGTGGTGCGGGAGGAGAGGTGGTGATCGGTGAGGTGGTGGGAGGTGGCGGAGGGATCGAGGCGCGAGAGGAGATGGATGAGGGTGGATTCGAGGGCGTCAGCGCGGTTGTCTTCTCGTTTGGCAAGGGCTGAAAAGCGCTTGGATTGGCCGAGGTGGTAGCTGGCCTCTGCGCGGAGGCGTTCGATCACCCAGCAGGTGGCATCGGCCTTGCGGATGAAGGCCTCGCGTTTGCCCTCTTCCAGGGCGAGGGATTCCTCGAGGTCCGCGATGGCGAGGGCGCGTTCGTCGTCGTCGCCTGTGTCGAGGCGTTCGGAGAGGCGGGCGATCCAGTGGGTTTCGGCCTGGAGATCGGTGCCGAGCTCCCAGAGGGTGGGTAGCTGCGGGGTATCGGCTGGAGGGGTGGTGACGGGGATGGCAACAGACATGAGGGTGTGCGTGTGAGGAGGGAAGAAGAAGAGGGAATGGAGCAGGCGGCCTATGCCGCCGCAGCGATTTCGATGACCTCGATCGGAATGGCGGAACCACGGCTGAGGCGCTTGGCCTGATCCACCAGGGAGGCGGTGCCGCGGGAGCCGGGGAAAGCAATCACCAAAAGGGCAGCGCCCAGGGGGAGAGCGACGGCCAGATCCAGCGAGCGCTCAAGCATCTGGCGATAACGGATCGGGCCAGCGGCGCGGCCGTGCTTTTGCCAGGCCGCAGGGCAGGCGATCTGCGGCCAGCCGAGCTGATCGGCCGCCGATGCGATGGCTTGATCCGCGCCGCGGGCACCGCCATGGAAGAGCGATTGCACCAAGCGCCCACGAGAGGCGCGCAGAAGATGCGTGGCGATCAGCTCGGAGGGCCAGGTGAGATCACGGCCACCACCGGCCACGATCACGAGTTGACCGCTACCGGGCAGGAAAAGAGAACCCAAAAGGGAACCAAGAGGCGGCGCCAATGCGGCGGCCTCGGATGCAACAAGCATGAGCAGAAAACACAAAGCAGAGGGATTTCTTTCAAGGGCTCCGGCTACAGCAGAGGCCACCCCTTGATCACCTCTTTATTGTATCAGTACGGGCGTACTATGCGCCAGGTGAGACGAGGGCTTTTGCGCTCTCTTCTTAAATCTTGACGGCTCTAGTTCTGGGCGACTGAGGAATCAGCAGTGCGGCAACTCTTCTAAGTGCCGAGCATCGTTCAAGTGCCCAGAACGCAGCCACTACAGCCGCTTCCAGGGGCTTGCAGCAGGCCCCAAAGCGCCGGGCTACCGCAGCCGCGGGAGAACGCTTTGCGTGATGAACCAATGCCACACATCCCGGCGGCGGCAAGGAAGACACGGATCACGCGCGCGCCAGGGCCGGTGTCCGCGCAGCGGTCACGCCGGCTCGCGAAGCCCTTGCGCCGCGTGACATCCTGAATTCCCTGACGCCGGGCGTGACGGAGTAGCCAGGGAAATGCCAGTCGCACAAAACCTGGGCTAGACAATCAGAAAACCATCTGGAGCTATAGAAATAAGAAAAAAATCGGAACCGTTCAATCTAATGCGATACAACGTAAATGGCCTAGCTCAGAGAAATGAAACGCATTGCGGCAGCAGGAATTGGAGCCGGATGCATCACCGCGCTAGCAGCAGGCTGGTACCTAGTCAGCCCCTTTGCCGCAGTTGCAGGATGCCGAAACGCAATCGTTGATCTCAATGCAGAGCGAGCATCTGAATGTATTGACTTCCCGGTGCTGAGAGACAACCTTAAAACTGAGCTCCCAGCGCTGATGGTGAAGCAGATGCAGCAGGACCCGGAAATACGCGACAATCCGTTCGCGAGTTTCGGCATGGCTCTCATTATGCCAATGGTTTCAGCAATGGTTGATGCTTATGTCACTCCAGCGGGCCTGAGAACCGCCTTCGAGATGGCAAAGTCAAATCAATCAGTTCGCGGGAATGACGGAGAAAATGAAGAAGCGGCGGCCGCCGCTTTTAGGTCCTCTCAACTAAGCGACTCACTGCAAAAGAGCTCACTTGGATACGATGGCCTTGATAGGTTCAAGGTTACTGGTACAGGAAATGATGGCACTAAGTTAACGCTTGTGTTTAACAGGCAAGGATTTGCGGACTGGAAGCTATCGAGCATTGTCTTTTAGGGGCAAAAACCCTCACGCCACGTCGGCGACGCGAGAGGCTTGCTGTACAACGAAATACACGAGACGGTCAAACAGGAACCAATTGTTTCGTCGTTAGATACGACAGACTGAGAGGGATTGCCGGCTAGCTCAGCAACCGAAGAGCCGGTATATGTTTTAGCGGACTTAGAGGTTTACGTTTTTCTTCCAAGACCCAAGACCTAGCATCAAAGAGCAAAGCCACAATCAGGAGACACCTGCATCAATCAATCACTAGACTTAGAAGATAATGGAGAGACTGATGAGGATTCCACCGCTAATTAGCCTGGCCATTACAGCCGCTTCCCTCTTAGTTGCTTGGGAAGGAATGCGTGAATCTCACGCATCGCCCAACGAGCCCATCAAAACCCAAAAGGATCCAAGCATCGTTGCCTCAGAGCAGTATGCATTTGTTGAATGCAAGAGAAGGAGCGGGGAATACAAGCGATACCATCACGAAGACATGATCGAAGTCCTCAAAGCCTATGGAATACCAGTAAGTATATTGCAAACACAGAAAGTCAAAGAGACCGCCAGCAGACAGATCAAGAGCGGAGGCTGCGACTTCTATTCGGGAATCGATCGCATCAAGGACATAGTCGGAAACATTCAGCACTCAGAAAGCGTGTATCACAAGCTTTCTGACTGGCAACTCTACACAGTAAATATGTACGCAGAAGCCGAATGCAAGATTTCCACAGGTGAACTCTCTTCGCGACAGGAGCAGGAGAAGCTTGTTGAGAAGAGGCTCTCTAAAGGCGAGGGCTTGTTTGAAGGTGTAGGTGTCGACCAGTTCACTGATTTTGTAAAAGGCAACATATCGACCATGGCATGGCTGACACTGCAAAAGAAGACCAAAGGAGATTGCACTTACAGACCCAGTATCCGGGCCAAATAGCAATTACTCTTTCAACTCGAGTCGTTGCCGTCTTTTCTCAAGAGGCATCTATTTGACAATTTTAGATAAGCCTGCGGCCGAGAATTGAGGCGTCTTCCGCCATACAATCTGCAGTCCAGATGACGATTCTGATCATCAGTTCTTGACTGAGCCTGAAGGGGCTTCAGGCAATTTCTGTTGATTAAATGAAGACAGATGTCCCAGTTACTGCGATGCAACTAGATTCAGCCCCTTATTCGCAAGCACAGGCAAGCCAGATGAGCAAATCGAGCGAGCATTGCACTGTTTATTGCATATGCAGATCACCAACAACTTGCGGAATGCCTAAGGCAGGCAGGCAAAATCTCTTAAGCAGAACGATTCGTGTAAAAACCAGCGCAATTAGTCAATAAAGACGGTTTCAAAAACAATTGATGGCAGCGCGCACACCAGACTCAAAAGGAGCCCTATCAATATCGCCGTGCCCACCTTGAACTCCTCGCCACCTTTCTGATGAGCCTGCCACCTGAGATATGGATAGTAAAAGCCATAGAGATATCCGATAATTGCGCCTAGAGAGTACGAAGGATCCCAACCAGTTATCTTATAGAGAATCGAGCCAGCAAGAAAGATAAAACCAGCCACATAGAAGTAGCTCCACTCTTTTATTTGCGCGCAAACGGCAAATGGGAAGAAGAATGCAATCCAGGAGAACCCTGCAGGACTAGAAGCCAAGACATTTTTGGTAACGCCATTTGAAGACTCAAGTGCAGGAAAAGCGTCCCAGACCTTTTTGACGCGATAACCTTCCGCGATCAGCTTATCGATAGAGTCAAGCCTTGACTTCATCTGAGGACTAATGGCCATAGTCTGTCGAGCTGAACAAGCTATAACCTATCACGTACCTGGGCTTAGCGGCAACGATAATACTTATATTCAGCATTAGCATGTAATTTGCGAAGTCCGCCACCCACGAATAATCGCGAGGACATAGAGTGCGAAGGCCAGGTCTGTTGTTGAAACGTCATTCCAAGAGGACATGGCCCAATAGAGGCATTCGCAGAAGGGCACACCTATTGACTATACGATTTATTGAAAGACAAGCAAATGGACGAGCTAAGTACTAAGTGTCAGGGATACAGGTCTTTTGATGCTCATACACGACCAAAGGAATGTGCACACAGACGGAGACTCAAAGGTCACGTATGAAGAGCATAGCGGCAATATAGTCGCCGCGATGATGTCGTATTCTAAACGCGAAGGGAGGGGGTTAAGCAGTCATCCATATCATAATCAGAGAAACGAATAACAATGACACGACAAAGAAGTTGGCGGCAGACTCCTGTTTTCTGATAGTCTTTGCTGTATCAGGCTTTTGATCATCAGATGCGCGAGAGATCTTATTTGCGAACCAAATCGTTATACCAAAGACTGCAAGGGATGCCAAATACATTGCAATATAGAACTTGTCCAGCAGAGTAAGATATGCCAGTGACTGAGGAAGCATTTGCTTATAGCCATCTTGCAAGAAGACAAGCGTAAGTATGACAGACGCGGGTAGGGCGATCTTTGCCTCTGCGGCCCTTGCATCAATCATTGGAGTCAAAAAAGCAACCGAGGACACAATCCCCAGCGGCAGAAGAAGCTGCCACGAGCTAGATGCAAAGTTCCTTGTGTAACTTATCTCAGCCAAAAAGTTCGGATAGACGCCAATATTCTCGCGTCCAAACTCCTCCCTGGCATCTGCATTCAGCCCCATTGAGGTCTCATATATATGCTTTCTTGTGGTAAATGTTGCATTATTAAGAGCATATCCTTGAAGCGCATTTTTCTGGGAAATACCCGAGGAGCCTGATTCATCAGGTGTTAAGGCCAGCTCCGAAAGCCAGAAATCATCTGTTTCGATCTCAATTGGCAGTACAATTGATTCAAATGGAAAGCGTTGTAGATTGAGGTCACTGGCCAGGAATCTTCCTGAGAACACTATCGCCTGATATGTCCAGCCATCTTTATCAAGGTATGGCTCTTCGGGAGAGAGCGACTTTACGAAGTCCCAGTGCTCAACTGCATTTACAAACTCAAGTGTCAAAGCTGGATCATCCTTCGTTGCTTTGTCCCAGGCTATAACTGGCTTTCTCCACTTAAGCCAAACATAGCCATCGGCCGCAAATGTTTTTGTCTGTGGATCAAACGCTGATATCTTTTGAATGAACATTCCAATGGTAAATCTTGTATAGGCATCCTTAACTTCCTGGGCAGTAGTAGCCTCATAGTAGTCTCTTGTGTGGTTTTCTACTGTAATAGTCCGAGTATTATGAGTAAGCAGAAGAATGAGTAGTGATGCGACCAGGAGGCCTCCTAAGGCCCGAAGCTTCTGGGTGCTTAGTCGGCCGATCGTGTACGCAACTTTGCCTGCAACATTTGTTAGAGACCTAGCGATTTGAGTGTACTTTTTTTGGCCAAACACAAGTACTACTCCTTGCCAACCTGGTCTTCGGTCATAATGGCGATCTGGCATGCCCTTGCGAACAGCAAAGCAAAAATGGGCAGGCTTCTAATTTTAGCTGCCTTGCATAGATGCCAGGTACCTACCCCACGAGTATTAGTGAAGTTTTACACTCCACTAAGCACGACACGATTCTAGAGAAGATGCATAAGGTAGGAGTTCCTCAGGGCTGATGCCAAACAAAGGAAAGGGCTGGGATGAAGAAGCGAGTCGCTCCAGACATATCGGCAGTTTGCAGTGAAGCGCAGGCAGATGCTAACCCAAGTGTTGCGTTTGAGGTGGCGCTTGTTTCAAGAACAAGCGTTCTCCCGCAAGCGGCATCTCCGATACATCAGCAGCGAACTCAGTTTGACAACACTGTAAGGCAACGGAGGATATAGAGCTGAAATCTACCCTGTAGGCTAAAGTAGAAATAGTTTGAACTGCTATACTTATGCTACCGAGAAACAAAAGTCTACTAGTATCATCGTTTGGACTTCTCCTTGCTCTTACAAGCTGTCTAGGTGTTAAGTCCTATGCACAGGGGAGCACGGTGCACGCATCTCTTTTGCATGCTGAAGTTCCTGTGTGGCATTTTGGTGAACATGAGTTTTTAGTGACAAATGCTTCCACCGCTAGCACTGGGCTACTAACAGTGTTGGCTCAGGTAGATGGACAGACCGAGCAAAGCAGTGATTCATCCGGGGAAGAGGATGCAACCAACTTTGTCATTGGCCTAGCAGTGCTAATGATGCTGCCATTATTCTGGAAGCCGACACGCAAAGCTATTGGACTCTTGAATATTATAGTTGGAGCAATACTAACATTGACCGGTATAGGTGCTCTAATAGGGATTCCAATGATTCTTGTGGGTGGGATCTGCCTATTTGTCTGACGGTCTATAAGGGTGAACTCTGGTTATCTGTCATAGAGCCTGGCTTCATTTCGTCACGTCTGATGCCATGCTCACCGGCACTGCCGCGTACCCCGCCCCCTCCACCCCCGATAGTATCGAGCCTTAGCCGATTTGCCAAAGCTATGACAGCCTGGTGTGACGGAATTGAAGTAAGCCAATAGGCCTGGAGAGGTCCCCTAACATGCACAAAGTCACACCATGATTGTGGACTGATTGAAATCGCCCCCAGCCCCCACCCACAATGGTTGTTTCTGTCAGGCCATGAAACCACTTTGTGAATACTGTTGCTTACAGTGGGGAAGCAGGAGGTAACCGCACATGTCACATGAACACCTTTGGCGATTTCAGTATCAATGAATCAACATCGCTCTTATGCGACTGGCGAGTACTAGCAGATATCAGAACAATCGCATTGCCGAAATCAAACTCGTGGCAGTATTTGTAGAGTAAGCGCGAGACCAAGGCAAGCGCAGCTTCCGCAACCAAGGGCTATGTAGCCGTCCGAGGCTGAGCGATCATCTCAATACAAATTTCGCATATCACAGAAGTTGATCTAATGATCTACATTGATATCAAGGTGTCTATGGCTTAGACATGCAATCAAATCCTTCATTCAAGAAGAGGCCTTCGGGGCCGCGGACGAGGCCGGAATTCTACTTAAAGAATACCTTGTTGAATCTGCCATATTCCTCAAAGGTAACGTCATTATTGATCCCGCTTACCGCGATCGTGACCACTCCATAAGTAGGTGCGCATCTGACTACCAAAGAGACAGGCGCATCTGGCTTAGACGCAAAAAATGTTCCATCCTTTTTATCCTCATCGAGCGCTTTCTCTTGATCTTGAGTAAATCCTGTTTCTTTGGCAGCTTTCTCTGCGTCAGACAAGCAGGTAGACAAGTCAGAATTCAAAAGCCCACCCGTTGTATACACAAAAGGGGAAGCCAATGCAGGAGATGCAATCGCAGTAAGGATCGCCGTCGCAGCGATTAGAACTGGAGAAGCCATATTCACGGGACCAAAGGGGACGAGACTTACCGCAAGCCTATATCAAGGATTCTGGCTATGTCGAGGACCTCCTTCTGAGGCGTTACATACAAGACCAGGGTGATTCCATCGGAAGTTGCACTCAGTACAGAAGCCCACAGAGCAAGCTCTCACAATCGTGAAGCGCCAACCGCCGAAGCAGACGTTCAATGTTTAACGGCTTGTGAAATTTAAAACTCACTGTTCTTGGAACACTTTTTATCGCCGTCCACGGCAGGCGAGCAGGCTCCTCATTGGCCATGTCATCGGTCCAGCGCTGGCAGCTGACTTCGCACGCAAGGGGGCGGAACACTTTGGGGCCTCACGCGATTCCCATTGCTCGCCTTCTTCCGTTTCTGCCTGCTCTACCTGCCTTCCCTACTGCCGATGGCCAGCTGGCTCAGGGCCATCTCCCATCCAGATGAGTCCGCTGAGCCCAGCTGCGCTCCTGACGAACTGCCGCCTTACCAACACGACCACGCCCTCGCTGCCTTTGAGCAGGGCGACTGGCTCGCTGAACTGGAGCTCCTCCAGCTCGCCAATGCCCTGCAGCGCACCGCCATCACCCGCGGCGGCTACGAGGACCGTGCATTCGATCTGATGTTCGCCATTGCCGAGGTTCTCGAGAGCGATCACGGCTGGAGCTTTGAGCAGTCCGACGCCTGGCTTGAGCGCATGGGGCTCTGGGAGGGGGAGTTCTGAAGGCTCAGAGAGCGGCACTGGCACGAGCGAAAGCGGCCGCCGTATTACTCGCCGAAGCCAACGGGTAACTGCGCAGATGCACCTCAAGCGAATGGCCCATGCTGTGGGCCATCGCACCCGCATCAATCCCGCGGCGGTGGCCGCGCAGACTGTAGGTGTGCCGGAAGCTGTAGGGAACAAGCCTGCGACCTTCCTGGCTTGCGGAGTCGCGGACCTGGGCCCAGGCGGCCTGACGATTCAGATAGGTCCCGAACGAATCACCGGCGCCATTGCCGCTACGGAGCGAGGGAAGTTCGATCTCCCCTGCCTGCCAACGACTCAGAAGCTGCCAGTCGCTCAGGCCACCGATGCCATCAAGGGGCAAAGGGAACACCCGACGCGCAGCGGTATCTCCGCCGCCCGATCGCTTCTGGTAGCTGCACCACCAGTAAGCCTCGCCGGTAGTGCCGTCTGTTCGCACCGACAGGTGAAGCAACTCGATCGGCCGCAGCCCCAGTTCTGCCAGCAACTTCAGCGCATCGCACCAACGCTTGCCGGCGTCATCAGTGGGCAGACCCTCCAGAAGATCAAGGATCTGTTGATCTGTGGCGAATGGATCACCCTTCTGGGTGCGGTTCACGGTCGCGTCCTTGCGGCCGACATGGCGCTTCAGGTCAGCCGGGGGTAGCCACAGGTCGGGAAAGCGTTCCCGCTGCACGCAGTGGTTCAGGAACTGGGCGAGGGACTGGGCACGGATCTGGCGCATCCGACTACCCGGTGCCCAGTCGCGGATGCAGGCATCCAGAAGATCGGCCGGGTTGCCTGGAGGCTTGCGCCCGTTGAGGAGCTCAACGGCCATCGAAACCACCGGCTCATAGGCGTGGTTCCAGGTGGCCTCCTTGATGTGGTTCCCGTGGTTGCGCTTCTGCTCCTGAAAACCGGCTGCCGCCTGGCGCCAGTTCAGAACGGTGCTCGGCGACTTGCCGTCAGCGAGCTCCGCCGCCGCGCGCAGGGTATGCCCATCGCTCCAGT
>Ga0194115_10005677_pt1 | contig 12912 bp, 11 predicted proteins | sample TA2MahsurfametaG_3_FD_148656 | JGI IMG/M metagenome (GOLD analysis project Ga0194115, IMG submission 148656) | Freshwater microbial communities from Lake Tanganyika, Tanzania - TA2015002 Mahale S4 surface | ecosystem: Environmental > Aquatic > Freshwater > Lake | place: Tanzania: Lake... | reverse complement strand
CACCTGCTACTACAAGGTATTCAACATTTCCAGTAAATGCTGGAGTAAAAACTCCTGATACAGTAAAAGTATGAATTGAATTTGTACCGCTTATCTTTTTTGTGCCTCCGGTGCTACTATTAGAAGCATTACCTGAAGCAATAGAAATTGACAAACCAATGGGATACCGATAACCTACCGGCCTCACCGTGTTTACTGCAGCAGTTGTTAATACAAATTTTACGCTCATATTAGTCTATAGTGTATTGTGTGCCACTTGAAGGACCGTTAATTAAATACCGAACAATAACAATGCCTGAGCCTCCAGCGTATGTGGCTGGGCCTAAACCACCACCACCACCGCCACCACGATTAGCTGTTCCTGCTGTGCCTGCGGATCCTGGACCAGGAACCGGATATGTGTATCCTTTACCGCCGCCGCCAAGTCCACCAGTACCGCCGCCAGGTTGACCACCATCATTACGGCCGCCGCCGCCACCGCCACCGGCATATGCTGTTGAAGTTCCAGATATTGATATATTAGATCCAGCGCCGCCTGGGCCGCCGCCGCCAGCGATTGCACTTGTTGTTCCATTTGCGCTAGCTCCACCGCCGCCACCGCCACCGTCTGGAAAATATAAACCTCCTGAATTTCCTTGCCCTGAAGTTCCTAATCCCGCAGTTGTTCCCGCAGGACCTTTACCTCCACCAGATCCACCAGACATACCTCCTAATGGTCCAGAACCTCCTCCTCCACCGCCGCCGCCAGTAGAAGTTATTGTAGAAAATACTGAATTTTCTCCATTAGAACCAGTTCCAACTGGCCCAGAACCAGCGTTACCTCCAGCTCCAACTGTTACTGTATATGGCGAAGATGCGGTAACAGGATGTCCAAAAGCGTACCTAAGTCCTCCAGCACCGCCACCACCACCTAAACTTCCAGCTGCTCCGCCGCCGCCACCACCAGCTACTATCAAATATTCTACATTTCCAGTAAATCCAGGAGTGAAAGTGCCAGATACGGTAAAGGTGTGAGTTCCATAAACTCCATCAAGTGTTATAGTTCCACCTGTGCTTCCTACAGCATTATTTGAACCACTTTCTAAAAATTGAGTAGCTAAATATCTAATAATTACAATTCCAGATCCGCCCGAGCGAGCTGCTGGTCCAGGAGAGCCACCAGCTCCGCCGCCTCTGTTTGCAGTTCCAGCTGCACCAGCTGCTCCACCGCCTCCCGGTCCAGCTGCACCAGAAGATGTTCCACCGCCGCCGCCCGAATATGTGGTTGTTGTTCCAGATATTGCAGAATTTGATCCTGTTCCACCAGCTCCACCGGTAGAAGAACCATCAAATCCTCTAACTCCAGCGCCTCCGCCGCCGCCAGCGCCACCATCTGGATGGCCATCACCACCAGGATTGCCTTGATTTCCTAATGTAGAAGGAGTGTTTCCTAATCCACGAGTTACAGCTGCGGATCCAGAACCACCACCAGAACCACCATCACCTCCAGGTTGAGATGGTGTTCCACCGCCGCCACCGCCAGTAGAAGTTATTGTAGAAAATACTGAATTTCCACCTTGCGTACCTCGGGTTGGTGCTGCAGGAGTGCCAGAGCCACCAGCACCAACAGTTACGGTGTATTCAGAATTAAATGTAACTGGAAATCCAGAAGAAAAACGAAAACCGCCAGCTCCGCCGCCGCCTGTTGTTCCGCTACCACCACCGCCAGCTATAACCAAACACTCTACATTTCCACTAAAACTTGGTACAAATCTTCCAGATTCAGTAAAGGTATGGACAACATTGGTGCTGTCCATAGTTTGAGTGCCACCGATGGTATTAGTAGCAGCATTAGATACATTACCAAAAAGAAATTGTGTAAGACCTATTGGAAATCTAAATCCAGTTGGCCTTACAAACTTACCTTTGTATTCGCCAGCTAATGTTCTGATGCCCATTAGCTAATCTCCACACCATAGGCACCAAAAGAGATTGAAGAAGAGTTTGTATTGGCTGCGAGAATTGCGCCAGTTGGAAGTGTTAAACTAAGTATCATTGTCATTGTGTCTGATGCAGGAACTACACAACCACGAACAATAAAGTGTTTGCCACCTAATGCCTCGCTTGTTGGTCTTACAACTAAGCTAAACGAAGCATTTGATGCTGCTTGATTTGAAATAATAATTGAATTTACAATACCCTCTGTTGCCGCTGGGACAACATAGACATTTGAAAGAGTATTTGCGGTGGGATTTACTTGCCCAAGAATTTTGTATGTTTGCGTTGCCATTAGGTAATCTCCACACCAAAAGCACAGACTGAAGTATTGCCATCAATTGTATTGTTTGCAGCAAGAATACAGTTAGAATTCATTGTAATTCCAGGTGAAAAAATTAATGTATCTGCCTGTAAAATTTGTATGCCTTTAAACAAATGATGTTTTGCTGCAAGAGCTTCGTTGATTGGTCTTAGAATTAAATCAATTCTGGCATTTGCTGTTTGTTGATTGCAAAGTGTAATTGTATTAATAATTGTAGATGTAGCTGCACCAGTTACATACACATTCGTAAGTGTATTTGCAGCTGGTAATATTTGGCCAAGAATTTTGTATGCTGTTGCCATTATGTGCCTATTGAAGTAAATACAAATGGATGAGGATAAGATTCAGCTTGAACAATTGATACATTGGTTGCATTTGTCAAGCGACCATCAGAATCAACCGTGATGACTGGAATGGCTGCAGAACCGCCATAAACACCAGAGGTAACTGCGGTATTTGCAAGTTTAACTGCGGTGATTGCGTCATCTGCAACTGATTGTGTAGTTACAGCATTATTAGCAATTAAACCTGATTCAATTCTTGTTAATGCCATTTGTTTTTCTCTTGAATTCTTTTATTTATTAGTTAATGAAATACCTAAAGTATTTCATTTTTTAAACGCCTTCTGTTACTTCAACCCAAGAAGTGGTTTCTTCATTCCAAGTATAACGCTTGCCTTCTTCCGTTGGCATTGGTGTTGGTGCTTCCCAATAGCAAGATGTTTCATTGAGAACCCAGCTATTAAATGGTTTTGCAGCATAAAACGCATCTCTTCCTGCATCATATGTGTAACCAATCCCTGCATAGTTTTTACGCAGAGCAACTCCGCCATCCGGTTGCCCATCTTGCCCATAATGCACACCACCTCTTGTGTTATAAGATGTTTGCACCCATGAAGCCGGGTTACCAACCGCACCAGAGTTGATGAAATCTTGTTCAGCTACAATAACTGAAGTGACGACTCCGTTTTCAACTTTAGCAAAATGTGCCATGTTTTAATACTCCTTTGTTGTTAAAAAATTATATGGGAATTAGTTAATAGAATAACCAGATACAGTATTATTTTGTGTTATAACATAACGAACAATTACAATACCAGGGCCACCATTTCCTCCATTAGAATTATCAAAACCTCCACCGCCGCCGCCGCCGCGGTTTGTTAATCCGGCTCCACCAAATGAAGTTGCAGCACCTGGACCTACTACAGCGCTTGTGGCTGGAGGTCCAAATGGTATTTGTGGACCGCCGTTGCCACCGGTATCGTTGGTGCCGGCTGTTCCACCATTTGCATAAGCTGTTGCTGTTCCAGAAATTGACAAAGATGTTCCAATTCCACCAGCACCACCTGGACCAGCTCCACCAGCGCCACCGGCACCACCACCGCCTCCGCCTGAGGGTCCAGGGCCTCCAGAATTACCTTGTCCTGGAACTCCTGAGCCAAAACCAGTAGGATTATCACCCATGGCGCCGCCGCCGGATCCGCCATCGCCAGCAAAATTGCTACCGTTTACTCCAGGTCCTGTACCAGGTCGGCCGCCGCCACGACCACCTCCAGTAGAAATGATTGATACTGAATTTCCAAGAGCATCAGAAGATATAATACTGGAATTAGAGCCATTTGATGATTCTCTTTGTGCAATTGGAGATGATATGCTTGCACCTCCACCTAACCCACCACTACCAACAGTAAGAACATATTGTCTTGTAGATTCAACAGCAAAACCAGAAGCATAGCGCAAACCGCCAGCGCCACCACCTCCACCACGAATTGAACCGCCGCCTCCGCCTCCAGCAACAATCAAATATTCTACAACTCCTGTAAATCCTGGAATAAAAGTACCTGATACAGTAAAAGTATGAACAGCGTTGCTGCCACTTATGGTTATACTTCCACCAGTAGAAGTTTGAGCTGCATTACCAGAAGCAAAAATTGGTTTTAATCCAATTGGATAATGATAACCTTGTGGCCTAACACCTGCAGCAGTAAAAATTCCATCACGAAGTCCACTTCCAAATTTCACACTCATAATTAAGTTACCTCCGAACCAAAAATTGAAATTGATACATTTGCATTACTTGTATTTGCTGAGATAATTGAACCAGCATTTGCTGTCAGACCTAAAGTTAAAAAGATTGTATCAGCAGCTGGAACCACAGCGCCTCGGACAACAAAATTTACCTCAGAAGCTGGACTGGCAAATGTGCTTGCTGGAGAAAATATAATACTATACGATGCATTAGAAGCACCTTGATTACAAATTGCAATTGTTGAAATTACAGCTTCAGTAGATGCTGGAACAACATATACATTTGTTTGTGTGTTTACTGATGGATTAATTGCGCCTAAGCGTTTAAAAGATTGTGGCATTTTTTACATTCCCGAGAGCATTAACATTGTTGGAATCGCATTAGCGGTTTCATATGAAGTTGGAAGACTTAGTGCTACATTTGATGCTGATGTTAAGCGACCTTGAGCATCAACAATAACAACTGGTATTTGTGAACTGCCACCATATGTGCCAGCAACAACACCAGTTGTTGTTAAATCAGCAGATGGAATAGTGTTTGCAGCAATTTTAGCTCCAGTTACTGCACCATCAGCAATCTTTGTTGTCGTTACAGAATTTGCTTGGAGCATTACTGCTGAAATCGTATCATCTTCTGGAATAATTCTTGTGATGACATTGTTACGATAAGTAACAGAAATGTTATTTGTGCCAGAAGATGGAGCTTCAGTAAAAGATAGGGTTGTTCCACTTACCGTATATGCGTCTCCAGGTACGGTACTTTGTTGAACACTATTTACAAGAACCTCAAGATCCTCTGTATTTGTAACTTCACGGGTTAGCGTAAAGTTTACCGTTGACCCATCACCGCTATACACATCGGTTTTTGCTGCGTAAAGTGCAGTCGTTGGTGTATTACCAAGGTAAGACATTAACTAATCTCCAAAACGGATGCGATAATATCACAATTTGCTGATGCAGACACACTTAAAATATCTGTGGTTTCAAGAACAAGTTTTTGGTCACCGCCAACAGGCACAAGAGAGCCACCAACTGGTACTGTTGCTTCTTTAACTAAAAAGTAGTTTATACCACCAGAATTGACAAAAACATTGGCTGTAGCCGTTGAAGTGGTCATGTTTGCAATTGTCATTCCAATCACAGTCGCTTGAACACCTGCTCCAGCAGTAAAAACATTCTGCGTGGTCGTGTTTGCATTTTTTACAAAATAATTTTTAAAGGTATTAGGCATTTTTTAAGATTCCTTTGATACTCTATTTATACTATCCTAATGCTATTGCAAAGGCTAACGAATCTGCAGAAGATGAATTAGCTGCTGCAAAAGCAGCTGTAATTGTATTTTGAATAATTAAATTTCCTACCATTCCAGAATGAACTTGACACTGGTAAACATAAGTATTACCAATAAGTCCAAATGGTACTTTCCATATGAGAGTTCCTGTTGTTTTTGCTTGAGCATTTGCTTCAGTTGACACCACTCCAGCTGTGGAAACATGAGTAAGGCCATTACTATACAAAGCTCCACCAGAAGATTGTCTTATAAGAAATGGGTGGCCAGTCACATTAATATTGAAAGAGACGGTTTGACCCGGATGAAGGTAAATGTCTGGATTATTACCTGGATATTGATCAAAAAGATATGCTGAAGATCCAGAATTTGTTACTTTAAATGTTGTGACACCGGCTCTTACATTTGCATCAGCTGAAAAAGAATACCCACTTGAGTAGATGTTTCCTGAAGCATTTATATCATTAAAACCTATTTCATCAAGAGTAATATTGCCTGTTACGGTGAGGTTTCCGCCAACCACCATATCTGTATTGGCATAGAAAGTTCCACCAGTTCCGTCTGTTAGATTGTTTGCAACACCAATAAGTGATTGTGTTGCAACGAGCCATTGCTGAAAGGTATTAGCTGTGGTAAGTTGATTAATTGCCATACTTAACCTCTACAAGCAATCTGCTGTAATAGAGATTTAATTTCTTTAAAGTCATCTTTTAAAGACGCCATTTCTTGGTTTAAATTTTGAATGCTTTCTTTGATTTGTTGTTTTGACATATGTTCTTGCATGGCTGCCTTATTTACATTAATAATAGCTTTGCTTCTTGAATCACGAATTAAATCTGGCCTATCTTCTACTTTTAATCTTATTGTTTCCATATTAGGCCAAAGCAATCACACGAAGATTTTTACATCTTGGCGCCTGTGATGTATCATCTGCTAAAAATACAATTTTAAACACGATGGCATCAAATTGTGGCAAATTATCTACTTGTTTTTCTACCTCATTAAATCTACCATCAAGTTGGCACAGTTACATTTGTAATTTCTTCATACTCTTTTGAAACTAAATCTGCGGTATCGCCAACTTCACTAATTTTATAGTAGAATTTTAAATTACCATTTGTAGGTTTCATCGCATCAAGATAAAACTTAAATGATGTGCATGGATTTACAAATGATATTTCTCGTGTCATGTATTTAGAGTATGCGGATCCATCAAAAGCAGCTTCTTCTGCAATGAAATTTCTACCATTTGTAATCGTATATGTTGCCATTGCATTTGTTGAAACATTCTGCGTGCTAACATTGTAGATAGAAATGTTTGCTCCGTTGTCGGTAACATTTAACACACGGTATTGGCCATTGTTTACACCATTATTAGCAGAAATATTTAAATAAGTGCCTTTAATAATGGATGTAGCATTAATCTTATCTTGCGTATTTGTAAGTGTAATTGTACCTTCTGCACCAGAAACTTGAGTAACAGAAATATTATTAGCGCTTGCAATGGTAACAATATCATTTGCAGCAGTTTTATTTTCTGTGTCATATGTTGGGTTATTAATTACATTTCTTGCAAATACACCTGCTGCTCTATTTGTATCAACCACTGGTGACAAGAAACTATCAGTAGTTGACATTTCAACAAGATGTATAAATGACCTTGTATTACTCATAACAAGCTGTCTATTTACATTACTTGCAAGTGTTTTTGAAGATGTAAATTCATTTGTGCCAACACTTATTGTTATAAATGTAGAATCTAACGAATAAGTGACCGCATCAGCTGTTTTTATTTTATGAGTAACCGTTGTTCCGACTGGTATTACTGATGAAAATGCTGGGTAATATGCATCGTACCGGAAATCAGTTGTTGCAACTGCGCCAAGGCCACCAGTTCTTGTGGTTGAAGTTACATTTGCATTTACAACATTTGGCAAAGTAATTGTATAACTATTTAATGTTGTATTGTCTATTGCAAAAGGAACATCATAAAGCTTATCAACTGTTATGCCAAAGAAGTTTGAATTTGCAAAATCACCAAAACAGTTAGGCGTAGGCCATCCAGTAATTCTTACATATGATCCAGCATTTTGACCATGCTTGTCATGGTAAATTCTCATTATATTTGAATTAGGATAAACCTCAAACGGATCATCTTCTAATTTGGTGTTATATTCGTCAGTAACAATAAATTCTGCTGTTGAAGTAACAGATGTATCAAAATTAGCTCTATAAAGAGTAAACTTTAAATCTTGATATTGATCCGGTGTCCAAGTTGATGCATTTTGAGACTTAAACAAAACACCAATATATGGTTGTTCAGAAACAAGTGAATCTGTTAAAACATCATTTTGATTAATTTGTGAAATCCATACACGATAATTAATAGAATCTGCAAGTAATACCAAAGCATATTCACCTGCATCCAAATAAACAGGAGCTTCAAATTCTATTGAAGTTGCAATTGAACCATCAGAAGAAGTTGTAATTGAACTTGGGTAAATAAATTTTTCTGAAAACGGAACTACAAACGGGCCAGGTACTCCACCATTTAGTTTGCGAATTTGAACTCGCATTGGAATAGTGTTATCTTTTGCTGAGAAAAATAAATCAACTTTTGTTAAAAATAAAGATTTATCTACAAAGAAAGATTGAGCTAATGGATCTGATCCTCCATCCCAAGAACAATTTGCAATACCATAAGGAGCAGAAACTTGCTGAGCATCAACTCCATTTGCTACAACTCCAGCAGCATCACCTTTCCAAGGACTTGCACTTGGAGTAAGACCAGATTGTTGACCAACTATAGCAAGAGCAATTTGTTGTGCTGTTTCTACTCTTGCTATAGAAGCTGGGCTACCAAGGTTAATATGCTGTGTGATAAGCCCATCTGGTTGATTTTCATAATAATTACGGTTTTGTGCATCTCCCATTCCAGATGTTACTCTATTGATTGCTTCAAAAACTCCAACAGCAGCACGATTTGCACCAACAGAGGCTGCATCTGTAATTTTACTTGAATCAATGCCTCCATTTGCATCATAAGCATTTAATGCTGCAGGAGTTACAGAAGCTGCAGCTAACATGGAATCAAATGCTGGTGTTCCACCAACAGAATTGAATCCTGCTCTTACAGCTTCTCTGTCTAATCTTGTAACGGTTTCGTTATATTTGTTTGCAGGAATACTATCAACACCAAAACCATATCCCCAAATAGCATCAACAACATTAAATGATGGTGCGGTGGGCGGAAGCGGTGGTTGAGGAGATGGGCCGTCTGGGCCATCAGGTCCGTTGGGTCCAGTATCAAGTGACCGAGAATCAACAAGGTCTTTAGTATTTAAAACTGCATTTCTTACTGAAACAATTTCATCACGAACAAATTGAAGTTCGCCAGAAGAATTAAATAAAGTTTCAGCTAAAGTTTCAAAATTACTATCATTTGTTGGTGAATCTGTAAGCCTAAAAGGTTTTTGTCCAGTATTTAAATCTAAAAGTCCAGACGAATAACTAAAATAACCAGTTATTTCTCCAACAGAATTGCTTGTAAGTGTAGATAATCTTCCAGAACCTGCAGAAAAACGATTAAAAACTGTATTTGCATCTAAGACTTCGCCGCCTCTTTGTTGATAACAATGTTCAGTTACATTGATATTATCAAAGAAAACATAAATTTGTGTGTTTGGTTTTAAACCTTCGCCAATAAACTTGATATTAATGTCACGCATTTTTGGCAATACTTCACGGCTTACGACAACATCATTATCGGTTCTGGTATCAATCTGTTCAACTACTTCATACAATGTTCCACGGCGTGTATCAACTCTTGTAGATCCATAGTAAACAGATTCCCAATTATTCCAAACAGTACCGTATGTTCCTTTAGCCTGTGCATCAGCTAAAAATTGGTCATAATTTCCATTTTCATTTCTTGTAATTGAGGGCAGTTCATTTTCTTCATACCAAATATCACCTGGAGGATCAAGTGTAACTTTTCCTAACCAAGTAATAATACTGAACGGATTAATGTTTTCTGTGGTCGTGCCTTTTTGATTTTTAATATATTCTGTATGGGTATAAGGTAAAGTAATTACACCATTTGCAGAAACATAATTATTAGCGGTTCTTGCACCAGTTGTTGTGTTTATTTCAAGAAGAGAAAAGTTTTCAGCTTCACAAAATGGTCGCAATTCTTGTTTATTGTAATCAATAGATACACCATAGTCACGATTAAACACATCACCAATACCATGACCTGAGAAATTGTCTACAATAAAACCATTTTTAAATCTATCAAATCCATCAGAATCTTGAATTTGTAAAGATTCCGTTTCTCTCTCTAACAAATTAAGTGTTGTATAATACTCAAGATTTTTAACACGATTTTCAATACGGCCAATATCTCTCATTGTATATCGGCGATTATCAACAGATGTTATTTCAATGTCATCATTAATATCAAACACATAAGCTTTTTGATTTAATACAAATAAAGCCATAGTGTCCGCTGGTGTTTTTGGTTCTTTTGGTTCTAAAGAACTAACACCTTGAACATATTTTATTTGGCCCTCTTTATCAAGAACAATTTTATCAATTCTTGGTAAATAATAAGAATAATCAGTTAAAACATCGCTGGTTGGATCTAAAAAATCATTTACAACTGCACCAGCTCCACTAAATCCAGTTCCTGCATCATTGATTCTTGGTCTAAAATCAAGACAATCTCTAAGTTTGTATGTTATACCACCATGAGTAAAACTTGGAATATCATCATAATCTATGCTATAAGAATTGACGGAAAAATAATCGCCACTTCCATGTGTAAAATAATCAAAAGTAATACGAATTGGGCCAGTTGGTTTTGTTTGATTTGGTTTTAATGAAATTGTGCCAACATCATAAAATGTAACTCTTTGCCCATTATCAAGAGTATATCGGTCTGTAATGTCAATTGCACCAATTGCAGAATATGCTGAACCAAAAGCTGCATTTGACATACTCACAGAAACTAATTCATAAACATCAGCTTTACCTAATGAAATTGTAGAAGCTTGTGCCGTATTTGCATCGGTATAATCTATCGTAGTATTTGCAACAAGAGTTTTTGTTTTTTTATCAGCAGATGTATTTGTTTTTGTAAGTCTTGCTACAAGAGAAACATCAGCAGTTGCATATGCAGAGACATTTGCTGGGCTATTTGCTATTGAAGAAAGATTAATTGTTACTGAAGAACCACCAGAAGCTCTTGTAACAAATGTAGATGGATCTAAAGTGTTACCAGCAAAAGCACCACTTTTAATTGTTAAAATATAGTTTGATGTTGAAATGCCATCAAAAGATTCATCAGTACCAGCAGAAATTGTTACAGTATTAGAAGAAAGGCTTCTTGCATATGACCGTCTTACATCATATGAAGTTTCAAGATTTGTTGGATCAACTGAACGAATTGTGGAATAGGGAAATAAAAATAGATGTGCTAAATCTTCCGTTTGATTATAAACAACCGTGTTTAGTCTTGCAAAAACACCAGCGGCGTTTGTTGCAGCAAGAGTATTTGCTGTTAACACAGTTGCATTGGTTACACCACCAACTCTAAATGTCTGACTATCAACAGTAATGTAATCGCCAATTGATAATTCACTATCAAATCTTGTGGCTGTACCAACTATGACATTACTACCATTACCGGTTGTATTTGAAAGAGTTACGGAACCAGTTAAAAGTGTTAGTGTTGGCGAAATATCGGCTGTAAAATCTGTGTAACCAGCGTTATCAACATATAACTGTTTTACATCACGCTCAAAAACATAACCAGTATTCATTTCAACATCAAATAACCATAGCTTATAAATTGCGGTTGATGAACCTGGTGTTCCAGAAGAAAATTCTATGCCCCGAATTCTACCTGTTCCAATAGCAGTTCCATTTTCGGTGCCTTTTGCAGAATTGAATTCATCATAAAAAGTTACAGTTGGAAGAATAGAAAGGTCAGGAATAGAATGAACATTTGTAACATTAATATAGTTGCCAATTGGTGTGCTAATGACACCATTGTTTACATTAGCAAAATCTCTTGCTTTAGAACCAATTATGTATTTTGAACGAATATTTTCAATTTCATATCCTTTAACATAAGCTTTTCCTGGAGATATGACATTCATTAATTTATTTGCATCACCACCAGCAGAAGCAAGAAAATAACCGTCAACTACAGTATTTGAGGTACGAAGATGATTAATTACACTTAGTTTATATGGTTTTACAACATAATCACCGGATTCGTCATATGTTCTTCTGGCTAATGTTGCACCAAGAACACTATATTGTGGTGTAATATTTTTTGAAATAATTTCACCATCTTCAAGGCGAACCATTTCAACAAAATTTGGATCATCAGAAGCAGAAGCTGTAAGTGGTCTTTTTGCTAAATCAAGAGCAATTTTATAACGGTCAGCTCCTGGTGCAACATAATTACTTGCACCAACAGCTGGATCTAATAGTGAAGTATCGCTGGTTGCTTCTACTGTTGATTCAGTTACATCAAAACCAAGAATTGCATTATTGGCTTGAGAGTATTTTTCAACAATAAATTTTTGTGTATCAAAATAAGCAAAATGGCCTTTTACAAAAACAACACCAGATGTTACAGAAAATTGTGTGCCAACACCATTTGCATTTGTATTAGCAATTTGTAAAGTAATATTGCCGCTGGCATTGATAAATGATTCGCCAGCTTGAAATGTTGTATTTACGCCGTTAGCATAAATGTTTGAACTTACATATTTTAAATAAATTGTTGCGGGTTCTGTTGAAGTAGAAGTTTCATAGTTAACAACAATAGCTTTTACGCCAGAAACAGAACCTGTAATTGTTTCATTTACAAGAGAGGAAACAAGAGTGTCAGAAACATTAGATCCAAAAGAAGATGTTAAATTTGCATAAGCAAGATGCCTATCAAGAGTTAATCCACCAGGTACAACAACAGAACCTTCTTTGTAAATACTTTGACCAAAGCGTTCAATTTGTTTTTGTAAAGAAGTTTGAAGTTGTGTTAATTCGCGGGCTTGAACGGCACGGCCAGGTCTGAAAAGAATACGATAAAATTGCTTATTTTCATCATAGTCATCATAGTAAGGATTTACATTGTAATTTATTGCCATTTTTTACCTTTAGAACTGAATAACAAATCTAATGTTTTCTGCTTGCCCATCTTGTCTATCTGTTTTTTGTGCGTTTTCAACATATAAAATATCTCCAGAATATGGTTCAAATTCTGGATTTGATTGTGCAACAACTGT
>Ga0194115_10005675_pt1 | contig 12918 bp, 18 predicted proteins | sample TA2MahsurfametaG_3_FD_148656 | JGI IMG/M metagenome (GOLD analysis project Ga0194115, IMG submission 148656) | Freshwater microbial communities from Lake Tanganyika, Tanzania - TA2015002 Mahale S4 surface | ecosystem: Environmental > Aquatic > Freshwater > Lake | place: Tanzania: Lake... | reverse complement strand
TTCCAGATATCCTGTGACCTTGTCCATCATGTCCTTGGCAGCCAGTATCAGTTCTGATTGGTTCTCAATACCTTCTTTCACTGCTGTCTCTTTCTGCACCATGGCTCCAATGATCTGGTCCTTGTCCTGATCCCTGAGGCCCGGCGCCTGCTGTATCTTTTTTGCTATCATCTGCTGCTGCGGCGTGATTGTTCCTATTCCCTGGGCAGCTTCTCGCACTGCCTGGTTTATTATGTCCAGCATCATCTGATGCTTGTGATAGTTGTCGTCCTTCAGCTCCTGCCCAAAGTGCTGATTGTCCGTGATGCTGTGTATCTTGGTCCTCACCATGTTGGCCATGTCCTCCAGCTGTGCCTGGTCCATGCCCGCCAGGTTGAGAGTTTGCCCAAAGCGTGACTCAAACTGGGTTAATAAATCTTGTGTGGTGATAGTTTTTGTGAGCTCTTGTGCTTGCATATGTGTTATTTAGCAGCTACGATACGGAACGTGCTGTCAAATAAATCCTGTATGTGCTGCTTGATGGCGTCCGCTTGGCGGTTTGCTTCATGCAGCTTGTTCTCAAATATGAAGGCCTGTTCGTCATCCTGGTTCTTTTCCGCGGATCTCAGCTGCCGTTTGCAGTTCTTGATGTCAAACAAGCGGCTGGCAAAATCTGAATCCCAGCGCAGTATATTTTCGGGCACACTCTTGTCATCTGCCAGGTGGTGCGCTATCAATATCGCGCTCTGCTTGAGATGTATGTCGTCATACAGAATACGCGCTGAGATCATGTCCGCTATCACATACACGAAGCGCGTCTCGTCCGCCCGTCGCGGCACTATGGCTATGTGGCCGATCAGTATGCCCTTGCTGAACTGCTTGGGCAGGTGGCGGAACGGCCGATCTTTCTCGTCCTGCCGCGCCAATTTCTTCAGCTTTGCGCTGAGGTTGTAGGCCTCAATCTGTCTCAGCAGCTCGTCGCGATTGCGCATAATTCTATGTCTATTTTTTTTCAAACCTGATGTGCTTATTTAAAGCGTATTGGGTGTCCGCGTCAAGTTTTTTACGCACCAGTATGCCCTTGTCGCTGAGGGTTTTGGCGGTGATGGCATCTTCAACTGGTAATTCGCTCTGCAGGAAGCTATCGCGCTGGCGCCAATGGCTGATAAATGCCTGTTGCCTTTCTGTGAGATACACTCGCGCATGGCGAGAAATATGTGCGTACATCAATGGGAACTATATTTTCATCAATACCACCACGATGGTGCTGAGCAGGCCCGCCACCACGGTGCCCGCGGTCATGATCAGGGTCTTGGTCTGGCTCTTCTGTCCCTCCAGCATGTCATCGCTCAGTCGCTTGAGGCTGACTTCTATGGCCGAAAGGCGGTCGTGCAGTCCCTTGTACCTCTCGGCGCAAAGGTCCACGTGTGCTTCCAAATTGGTCTTTTCTAAATCACTCATAAATTGTCTCAACTCTCGTTTTACTTCCGCTACCTGCGTTTGTAGTTCTCTTAACCGAGCCTGTATCGTTGCCATTGCTTCCTGTGGTGCCTTTGTGTGCCTTGAGTAACATTATTTATCCGCGTCTGCGATATAGGTAAAGTAGGTGTTTATTGTCATCGGGTCCTGCGTGATGAAGGCGGAGGCCGGAAATGTCGCTGTCTCCTTGCAGAAGTTCACCACGGGTACCTGGTCGAAATCTTCCATCAGCTGCCCCGTGCGATCGTCGTTGAGGGCATACACGTCCAGTTGCTCTGTCTGCCACACAAAGGTCCATATCATGTGACGACCTTGATATGCTGATCCAAAGCGCCAGTTTGCGATGTTTTCATGTGTTTTAATGGGTGGCTGCTCCCATGTGATGTTGCCCCGGATCTGCAGCAGTTGCAACAGCGTGGTGAAGTTGGCCTGCTGGTTGCGGGCAGTGATCAGTGTGTCTCGGTCATGCACCAGCTCGCCGCTCTTGGTGGTGAAGGGGAACTCGGACTTGAGAACACCGTTCTCAGTTATGTCCACCAAGGTGTGTAGTGCGAATGTGTGCATGTATTGATTGTGTTTTATAAAAAAATTGCTTTGTTATATTTAAGTCAAACAAAAAGGGCGAACCCGATCATGGATACGCCCTCTTTGGTAATTTAGTCTGTGACTAAAAAGTGATTATGCATCACCTCTTTGGTCAAACATTCCAAACACAGCATCGTCGCCTGAAGATGTAGTACCTTCTGGCAATTGTGTTTAAGATGAATGCGGGCGCGAACGCCCACATCCATTTGATCACTTTAATTAAAGTGCTATTGCGGCAGCTGTCAAGATACCAAGTCTGGTTCCTGTCACAGTCGCGCCAGTCACATCAGCAGTGCAAACCGCTGCAGGGATGGCCCTGATGTTGGTTTGTAACTCTGCTAATGCAGTGGTTCCAAAAGCTGAAGCCAAGTTCACACTGTCGGTCCTAACTATGTAGGTCTTCTGCGTGTTGGAATCAGCCAACGGACCTTCAGCAAGAATGTTGGCTCTTGCCATGATGGTCGCTCTGGTTGCTTCAAGTCCCGCGACTGCTGAACCAGATGATAAATCACCTGTTTCTGCGGCCATGGAATTGATGAAGTCCACTGTCAGTATTGTTAGATCCACACCTTCTAATTCAAAATTAGTAACGTGTGAAAAGTTGTTTTTTGAGATAGGCATTTTTTTCTCCTTTTTTCTCTGTTAAATGCCACGTCACCGCTCCGGTGACATGTTGAAAGTATTTATACATTATTTTGGTAAATTCTGCTGTAATATAATGATTTTTATTAAGAATTGTCCAATTTGAGCTCGGTCTGTGAAACCACGCTCAAAGACACTGATCTGCTGTTGACACCCACTGTGTCGCCCAGTGCCCTGATGGCTACCTGCAAAGTGGCCGCCGTCCAGCCCGATCGCTCCATGGTGATGTCGATGCGGCCCGTGGCGGCGTTGTCGATTCTCTGATACAGTATGGTACCGCGCTCCAGTATGGTCCTTATCAAATTGTGCATGGTCTCATTGAAATCCAGTTCAGTTCTAAGATCCAGCACCGAGCTGTCAGATTGCACTATGGTGATGTGGAAGAACTGCACCTCAGCACCGGCGAAGTTGTCCGTGCTGCCGATGGCGTTGGTGACCTTGAAATTTTTTGGTTCTATTGGCATATCTTGTGTGATATTTATGGGGTCCTAATGCATCAAATCTGCGTTGAAAATGGTGGGGTTTTTACTGTGCTGGCAGGGCCAGCAGGCACACTGGGTACACTCCTTGCAATTGCCGCACAATCTCTCTTTACAGTGTGCCACACACCCGCAGCGATGGCACTCATCTTGATTGGTGTTTTCTTTTAAATCAATCATTAATAATATTTGAAATCTTTTCAACAATATTTTTTTCTGTTATAGAATTATATACAGAGTGATTGTGTTCTAGTGTAGGTATCATCTTGTTGTACATTTCCTTTAATTCTATCTTGCTACATTTGGCTATTTTTTCTATTAAAATTTCAATTGCATTTATTCTCATGACTCCCGCAAAATCATCATAGCTTTCATCCCAAAATTTATAGAAACTTTTGAAACCCAAAGATTTAAAATTTTTTAAAAAATTTGCAGGCCCAAATATAATAAAAGGATTTTGGGTCAAAATAGGTCTGGCAATTTTTTCAGTCAGTTGGAAAGTCCGTCCGGTGGTCATCGTTTCACACACTATGTCTACAAAAATTTTATCATACCAAGACAAAAATTCTGTGTTCATGCTTTCTGGCCAAGTGAAATGCTCCGTTGCGAGTAATTTGGAATCTGTGTGTATCTCGATTGGAATATTATGCAGGAAATTGGCCAAAGTAAAAAAATTTTCTTTGGAATTTTTATTTTTACTGGCAAACTCAAAACACAATCTGTCTAGATCTAGATTAATGGCATGACCCGGATTATTTGGATTTCTTCTGAATGTTTGTAAAGTTATTTCTTTAAAATTTTCAAATAGGTACGCACTTAACCATAATCTGTTCCAGTTCGAACCATTAACAAAACAACCAAAGTGATGTTGTATATTTTTTTTTCCAGGTGAATATTTCAAGGATTGCCCGTGTAAAAAGAAACTTAGACTGCACTGATATTTGATATAGGGCCATACATTAATATCCTGCAGAGGATTGGCAGTGATGAACGAGAACTTATCCAAAGTCCAGCTGTTATCCAAGCACAATTTTTTTAAAATATCGATCAATTTGGTATCCAGATAAGTGAGATGCTCTAAGGCCGGACCTTCTAACAATTTCAGTATCACTTGATCATATTTGTGTGCGGCATCAACTATTTTGGAAATTGTTTGCGGGAAATCAAAGATCCATGAATCATAGGTCCATATGTAAACTTCGTGAGATGTCATTTGATTAAATATTTATATGCACAAAAAAACACTGCTGGTATTTGATCCCATGCGCACGGGCCACTACGAACAAATGATCAAATTTATAAAATATTCTTCTTTTTCTCAAAATCTTGTTTTTTGCGAAAATTTCTATGAGTTGGATAGATATTACTCAGATAGTTATGATAAAAAAATTGTGTTTTTTGACATTTATCAATCCAGCGAATCGTTAATTCATAATGAAATGTTCTCTAGAGATTTTTGTGAGCGAATTAATTTCTGTTTAGAGAAAAATTTTGAAATCATATTCTGCCGACAATGGGAAACAAATTTTCACAGCAAATTGATAGATATGGCAAAAACTAAAATAAAAAATTTAAAATATAAAATTTGGTGGGGAAACGAAAGCTGGTTTTACTTTTTTATGTATGAAAAATACAAAAATACAAATCTATATTTTGATCACAGTAAAAAAATATTTGATTTCCTTTATTTGAACAAGACAAAGAGAAATCACAGAGAATTATTATGGAACGGTTTGCAACAAAAAAACGCATTAACTAATTCGTTGGTGAGCTGTCATTTCAATAAAGCACATCTACGCAAAGATTATGAATTGCCTCAATTTCTCAACCAAAATTATCCTCTCTCGGGGTGGGACCAAGAAATTTATACACCACAATTTAATGATTCGGCAATAAACGTTGTCTCAGAAACCGTAGCGGACAATAATAATTTTTTGACGGAAAAAATATGGAAACCTATTATTGCCGGACAAATATTTGTGGTACATGGAGGACATGGGTATCTTAAAAAACTACATAGCATGGGATTCAAAACTTTTGATGGACAGTTTGACGAGTCATACGACGACGAAACGGATCTAATTAAAAGGACTAATAAAATTGTGGAACTATGTTGTGTTTTAAAGGAAAAAAATTATTTTCAACTATATGAAAATTGTAAATCAATACTTGACCATAACATAAAAGTTTTTTTTGATAGAGACAATTTATTGAAAATCATAGATAAGGAATTGTTATCTTTGTTGGAACTTGTTGATGGCAGTTAGATTCTTCCTGCTGAATCCCAATCGATCCACTAACTTGACAGCATCCCCGGTCGTGCCAACTGCAACAAATCCTTCTGGATCGGTCACTTCCAATCCTGCATCCGTTTGTGCAAATGTGCCTATGGCAGTGGCCTTGTTCAATTTCGCCAGTGTTAAATTTTTGAGTGCGATCACTTCCTTGTAGAACGCCATCATGGCCGCCAGTGGCCGTTGCATCTGTCGCAGGAACTGAGGCATGTCTTTGATCTTTTGCTGTCTCAGTTGCAGGGCCTTCTGTGCTTTCAATCCCGCTGCCTGCTGTCGCATCCTGCCCTGATAGAATTGTGCAAAGTCTTTTAGATATTGGGTGGTGTCCTTGGGTATCCGGCCCTGTCTGATCTGATCATTGATGAATAGCATGAAGAACGGCAGGAAGTCCTTGTTCACTCCCAACATGGCAGAGAGATTGGTTGGCACTTTGCTCAGCAATGACTTCAACTGCTCTATGCCCGCTATGAATTGCTGTTGCTCTTCCTTTGTGAAGTTGGCAGTGCCGCTGACATTCTTATATGTGGCATTGTCAAACCACACATCCGCTGTGCGGGTGAATGACTCTACATCAGCACCATACTGGGCCTTTAGATTGGCTATGGTGTCTCCTGTGTAGGTGGTGTGGAATATGATACCCACCTGTGCTGCTGTCATCTGTCTCCCTAGGTCGCTGTTTTCAGGTACCGCGTATATGATGGTGTTGGGTTTAAAAGTTATATAATTCTCTCCTGACATGCTCTGTCTTGTGAGCGTGTCTCGGTCGAACATGAAGTCACCTTGCACTATGCCCGTGATGTTTAATTTTTTGAGATGAACAAGACACTTTAATAATTTCTGTCCCAGATCATCGGTTCCGTGGTTGCGAGCGATGTCTTCCTTGGTGTAATTCAGTTTGGGTGTCTTGGCAAATATGCCCTTGGTGCCCACAAACCATCGGCCATTCTCGGGATTGGTGCCACACACTATGGCCGGTGCACCATCCCATTTGACCGACACATTGATGGGCTGATCGGCCGATCCCTGCAGTGTCTGCAGTATGCCTTGGAAATAACTTATGACTGCTTCACCACCGGAGTGACCATCGGTCAGTATGATGTCTTCTATGTGTTGCAAGTGAGTTCGCTTGAACTCGTTGAGTACTTCTTCTATCAGCATTATTCATCCTCGTCGCGCAGTTCACCCTCTTTGAGCGACAGGCTGTTCTTGACATCTTTGAGTTCCTTGATCCGGGTCACTCCCCGGCTGAACTTGTCAGGATCTAAATTCTTTATGGCCGAGTTGAATTTCTTCTCCAATAGATACGCGGTCTCCTGGTCAAAGTTCTCCCTGATGTAGGTTATGAGATTGATCGCGGAGTCGATGATGTGGCTGGCCCGGCTTTCCACAAAGTTTTCTGGGTCTTTCGTGACCCTGACCGAGCTCAATTCTTCCAGGATGCTGCGAGTTTTTTTCTGCATATAGGTATTTAACTCACAGTATAGCACAATTATAGCGGTTGTCTATGTGCATTATATGGTAATACAAGTAAATACAGTATGATTTCAACGTTAATAGAAAAAGGCAAGACCAAGACCATACAGGAACTGGATGTGTATCAGCAGAGCCTGCTGTTTGCTGAACTCAGCATGATAGCCTATAATTCAGAGCAACAGGTCACCAGACAAGCAAAAGAAATAGGATTCACAGAAGTGCATTTCTTTGATCACAAGGGTGCTCAAGGTTACACTTTCGAGACCGAGCACGATCTGGTGGTGGCTTGCCGAGGCACAGAACCCACACAGTTAAATGACCTCAAGGCAGACATGAACGCACTGCCGGTCAAGAGCGCAACCATGGGCAGGGTTCACAAGGGATTCAAGGGAGAGGCCGACAAGATATGGGCAGGGCTGAAGGCACAGATCGAAAAGGCAGAAAAGATGACATGGTTCACCGGGCACAGCCTGGGTGCTGCCATGACCACATTATGCGCCGCAAGATGTTTCTATCACGCCCCACACATAGTGATTGGCGCCATATTCACATACGGTTCACCCCGAGCGGGCTGGAGGGGTTTCGTCAACAACCTACACGTGCCACACTGGCGCTGGGTCAACAACGCGGACGTGGTGACCAGGGTGCCGCTGGCCTCCATGGGCTACGTGCATCATGGAACGATCAGATACATCAACACCTTTGGCAACGTGAGGGAGTTCACCTACTGGCAGAGGGTCAAGGACAAGTTCCGGGGCATATGGAAGGGACTAAAGAAGAGATCATTCAAGAACTTCAGTGATCACAGCATGACCAACTATGTGGCCCACATCGCCCGCAAGGTCAGCGGCACGGAATATCCACAGGATTGATTAAATCTTCCTATAGACGAAATATTTTCTTAGATTGGCATCATCGCGAATATCTAATACCTTGAGATTGAATTGTTCCGCCAACTCAATTATGAAGGGCACGTTCCAGGCAAAGAATAATATCCAGCGGGCTTCCGGCCTGTCATGATTCACTCCGGGATTCACCCTAAAGAACATGGTTCCACCCTGCTCAAGCAACAGCACTGTTTTGGCTATCTCTGCTGTGATCTTGTCTCTGGAGCCAAAGTTTATGGACCCAAGGCACAGTACCACATCAAATCGTTGATTGGGTTGAAAATCCATTATGGATATCTTATGATCGGCCCTGTCATTGTAGGGATCTATGCCTGTGAGATTGTGTATCTTGCCCTTGAATTCATTGTATCCACACCCCACGTCCAGAACCGATCTGGGATTGAGGGAATTGACTTCGTCCACGAGCTTCAGTCCCGAATACTTCCATTTCTTCATGTCGGGCTGCCATATCTTTGAAAAATAGGTATTGAGACATTGGTTGTCTATGTAATAGACATAATCTTCGATCGTGGAGAATTTTTGATCACAGGTAACGTCAAATGTTTCCTTGACATATTCTGAAGTGACACGTGAGATATCTCCCTGCGTGTCAAAAATAATTCTTTGATATATTTTTTGGTTCACAGTTGTATATTAAATGTATCTGATAGTATTTGTCTAGTTTTTTCAGTCTTCACCCCCGTGATAACCAGCATGGGACGGGGAGTCAGGCTGGCGTTGGCGGTGGCGTGAGGAGTGTTGGGCCAATCAAACGTGTGAGCATCACCAGCTCTCCAACAATCATAGATCTGGTTGCCATACATTATGAACTGTCCGGGCTCCCAATCCTGCATCATTACCATGATCCTGATTATGTTGTCGGGATCGGGATCTAGGTCCTGCAGCTTGTCTATGTGTATGTTCAGCATCTCTCCTGTGAACTGCACGTGCAATTTGGACTTGGGATCTTTTAATGCAAAGAAATCTGTCATCTGTTGGCAGATAGGGGCATCTGTGAAATCCAGCAGTCCCCTATAAATGATTAACTTTGGATCTGCGCCGGCCGTAATCAAATCATGTTCCTCGGCGGCGACATTTCCCCCGGGCCTTCCTGTATATTCTCTCCTGTTGGCCCAGTTCAGTGGGCGTGCCTGATCTATCACTTTCTGTATCTGTTCCTGCCAGTTTCCTTCAAAACGTCCTATAGGTATGATCCTGTCTGTGTCCTGCCTCCATTTGTCAAAATGATAGTTGCTTCTCTGTTTGCTGGATTCCCAATTACTGATAGACATATACCCTTATATCTTTTTGTTTATATATGTGCCCTGATTCATTGCTCTGGAAATTTATGTTCAGCAATCTGCACAGATCTATGTTGCTGTCCACCTGCTGTACCCTGTTGAGGTTGTTCTTAATGAAATTCTGTATGTCGCTGTTCTGTCGCTGTATGTGCTGCCACATCACGTCTAGGTTTTTATAGTATCGATTGTAGAGAGGATAGGTTATGCGGAATTCCCCACACAGTTTCCACCATTCCAGGCAGTCCACGTCCGTCCTGTACACCATCATGATAGGGTGACCTAGCGTGGCCAGCCTGTCCAGATCGTGTGCGAATGTGTGTGCTTTCACTATCCTAATGCCTTGTCCGGAGAACGGCCCATCCCAATCATCCACAGCAAATTCCATGCCCGGATCCCAGTAGGCCCCCATGTGCATCAGTTGTGGCTCACCTGGTGTGTCGGCGTCGTGATAGTATTCTCTTTGCTTGGAGTAGTCGGTATGATCAATATCATCGCTCCAGTAGATGTGCTTGACCACACTACTCCATTTAGATCCCGGAGCTCCGGTGACTAAAATGTATCTTTGTTTATCATGCATAGTCTATTCCTTTGGTGCTGTTCCTCAAACAGCGCACCACTAGATAAATGGATATGGCTATCGTGATGAGAAACAACGGCCTTGTCAAAAGGTCTTCAACTTTATATAGCAGCATGGTCTGCTTGGTGTAACTTTCCAAGCGTTCCGCCACCACATAGGTCACCAGCACAGCTGGCCTGCTGATGTCAAAGTATTTCAAAAGTAATCCCAGCCCGCAGCACAACAGTAATATCACAAGGTCGTTGTGGGTGCCTGTGTATTTGAGATTGGCCCATATCACTATGGACAGTATCGCCGCGGCGTAGATCCAATAGGGCACCTCCAGTATCTTGATGATGTATTTCATGAAGAACAAGCTGATGATGCCTACCAGCAGGCAGCCTCCCACGAATCCCAATATCAGGGCCCAGATAAATTTTCCGTCATTGAGTAGTGCAGGAGTGCCCAATTCTATTCCAAAGTACAGGAACAGCGCCATCATGATGGCGGCAAAGGGTGCGGCAGGTATGCCAAACAGTATCGTGGGTATCATGCTGGAGACCTTTTGCGAGCTGTTGGCTCCCTCACAACCCAACAGTCCCTTTGGATTTCCGTTGCCAAATTTTTCCTTGGGATGGTTGGCCACTGTGCTGCCATAGGCCAGGAAGTCACCTATGGCTCCACCAACTCCTGGAAGAAGACCTGTTACAAACCCGATGAAACCTCCGCGCAGCATGTCTCGCCAGTGGTTAAAACAATCTCTGAAACCTTGTCTCACTTGCCTCCAGTAATCTTTCAATACTGGTGGCTTCCTGTGCCGCTCTCGGAATCCAAACACCAATTCCGGTATGCCAAACAGCCCGCTGATCAGTGGTATGATCTGTATGCCTGCCCCCAGGTACTGCCAGCCAAAGGTCAGCCTATAGGTGCCCGTGCTGGGCTCCTGCCCAACCATGCCCACGAACATGCCAACTGCCAGGGCTATCACACTCTTGTAAGGATTCCTGCTGGTCACAAATCCCACGCAGGCCAGAGACATCAACATAAACCCGGCAAACTCTGGTATGCCAAACAACAGGATGATCTTGCCATAATAGGGCAAGAGAACAAAGGCCAAGATGCCATACAGCACGCCATTGACAGTGCTGTCCATTATGGTGATGCCCATGGCCCTGCCGGCCTCCCCGCGCCTGGACATTGGGTACCCATCTATCACGCAGGCGGCCGTGGTGCTGGCTCCCGGGATTCCGGTCAGTATGCTGGTGTAGCTGTCCGCGGCCGCACAGGCCGCGACTATGGAGGTGAGGAATATGATGCCCGCATATGGATCAGACAGGAACACGGGAGCGATACTGAACACCGTGATCAGCGCAGTGGTCACTCCTGCTATGGGTATCACTCCTATCAGGAGACCATAAAGTGTTCCCAACAATATCCAGAAGGCATATTCCATCGCGGCCTATTTCTTCAACAGGGTAGGCTTGTACACGCTGGGAAAGCCATAGGCCTCCTTGTTCCATTTGACCGCTGCCTTCAGCGCGGGCTCCGTGATCAACTTGTACATCTCGTCAATGACCTTGTTGCCTTCCGTGCCCAGTATCCATGGATACTTGCCGGTGTCCTTTTCCAGCTCGGCCATGGTCTCGGGATCGCTCAACATCTTCTTCAATGCTGTTCTCAGCTTGTCGGCGTTGGGATTGCCCTTGTTCACCCAAAGGCTTTTCTGTAACACATCTCTCCAGTTCCTGGTTAACCTATAGGCATCATACAGTTCGCCCTTGGGGTATTCACCCCACAGCTTCTTGTACTGCTCCTCGAACTGGGTGTTGGGGAAGTTGGGATCCGCTATCTGTTTCTTGTTCTGCAAGTCATAGATGCCATGTGTGAACCAGATCTCGTTGCTGGCTTCTGTCGTGTAGTGCTTGATCCATGCGGCAGGACTCTCCCTGGTGGTGTTGAACTCACCTCTGAGATAGGCCAGTCTGCGCTCGTTGCCTGGCAAGCCATTGACCCATATCACTCGCTTCTTGAAGCAGGCTAGGTAAAGATCTATGCTGCCATCTTTTTGTGGTCCACACAGAAGCATGGCCATGGCCGCACCATCGGGCTCATAGCCCGCGCCGCCCGCCACCTTGAATGTGCTGGTCTTGGTGTCCGTGGATCGGTTCCTGCCCACCACTATGTCCAGATTCATAAGTCCTATGCTGTCATACTGTCGATAGTCATAGTCCACTTCATCCAAAAGATAACTGACTCCATTGCCGCCATGTGCGACCATGATGGTCTTGTTATCCATCCTCAATTTGTTATGGAACTCATTGAAGCCCGGAATGTCTCGAGCTCCGGGTATGTGCCTTATCACCACGGGTTCATCGGTGAACTTGCTCAGTCCTTTGGCAATGATTCCGGCCCACACCGAGGTTCCCTGTCCTGGTGCTTGTGGCACTATTAATGTGTAATCGGCACGTGCTGGTAAAATTGTGAGTATTACCATGGCCACGGCGATTCGCAAGATGTTGATCATCTTCATACTGTACTCCTATATTGTTTGATTTTTTGTTGTGAACTTCCTTGAGAGCGTTACAACAGGATATGTGTAGTAGTTATCTGGGAGCGCTGATAACTAAAAATATCATGATGCCCCCACAATTTGGTAAAAAACACTACCGCATTCCGCCATACATGGGGCACTATCATGACGATGATGAAGATGATGCTTATGTCTTCATCGGCCTATTTTTCATCCTATGGGGCCTCTACTGGGCCGTGGTGCACTTCATGGACTGGCTGGTGGGCAACTGGCTGCCATGGTGGATGGAACCCTTGACCCTGTTTTTCTGGCTGCCGCCCGCGATCGTGGTGCTGAAGTTCGGATGGAACCCGCTGCACTGGTGGCCCATGGTGTGGGGAACCAGGGTGCTGGCCCCGGAGCGAGTGGAGCAGGCACACAACATTGACGAGGAAAAGCTATTAAAAAAATTGGGTGGCCCACGCAACGTATGGTTCACGACCAATGATGACTATGACCTTGTGCTGAAGTTCAGGCGACGCAGGGACGCCGTGTTCTTTTCTATGAAATATCTCTAGTGTGGCCTAGTTTGGCCAGCCTGTCGTTGAGTTCCGTGATGATCTGTTGATAATCCGCTAGTTGCACTTCCAGGTTGCCCACACGGAACTTGAGGCGCCGTATCTCCAGTGCCTGCTCTTCGTTGGTCAGTGTGTCCTGTTCAAGATCCTGGATCA
>Ga0194115_10005673_pt1 | contig 12919 bp, 14 predicted proteins | sample TA2MahsurfametaG_3_FD_148656 | JGI IMG/M metagenome (GOLD analysis project Ga0194115, IMG submission 148656) | Freshwater microbial communities from Lake Tanganyika, Tanzania - TA2015002 Mahale S4 surface | ecosystem: Environmental > Aquatic > Freshwater > Lake | place: Tanzania: Lake... | reverse complement strand
TCAATCCAATTGAGCAAAAATGGGGCCATGTAAAAAATACAGTTAAGAAAATTAGAAACAAATTTGAGAATTTTAATGAATGTTTAGATATGGCTTTAATGGGAGTATAGATTTATGTTTTGGTATAACTACTGAGATCCTTCGCTTTCGCTCAGGATGACAAATTATTGTTAGGTTCTAAGCCACCTTACGTAACAAATTCATGTAAATTGTTGCCCCAACAGCATTCAATTCACCGTTTTTACCATTTATTTTATATCTTCCGCCACGAGCAATAGCATAAGATAAATCATCATAAAATACATCAAAAGCAATATCTTGGTGATAAGAATTTTTGTCATCACCAAACAAATCAAAACAAACTTTTATTTTTGGAAAATTTTTACTTAAAAAATCGGCAATTTTTTGCGCTCGTTTAATTTCAATTGCAATTTTTTCTGATTTTACCTCTGCCAAAATTTCTGCTGTTAATTCCAACAAATTATGGTTGTTAAGCATAATTTTTTTAATCAAAGAACTTTTTTTAGTTTCAAGAATTTTATCTATAGCGGAGATATTTTTTTTAACGATTGCAGCACTTAATTCTTCTTTATTTTGTAGGTGTAGTTCATCTAAAAAAGCTGCTAAAAAATTAGGCAAAGAAAATTCAATGAGCAATTTTTCTTGTTGTTTTTTATCACTTATTTTTTCTAAAACTTGCAACAAAATTTGCACAATTTCAAAATTGGATTTTTCATCATCACAACCAATAATTTCAACTCCAACTTGTGTTTGCTGTCTGTCTTTGTAAAGATCATCATTTTTAGCACACAAAACATCACCAACATAACATAGCTTAAGCGGCAAATTCTCTTCTCTTAAACGTCCTCCCAAAAGTCTTGATAATTGAGGCGTTATATCATTTCTGAAAATCATGTTTTTACCAGAAATAACGTCAATTGCTTGAAAATAATTTCCTGACTTTTGGTTATGATTAAAACTTTCTTCAAACTCAACCAATGGTAATTTTATAAGCCGATAATTTGCAGCCAAAAAAGCATCAATTGCGTTGTTAATATTTTTATGATTTTTTTCAGCCTCATCAAAAAGCAAATCGTAAAATCCAACTGGTAATAACTGTTTTAACATCTTTTTTATTTTAATTTTTGTAAATATTGTTCTAAAGCCAGCATATCAAGCCAAGCCAACTTCTTTTTTGAAGATTGACGCATCAAATATGATGGATGAAATATAGCAAAAGTTTTAATGGTTTTAGACAAAAAACTTGGGGCAAAGTCCATAAATTTACCTCTAACACCACTTATTGGATCATTAATTCCCACAACAGCAGACATTGAAGTTGCACCAACCAAAACAATTACTTCTGGATTTAATAGTTGAATATGGCGCTCAACAAAAGGTCGACAAATTGCCAATTCTTCATCTGTTGGACGACGATTTCCTGGTGGTCGCCAGAAAATTACGTTGGTAATGTAAAAATTCTCAGCTCTAGTCATATTAATTGCTGAAAACATAGCGTCTAAAACTTTACCCGAATCACCACAAAATGGAATTCCTTGTAAATCTTCATGATTACCCGGAGCTTCACCAATAACCATAATTTTTGAGTTTGGATTACCATCACAAAAAACTGTGTTGGTCGCCATTTTCTTCAAGTTACATCCTTCAAAGTTCTCAACCGCTTTACGAAGTTCTGATAAATTTTGCGCTTCAGCAGCAGCCGCTTTTGCTTGAGCAACAATTTCATTAAGTGAAATTAACTGCTGATTTGATGAGTTTGGAATAACCTTATCAATTGTTGAATTTTGTTTTTTTGCCAAGTTTGCCAGAGTTGAAATTGCTTCAAATGTTGAAGAAACAGGTTTTAAAAAATCATTAGTAACTTTATTTTCTTCTTTTTTAACAACAATATTTTCTACCTTTTTTATTTCTTGTTTAACTTTTATTTCAGAATTTTTTTGCTTATCTTTTATTAAAAAATGATTTTGCGATTTTTCCGCAACAACTTCATCCAAACCATTATCAAGGTAAAATTGTAAAATTTCAGTAACACTATTTTTTGTCATTGTTTTACCACTTGTTTAATAAATTTCTGAAAATCGTCAGTTTTTTCAAAGTTTTTATAAACTGAAGCAAAGCGCACAAAAGCAACCTTATCAAGTTTCTCTAAAGAATTCATAACCATTTCGCCAATTTTTGAAGAAGCAATTTCAGTTTCATTTTCCATTTCAAGTCCACGCACAATATTATTTACCATCTTCTCAACTTGAACTTCTGAAACTGGTCTTTTTCTTACCGCCATTTCAATTGATTTTTTCAATTTTTCGGGATCAAAAATTTTCTTTTCACCATTTTTCTTGATAACCAAAATTTCACGCAATTGAACACGCTCAAAAGTTGTGAATCGCGAATCGCAAGCAGCACAATAACGCCTTCTTTTTATTGATTCACCGTCTTCTGAAATACGACTATCTTTCACTTGTGTTTCAATATTTCCGCAAAATGGACAACGCATAAAATTAAATTATTTATTACAATTTTTCTCTGAAATCTTTCAGATTTTATAACAAGCTGTCCTCCTGAGCTCAGCGAAGGATGACAGACTAAAATTCAGAAACCCTTAAAACTTCTCAGTCAAAGCTGACTTAATAAAACCGTCAAGCTCACCATTTAAAACAGATGTTGTATTTCCAGTTTCAAAACCGGTTCTTAAATCTTTCACCATTTGATAAGGATGCAAAACATAAGATCTAATTTGATGTCCCCAGCTGTTATCGGTTTTGGCAGAATCACTTAATTCTTGTGCAGCTTTTTTCTTTTTTAACTCAAGCTCATAAAGTCTTGATTTTAACATTTTCATACATTCGGCACGATTTCTGATCTGTGAGCGATCAGTTTGACATTGCACTACAATATTTGTTGGTAAATGTGTCATTCTAACTGCTGAATCGGTTTTATTAACATGCTGTCCGCCAGCGCCCGAAGCTCTAAATGTATCAACTCGTAAATCTTTTTCCAACACTTCAATTTCAATTTCATCGTCAACTTGTGGATAAGCCCAAATTGATGCAAAACTGGTTTGCCTTTTATCATTAGCATTAAATGGTGAAATTCTAACTAAACGGTGCACACCGTTTTCAGAGCGCAACCAACCAAAAGCAAAACGACCAGAAATTTTAAGAGTCGCCGATTTAATACCCGCTTCTTCACCCGCCAAAATACTAACAATTTCACTTTTAAAATTGTGAAGCTCTGCAAAACGGTCATACATTCTAAGAAGCATTTCAGCAAAATCACAAGAATCGGTTCCACCCGCTCCAGCGTTAATGTCAACAAAGCAATCATTCACATCATTTTCACCGGAAAATAAGCATTCAATCTCAAATTTATCAGCTGATTTTTTAATTTCCAAAAACTGCTTCTCAATATCGGAAATTAATTGATCGTCATTTTCAGATCTTGCAAGCTCCAAATATTGCAAATTATCATTAAAACCATTTTCTATAGAAGAGAATTTTTCTAACTTTTCTTCTAAAACTGATTTTTCTTTTAAAATTTTTTGCGCTTTTGATTTATCACTCCACAACTCAGGATCTTCAGATTTTTTAGTCAAATTATCAAGTTGAGACCTTAATTTATCAGGCTCAAAGACACCTCGCAATTAAATTAAGCGAATTTTTAATTTGCTCTATTAAACTTTCTATTTCAGCGCTCATTGTTTTTAAGATAAGAAAAAATATTGATGTTTTACAAAGTAATAAATAGTTTGCCTCTTTATTTTTCACAACCTTTAAAAATTTTCTAGGAAAATATATGACTGTTTCTGCAAAAAAATTTGACTTATGTGTTATTGGTGCCGGTCCGGGTGGTTATGTTGCCGCAATTCGTGCTGCACAACTTGGACTTAAAGTTGGTATTGTTGAAGCCAATCATTTGGGCGGAATTTGTTTAAATTGGGGCTGCATTCCAACTAAAGCACTTTTGAAATCTTCAGAAGTTAATCATCTTTTGCATAATTTAGATCAATTCGGCTTCTCAGCTGAAAAAGTGCAATTTGACTTCGCTAAAGTTGTTGAACGTTCACGCGCGGTTTCAAAAAAATTAAGCGGTGGAATTGCTGGCTTGATGAAGAAAAACAAAATTGAAGTTGTTGATGGTTTTGCCAAATTTTTAGATTCGAAAAAAATCTCAGTTTCACAAGACGGCAAAGAAGTTGCACAAGTTGAAGCTGGATATTTCATCGTGGCAACTGGCGCTCGCGCTCGAGTAATTCCTGGTATGGAACCAGACGGCGAATCAATCTGGACTTACCGTGAAGCGATGACTCCAAAAGCTTTGCCAAAATCATTGTTGGTTGTTGGAAGTGGTGCGATTGGTTCAGAATTTGCGTCATTTTATCGCAACATGGGCGCAGAAGTTACTTTGATTGAAATGGCAGAAAATATTTTGCCAGTTGAAGACGAAGAAATTTCAAAATTGGCGCGTAAATCTTTCGAAAAACAAGGTATCAAAGTTATCACTTCTGCTGCTTTGAAAGCGCTTAAAAAAGGCAAAAATTCAGTTACTGCAACTGTTGAAGTTGGAGGCAAAGCTGAAGAATTGACTGCTGAAAAAGTTATTATGGCGGTTGGAATTGTTGCAAATATCGAAAATTTGGGCTTAGAAAAAACTAAAGTTAAAACTGATAAAGGTAGAATAGTTGCTAACGGATATTTGGAAACTGCTGAAGCTAACATTTTTGCAATTGGTGACGTTGTTGGTGCTCCGTGGTTGGCTCACAAAGCTTCACATGAAGGCACAATCGCTGCTGAAAAGATCGCCAGCAAAATGGGTAAATATGATGCCAAAAAAGTCCACCCAATTAAAGTCGAAAACATTCCGGGTTGTACTTATTCAATGCCACAAATCGCTTCAGTTGGTTTAACTGAGAAAAAAGCAATTGCTGCTGGTAAAAAAATTAAAGTTGGTCGTTTCCCTTATATGGCCAATGGTAAAGCAATTGCCATGGGAGAGACTGAAGGTTTGATCAAAGTTATTTTTGATGAAAAAACCGGCGAACTTTTAGGCGCGCATTTAATTGGTGCCGAAGTTACTGAAATGATTCAAGGTTATGTAATTGCTAAACAAGCAGAACTGACTGAAGAAGATTTAATGCATACAATTTTTGCACATCCAACAATGTCAGAAATGATGCATGAAGCCGTATTGGACGCTTATGGCAAAGTAATCCACTTCTAAGAACCCTCCAAAATTCTAGATATCCGCCATTTTGTTTTCTCAAAGTGGCGGTTAGCAAACATTCCATTCAAGATTAATTAAAATATTACTAAAATTGTAATAATTTCGTATTTGACTAATAAAAAGCTAATTCTATCTTCCTGCGCGCTTTTGGATTTGAGTTGAATTTCACATTCACCAAAGTTATCAATAAGCATATTGATTAGAAATAATCAATAATCAAAAAATCAATTATTGGTTTTAAAAAAATGAAAAAATTATCATTAGTTCTTGCTGCAGTATTATTTGCTGCTAACGCTCAAGCTGCTGAAGTTAAAGCTGCTCCTGCTGCTGCTCCTGCTGCTGCTCCAGTTGCTGCTCCAGCTGTTAAAGCTGAAGTTAAAGCTGATGCTAAAGCTGCTGCTCCAGCTGTTAAAGCTGAAGTTAAAGCTGATACTAAAGCTGCTGCTCCAGTAGCTGTTAAAGCTGAAGTTAAAGCTGAAGAAAAAGCTGCTGTAAAAGGCAAAAAAGCTGCTCCAGCTGCTGCTAAAGCTGAGTAATCAGACTGCTTTATATAAGCGAAAAAGCCATGCTGACAATAGTTGGCATGGCTTTTTTATTGAAAATTTCATAATTCTTCAAAAAACACTTGAATTTTTTTTACATTTAGGAATAATTTCTTTTCTTGTTTTTGCCGAATTAGCTCAGTGGTAGAGCAACTGTCTTGTAAACAGTAGGTCGTCAGTTCAAATCCGACATTCGGCACCACTCTTCTCTTCATAGCACAAATCGCTGTTAAATAAATCAAACACTTATGCAATATATTTCCTCCATATTATTTTGGATTTTCATTAATTCTTGGGGAGCAATAATTCCAATCCTTTACTCACCATCTTTTATTAATAAAAATACTAAAATGGCAGATCATGGAGCAAAAGTTTGGGCCAAAGTTGCTTTATGGGTTTTAAAAAAATTATGCAAAGTTGATTATGAGGTTATTGGTATTGAAAAATTACCAAAAGAAGCTTGTATCGTCGCTTGTAAACATCAGTCAATGTGGGAAACAATTGTCATGCACTTGGTTTTTAACAGACCAGTTTATGCTTTTAAAAAAGAACTACTGAAAATTCCATTTTATGGCTGGTTTTTACGAGTTATGAGCGGGATAACAATTGATCGCAATGGAGGTGCAAGCGCTCTTAAAGATTTAATTAAACAAACAAAAAAATATTTATCCCTCAACCAAACTATAATTCTTTTTCCTCAAGGAACCCGAGTTCCAGTCAAAGAAAGTTCTGAAAAATATCCTTATCAGGCAGGAATTGCAGCACTTTATCTTTCCTGCAATGTTAAAGTTGTTCCTGCAGCTCTGAATTCTGGAGTATTTTGGCAGAAAAATACTCTATTAAAAAAACCAGGAAAAATCACTTTAGAATTTCTGGACCCAATTGAACCGGGACTCTCAAAACAAGAATTTATGACAAAACTTGAAGGAGCAATTGAGAAGAAAAGTAATGAATTAGCAAAATAAAATTAAGACTATTTTTTCGAGCTTTATTTATTATAAAGCGCGGATTATTTATTATGCTTTTCTTTTAAAGATTTTGCAACTTCAGGAGGCATATATTTTTCATCATGTTTTACCAACAACTCAGAAGAAAAAAATTCATTTACTTGTTCATCAAACTTACCTTTAGCTACAACTCCCTGTTCATCTCGGAATAAGTCAGGCAATACGCCTTTGTAATTAACTTTTATTTCTTTTTCTAAATCTGTAACTACAAATTCAACATTTAAAGCATCTATTCTTTTTATACTTCCTTCTACAACTAAACCACCAATTCTAATTTGCTTTCCTTGAACCTTTTTTAAAGTTTCAGAGCTTTGCAACTCAGATGGAGAATAGAAAAATACAATACTGTCACGGAAATTCATTATCACAAAAACTAAGGCTATTACAGAAATAACAAAAGTTATGGCGATAAAAATTAATCTTTTTTTCTTACGATTATTTTTCATTTTTTAAGATTCGCAATTTTTTTCCAAGACTTAAATAGCGATATATATTCAAAGCTCCGTAGCTACCAATCACTATAATTGTTAGCAAATAAGCAGCTAATACATAATTTGAATAATCATTTAGGGTTTCCATATTCATCAAATTTATTGGGCACTGATAACAAAGGTAATTTTTTACTTACTGCTACATAATATAGTATTAGCTACATGGATTGCAACGCACTATTTTGCACTCTTAATGATAATTTAAAATAAATAGATTTGGTTTTTTTAACTCAACAGTTTTTAAAAACAAAGTAAGTAGTTTTTTACATCAAAATATAAAAAGAAATTAATTCTCTAATTGAGAATTATCTAATTTTGCATAAATCATAACTTGCAAAATAAAAGCAAGTTTTTATCTTTGCAGGCTCTTACTTCTAAATACAAGCCTAAATAGCTCAGTTGGTAGAGCAAAGGACTGAAAATCCTTGTGTCGCTGGTTCGATTCCGGCTTTAGGCACCACTTCAAAAATTCCATCAAACGAACCAACTTTTTGTTTCTTTCTTATTACCAATTCAAAACTATTAACTATTTTACTATTGAAATAACCGAAATATTTCTACCACAATCCTTTTCTAGCAAATGCGTTGATCTTCTAAAACTAAAATAAGTTTTATCATTTTTGTAAGTATCAATTTTTGAATTATTAATTTTTGCGACTCCAGAATTACTTAGTTTTTTTTCTACATAAGATGGCAAATCAAAAATATACTTCCCTTCAATATCGTCTTTATTGAAGAAAATTTTATTTGCCGCATCTTCAACTAAAAAGTCATCCAAAAACTCTTGCGAAACTTGATAAGATTCTTGCTGAATCATTGGACCAATTTCAGCTATGATATTTTTTGCACCAAGTTTTTTCATTTGATTAACTGTATTTGCAATTATATCAATTTTAGCCCCACGCCAACCAGCATGAGTTGCAGCAACTATGTTATTATTTTCATCATAAAGCAAGATAGGTGAGCAATCTGCAGTTACTACACCAATCACAATATTTGCTAAATTTGTAACTATTGAATCGGCTTTGGGTAAATTTTGATCACCATAAATTTTTTCTTCTTTGTCAATCACAACAACTTCATTGCTATGAATTTGATTCACAAAAAGAACTTTCTGGTTTGGTATATTTTTTTGCTTCAGAGCGCAAATAAGGTCTGAACGATTCTGTAAAGCACGATCAATTAAACAATCTTTACCGAAAAAGTTGAATTTTATATTCATAATTTTGATCTAAAAAATCTTAGTTTTGCTAAATATTCTTGAGGGTTTTTTATATTCACAATTGAATCTTTTGGAGTAAAAAACATATCATGCAATCTTGTTAAAAGAAAACGCATCGCCGCACCAAGACAAGCAATTGTTAAAAAGTTTTTTTCTTCCAAACTAAATTTTCTTACAGATTCATAACCTGCCAACATTTTATCGAATCTTGTTTCAATGAAATTGTTGTCTTTATCAAAACACCAAGCATTAACAGCGATTGCAAAGTCGTAAATAACTAAATCGTTAGCAGCGAAATAAAAATCTATGACACCACTTACTTCAGATTTATCATCAAAAAATACATTATCTGGAAACAAGTCTAAATGAGAAGGACATGAAGGAAGATTGCTAACCCAATTTTCTTTCAAAAAAGATATATTATCCTCTATTTCTAATTGCAGGTTTTTTTGATATTCTTGGGTTAATTTCTTGAATTTTGCAAAAAATTCTTTCCAAACCGTGTTTCCCAAGTCATTAAAACGACTGCTTTCAAAACCCATGGAAGCTTGATGAAGTTGTGCCAAAATTTTACCAACTTCAAAGCAATGTTTGTCTGTTATATTATCTTGATAGCCCTCAAAAGACTTTAAATTGGAACCTTTTAGAAAAGTTACAATACATGATTTTTTACCTTTTAAATCAGATATAATGTTGCCTGAATTGTTTTCTAATGGCTTAGGACAACAAATTCCTTTTTTTGCAAGATGGGATTTGAAATTGATAAAAAATGGCAATTCATCTTTTTTAATTCTTGACTCAAAAACTGTTAAAATGAACTTTCCGGAAGTTGTTTCTAAAATAAAGTTTGAATTATCAATTCCTTCAATAATTTCTGTATATTCAATTAATTCACCAATTTTATAGTTCAGTAAATGTTGTTTTATTTCTTCTGTGCTTAATCTTGTGTAAACAGCCATTATTTTTTATCTTCTATTTCTTTGTATTTGTTCCAAGAGCTCTGCCACATGGCATTGGATTTAGTATTTTTTGTCCAAGAAATTGTGTTGTTACTAGCGGTTTTTTTGTGAAAAGACTCGACTTTTTCTTGAAACTGTTGTTTTGGTTCTAAAATTTTAACCTTATTTACAATTTCTGAAGTTTGAGCTGCAATTTTTTGATTAATTTTTGTTTTAATTATTGGATTAAATTTTTGCTCGATAAAGTTGGTTGTATTTTCAAAAAAACTCATCACATCAGAAGTGGTAAAACTTCCATTTTCACAAACATTACGTGAAATACTTAATAACTCAAAATAACGAGCAAAAAGTTCTGATATAAATTGATTTGAAGGATATGATTTTAAAGCTTCAACCATTAATCTTTTTACTTCACCTTTCAAAACCACATTCTCAGGGTTTCTGCCCTTCATATCAAAACCAATCGCTTGACGAAATTGTTCACCTAGGTTGATACCACTCTCAAATTCTAAAGCATGAGCCATTTCATGGGCCAAAACACTATAGTTTAGGTGCCTGAGAATTATAGTTTTTTTAACTTTAGAGGAAAAAGTTCCTGTAATTTTATTAAAAATTTTATTTTGTTCTGTTAAATAACAACCAACATTTGTATCCCAACCTTTGATAATTTTGACCTCAAAGTTTAAATCTTTTTCCCAAACTTTAGTCAGAATCAAATCTAAACCATCTTTAAAAAGTTCAATTCTGTAAAGATCGCAAAAATATTTTAAAAACTTATCTGATAAGTCGCGTCCTTCAAAACTAATTTGCGGACTAAATATTTCTCGCAAGAATTGAGCCATATTTTAACTGTTACTTTTTAATTGGACGACAATAAAGCTCAAGACGATGACCAATCAACTCAAAACCTTTCTCTTGAGCAATTTTAGTTTTTAATTTCTCTAGCTCTTCATCAAAAAATTCATGAACTTCATCAGTTGTAATATCAACCAAATGATCGTGATGCTCTGTTTCTTCTATTTTTTCATAACGAGCCCTGCCTTTGCCACCAAAGTCATGTTTTGCAATAACTCCAAGTTCTTCAAACATTTTTACCGCACGATAAACGGTAGCAATTCCAATCTTATTATTAATTTTAGATGCTCTTGCATAAACCTCCTCAACATCAGGATGGTCAATACTTTCGGAAATTACGCGCGCAATAATTCTACGATTTTCTGTAAGTTTAATTCTCTTTTCCTCGCAAAGCTTTTCAATTTGAGAAGTCATATTTTAATAATTTTTTAAGTTATGAAACTAGAAGTGAAAGTTAAAATTAACTTTATTTTTTATAAGCAAAAGATAATTTACGCCACAACATTCTTTGTCAAATCAATTTCAAATCACAAAAGGACTAAGCGCACATGACAAAATCTCGTAAAAAAATCATAGAAGAAACACCTAATTCACTAACATTTGATGATGTTTTATTACAACCAGCTTTCTCTGATATTTTACCAGCTGATGCGCAAACAAAAACTAAAATTACCAAAAATATTGAACTAAATATTCCAATCATTTCTTCCGCAATGGACACTGTAACAGAAAGTCGCTTAGCAATTGCTATGGCTCAAGCTGGTGGAATGGGATGTATTCACAAAAACTTATCAATTAAAGAGCAATCAGACGAAGTAAGAAAAGTTAAGAAATTTGAATCAGGAATTGTAATAAATCCACTTACAATTACACCAGATCAAACTTTGGGCGATGCTTTGTTTATAATGAACCAATATGGAATTTCGGGAATTCCTGTTGTGAAAGATAATAGTAAAAAATTGGTAGGAATTTTAACTAACCGCGACGTACGTTTTGCAACTGATAAAAAACAGCCAATTAAAGAATTAATGACTAAAAGCGGACTTGTTACTGCAAAAGCTAATATAAGCAAAATTGAAGCAAAAAATCTTCTACACAAAAACAAAATTGAAAGAATTATTATAACTGATAATTCAGGAAATTGCGTTGGTTTAATTACTGGTAAAGACTTAGAAAAAAACAAACAGTTTCCAAATGCAGCTAAAGATTTTGAAGGACGACTTTTAGTTGCTGCTGCAACCGGAGTCAGTAAAGATGGAATCAAAAGAGCTGAAAGTTTAATTGAAGCAGGTGCAGATGTAATTACAATTGACACGGCTCATGGTCATTCAAAAGGTGTAATTGAAACAGTTCGTTACTTGAAAAAGAACTACCCAAAACAAAACTTTATTGCTGGAAATATTGCTACTGCCGAAGCTGCAAAAGCATTGATTGAAGCTGGAGCTGATGCCGTAAAAGTTGGAATTGGACCAGGTTCAATTTGCACAACAAGAATTGTTGCAGGTGTTGGTGTTCCTCAACTTTCAGCAGTTATGGGAGTTGTTGAATTTTGTGATAAAGTGAAAATTCCAGTAATTTCTGATGGCGGAATTAGATTTTCTGGCGACTTGGCAAAAGCAATCGCGGCAGGTGCTTCTTGTGTTATGCTTGGTGGACTTTTAGCCGGCACAGAAGAAAGTCCTGGAGAAATTGTATTATTTAAAGGCAGATCTTATAAAATTTATCGTGGTATGGGTTCACTTGGAGCAATGGCTCGTGGTTCAGCAGATCGCTACTTTCAACAAGATGTTTCTGACAAATTAAAACTTGTTCCAGAAGGCGTTGAAGGAAGAGTTCCTTATAAAGGACCGGTTTCTGACGTAATTCATCAACTTGTTGGCGGTTTAAAATCGGCGATGGGTTATACTGGAAATGGCACAATTGAAGAAATGCGTAAGAAATGCAATTTTGTAAAAATCACTAATTCGGGACTTCGTGAAAGCCATGCACACTCAATTACTATAACTTCTGAATCGCCAAATTATACAACTGAAAGTTAGATAAAAGTTTATTCAACAAGTTTTTTATGCGTAAATTATCTGTTTTTTCTTTAATAGAACTTTCAATTGTAATTTTGGTTGTTGGAATCTTGATTGCTGGCGTAACATCTGGCAGCAGACTTGTTTCTGAGTTTCAGCTACAAACAGCAAGAACTCTTACCAACAGCTCTTCTGTATCAGGCATTAAAGATCTTATGCTCTGGTATGAAACAAGCCTTGAGTCAAGCTTCGATTCATCTGAAAGAACTAACCAATCAGCAGTAAGCACTTGGTATGATATCAATCCACAAAGTTCTTACAAAAATAACGCCACCAAAACAACAACAGCTTCAAAACCTTTATTCATAGAAGGAGGTTTTCCAAATAACATTACAGCAGTTAGATTTGACGGAACAAATGACAGAGTGTTTTTTGATGGAACTTTCTTGGTTAACACTTCTTATACTATTTTAACTTGAAAACACCCACTTACTTACAAATTCCCAAAACAACTTCCTCGGTTAGATTTTTAACAAACTCACAAACATCATCTTCAAGATTTTTTAATGTTTCAAAGACTTTAT
>Ga0194115_10005670_pt1 | contig 12923 bp, 13 predicted proteins | sample TA2MahsurfametaG_3_FD_148656 | JGI IMG/M metagenome (GOLD analysis project Ga0194115, IMG submission 148656) | Freshwater microbial communities from Lake Tanganyika, Tanzania - TA2015002 Mahale S4 surface | ecosystem: Environmental > Aquatic > Freshwater > Lake | place: Tanzania: Lake... | reverse complement strand
TGAGATCGTCGTGAATATGGACGGTGGTGTTGGTGGTTCCTGGGAAGTTCGTGAACCACAACCACTTCCACAAATTAAACTTCCAGATAGACAAGCAGAACCTATAAAAGTATGACACAACAAATTGACACTGATAAGTATCTTGATTTTGTTCGCCAAACGACAAGTCCAGCGAGCACACATCTTGCAGCCCTCCTTTCACGATTAACTGAACTTGATACATCTGCTGATGCTGATGTTCCTCGTCTTTTGACTGCTGCTCTTGGTTTGTCTGCAGAAGCAGGTGAGTTTACTGAAGTTGTAAAAAAAATCTTCCTACAAGGTAAAACTTATAATGAAGAAAATGCCTTTCACCTGAAACGTGAACTTGGTGATATCTGTTGGTATATTGCTCAGGCATGTATGGCACTTGATACTTCTTTTGATGAAGTTCTACAAATGAACTATGAGAAACTGAGTGCTCGTTATCCTGAGGGCACTTTTGATGTCTATCGTTCTGAAAATCGTAAGGAAGGAGACCTATGAGTAAAGAAAAGAAAGTGACGATTAAAATGGATGTGCGGACTGCAGCTGCAGTTCGTCAAGTTTTATTTGAAGCACAAAAAGGATATACGAGTGATATTGTAAGCACTCCACCTCGTATCTTTGAACTTCGTGAAGTGATTGCGGACCTTGATGATGCAATCGGTCAAGTAGTTGAATAAACACTAAGACCCGCAAGGGTTTTTTTTTATAAATATCCTTAGAAGAATATAACGATTTTCTAATGGATAGCAAAGAACTTAGAGGTTTGGTGGAAGCATATACTGGAGTTTATGCTCCTCAAGAAAATATTGAAGAAGGACTTCGTTCTGCAGTAAAAAGACTTCTTGGTGGTGGTAAAAAAGAAGCAGAGGCACCAAAACCAGAAAGTAGAGGAGAACAACTTCGTAAGAAGTATAATGTAGGACCCGAAAAGAGTGATACATCTGCAAAGAGACAAATTCTTAATAGATCTCGTGCAAGAGCAGAAAGAGATCAGGAAAGATATGGAGATAAACCATTTCAAAAACAAGTTGCTCAACAATCCAAAGCAGCACACGATCGTTATTTGAAAGCGGGTTATAGTAAGTATGGTGCTGATCTGAAGCACGGCAGAGGTAATAAAGCAGCAAAAAGAGCAGCAACACTTAATAGAGAAGAGTTTGAGTTTATTGTAAATGCACTGATTGAAGAGGGTTATGATCTTTCTTCTTATACTTATGATGAAATGTATGATATTTGTTTGGATGAAGCAGTAAAAGGTGCTGATCCAGAAATGAGAAAAGCAGCATCTGCAGAAAGAAGAGGTGGTGATAAGCGTCTTTCTCCTTCAACAGGAAAGGGATATGCGGACCAACAAAAACAGCAAATTGCATATATGGACAAAGTGACAAAGAAAAATAAAAATGTTGTTGGACTTGTTACTAAAGAAGAACTCGATATTTTTGATGCCATTCTCGAATACCTAGTTGCCGAAGGTTATGCTGCTACAAATAAGGAAGCACTTGTGATTATGGCAAATATGAGTGAAGAGTGGAGATCTGAGATTGATGAAGGAATGACGATGAAGGACTTCCAGGCAAATCGCAAAAAAGCACAAAGATCTGCTGCTTCTGCTGATGCGAAAAAGAGAGGGCATGTTGATAGATTCACTGGAAAACCTTATGGAACTGAAGAGGCAGCATCTAGAAGAAAAGATATTCATACACCAGAAAAAAAACCCAGTAGAGACGCTGCCCGTGATGCCGCTAGAGGTGAAACTGGTCACGGTGGTCCATTGAGAACAAAGAAAGTTCGTAAGGCAAAAGCAATGGGAGAACTTGGTGAAGGTGTTGATCTTTTTGACTACCTGCTAGAATACTTAGTTGCCGAAGGATATGCTGATACTAATAAAGCGGCGATTGCGATTATGTCAAATATGAGTGAGGAGTGGAAAGAGAGTATTATTGAGTCTCAGTATGCTCGTGAAAATCCAGAAAAGTATGAGAGAGAGCAAGCAAAGAAAACCAGTAAAAAAGAAAAGGCAATGAATGACCCACACACTGGAATCAATTCACCTGCTTTTGAGAAGTTTATGAGACAACAAATGGGTCGATAATAAATAACCACGGAAGGTTGCTCTAACCCCTTGACTTTTTAGTTGAGGGGTTTTATAATGTCTTGATTGGGGGGATTAGTTAAATGGTATAACGGAGCCTTTGCAAGGCTTTATTATCAGTTCGATCCTGATATTCTCCACTTCTAAATACTTGAAAAGTATTTGTATATAAATGGCATTTGAACCATCAGAAGGATTATATGCTGGATTATCTTTTGTTTCAACTGCAGATTTGAATGCTGCAAAAACTGATGCTGATAAGTTTAAACAACTATACTTTATTGCTCTTGAAAATTTGAAGAGCGACAAAGTTTTGGATGCTGCTGGAAATGCAACTAAGAATGGAATGATCAAAATTATTGATCTTGATACTTCTTCGAAAAGTCCGCAAGACATTTACGGTGATCTTGCAGCATCTATTTCTGCTGTTTTAGGAACAAGGTCAAAACTTAAAAAAGATAAGATTCCATCTAAAGTATATCTTACAGGCAATAAATGGCATCCTGATGTTGAACCATTCAAAGTAAAAGCATTTGGGATGTCAGATTATAATTCCTCAGATGTTATTTTAAAACTAAATGGTAATGACTTTGTTGGCATTTCTTTAAAAAAGAAACCAAAAGCAAATTCAGCAAGTCCTACCTTAATTAATAATGCATTCTCTGCATATATTGAAGGACCTCAGTTTAAATCAACAAGAGACAAACTGAATGATCATAGAATTAAATTTTTTGCCAAAGTAATTAAAGAATCTTGTGGCCCTGGAGGCCCATTAGAAAGATTTGCTCTTTCTGGAAATAAAAATATCTCTAGTTTAAATCCAAACAATAAAGCAGATGCAAAAGCTTTGTGGGATATGCGTGTTATTAGAAAAAAAGATGGTAAACCAATTCCTCTAATTAATTTAAAATCAGAATCTGATCTAAAAGATCCAAATGGTTTAATTAAGCAATCTGGCAACGATCCATCTCAAGAAAGTTTTAGAGACTTTGTAAATAAGAAACTTCAAAGCACTGGCAATACATTAAATCCACTATATCAAGGTTTTCTTGATATTATGAACCAAGAGGATGTAAAAGATAATCTGGCAGATGTTTTACTGACTAGAGTATTGAAACTTAATTTATTAGATGTTTTGGATACTTGGGATAAGTATGAATTTGGATTTTATCTAACAGAAGGTGTTGGAACAGTAGATAAAAACTTATCTCCTAATATTGGAAGTGCAAATGTTCTAAATGTTCATAGTATTATGATTGCTATGGCAAAACTATCGAGACAAGAAACCAAGATGGTTTTGGATAAGCAAAAAACTTTATCTAAAAATGCAGCCAAAGTTTTCTTTACTTTATCAAAAGGAGATACTCCTGTTCTAGATATTGAATTGAGATATAAAGGAGATTTTGCTGCTTTCCCACAATTTTTTGCAGGAATTACTCCAGAATTTAAAGATCTAATCAAAATGGGTGATACTGGCATTTAATAAATAAAGGTATACAAACAAACAATATGAAGAGCTTTTTTCAATTTCTAAATGAGGCAACTCAATCGCAAGCATCGATGCAAGCGAAAAAGTTAAACCTCAAAAGTGATGGACACGGTGGATGGTTAGATACCCGTGGAGAATTTGTTGCGAAAACAGAAAAGGGAAAACTAGTATTTTATGATAAGGGTAGAGTAGAAGGTGGAAAGGACAAACCAAAAGGTGCAGTAGGAAAATCACCAGCTGCACCAAAACCAGAACCTAAAGCAGCACCTAAACCTCCAGCACCACCAAAAACAGCAGCACCACCTCCAGCAGAAGAAGCACCTGTTGATGACAGCACTTTGACTGTTGCATTTGGTCGTTTTAATCCACCGACAGTAGGACATGAGAAACTATTAAAGGCTGCAAGAAAAGCAGCAACTGGTGGAGACCTTAAGATTTATCCTTCAAGAACTCAGGACCCCAAGAAAAATCCTCTTGACCCTGATATGAAGATTTCATTTATGAAAAAGATGTTTCCTGACTTTGAAGAGAATATTATTAATGATGATGAGATGAGATCAATCTTTAATGTATTGGTAGCAGCAAATGAAGCAGGATATGCAAATGTTAATATTGTTGTTGGTTCTGATAGGCAATCGGAGTTCGAGAACCTAGCACAGAAGTATAATGGAGACCTTTATAACTTTGATCTTATTCGCGTAATCTCTGCTGGTGTAAGAGATGCTGATGCTGAAGGTGTATCTGGAATGTCTGCATCTAAGATGAGAAAGGCTGTAATAGATGATGACTTTAAGGCTTTCCGTAGAGGAACACCAAAAACACTTGATGATGGAGATACACAGGCACTCTTCAATGCAGTTCGCCAAGGAATGGGTGCAAAGAAGGCAAAGGTAAAGAAAGAAAGTTTTGCATTATGGGAGATTGCTCCAAAGTATGATATGAGAAATCTTCGTGAGAATTATCTACAAGGAAGAATTTTCAGAATTGGTGATATTGTAGAGAACTTAAACACTGGTCTCATTGGTAAGATTATTCGCAGAGGAACAAATTATCTTATCTGTGTGACTGAAGAAGAATATATGTTTAAATCTTGGATAAGAGATGTAATGGAATATAGTGAAAAGACAATGAGTAAAAAACAAAGACTTCCAGGTAAACCAAATACACTTGAGGGAACGAGTGGATATTTTAAATATGCTACGGATATGACTCCTGGATTTGATAAAGGTGATAAAACAAATCTTCAGTTTGGAGCAAAACCATATAAAGGATATTCAGTATCAAATATTAGGGAATTTATAAATAAGTATAAGGCAAAGAAAGTAAGTACTTATTAAGATGTCAACTAATCCTTTAAATGATATTTCCAGAGTGTATCTGGAACAAGTTGCTTCTGTTGAAGAAGGTGTGAGACCTACTCCAGTTGATAAACCACTTGATAAAGCAGCATTCAAGAAGCGTAGAAGAAGTCTTGCTGGAAAAGAAGCAAGTGCCGAAGCAAGAAAGAGAGGACACGAAGGCAAAACTTGGGCGGATACTGGAAGAACTTATAGTCCTGATGAGGCAAAATCCAGAAGAGCAAAAATGAGTGATACTCATAGATCATTAGCATATGGAACCGCTGAGAGTCCTGATGATAATGAGGGGTATCCAGCAGTAAAAACTAAAAATCCAAAGAAACTCCGTAAGCAAAAAGCAATGGGAGAACTTGGTGAAGCAAAGGATGATTCATATCTAGAAACTAATATGAAGAAGCGTCAATCAAATAATGAAAAGGCAATTGAAGATATGAAGAAGACTAAAGGATATGCTGATATGGTCAAAGCAGCAAGAAAGAAATTTGATGAAGCATTGGATCCAGTAGGCCAAGAGGATGCTGATATTGATAATGATGGGGATAGTGATAAGTCTGATAAGTATCTCCACAAACGTCGTAAGGCAATTGGAAAAGCAATCTCTCAGAAGAAGGGAATGAAAGAGGGTTTCTCTAATTGGAGACAAGATCTTGCTGAAGTTATGGATGATGTTGAAGCAAATAAAAAGATTAAAGAAAAAAAAATAGAAAATAAAATCACAATCAATCCAAAACTCAGCGAAGCAGTAGAGGAGATTGGTGGTATTTTGCTTGAGATGGTTCAGTTTGATAGTATCTTAGATGAAATTGCTGATGATGAGTTAGACTTTATTTCAGATACTTTGATTGAGAGCGCAGTCCAAGAGATTTTTTATGAGTGTCTAGAAGAAGGATATGAACTTGATGAAATAGAGACGATGCTCTGTGAATCTATTGATACTTCTCTTGCTTTACTTACAGAAGCACAAGTAACCTACGGGCACGATACAGAAAATCCAGCAGCAAAGAAGAGAGGTGAAGTTCTTAGTAAAGTTAAGAGTGCTGTAAAAACAGTAGGAAAAGGTCTCGCAAGAGGTGCTGGATATGTTGCTGGTGCTGCTGTAAGAGGAGCAAAAGCACTCGGTAGAGAGTTTAAGGCAGGGTATCAAAGAGGAGCAGGTGGATCGACCGCATCATCATCCTCCTCAACTACACCTGCTCCTTCATCTTCCTCAACTTCATCTACTCCTTCATCATCGAGAACATCAAAACCAGGACTTCTTGCTAGAATTGGTGCGAAACTTAAGTCGGGTCTTAAGAGAGCAATCGCTTCTGGAGCAAGGTCAGTCTCACGCGGAACAAGAAATCTTGCCCGCAGAATGGAAGGTGGCGAAACTAAAAAAGCAGAGGCACCAAAAGCAACTGCAAAACCAAAAGCAAAGACACCTGCTAAGAAAAAGAAGTCTAGTAAGTTAGATGATTTACTCGCTTCAGTTCGTAGCGAAGAAACTCAAGTCTTTGAGGGTCAACTAAAACCAGGCGAATCTTATATGGATTATGCTAAACGCAAGCAAGCAGAAAAGAAAGATACTCGCATGACTGTGAGTGCTGCTGATAAAGCAGGAAATACTCCTGCATATAAAGCATACAAATCTGGGGATAAGCGTTATAAGGCCGCTCCTGGTTTAGATGAAAATACTCAGATTGATGAAAAAACCTTGACTAAAATGGAAATGAAAAAGCGTGAGGAAATTGTAAAGTCGATGAAGGATAAAGCATCTGACTTTGAAAAGAGATACCCTGGTCGTGGTAAAGAAGTAATGTATGCAACTGCCACAAAAATGGCAAAGAAGGTTGCAGAACAAGCAATGGAACTTCAACCAAAGACTCAAACACAAACAAAAGAAAAACCATTGGATACTAATCTTGATAGGCAGAAGTATTCAAATCTTAAGATGATGCAACAAAAGCAACAACAATTTCAAAAGCAAAAACTAAATCTTCAAAAACAAGGTAAACTTCCTCTAGAGACGAATTGATTTCTAAATAGTTTTGAATCCATTTTAACGGAGGACATCATGGGCGCACTAGTAGAGGTTGTAAAACCAATTCTTCTTGCTGCTATGAATTCTTGTCACACCAAGAAACTTGTATGCGATCTTCTTGATCGTTATGTGAAAACAACTGATAATGATATTGATAATGTAATTGCTGCAACTGTAAGAACCGCACTTCTTAAGAACTGCGAGTGATCACCTGCTTAGTCACAAACTGGGGAATAACTGTTGCTCTAGGTCTTTTGTTAACCATCTCAGAATGGTTAGCTAAAACAAAAAGATTTGAGGAGAATGGACTACTCGATTTAACAACACACTTTTTAAAAGTTGTTTTACGCAAAGGGGATCAAAAGTAAGGTCTCCTTTTTTTATAAATATTATTAGCAATTTTTTTTACGGAAGAAAGAACATGGCACTCTGGGGAAACAATGATAATAAAGGTTCTGGAGGCACAGTAACTTTAAATTATACCACCCTTGAAGTTGTTGGAAGTGGTACTACCTTTGGAAACGTTGGTGCTGCAGCAACTGGTGATGTAATTAGATTTGGTATTCGTGGTGACGGTGGAACCTATTTCGGAGATGCTGTAATCGTAGGTATTGCAAGCACAACAACTTTAACGATTGGCTCAACTGCAGGATTAAGTGGTGTTGCTATTGCCGCAACTTCTTTCTACATCAGCGAACTACCAAAATATACAGTTTTTGATAGCACATATAGCAATATCAATGATGCTGCTCCATCTTTTGTTCCTATTACATACGTAGGAACTGCAACAACAAATGCTGGAATTGGAACTAACGTTATTCCTGTAGTTGCTGTAAGTGACGTAACAGGAGTCGTTATTGGTGATGCATTAATAAATGGTGGATCCAATCTTGTAATTAGCACCATCGGAGCAACTACAATTTCTCTTGCTTCAACAATCAGTGTTGGTATCGCAACAGGAGATACCTTAAGATTTGCTAGAAGAGCTGATGGTTATGATAAGCAAGTTTATGGTATTTCAACTTCATCTGAATATGTTGGTGCTGCATACAGTGGATTCACTCACCAAGGATGGGTAGGTGTTACAACTTACATGGGATCTGAAGGAGAAATGAGAGTTAAGACTGAAGTTCTTGTTGCAATGTCTGGTATTACTACTGGTTCTGATGGAATCCTTTATCCAACTCCTGTCTGATAATATATGATTTTTAATGAATTGAATGAGGATAATTTTCTCCTATTTGCTATTAAAAACTATGAAAATCCTCAGGCAGTAACTAGAGAAGATTTTGATAAGGATTTAAATCATTTCAAATATATTAAAAGACTTTTGAAACGATATAGAAATACAGGTGAGCTAAAAACTCACCTTCTTCTTAATCATTTTATTATTCTTTATAATATTTTTGGTGAGGCAGCAACCCCAATGCTGTTTTTTAAAATAGAAAAAGATTTATGGTCTTCGATGAAAACTTTTATAATCTTTTTGGGTAAATTGCCAGAATATCCAAAAACCTACATTCATGATATACAGGTTGATCTTTATTGTTTATCCGAACTTTATAAAATCTATAATGGAAAAGAAGAAGATTGATCGAATCATAGACTTAGTAAAGTCTCATCTTCACGAAGAGATGCCTACTATGTCCATGGGTCAAGGAAAAATTGCTGGTAGTGCTGAAGCGGGTGATGATCCTCCTGTAAGAAAAAGAAAAAGACAGTATATGTCTGGCGGCCGTGGCAGTAGAAAACTCTGGCTAGATTACCTCAAATCCAACAATGGCAGAAGAAATTAAGGTTGCAATCCTAGAACAAAAACTAGAAGATGTAAAAGACATTATTGTTAAGATTGACAATGCTATTGAAAAACTTAGTGAAGTAAATAGTAATGTGAGTAAGATGCTCGCAGTACATGAAGAAAAAATCACTAAGCAAGAAGAGACCGATAACATACTCTTTGCTAAAATTGACAAACTCCGTGATAAAGTTGACAGCGATTATGACATCATTGTGTCAAGAGTACAAGTTATAGAAAAGCGTGTCTGGATGGCAATAGGCTCTCTTGCCTGCATCACGTTTTTACTCAAAACTCCTGCTGCGATTCAAATCTTGACACCTCAACCACAAAGTTCTATAATGGAGCATAGGAACTTTAAGGTTTAATTATGGATTTTGTTGATGTTAAATACATCAATTTGATATCTGCCAGATTACAAAAGTTTAAAAAGATAAAGAACAATCTTTATAACTTTAGATGTCCTATTTGCGGAGATTCTCAGAGGAACAAGAATAAAGCAAGGGGATATTTGTATCAAGTAAAAAACAATACTAACTTCAAGTGTCATAATTGTGGGATTAATATATCTTTCAATAACTTTCTAAAGCAGATTGATTCTGTAATCTATAAACAGTACACTTTTGAAAAGTTTAAAGATGGAAAGACTGGTAAAAACTTTACTGTAGAAGATCCAGTCTTTAAGTTTGAAGCACCTAAGTTTAAACCAAAGTTGGATCTGCCAAAAGCATCATCGAATCCTGATGCAAAAAAATATCTAGAAAGTAGAAAACTTAATCCGGATAAATTTTATTACACCGACCAATTTAAATCGTGGACAAATTCTATAAAAGAAGTCTTCGATGATACTAGTAAAGATGAACCTAGGATTATTATTCCTTTGTTCTATCAAAATACTCTTGTTGGATTTCAAGGCAGATCACTTGGTCCAAGCAAGATTAAATATATTACTGTAATGCTTAACGATGACGCACCAAAAATTTACGGTCTCGATGAGATTGAAAAAGACAAAATTGTATACATCACAGAAGGTCCATTCGACTCAACTTTCATTTCAAACTCGATTGCTCTTTGCGGAGCTGACGGTGATACTGCTAAGTGGGGTATTTGCAATTCTGTTTGGATATACGATAACGAACCACGAAATGAAGAAATCACTTCAAGAATCTCCCGCACCATTGACAGAGGAGAGAAAGTTGTCATCTGGCCTTCAACAATAAAGGAGAAAGATATTAATGATATGATTTTATCTGGACTTGATGTGCAAACTGTGATAGAATCAAATACTTACTCTGGATTAGAAGCAAAACTTAAATTTACTACCTGGAAGAAAATATGAGCAACGGAACAAAGGTACAAAAACGTGATGGTCGAATTGAATCTCTTGACCTAGACAAGATGCATTTGATGGTTGAAGAGGCATGTAAGGGTCTTGCAGGTGTCTCTGCGAGTCAAGTTGAAATGAAGTCGGGTATTCAGTTTTATGACGGAATTACCACAGGAGAGATTCAGGAAATTCTGATTCGCTCTGCTTCTGATTTGATTGATTTGGACCATCCAAATTATCAGTATGTTGCTGCTCGTCTGCTTCTCTTTGCAGTTCGTAAGCAACTCTATGGGAAGATGAAAGAGCTTCCTACTCTGGAACAACACATTATTGATTGTGTATCTGCAGAGGTCTATGATAGCGATATTTATAATAAGTATTCTCAAGAAGAGATTGCTCGTGCAGAATCTTTTATTGATCATGATCGCGATTTCTTGTTCACCTATGCAGGCCTGCGCCAGGTAGTTGACAAATATCTTGTTCAAGATCGTAGTTCTGGTGGAGTATATGAGACTCCTCAGTTCATGTATATGATGATTGCTCTGACTATTTTTGCAGAGTATCCAAAAGAAACTAGAATGTCATATGTCAAGAGGTATTATGACGCAATCTCAAAGCACAAAATCAACATCCCTACCCCCATTATGGCAGGCGTTAGGACGCCACTTAGACAATTCGCTAGTTGTGTTCTTGTTGATGTTGATGACACCCTCGATAGTATCTTTAGTAGTGATATGGCAATTGGCCGTTATGTTGCACAAAGGGCGGGAATCGGTATCAACGCAGGTAGAATCCGTGGCATCAACAGCAAAATACGAGGTGGCGAGGTTCAGCACACGGGTGTTGTACCGTTCCTCAAAAAGTTTGAAGCGACTGTCCGATGCTGTACTCAAAATGGCATACGAGGTGGATCCGCCACCGTCCACTTCCCAATCTGGCACCAAGAAATAGAAGACATTCTAGTTCTTAAAAATAACAAGGGTACGGAAGATAATCGTGTCCGTAAACTTGACTATTCAATTCAGATTAGTAAGTTGTTCTATGAAAGATTTATTCAAGACGGTGAGATCACGCTTTTCTCTCCGCATGATGTACCTGGACTTTATGATAACTTTGGACTCCCTGGTTTTGATGAGCTCTACTGTACATATGAAAAAGATTCGACCATTAAGAAAAAAACTGTTAAAGCACAAGAACTCATTCTCAATCTCCTTAAAGAACGTGCAGAGACGGGTCGTGTCTATATTATGAACATTGACCACTGTAACTCACACTCTTCCTTCAAGGATAAAGTAAACATGAGTAATCTCTGCCAAGAGATCACTCTTCCAACAGATCCTATTCAACATATTGATGGTGAAGGTGAGATTGCGCTTTGTATTCTTTCTGCGATCAATGTTGGTAAGGTTAAATCTGATGAAGAACTTGAAGAGCTTTGTGATCTTTCTGTTCGTGGACTTGATGAGTTGATTGACTATCAGAAATACCCCGTAGAAGCGGCAGAAATCGCCACCAAGGCACGTCGTTCACTTGGTATAGGGTTTATTGGGTTAGCGCACTATTTGGCAAAACTTGGGTATAATTACGATTCTCAAGAAGCATGGGACGCTGTTCATGGGTTGTCCGAATCATTCCAGTATTATCTTTTGAAAGCATCCAATCAACTGGCAAAAGAAAAAGGACATTGTGAATACTTTGGTCGCACTAAGTATGCTGATGGAATTCTTCCGATTGATACATACAAAAAAGACGTAGATGAAATTTCTTCTATTGAGTTACAGCATGATTGGGAAGGTCTTAGAGCATCAATCCTGGAGCACGGTCTCAGGCACTCAACACTGTCCGCACAGATGCCTTCGGAGAGCAGTTCCGTTGTGTCAAACGCAACAAATGGAATTGAACCTCCTCGCGGATTCTTGTCCATTAAAAAATCCAAAAAAGGACCACTCAAGCAGATTGTTCCTCAATATCACACTCTTAAGAACAATTACACGCTTCTTTGGGATATGGAGTCCAATCGTGGTTATGTTAATATTGTTGCTGTGATGCAAAAGTTTTTTGATCAAGCAATTTCTGGGAACTGGTCATATAATCCAGAAAATTATCCAGACAATGAAGTTCCAGTATCTGTTATGGCACACGATATGCTTTACTCATACTCAATGGGATGGAAAACAAGTTATTATCAAAATACTTATGATATTAAAACTGATGAAGTAGTTGAAGAGAAACCTAATCTCCAATCACTCCTTCAAGAACTCTCTGGTGCTGAAGAGGAAGATTGTGAGAGTTGTAAAATTTGAAGAAAAGGTTATAAGTGGAGTTATGAATTATTACTATCTTTATCTAATTAAATTTGAAGACGGAAGATTTTATATTGGTTCTCGTAAGTCAAAAGTTCCTGCAAATGAAGATATAAATTATTGGGGTTCTCCTGGAAAAAATAATAAACCTTTATGGGAGATGCAGAAAGAGAAACATATTCTTTTTGAAAGTAATAATATTTCATTAAAAGAGTTGAGAGAAAAAGAATATGAAATGATAAGAAGTGGGTGGAAAAAATTTGGCAAAGAAAAATGCATCAACAAAAATGCAGGAGGTTTGGATAGTATTACTAAAGATGGTTTAATATTGGGAGGTAAAACTGCAGGAAAAATAAACGGAAAAAGAGCAAAAGAACTTAGAACTGGAATTTTTTCTTTTTCTGAAGAAGAGATGATGGAAATCAGAAAAAAAGCAGGAAATCGTGTTAAAGAACTTAATGTTGGCATTTGTGGTATGTCAAAAGAGCAGAGAATTAAAAATGGAAAAAAAT
>Ga0194115_10005669_pt1 | contig 12926 bp, 25 predicted proteins | sample TA2MahsurfametaG_3_FD_148656 | JGI IMG/M metagenome (GOLD analysis project Ga0194115, IMG submission 148656) | Freshwater microbial communities from Lake Tanganyika, Tanzania - TA2015002 Mahale S4 surface | ecosystem: Environmental > Aquatic > Freshwater > Lake | place: Tanzania: Lake... | reverse complement strand
GCTAGTGAAATCTATCCAACTTTGACCTTTCAAAACGAATTTTACGAAGAAGGTAATTGTTATATTGGTAGCCATATTATTGCAAAAGGTGATTTTGAGTCTAAGTTGCAGCCAGATTGGGATAGCGAAGCTGGTATCGAAATGAGAAAAGACTACGGTATTTATATTGAAGATGAAAATGATGATGAATAAATTTGACTGAATGGAATCAAAAAGATACAATGATTTTGTTTCATCTTTGAATCAGAAGCAGTTAAAATTCTTTTCTGATTATATCGAAACTTTGCGTGATCATCACAACGAAGAAGTAGAATCTTTAAGAGAAGAAATTAATAAATATAAAAAGAATGAAATTCACAAAAGAAGAAAAAACTCTGATCAAAGCGGCACGGAAAAGGATACAAGAGTGGAAGAAGAGTCAAGTTAATGAGTATAATAAATTGATGAAGGTTTTGAATTTGAAACCGCGCAATTTTGTACGTCAATATCAAACATACGGCGAAATACAAAGAGACCAAGAATGCGATTGGTTGCGCCAATTTCTTTTCTCAGATGAAGAATTTTCAGTAAATGAACTTGAAAATTTAATGAGAGTGTCGTATATTACTGAAGTAGAAAGTAAAAATAATGAACAAGATTAATTATAAGATTAATGAAAGCAGAATTGCTTAATAGCTTTGGAAATGACTTAATGGTTGTTAATGCGGCAAGAGTAAGTTACGGCAAATCAAAAGATGTCTTTGACGAAAAAGACGCAAAACTTATTAAGTTTCTTGTAGAGCATAAACATACCGCGCCATTTAGACATCCTCAACTTCAATTTAGAATCGAGTGCCCAATTTTTGTAGAAAGGCAGTTATTCAAGCATCAAGTTGGTCTTTCTGCTAATTCAATCAGTGGAAGATATGTTGATTTTAGCGACAAGTATTTTTATTTTAACTCATTAAGAAAACAGTCTAAATCTTCTAAACAAGGAAGCGAGGGCGAACTTGAAAGACCCGATTTAATAGAAAAAATTAATAATCATATTGAAATTTGTAAAAATTTATACAAAGAACTTTGTGATGCGGGATGCGCTAAAGAACAAGCAAGAGCAATTTTGCCACTGAATCTTGAAACTCAATTTATTTGGACTGGTTCTTTTTTAGCGTTTACTCATTTTTGGAATTTGAGGTTAAAGCCAGATACTCAAGAAGAGACTAGAATTATCGCCGCCGAAATGTTGCGACTTGTCAAGAATATTGAAGGCGAACCATTTAAACACACAATAGCAGCTTTTAACTTGTAATGACTGGTTTATTGAAAATGGATGGCTATGATGATTGTATTGAAGGCGTTTGTCAAAAATACGGTCAAGAACCATTTATTGTCTACAACTACGATAAAATAATTAAGAAATTAATGGATGACGGCATGACTTATGAAGAAGCTGTTGAGTTTCATGAATTTAATCAAGCTTGCGTTTGGCTAGGAGAAACAACGCCAGCTTTTTTACATAAAGAAGAAATATAAATATTGTTATGATACAAGTTTCATTGGCGAAACATGAAGTTAGTTACGCTAGATTAATAGGCAAAATTCGTAATGATGAAGCTATTAAAGCTGGCAAAAAAAATCCATTGAACAAAAATGCAACTTTTGAAGAAGATTTGCACGTTCATTATGTTGGCGCGGCAGGAGAAATGGCTTTCGCGAAAGCCATGAATTATTATTTCGATGCAACGGTCAATACCTATAAGAATGGTTATGACGTTCATAAGATGCAAGTAAGAACAAGAACAAAAGATTATTATGATTTGATTGTTAGAAGCAATGATAAAGATGATGATATTTTTGTACTGGTTCTCAAGAATGAAGATTCATTTAAAATTTGTGGATGGATAAAAGGTTCTGACGCAAAAAAGAAACAATATATCAAGAATTACGGATATATGAATCCCGCTTATTTTGTGCCACAATCTGATTTAAATCCTATGCATACTTTAAAGAATAGTAGTAATGAAGTATAAATACAGCATTAAAATTCATCTTGTTAAAGATGTAGAAGATTTAGAACATATTTTAAATAAATATGGTGAATCTGGGATAAGAGTATCGAAGGTAGAAAAAACAGATCACTGTGTTTACGAAGGTGGTAAAATGAAATATACTGTCTTTTTAGAGGAGAAAATTAAGAAATGAACAATCGCGCCGCAAATATCGTACAAATTTCCCCTAAAGAAGAAAAGAAGTATATTGTAGTTGATGAAGGCGAAGTCTTTCGCGCCGCAGATTTAATTCATATTCTTGATGAAGATTATGCTGAAGTAAGTAAATGCTCTATTCTTCTGAAATCAAAAGTTAATAAATACAATAAAGTATTAAGAAAATAATGAACAAACCTCATCAGAAGTTATTCATCAATAACTTTTGTGTCAGTATACTTTTGTCCGAAATACCATCCAACAGCAGCGGTTGTAATAGCATTTAATACTTCATTTTTAATCTCTAGAAAAACAGTTGTAGAAAATACTGTGATTAAAGTGAAGACTAAGATTGCGCGGATAGAAATTCCTCCGATAGTAGATTCATTCATACATTTTATATTACACATATATAATATAAATAGAAAGCGAGATTAGTTTATCGGCTCAAATGTCTGTCTTCCACACAGAAGTAACTGGTTCGATTCCAGTATCTCGCACCATCTTTCTTGAAGATTCTCGAAAAAAGTCCTTGCATCACCCCTGAAAACATCGTACACTCTGTCGTTCGATGGTTGAACCTCTGATTTTCAGCCGTTGGAAATGTTTGATCCTCATATTTTTATATCAGTTTTTCAAGATTCTGACCTTGACCACGAAGGAATGGGTGATATCATATGCTCCAACATAGTTTATACTCTTTTTCCTGTTGATCTTGTTGAACAGTATATAAATGATCTTGATTATCAAACAGAAGTTAAAGTATATATATTAAAGCAGTCCGCAAGTAAATACTCTAAATCAGATAAGATAGTTATAATAACAATACTTGCAGAAAAATTCTACGAACAAATATGAAAACCAGAGAATATGAACTTCTTCGTAAGCGTCTTGATTCTATCGTTGGTGCCCTCGATTCTATCAAAGAGGATATCAAAGATGTCGGCGGCTTTGTCACAGAAGATATGAGCGAAGAGTTTGAAGAGAATCTTGAGTCCGCAGTTATTTCTATTCAAGATTGTATTGAGAACCTTGACGCTGATGAAGCGATGAAAGACCTCAAAGACAGTACATCAGAAGACGAATCTGAAGAAGATGAATAGTATATAGTAAAAGATACTCTTCATATATAGACAATACGCCGCAGAATATATAATCAATATATAAATATTAAAATGGGCCTTATTATGTTGGCATTGCTTATTCTAAGTTTTATCTATTTTATGTTCCACGTAGAACAAAAAAGATGAACGAAAAAATACTAAATATATAGCGAAAATATTCCAACAAAAACACCCTAAAAACACCATTTTTTGGGGCTTTTTTATGTATTTTTATAAAGATAATATGATCTAAATAAAGATAGATAAATATAGAGTAATTAATAGAGAAGATAGTAGATAAATAAGAATAAATATAATAGAGTAAAATAGGTGAGATGGGATTGGCGAATATTTTTATTCAGAAATTAACCTTTTAAATAAAAAAATGCAAATTTAGGCCATTTTCTGCATATTTTATCAAATTCAAAGTGTTTTATTAAACTTTATTCTGTTCTTTGCGGCTGTAAAGATGAATCAGATTTTCTTAAATAATGTCGTTTTTATTTCCTCCTCTATAGTTTTTTATTAATTATCCTATATAGAGAAAAAAGAATAAAACTATCTAAAGATGAATGATATTTTCTGAAATATATAGAAAATGCCGTAAAGATGAATGAAAAAACGCTAAATAATGAACTAAAGATGAACAAATAAGCGCCAAATATGATATAATAGACAGTTTATACCGCACAATCGACCGGAAAAAACATACAATAAAGCTCAAAAAGAATAGTTTATTATTAAATACTATATATAGAAAAGAATAAAACAATCGGAAAAAGAAAAACAGAATAAAAATAATAATAATATTCGGGCGCGTTCGAAGTTTGGTGAAAACTCCCCTTGACAACGCGCGAAATCCGTGATAATCTCGGCGCTGATGAATGAAAATCCTATTGTAAAGAGGGGGCCGGGTCGCCCCAAAGGCAGCACAAATCCTAATTTTCTGGATATTTCTGTACAAGATTTGATTCAGAAACTTGAGGATAAAAATATTACCTCTGTAAAGGTCGCGCGAAAGTGGTACTTGAACCTTGACAACATCACTGTTTCTGATACTATCACGTCTCAGTCTGAGCCTGAAGAGATTGAATTTACTATCTCTTGAATAAAAAAATATATGCCGTTTGATAATCTTGTTGGACAAAATTCGGTAAAAAAGAAGCTTAACTTCTATCTGGAATCTCACCAAAAGACTGGTGTGGTTCCATTCTTGAATTTCGTGGGCGCAAAAGGTCTTGGCAAGACTGAATTTGCCCGTGAATTTAGTAAAAATATACACAAATCAGACGGCGCGAAATATCCTTTTATAGAGATTAATAGTAGTACAGTAAAGAGTCTGGGTCAATTTTTTGAGCAGATTTTTCTTCCTTATATACAGGATAATGAAATTTGTGTACTTTTTGATGAAGCTCACGCACTTCCAAAAGATGTGACAATGGCTTTTCTAACTATCTTTAATACAGAGATTAATAGCAATATTAAAGAATTTCTATATAAAGATACTAGTTATGAGTTTAATTTTAATAAACAAGTCTTTCTGTTTGCCACGACAGAGAGTGACAAGATCTTCGCGCCGCTTCGAGATCGTCTTGTAACAATTGATTTTGATAGTTATTCACAAGAAAATCTACAGGAAATATTCGCGCGCGCACTTCCAGATATTAAATTTAATGAAGATGCATTGAATTTACTGTCTAGTACTTTTCGCGGCAACGCCAGAAACTGTATTCATCGAGTAAAAGATGTACGGTTTTTCTGTGAGACTCGAAACATTACCACCTTCACACTTGACAGCGCGAAGGATCTCTGCGACACTCTTGGCATCCTACCTCAAGGATTGACCAGCATCGAGTGGCGGATTCTAGACATCCTTCGAAAGGATGGCAGAACGAGTCTACAAGGGCTGGCGGCAAAGACAGGACTGAGCCGAACGGCTCTTCAAAGAGACCATGAAAATTATCTGCTCCAAAAAGGATTGATGGAGATTGACGGACAAAGAGTCATTACAAAGCGAGGCTGCGACCTAATTTATTCAGGTATTAAACAGTCTCATTAGTATTTATATTGTAAGAATAGAAAATAGTTGTAGGAAAATTAACTCCATTGGCTGTGAATCTGCTAATTGCGGCGTGAATTAATTATTATATCCAGGTCTGAGAAGAATAGAAGCAACAGTGTTTAAATAAGAATAATTCATATACACTTTTTTTGTATGAAATTTCGTTTTATTGGAAATATTCCGGGTGGACTCGCCAAGAAGAGCGAGCAGTTCGTCATCGATATTGCTCAAGAAGAGCTTGACAGAATCCGAACTTTCCCATATCCTAAAACCATGACGGCCACGATAGTCGAGCCGCCAAGTCCGCGCCAGAACTATTCTTCTTGGATCGCGGGCGATATTGTCAATAATTTTATTAATCCTTTTTTTGAAATGCACAACTATCTTCACCCTGTTTTTGTAAAGGACGTATGCTAAATAAAGAACAAATGTTTATTGTATATGAGTTTATCAACAAATATGCAACAAGAAATGTTTGGAACGTGAGTGAAGAAATTGTAAATATGGCCGCCGAGCTATTAAAGAATAATAAAAATGAGGTAAATAATAATAATATTATGCCAAATAATGAAGTTGGCGCGCCCTCATGATTATGATTTCAGTATATAAAGATTTGCGCGGAGATTATACTCTCTCTTATACAGTAGAGAGGAGAAATGAAATATACCAATTTGTTAAATATCATCTAGAATTTTGGGAAGTCGCCCAATACATGGGCGGTAATTAACCGTAGTAGACGAAATAAAAGAAGTAAAATAAAGGGTAAATAAGGCGGAGGGTTTTATGTGTGTTTCCCTCTAGTTAGTATAGCGCCCGTGTCGTAACCAAATAAAAGCGACACCTTCTTTTTTCTATTAAAGATTAAATAGATGATTCTAAATAATGTAAATATAGATATATAATCTGGTTTATTTAATAGAAGTTGTAAGTTGTTGATGATGAAGGACTTACGCCGAAGGCCCACCCCTTTTGCGTAAGTCTTTGATTTTCAAGGAGTTACAAAAGCGAGGGTGGCCCGCCCGCGTAACTCGTTAATACTGAGGCACTTACGTGGATGGCACGATTCCTGCCCCCTGCAAGTGTCATGCCAACATCAGATTTTTGAGCAAAAAAAAATCCTCCCTTTCGGGAGGATTCTGCTTGACAGGGATCAGTTAGTCATCACCGCGTCCGCCGCAGTCAGGACAGACCGACCGCGAGACACCAGCGAGTCGAATGAACCCCGCTGGAATTGGGGATCCTCCTTGCCGCGAGTCTCGAACAGCGCGCCGAAGAACTCCTGCTTCTTGCGCGAAGCGGAACCGTATTCGCTGCTGACGGTCTGCTTCATGCGGAAGCCGGGCTGATCCGAACCGCCGCTGGACTCATGGCTGTAGAAGTCAGTCACCGCGCTGAACGCATCGAGGAGCGTCTCGCCGCGATTGCCTGCACCGCTGACGAACAGGTCAGTCAGACGGCCTACCGTGTTGTAGGTCCGCGCCGAGATGCCGCTGGCCTCAGTCGCCGCCCATCCAGCGAACAGGGCGCGAGCGTCAGGAACGGAAACCGGGATCTCGTTCGCGACGACAAGAGCCTTCTGGAACTGAGCGGTGACACCGACAAAGCTGTCGATGGCCTTCTCCATGTTCTCGATCCTTGGCAGGAGGTTCTTCGAGTGACGCAGCTTGAAGCGGAACTCGCCGCTGCGATCTGCCATCGCCATCGCGAACGTGTTCGAGCAGACGACGCAGGTCGAACTGTTTACGCCGTACAGGTTGGTGCTCTGGTCCACACTGTCGAGGATGCTGAAGCGGTTCTTGAACACGCGATCTCCGACCTTGAACTGGTCGAGGTCAGTGCCAAGGCGCACCGTGACAAAGCGACGGCAACGGTCGAAGACAGTGCCAGCGGACTCGATCACGGCACCCGAACCGCCAACGGCGTTCTGGACGATCTCCCAGAACCGGGCATTGCTCACGGTGACGTAAGTGTCAGGCAAAGTCTTGCCGACCTTCAGGCCGTCATCGCTGCTGCGGAAGTAGTACTCGCCTTCGATAGGAGTGACGCCATCCTCATCGAGGAGGCGACGCTTCTCCAGCTCGTAGGGGAAAGCGTCCTCGAAACGAACTTCCTTCACGACCTTGGTAAGGCCGTGCCAAGCCATCTCGATTCCGGTTTGAATGTCGCGCACGTTGATATTAGCAGGCATTTTCTTTTGTCTTTCTTGGTTAGTTGTTGATCAAATGACGGGGACATCTTTTCATGGATACGGCAAAAGCACAACAACTTTTTGAGGTACACCCTCGAAACAAGTTTCATGCCAATCGCGGAAAAATCACACTTGGCACAGCTCTTGCTGGGGAGCGAAAAGCATGCCAACCACGAAAAACTGCAAAATTTTTCTGCATGTTTTTTGCTTGACGCGACCCAGCAAGACGCTGGAGTCGCTTTTGTAAGTCGTTGATGCTGAAGGAGTTACGCCGCCGGGCCTCGCCCGCCTCTGTAAGTCGTTGATGCTGAGACACTTACAAGTTTTGAAAGAAAAACCACCCATAATTTCTTACAAAAAAATCTCGCAAGTCGTTGATGGCGAAGGATTTGCAATGATGGCGCAAAAACTGCTACCCCTGCAAGTGTCGTGCCAACCTCTCTGATTCGGCGCATTTTATTTTGTTTTTTGTCCTTTACCCTTCAAGTGCAAACATCTAGTATCAGGGCATGACGTTTGAAGAACTACAGCAAAAAGCACTCGACCGAATCGAACAAGTTTACAAGCGCGTTGATGAACATTATGGAATGAATTTCCCGCGCCCGCAGATTTCTTTTCAACTGAAGGGTCGCCGCGCTGGCGTTGCTTACGTTGGTCATAACCTTATCAAGCTCAACAGACAGCTTCTCATCGAAAACGGGGACAAGTTTATTCTTGACACGCCCGGACATGAAGCTGCGCACTTGGTGGCTCGCCGTGTATTCGGCGGCTTTATCAAGTCACACGGTGACGAATGGAAGTCTGTTATGCGCGTCATCGGTCAAGAGCCGACTCGCTGTCACGCTTTTGAAGTAAAAACTAATCATGTTTATTCTTGTGCGTGTAATCCTTCTAATTACGTCAGTACATATTATCATAACAAAAGTGTCAAAGGCTTAGTTATTTTGAAATGTACAAAGTGCAACACTAAACTTTCTTGGAATAAACTCTCTGCAATTTAACTTAAAAAACATATGGAAAATCGTCACTCTACTGTTATCAAGTATTATGTCCAGAACATTTATGGCGTCAAGCGCGAGAAGTTCTTCGACAAAGCTCAGGAAGATCTCTTTGTGAAGTTGACAGGGCGCAAGACTCTTGATAGTATCTCCCGCGAATTGCTTCGTGATCTAACTGGCGGAGCAATATATTTTGAGCAAGTTTTACCAATATGATATTATTATGCGTTCTCATTGTAGTATTTGTAACTTTAATGTTTTCTAAAAATGAGTGAATTTCAATACAAGCCTCGATACACAAACAGATATGATCTAGACATCGGCGGTCTTTATGCTGTTGGTTCAGCTGAATCTCTTTGGAGGGATTTCGACGCCGCATTCAAGAAGTGGGAAGTTCGTCGCGGTTTTGTTACAGAAGAGCAGCAAAAGCTCGGTCTTCGTGGGCGCGCGTTCAGTTATGGTCAGTTCAAAAACCGTCAGAAAAGTCAAGAGGAAAATCCTGCGCCGAAGGTCGTGAAGAAAACGGCCAAGAAGGTTGTGAAGAAGAAAGCTGCGCCGAAGAAGGTTGTCAAGAAGAAAAAGTAGATAAAAAAAGGTTTGCGGTCAGCCTAAAAACCGCTTGACTCGGATCGAAAAATCTCTACACTCTGTTCCATGAAGTTCGACTTGTCTAAAAAGTTGGTTAGCTACGCTTCACGACCTGATATTGGCCGTGAGTTCATCACGTTCGACATCACAGGTTGGGATGAGGTAAAGAAATTGAGCAAAAAGGTTTTGACTTTTGGTGGGCGCGACTTTGTTTTTAGCGGGTGGAATTCAGATCGAAATGAAATCTATTTCTTTCGTCCGCTAAATGGTGGTTTGAACATTGCAAAAATTAAATGATATGAAAACATACAAGATACCTTGTAATTGGAGAATGTACGGCTTTTATTTTGTAGAAGCTGAATCTTTGCAAAAAGCCCTCGAACTAGTCGAGGATGAACCTTTGCCAAGAGATCGCGACTATATTGAGGGCAGCTTTGAGATTGATTCAGGTATGATTCCCTTCTACAATCAATTAACTGAAGAAGAAAAGCAGGATATATGAATACACTTAAAGCAGAAAACAACTACATCTCACTTTTTTCGGGTGGGATGGGTCTTGATATCGGGTTGGAGCGGGCCGGGTTCAATTGCGTTGTCGCCAACGAAATCGACGCCTTGGCCGTGGAGACGATTAAACTGAACAAGCCTGCCTTGCCGGTAATCTCCGAGTCCGTCGAGGAAGTGACACTGAAGACATTGAGCAAGGCAGCCGGATTCGACGTGGCCGGTATCGATTTGCTGGCTGGTGGTCCTCCGTGCCAAGCGTTCAGTGTGTTTGGACAACGCAGAGGATTGCACGATGGCCGTGGACGAATGATTTTTGAGTTCTTCAGACTCGTTGATGAAGTCAGACCGAAGGCCTTTCTCATGGAGAATGTCCGTGGGCTCCATTCGATGCCCCTAATGCCGAAGGGCGTGGAGATTGACGGAGAAAGTGTGCCGCGTGAGCAAACCGAGCCGGGCTCACTACTCCGTGAACTGATTCGCCAGTTCGAGGGCATCGGCTATCGCGTTGACTGCTACCTCGTCAACTCAGTGAACTACGGAGCTCCCCAAATTCGCGAGCGTTTGCTTTGCATCGGGTCAAAGTTCGACCTCGATCCTGCGTTTCCCCCGCCCGAGTATAGCAACCGCCCTTCCGACAAGCTCCCTTCCTTTAGGACACTCGGCGATGTGATTGGAGCAGGATTCGTTGATCCCGACCCGTCGATGATGAACTTCAGTCCTCGTAAACTGAAATACTTGGCAATGGTTCCGCCTGGAGGGAATTGGAGAAACCTGCCGGAAGACGTGCAAAAAGAATCGATGGGCAAAAGCTGGTATTTGAAAGGGGGACGAAGCGCCTACTGGCGGAAACTTTCCTTCGATTTCCCGTGCCCAACCGTTGTGACAATGCCTAACCACGCAGGCACCAGCATGTGCCACCCGACAGAACTCAGGGCGCTTACGGTTGGAGAGATGGCCGCGATTCAAGAGTTTCCGCGAGAGTGGACCTTTGTTGGGTCTCCAACGGACAAATGCAGGCAAATCGGAAATGCAGTGCCTCCGCGTCTTGGCGAAGTAGCGGGACGAGTGCTTCAACGGCTACTGCAAGCATCCGAAACGATGTCTCCGTTGAAGGGCAAACCCGCGTCCTCCGGGCGAATTATTCACGTCAGGCCGCATGTGAGAACACGAAGCTACTTCAAGGAAGGCGAAGTGATTGACGGCCACACGGGATACTACGACCGCAGGCAGGCCTCGAAATAGTCGAGGACGAACCTTTGCCAAGAGACCGCGACTATATTGAAGGCAGTTTTGAAATTGATACTGAAATGCTTTCTTTTCATAACGAATTAACAGAAGCAGATAAAAATAATATCTAATATCTGAATGATAAATAGTTAAATAGTGATACTTAAATAGTTAAATAGCAAATACTAAATAGCAAAACCCGGCGAAAGCCGGGTTTAGCGTTAACGCCCACAAGTACCTGGGTATCAACGACTTACGCAAGCGGGGGACCCCAACGTAACCCCTTGACAATCAAGGGGTTACAATTGGTGTTTTGTGTATATTACTTACCCATTGTTATCCAAGCTTTACAAGCAGATACAGTTCCAGATGGTACATTAAGTTTTTCTACAATTTGTTCTGTTGTCATTCCTGACTTTAGTGCTTCATAAATTGGGGTCTTATCAACTTTAATTCGCACCGTCTTATTTGGTTTAGCAATTTTGATATCAGAGCTAAAGAAAGTTTTATTTATAACATTTTCATCATTACTAATTGCAATCAAGATCATTGGAATACGTGAAGATACATATTCAAGATGAAAAACAATCTTATATTCTGAGCCTTCAATCTTGTTTTTAAAGTAATTCAGAATTGCTTCGCGACTAGGTATATTTTCACTAGCTTGTCGGATACTAGTCTCAACATTATCTTCACATCGCCAACCTGTGGTGAACGTGAAAATTTGAACACTGTTTTTAGCAGTTAAATCAATTTTGTTCAATCGCTCAACACTTGGATTACCGCAAAAATCAAACCATTCAAAATGATTAGATCTATTAGGCCAATTAGTTACTTCGATATCTTTATTATTATATTCAATATAAATACCATTTTCATCCTGTTGCTTAGTTGCAGTTAGTTGACTTTTAATTTTATTATCTTCAATGTAAAAATGTTCCCGTATAAAATCTTTTAATACATTTTTTGCAATATCGAAATTGACAACGAATGAATCAACATTATTTTCAAAACAAAGCAACATAGTATGTTCACGATTATTTACATAATGATTAACAAGCACATTTTTTTCGAATTCCCATGATTTACCGGGTAGACTGTAGACATTAACTTTTTGCTTGTTTTCTGCAAAAGTCTCAAAGACCCTTGTGACGATTTGACGAGTAACATCTTTGGCAACTGTACCATTTATTCTCATTTTGTTTGCAAGTTGGTGTTGAACTGACAAGACAAACACTATAGAGAAACAGCCTAGATCGCAAGCATTTTTAATCGAAATTTTTGTCTAAGATTTTTCTTGACTTGTCGCTCATGTATCTGGAAAATCTTTGTAAGTTGTTGGATATCAACAGCTTACGCAAGCGGGGGCCCCAACGTAACCCCTTGACATCCAGGGGGTTACAATTGGTGTTTAATTAATTGTTATTCAACTCTTTTGAGATTGTAGTAATTTATATTTTGCAACATCTTTTTCAAGCTCCGCGATCTCTGAACTTAGATTTGTTAGGCGATCATCAATTCTTTTGAGATTGTCCCAATCTGTCTTTTGCAATAATTCTTTCAATTCAACTATTCTATTTTTCCAATATGTATTAAATCCAGTATCGAAATTTCTATTTTCATGTAAATTTTCTTCCAATTCGCGCAATAATCCCTTTGTTGCAACGCGCAAAAGAACTAAATCGTCGCCGTCAATTAGATAATTATTTCCTTGCATATCAATTTATTATTTAGGATTTGAGCAGTTCCAACTTGTCCCAATTCGTTCGTTCCAATAGACCGTTCAATTCATTTATTCTTTCTTCTAGAAATTCCGATGAATACCCATTTCGCAATGCCATCATGACTTTGTATTCACTGATCAGGCTCATAATTCCGCTGCGCATATCAATCAAATCCTTGTGATTCATTTTATAAAAATCAAGATATTCCATAGTATATATATGTTTATTGTTAAATCCAAACTTCAGTGATTTGAACCTTCTTGAACTTTTTCTTGTAGTACAATTTAACAGCGCTTTCGGCGTTAGCTAGTACAGAAAAGTATCCAGTCGAAACTTGCTTCCATTC
>Ga0194115_10005668_pt1 | contig 12927 bp, 9 predicted proteins | sample TA2MahsurfametaG_3_FD_148656 | JGI IMG/M metagenome (GOLD analysis project Ga0194115, IMG submission 148656) | Freshwater microbial communities from Lake Tanganyika, Tanzania - TA2015002 Mahale S4 surface | ecosystem: Environmental > Aquatic > Freshwater > Lake | place: Tanzania: Lake Tanganyika... | reverse complement strand
GACTGTGGAGAAGGATCTCTACCAGTCAACACTACGTAGGCATTATGGCTAGGTACGTTGGTACCCTTCGCCATGCCGTTATTTACGACACTACTCAAGAAATCCGGAAGCAGGCCAGTAGCATCCAAATGTTTACACTTTCTGAGCAGACATGAATATACGTAGATACGTATCGTACAAGCATACATATTGTGCTTGGATTGTTGATTCGAAGGACTACTCCGAGGTCGGAGGAAGCGGTTCACGAGTTTCCTCGCGGATTCCAACCACAACTTTGAGAAACTGCAGGATAAACCTCTATAACTACCTTTCTGCGTGGATCTACCTCTAGAGGTATTGGATGCCAGAATCCATTTCATAAACGTTGTGACTGACGACACGAGAGACGGTTTTTCTTTGGGCCGATTGTAGTAGTAGTAGTAGGATAGTACGGTATGTCCCGTACCGATACAGGACTTCGACGTGGATTTCTTCTTTCCTCGTCTTCATCTTCGTCACCATCGTCTCCTTTGCGTCAGAATGCGAATGAATGGAAATCCCCACCCAAGACGGAACAACACTATGATGATGAAAGACAAAAGACAAAATCAAAAAAACAGACCAAGACATTGGAGATGAAATCTGGCTTTTTATTGTTGAAAGCAAAAAAGAAGAACAAGACTACGAAGACGACGACGACAACGTCGCCTACTACCACCAAACGAACAATCTCCAAGAAAGAAGACAATACTCAGATACGAAAAGGAATATCACAATCGTCGATGAGTACGATTTATTCAGAAAAATCATTGACCAAATCCATTGAGAATACGAATGAGATTCTTCTTCTTCAATCTAAACTTGAAACGAAACATAAATCGACTAACGCAACAACAACAACAACAGCCACAACAACGACGACATTGAAAGAACAATCTCATCATAAATCATCATCATTACTGAGACGTCCATGTCAGGATTTGTTGGAGTTGGAACATTCTACCACCACCACCACCACCACCACCGAGTCATCGACGTCCCACTCGAACAGGCCGTTGGTACCGCTATTCCTTCTGGATGAAACAGTAGGAACGACAAATGCTGCGGATGTTGGTATTCATCATACATCCCATACCAGACCACACAGACCATTGATCTCCGAAATAGATGTCAGCACTCGAAAGACTCGACCAATGATATCGGTAATCCAAAGTAATGAGGAGGAGGATATCCGACCAACAGCCGTAAGACGATCGAATAGTGAATCTAAAGAAGACGATGAAGAGACATCGACGATTCGACCAGATCTACTACATGTACCAGCAAATTCTTCTTCGATGATATCCGAAATCTCTTTTCAAGAAGTACAGACAACAACCCAACACTCTTCCATACACCAGCCGAAGTCTGAATTGAGTTGTGGATTGAACGCTGTTGTTGATCGATCAATGACATTCCTAGCCTTCCAACAAATCCTATTGAAGATGGAATGGGAAGATGATGTCGTTTCGAATTGGTCATCTACCCATGTTTTGTGGGCATGGCAGTGGATTTTAGGACGACGACCCTTCGAATCCATCATCTCTCTTTCGGATTCCCTTCTTCATCATCATCCTCAATCTATACGAGACTTTCTTGCACCTCATACACCGGAAGATAAAGCTACATCACTTGAGATTCTTCGCCATATACAGCATTTTCTTGACAAGGAACATCTTCCACCCTCTTTGCAGGATGTAGATTCTTCCTGGGAAAACCAGATCCTTTCAGATCTTGTGATCCTTGCCGACCAGACGAAACGGACTATTTTGGCAAATGAAGCGTGGAAAGTATCGATTCTATTGATTGGCAAGATTTGTGTCCAAGGAAGTCGACCGTCCCCGAACTTGCAGGAGAATACCGAACGTTTGTTGAGAATACAGATAGGCTGGAAACAGGACAAGAAACGAATGGATGTGAAAACGGAAGCCTCAATATTCCTGATCCAAGAATGGACTGAAGCCAGCGCGAGCTACAGAAATCAATCCTCAGCTGGGGAATGGACGAGACTTGTCACGGGCTGTTGGGTGGAGGGAGGGCATCGTTGGGGTGGGTTGAGACATCTGTTTCCTATTGACAAGAACGCATCAACTAGTCTTACTACGAAATATCGTGAACGGATTTGGGGGCTGTCAGCTCAAAGCGATGATGGGCCAGAGTCAAAGGCATGTGATAGAATTTTTTGGTTACGGGGTCTGCTGGCTGATCTTATTTCAACAAAAAAGTTAGAGAGCTCGGCGAGGAAAGAAATGATCGAGTGGGTTATGAACATTCTCCCACATGTCAGCTCCAGAACCGAATGTACACACGTAGTTTTCATGCTGTAAGTACAACCAGCATGCTCCAAGGATCATATTGCGTCGTGGAGTTCCTAACTATTCATCCGACGCTCTCTATGACTTCAGGCGAATCATTCTATCGCAATCCAACGGAGTTGTCGCAGATCTCCAACCCGCAACCGGTCATCAGTTCATCGAAAGAATTCTCTCCAGTCTGCCGTTGCGATTGTCGCAGGACGATAGGTGGCAAGAGATGGCTAGCTTGAGCTTCTTTGTGGCAGGATACGTGGTCAGTCTGGAAAAACCTTGTCAGGCGATTGAGATGCTTATTGAGAAACATGGCCTGGGACCATTTCTTGTCAAAATACTATGCGATATCCTAGTTCTTGAGAAAAGAACTGGACATGATGAGCCTTCGGTTGGATATGAGTTACGATATCTGATACAAGATACCTTCCTTGCGAACGTCACGGAATCAGCAAGTGTACGAGAATATCTGGCTTCACCTGAAAGTTCACTTCTTTGGAGTGCATCGGGTGGTGCTCGCATCTCTGCGATTGTAGATCGACTTTTGAGATTCCTCTTGAATTCCACGGACCAAAACTGTACGCGGTCAGCCGAAGTGGACGACGTTATGCTGTCGTCAATCATAACCATGACAAAAGTTTACCTAAGCGATGGCACAGTGACGTATGTGTTGAGGCAATTGACTACATTCATAAACGAGGAGTCGATTCCTGACGACGCGAAGCAGCGACAGCATCGTATCGATATCGTCACAATGATAGGAGCAAAGTGGCAGGAAGACTTCTTGGGGCAGTTGAGTACACCAGAGAGCCACTTCGGTGACCTGATTCTTGCTAGCGCACAGGAAGTGTTCATGAATCCATCCAGTACAGACGCACTTTCCATTTTTGGCAATATTCTGGGAAAGGAAATGCCAGACTTTGTATACTCCACAAAGCATGCTCAATCTCGGATCCATCTTGCCTTGCATTTACTTCTGAGACTTTGCTCAAAGGAGTTGGAGGCGCGTTTCAATGATAACGATTCTACTATCTTTCAGAGACTTGCACCTCTCCTACTGTTACGACGAATTCCAAGACAGTACGTCGTAATGGCGAGGACGGCTACGAACACTCAGGGAAGAATGAATGGTGTACAAAAGTGGACCGACATACTCGCTTCTCGTTTGGTGCGGATCTTGGAATCTACGGACAACCCCGGAAGTACGACAGCGCATGAACGTCGTTTGGCAGCCGAAGTGGCTGGCCGATTGTTGAAATTCGGCTCTGATTCTTCATCGACATTCCAACTTGTTTGTTCACCATGTTTTTCAAAGATTGTAAGAAAGTCGATCGATAATGTCCTTGGATCAGATGACATTGAGCCAATCCAGAAAGCAAGATTAGCCTTGTATACGGCGTGCTATAGTATGCAACCTGGCGAAGACATTTCTGAAGACAATTCGAACGAGGAACTCTGCTCTGTGGCTTCATTTGCTCTATATGTGCTTGGAATGGACATGGATGAGACGAATGATACTGTTCGGCGGGAATTGGAACAACTACAGACTGGTTGCATTGAGTTCCTTGCCATTTGTGTATCGTCGCTGTATCAGGCACCCCGTCGCAACAATAAGGAGAGGAACGAACCAACGCTGTTTGGACGCATCTATGGTGGGATTCAAAATGTATTGAAAAATGGATACCCCGATTCGAACGATGAATGGATATTGGAGGGTATTTCGAATTTTTCTTCATCAGCCAAAGCAGTTTGCAGAAATGTCAGAGATCAAGCTCAGATTAGCTTGTGGAATGTCTTGTCATTAGTCGCTCAAAGATTGGACACTACCGACGGTAGTTTGGAATCATTTGCTAGCTCGAATTTTTGGATTGCCGAGTGGATACAGAAGGACAGACATGATCTGGTAATGGCAGCCGCTATGCAAACCATGTTTATCACTTTAGCCCGTCTAAAGAACCTTTCTTGCTTTGGTGACAATGATTACGGAAGGGTGGCTTCTGTGTTGCATGTCCGGGCATTCGAGATCCTCCAAAGCAATTCGATGAAAGCTGATTCCTGTCGAACCACGTTACGAGTGGCTGCATTGAAACTGGTATTGTGCCTTACATCATTGCATCGACACAACCAGTTATTGCCCGAATCGCCGCCGAGACTTCACGCGACATACGATGTTATCGAACAACTAGCTCGAACTGATCCTAGTAGTGAAATCAGAGCATTGTCGATGCAGATTCTCAGGATATTCTAATGGTGTGCGCTAACATTCAAGACAGGAATGTCTATCTATCTGGATTGACTGGAAGGATATATTTAATTGCTCCGTCATCACGCTTTACGTCGTGCGGCTAACCATAAAAAATGGACTGGATCGGCGGAAGTTGTCCCTTCTGAATGAACTACATACGTAGTCGCGTATCCACGAAAACGACATGGCGTTGTGCGGAAGAGATCCCTCACTGATGTGATTCACGAGTGTGAGGCTGCATCGCCTACCACCCATCGTCACCGATACTATATCCAGAATCTCCTCCGCCGCCTCGACGATTCTGCCGTCCACCATAGCCACCTTCAAACTTTCTACCACCACCGCGGTCACCGTAATTGCCACGGTCATTGTAGCCACCACGTTCACTGTAGCCGCCACGTTCTGGTCTGTTTCCTCCGCGATTTTCATGATTTGACCACCGGTTCTCTCTTCGATATCCTTGTTGCGGACTACCACCTCGGTTGCCCCCTTGGTAGCTACTGGCGAAATTGCCGCCCGGTCGTCCTCGTTGGCCACCACGTCCATTCCTGTCAAAGCGACCACCTCTGTCACCAGGCGGCCTTCCAAAGTTGCGGTCACGGCTAATTTCTAGCTCCTCCAAGATTCTGAATGACGCACCACCTGCGTCAATGTCCTGACTGTATTCGACCAATCGCTTGGCGTCCTCAACCTGGAAAAATGTGAGTCTAGTGCGGTTGTGAAGAACCAAAGCAAGTGCCCTCCTTTACTTACGCCCATATCGAAGAAAGCGACACCAGTTTCTGGGTTGGCCTGAATTTTGCCAATATCGCTATCAAAAGATATTCCGCCATCCGTTCGACTCATTCGAGAGAGTTTCCCAACGGTGAACATGACATCACCCGGTGAAACAGGGCGTCCCTTCGTATTCATCATTTCGACCGTTGCAAACCCAATTTCACCTGTAATAAGGGATCTGCTTTGAACCTCTGAAGAACGCCTCGAGATGGCTGCAAGACAACGGGCCACAACATCTTCAGGGGTCTCTCCAGCCTCTAGCAGAGCTTTGGCTGCATCCTTAAAGTACTTGGAAGTTTCATCAGGAATAGCAGTGCAGGCAACAGCCGACGTCTTGGCAGCAGCCCGAAGTGCAGCCTCGATAGATGGCGGACCTGAAAGGTCAAATTTAAATCCGTGACCAAGGTCACGCTCGATACGGACAATATCGCGTTGCTGATTTTGGCCAAACAACAGAACTGAGACTCCTTTCTTTCCAGCTCTACCGGTTCTTCCGGATCTGTGGACGTATGTATCGACATCACGAGGAGGATCAAACTGCACTACAAGATCGACATCGTTAATGTCGATTCCACGGGCCGCTACATCTGTTGCAACCAGTACATTGAATGCTCCGGCTCGGAACGCAGCCAATGTTGCGTCGCGTTGCTTTTGTCCGACATCTCCATGCAAGGCCTGAAAGCACGGAAGTCGTTAGAGGTCCATCAGCCAAATCCTCTCACTCTCTTCACACCAAGACGTACCTGAGCAGTCAGACTCTTGAAAACGCCACCTGACACCAATTCATCGGCTTCTCGCTTCGTTTCAGTGAAAACTATTGTTTTTCCAAAGATCTTTTGTTGCATAGCATTACTGTTCTGTTTCTTCTTTGCTGCCTCCGCGATGAGATTCACGGGTTCGTCATCATCTCGTTCATCTTCTGAGTCTTCCCCGATTCCCTTCATATCCTTGGAGATCTCGACAGCGATAATGTCTTCCAAGATCCCCTTTTTGGAATCAAGGCCAGGAGGAACTTGGATGGCCATGTGACGGACAGTTGTGGCGACTCGAGCCCCCTCCTGTTGCGCAGTAGCATCAATACTGAGAACGTCTTCCTGGTACTTTTTTCCAATTTCTTTTACCCATGACGGAGTAGTCGCTGAGAACATAAGGCACTGAGGTTTTTTGTCGTTTGCATCACCGAGTCCGTCCAAAATCCTTTCAACGTCGTCTGCGAATCCCATGTTCAACATTTCATCGGCTTCATCCAAGACAGCAATATCACATTTGCTGAGATCGAGATTACCACTATTAATGTGATCGATGATACGTCCGGGTGTTCCCACAAGGATATCCAAACCTTGGCGCAAGGCGCGGCTCTGAAAGAGATGTGAGATCTTTATGACATTGCGTGCCATGGTGATTTGGTGAGAAAATCGTACATACCTGAGGATCGTAGGAAACTCCACCGTAAAAGACTTCCGTAAAAAGTCCCAATGGAGCCGCAACAGCGGAGATTTCATCCTGAACTTGACGTGCCAACTCACGTGTTGGACAGAGTACAATCATCGATACCGGTCGACCACGGACCATCCGACCGCGATCATCACGATACCCCTGTTCCTCCACCCACGAATTTAATCGAGTGATACTGGGAAGACTGAATGCAAGAGTCTTTCCTGTACCCGTTCGGCTTCTAGCTATTAAATCTCGTCCTGCCATGATGGGATCAAATGCCTCCGCTTGGACTGGGGTGAAATGTGTAATCCCTTTTCCTGACAAAACATCAATGACACTTTGAGACAAACCAGCTTCCACCCAACGTGGATTACTCGTAGACAAAAACTTGGGATCTTTGAAAATCGACACATCCACCTACTCGTCAAAACGGTCAAAGTTGCTGGGTAAGGAATGTGAAAATAGTTCACGCAGCTCACGAAATTCAAATAGTACTTACGGTTTCAACGAATTTGGGGGGGACTTGCTTAGATTCCTTCATGATAGGTTTAGGAACAGATGGTCGTTCGGCCTTCAAAGCGTTTCCCAACAAATCATCAAGGGCAGCATCAAGATCTTCATCGACATGCGTCGCTCGGGGGACGGAGAATTTTCGGATACCCTGATTCGTCGTCAAGATGGACCGGACAGCCGGAAGACCGTATGAAGTGGTAAATGCCTGTACACAAAGACGAGTTGAAACTCTCCGAGTTGCTGCCATCGTGAACATCATCATTACCATCGATGAAACAATGTTTCGAACAGATGGATGGTACACAGACATGAACTTCTTTTGGTTTATAAACTTTTTGTCCGGAGAGGGTTGGAGATTCGAATGAACAGGAGAGAAACGAGAAAACAAAATCCTACGCAACTTTCCTCTTCTTATTTCGGAGTGTAATGAAAGTTGGATGCCGTCCAAGATCAACGTACTGTGACCTCCGGACGTTGGTTCCAAAGAAACTCTTGGATGTTTCAAAGAAAAATCCTGATAGAAATAGGGGATTAATTCGGTGGCGACGAAGAACGAGAAGTTCCGTGCGTGTGCCAACTTGACTGGTTGACGGCCATCGGATATTTTGATTGGGTGCTGCGTCCAGTCCGGCCGTTGCCCGAGAAAATCCTCGTCGTGATTCCACGTGGATCAAAAGTTCTTCGCACGGCCACCGGACAGACCAAAATGTTGACTTGACTACTGCGGTAGATATCATATCATAAATGATTATTAGTTATCCACCAAGCTTTACGCAGGTTGCTAACCATTAGCCTAGAGTCTGAATTTTCGTAGCCACCAAAACAAAATGATGCACGTAGCCGGTAGTGACAAAATTAATTCCAGCTAGAAAAATTGTGGTCTCTCATTGACCTAGTAGCACCTTGCCCAACTTTCTGGGGCCAAAGCCTCTTAACCTTATTCAGAAACAACGATCCCAAGATCGAGTTCTGTGCTGTCTTGGAGATATGTTCTGGCAATGGAACGAAGATTTAAGAGATCTCCTTCACCCACAGGCTTGTCATTGATTGAAACGATAACCTTATGACGAGGTGTATTGTTCTCAACCAAAGAATCTTCCTCCATTAATGGGAGAGCAAGCATATATCGACCATTCATTAGGACGACACAAAAACGTAATCCCCATGGTTCAGACGAAGATCCACGTTTCACCTTCATGGATTGCCTGACGCCTTCACAATGGGGAGAGAGTGGTAAGCCCATAGCGTCTTCTGATTCTAATTCTTCCGTATGAGAATTACTTTCATCCGAATCAGATTCTACGAGTTCCTCTTCTGGTTCCTTCTCTGTTGGGCTTGAACCCCCGTTCCTTGTCGTCAATGATGGTGGTCCCCCATTCATGTTGTGATTCCCGGGTGTAGCCCTAACAATAATACTTCGACCACCCTCGGGCTGTCGTGGGATCGCCCCGAATTGAGCTAGTAGGTTGTGATTGAAAAAAGCTGGGAGCTCACGATTTGGATCTCGGGATGCAGGAACAGAATCACCAGATTTTTGTTCTGGACCGTCATTCGTCGTCTCGGTGCGTCTTTTCCGATGTAGATCACAACGGAATCGTTTCCCCCGTGCTTCAAAATTCCAACCACCGTGTTCGGCACACTTGACATGTAAGACACTCTCACAGCCTGCCGTCGAGCAACGAGCCGTCGCACCTGGCATCCCACATACAGTACATCGTCTCGATGTTTCGATCGCCTCGAATACGTTCTTGTATTCATGGCCCATGGCGCTATCTTCATCCTCAGAGGTGTCACAAATCGATGTGTATTTGATACATTTTTCATGGACACAAGTCTGACGACGGTCAAATTGAAAGGCAAGTAACTGTCCCAGTCCTTCAGTGTCTTCTGGAGAACCACAAAGACGACACACAAGTGGCGCCTTCAAGTTTTGGGCCTTATAAACCCTCATTGAGATCCGATCACAATGCGGAGTATAGTTGGGTGCCTGCTTACGGTGTAAGTCACAGTAGAAGACTTTCCCATCTCGCTCGAATCGCCATCCTGCATCCTCTGAACAGCTGAAGTGGAATACACGAAAGCAATTCGCAGAGGTGCATCCAATGGTTGCACCACTTTCTCCGCATAAGGAACAGTTAAGGAGTTTACCCCGATTGACAGCCTTGATCACATTCTTCCACTTGGAATCGATCACTTCCACTTCCGGACTGTACTCTGCGCAATTGTTATGTACAAGAACTTCCCGCGCACCCCGCTTGAACGCAATCAACGACCCTTCACGGATTCGTCCCCCCACCTTATTGCAAAGGCTACATTTCAGTTCTGTGCCTGGATTGTTACGACGGTACAAGGCGACTGGAATGATTCGATCGATATATTTGTCTTCGTCGGGTTTGAACTTGATTGTTGAAATGACTTCTTTCGCCGCTCTCATCCCAGATAACATTGCACCGTGGGCCATACTAGGATGAAGAGCAGTGGTATGCTCTCCAGCAAAGAAAAGACGCATAATCTCGGAACCATCCAAAAGCAACGAGTCGCCGTTTCCGTTGATTGGTGACTGAAGTAGGTGGAAGTCTTGGTCTGTCGTACCTGGTGGCAGAAAAGTGTATGAACCACGGCTGTACTTGTCTTGACCCCACCTCGTGAAGCGGAATGACTTGGGATTGGGTACACACTGCTTTGAGAATATAGCCCGGAGCGTCGCCATCACTTCTTCTAAAAGTTCGTCGTCAGAAAGCCTTTCACATGCAACAGCTTCCCGACCCGAAACAAGTGACATCAGAATAGGAGGGGCATTTTTTTCGGAACCAAGACAACGTCCAATGTCAAAGAACATATAGTGGTGGGGATTGATTCCAGATATGTTGCCAAAGAGACAATGATCAGTCTCCATGAAGAGTCCCTCAACTCGCCAAAATGCAGTAGGAAAAGTCAAGTATACCTTGTTCAAGAGACCGAAACCAACGTTCGAAATAGCATCCACTTTTGCGAATGGAAGCGGTGGCTGAAATGACAGGACATCTTTCCGCAGTTTCCGTTCTTGATTGTCGACACTTTCTTTCAATACGCCTAGAGGACACGCACAGACAACGAAGTCAAAGAATTTGGTACTGCTCCCATCCTGAGAAGTGACGCTACAGGCATCGGAGAGCTCCACGAAGTTCCCCACTCTCCCCAAACGATCACGTCCATACTTTGATGATGTACTTTTTCTTGCGTACTCGACCTGACCGACGGGAAAATCTAACACTACCTCGAATTTGTCCCCCGCAACGGACTTTATTGAGGCCAACATGTGATCGATGACGGTCGAATATCCTTCTTTCAAAAGGACGTGATCCCCCTCAAATGCATGACCTGGAGGCGCACAACAAGTCGATAGTGAGCTAGTATGTTGTCATCAACCAGTGGTGAGATCTGATTACGTACGTTCGTCTGCATCCCAATATTTCATCGACAAATCAGAAATGTTTGCTCCAAGAGCATATTCGACATTCTTCGTGTTCCAGAGTAACATGCGATGTTCGTCCGTCGAACGTTTTGACATATATCTGAGCTTGTGTTTTAACAGAGCCTTGCCCATTTCGACGTCAATCGATCGATCCGAAGAATGACGGTGGGAAGGAGCCGGGATTCTTGGAGGCTTCACAACCCCGGACGACTTGTCATCCTCTGTTTTGGTTCCATCGTCTTCCGACGCAAATACCGAGGAATACCACCGTACAACAGCCTGAGGATCTTGTCCCTCATTACACTCCGACTTGACAACCGTTTCTGGAGTACTCCAACAATCATCTGCCGCAAGATCAAGGAGGTCATCAAAAAATTTACCAGCTCCTTCATCTAACTTGCTATCGATTCGTCTCATGCCTTCACCCAGCATCTGTACCTCCTCTGATGCCGTAACGAAATTGATCCCAGCTTCTCGAGCCAACGCTGCGAGTGGATTGTCGTCGATCCCATGAATCCATGATGCTCCAAGTTCTATCGGTATTGTCCCGTTCTCATCGGACTGATAGGTTGAATCCGTCCATAGTCGTCCACCCAACCGAGAGCGTGCCTCCAATAACGTGATATGGTATTCGATGTTTTCATTTTCAAGCCTCGTTACCAACTCACGACAGCATGCTACACCTGCTATGCCGCCCCCCACGACGCCGATCTGGTACCTCGGCCTCGGCCTAGGTTGCATCGTGATTCGAGTACCACCTCCAAGTAAACTGGCCGCGGCACTCTCCCCACTCACACCTGAATCATTCCATGCACTGTTTCCATTGCTGTCTTTCTTCATGTTTAACAAATTCAGCACCTTTCCTTGTCGAGTCTGTAGGTTCGATAATGGAAACCATGGCGGAAGCTGCGTACTCTGAAGGAACATGTGGAGTCCCAATGACGTTCGGAGACCATAATCGGAGGACTTCTCACTCTCCGTTGACGTCAATACTGCTGGTAGTACTTCGTATTGATAGTAGTAGAAGGATTCTCCCGGAAGATAATTTCCACCCTCCTCGCATGCATTCTGAATCTTTTTCGCAACTGCACGGTCCCCATTGGCGGCTTCCTCTACGTTCACAAACGTCGCTACTAAAACTCGGTATCCTGGATCATTCGACCTGGTCCCGTGTACATATTTAAACTTTTGTACTGGTCGATCGTTCCCCTCCAGAAGTGCAGTCGTTGTTGAGGTTGTATCTATGCGCTTTTCTTCTCGTTTCGGGGGTCCAAGCGAAGAAGGTAAGGGAGAGTCATTGGTCTGACTCACGGGCTCCTCCCCTGAGGTGTGTATGTCTATCTCTGTACTATGTATTGTTGAATTGCTGTGCATAATTTTCTCCGCCGAAGATTCGACTCGTGTTTCCCCCAACGATGATATCGCACCCTTTGGATTAGCCCCATTTCCATTCTCCGATGATTCCCCCATTTCGGCCCGGAAAGTAGGTGGATACGTTCCTACTTCCTTGGAATCCGTTTCTTTTCGTATCGTTTCGTTGTCTAGGCTTTGCTGACTATGGAATACATTCGATTGGCTGGTAGTGCCAACATGATTCTCAGCTTGGCCTTCAGTGGTCATTACTTGGTCCCCATTCTGCCCCTGCTGGTTCGGTTGTAGAAGTCGTATCCGTTTGTTCAATTCCAAGGAATCTGTCTGATCTTGTAACCATAAGGATGTAGCTTCCTTGAGAGATGGTTGATCAATCAGTAGACCATAATATCGTTTATTCCCCGCAGTTGCCGACACGTACACTCCGTCACCGACTTCGTTATGATTCTTCAGTCTTGAGGATAATGCAAATGTATTTTCAACAATGACATTTTCAACCTGTTGTTGTTTCTTTAGAGTTGTAGCACGCCTTCTATTTCGTTTCCCCCCCTTGGATGCCTGACGAATTTCAACATATCACAGGTGAGTTCAACTTCCAATTGCAGTCCATACGAAGAATTCACAGTCAACATGCGACAAAAAACAATAGACATCCGTTTCCAATAACTCAGCCCTAGAGGACCGCACAGCCACATGTGATCCATGTGATTCTTTGTTAAACGGAGATGGAATGAATACTCAATCTTTCGACAAGAAAAGGGATATGGAACGTGTACATCCCCAACCGCCCGCGAACGTGGGGAGAG
>Ga0194115_10005666_pt1 | contig 12928 bp, 8 predicted proteins | sample TA2MahsurfametaG_3_FD_148656 | JGI IMG/M metagenome (GOLD analysis project Ga0194115, IMG submission 148656) | Freshwater microbial communities from Lake Tanganyika, Tanzania - TA2015002 Mahale S4 surface | ecosystem: Environmental > Aquatic > Freshwater > Lake | place: Tanzania: Lake Tanganyika... | reverse complement strand
ACCATTTTCATTATTACAATTCATTAAATATTTCATTAAACCATCAAATTTAAAATAATATTTTGACAATGATTTATCATTTTTAACTTCAATTAATTGCCAATTAGTTTGGCAATTAATTGTAATTATTTCATAATCTTTTTCACATGTTTTTACATAATGTTTATAATAATAATATTAACATAATTCTTTATCTTTTTATTATAATTTACTATTATGTTATAATAATTTTTAAATTGCTCTATTTTCATTCAATCCTAAACATTTTTCAACACTTTCAACTAAAAATAACACTAAATCTTTACAATCTTTATCAATATAACCATGTTTATTTAATTATCCATAACAAATAAAATTATTTAATATTTAATCATTAACATTTATTTTTTATGGTTTATATTATAAATAATCTATTTCATCATTTTATAATTATTATTATTATTTCATAACATTTTGTTATTTTTATTAATAAAATATTTATACACATTCATGAATAAATGTTTATGTTTATTATGTTGATTTATTATTTTGATCTTTTATTTAATAATTATCACTATTTTTATTTTTAATTATTTTAATAATACATTAATTTTCATTAATATTATTTTATATAAACAATGTTTTAAATTACATATCATTAAAAATTTAATTATAATTTAATGTTTTTTATATATTCAATTAATAAACATCACATATTTATTAATAATCATAATATTTAACATTTTTATATTATACATAATTAATATTTAAATTAATGTTTTTTTATATTTATATTGTCTATTACATTGTTTTTTTAAAATAAAGATAATATAAAACAAAACATCAAAAAAAAAAATCATTTTTGTTATTATAATATATCAAATTAAAATAATATTTTGATAAAATTAATTATTTGTTAATATATTTTAATTATTACAAGTTTTTATATTTAATTATTTATTATATAATATGTTTAAATATAATAATACATAAAAAAATATATTATCTAATCAATTATCATTTATAATATTTAGTTATTGTTTGTTATAATTATTTTATTCACATTTTAATTCTTTTAATATTAAATTATTATCAATATTTAACTCTTTTAATTAGTTTTTTTAACAACTTAAATATTATAAATTAATATTATTATCAACATTTGTCTCATCAATATTTAATTATTGATGATACATAATTATTATCACAATTTAATTCATATAATTTGATATTTTTATCAACATTTGTCTCATCAATATTTAACTATTATAATTAATTATTTGAACAATATAATGTTGATAATTCAATATTATTATCAATATTTAATTATTTTAATTAATTATTTGAACAATATAATACTAATAATAAAATATTACTATCAATATTTAACTCTTATAATTAATTATTTTAACAATATAATATTTATAATTCAATATTTTTATCAATATTTAATTATTTTAATTAAATATTTGAACATCCTAATTCTTATAAATAAATATTATTATCAACATTTAATTATTATAATTAATTATTTGAACAATATAATATCTATAAATTAATATTATTATTAACATTTAATTTTATTAATTAATTATTTTCACAATTTAATTCTTCTAATTTAATAATATTATCAATATTTAATTATTTTAATTAATTATTTGAACATACCAGTTTTTATAATTCAATATTTTTATCAATATTTAACTCTTATAATTAATTATTTGAACAATATAAATATAATAATTTAATATTATTATCAACATTTAATTATTATAATTCATTATTTGAACAAACTAATTTTTATAATTCAATATTATTATCAACATTTAATTATTATAATTAATTATTTGAACATTTTAATTCTTATAATTAAATATTATTATCAATATTTAAGTTTGTTAATTAATTGTTATAACAATATAATAATTTTAATTCAATATTATTATCAACATTTAACTCTTTTAATAAATTATTTGAACAATATAATTATTATAAATATATAAAATTATCAATATTTAATTATTTTAACTAACAATTTATTAATGTTAATTGTTTTAAATATGTCACATTAATATTGTTTATAATATTATTTATATTTAATTCATTATCATATTATTATAATTATTAAATTGAATTAATCATTATTTATTATTCACTTTATTTTTACATAACTTTTTAATAAATAAAATGATAGATATAATAAGAAATAAAAAAAAATCATATTTATAAAATTTTATGAAATAATATTATACATTTCATTTTTTACATTAATCTATTTGTTAATAAATTTTTAATAATTATTTTTCATATTATTCTTTTTTTAATTAAGATTTTGTTATTTTTATTTAATTCTATAAATATTAAATTTAATTTTATAATAATTAATAACATGTTTAAATATTTTTTTATTTCTATAATTCTAATTCAATATTATTAATTTTATTAACTAATTCATCAAATTATATAATCATTTGTGATAAAAATATATAATATTCATTACCAAGTTAATGTTTATATTAATTAAAACGTTATTAAAATACTTCTTTTATTATTTATTCATCTTTTTATGAATTTACGTTTTATAAACGTATAATTTTAAAATTTACAAATGTTTATTTATAATATTATATTCTTTATAACATATTATTACTAAATCCATATTTTAAAATATATTAAATACAATCATTTTATTCATCATCATATTTAATTAAAATTATATAAACATAATTTTTATTATCATAATTATTTACATCAATTTATTATAAATTATTATTATATAAATATTCAAATGTATCTAAATTACATTTATTATTTATATTATTTAATAAATTATTTATTATTTAATTCATAAATTTTTATATATTTTAAAAATATACTTTTTGTTTTTTACATTACGAATTATTAACATTTAATGCTAAATATTATAATTATTCATATTATATTAACACAATTTCATTTATATTTTCAATATTAAACATATCATAATTTAATATTAGTATTTATTTATTTTAATATTTTAATAATTTTAATAATCCATATTATTTTTCTAGTTAAAAAGCTCTGGCTTATTATACAGTGGTTTTTAACTAGATTATTTAATGAATATCTAAAAACATTATAAACATATCTCGCATCAAAATATATATCTTAAAAATTTCTATTAATAATAAATTAATCTATAAATTATTTAAATTCTTAATGATGTTTTTTATTTATCATATTCAATAATAATTATTTTATTAATATTTCTTTTTATTTATTATTATCAATTATTATATTAGTTATTTATTAAAAATCTTTTATTTTATTTGTATTTTATTTAACATTTATTTTATTTTAATATTATTTTTTTAAATTATCTATTTCTAATAATATTTATTTTTTATCAATATAATTTATTTTTCTTGTTTATTATATTGTTAATTATATTTTTTTATTATAAATTATATTATTTTACTAAATATCTTTTATTATTTAATTAATATATATCAACATTATTTTAAATATTTTTTACGTGTTAATAATTAAATTTATAACATTTTGTTGTTGTAAATAAATCATATTTATCAATTATATGTTTATAATCTATTTTAATATTCATTTTTATTTATTATTTTTATTATTTAATAAAAAAAATATACATGTTATAACTAATTATTATAGTAATAATATTAATATTTTTAATGTTTTTATTTAAAAACATAACAAAATAGAAAAATAATCTTATTATTTAATCTAAAGGTGTAAATTAATATGATATTATGTATAATAGAGAACAAACATATAATAATTTATAAAAAAATTAATAAGCAATTATATAAAATTAATAAAATGATATAAATACAAAATAATAATTAGATAATAGATTATAAGTATAATAAAAAGATTTTATTGATTATTAATAATAATAAAAAGCATAATATAAATAATAAAATAAAGTATTTTATAAGATAATTTAATTTTGTAAAGATAATTATACTTATAATAAAAATATTATATAAATAGATTAAAAAATTTAATAAAAATAAAATTTTAATTAAGATGAATATAATAAAATTTTATAATCTATCTAATCATTATTTTAAGATATATATTAATTTGATGAATTATAAAATTAATTAATAAAATTAGTATATTTTAAAGAATTGTTATATTGGTCATGTAATTAAATTAATTGTAAATGTAAAATATGTAACATAAATAATTAATCAATTGATGATATATTAAATTAAAATGAATCAATTTAATTTAAATAAAGATTATAACATACAATTGTATAAATATAATAATTAAATAATACAGAATAAATATAATAAAAATTAAATTAATAATAATAAGAAAATATTATAATTCAAAATAATATTAAATAAAAATTTACAGATATAGTTAAATTTAATAAAGATTAATTAATAAGAATATTGATTGAAATTATATTTACAAATATAGATATTTATTAAAATAAAAAAAATACAATATTAGATAATTATAAAGGATTAATAAATGATGATAATATTAATGATGGTTAATTAATAAATAAATATTAAAAATATTTCTAATAATTTTATGGTTAAGATGGTTTATTAAGTCAAATATAAAATAATTATTAATATATTACATGTTATAACGATTAAAAATCTTAATGTTAATATATAATAAAATTAAAAGATGGTTTATCATATTAAATATCAGATACGATGTTTGAATATGATAAAATTAAAAATATTAATACAAGTGATGATATAAATAAAATTATTTATGATATAATATATGTTATGTAAATAATTGATTAATTGTGTTTTATTTTAAATATTGATAAGTTTATAAATACTAATTTTGATAATAAAGATGGTTTATAATTAATACATAAAATATAATTATGGTATTTATTAAATAATATGATATTAAATATATTTAATAATTTTAATAATATAAATGATTTTAATATATATTATGATTAATTATAATTATAATTTAAAACAAAAAATGTTGATGATATCAATTAATAATTGTTTTCTAAAGATTATTTGAATTAATGTTTATATAATACTAATAAAACAATAAAATATATAAATAATGAATAATAAGATATATATATATAAATATAAAAATGTTAAGGATAAATTTAATGCAATGATTATAGTTATTGTTAATAAATAATTGATAAAGTTAATAAAATATATACAAATGATAATTGTATACATAAAATTATATATAATATAATTAATTATTAATTAATTAATAACATTGATTAATTATTAAATGTTAATAATTAAATAATAAAATGTATATAATAAGATATTATTTATGATAAATATTTATAAACATAAAGTGATTTATAATAATAATCTAAAATATTTAATAATTTAATTGAATAAAAAAAATAAGAAATTTAAAAAGATTATGATGATAAATTTAAAAATAATTCAAAATAAATGATATAAACATATTTATATAAAACATTAAATATTTATTATTAAAATTAAAATATTAATAATTATAAAGTTAATAATTCAATAATATAATTATATAATATAAATAATTAACTTTATTATTTTAATGATACATTATAATAAATATTACTAAAATCTAATAAATCTACAATATTAAAAAGATAAGATGGTATAATAGAATAATATATGACATATGAATATTTATTATATTATATTGTTTATATTAATATTGGATTCAATGATTTTGTTAATAATATATTGAATGATAAAAATGGTTTATAATAAAAATATTGTTCATAAATAGGTTAATTATTAATAAAATTTATTAAAGATAAAACAAAAGATATAACGACATGGATAAATAATTAAAATATATAAATTTATGATAATATTGGTATTTTAACTGATATATATAAAGATGATGTTGATATATTGATTAAATAAATATAATAAATTTGTTAATAAGATAGATTAGATGATGCTAAATAATAATTAACAACATAAATAAGTGATTAATTTACTTAATAAAATAGAAATTTAGTTGATATTCATATATGTTTTATGTGTATATAATTATGTTAAGTAATAAATAAAGATAAAATTAATTAATTATAAATATATGATAATTCATTTTTTGATATGTTTGTTGTTTAACATTTATAGTAATTTAAATTATAAGATGCTTTTAAAAAGATATTTATTGACAATATAATTTAATATTTATCTAATAATATGATTATTTGTGATATAATAGATTTATCTAAAACAAGTTTTGATAAATAAATATTATAATAAGATTTAAAAGCTTTTAATAAAATTAATACAGATACAAATAATATGATAACATCATAATAATTATTTACATTTGTATCAGATGAAATTAAAAATAAAAGTAAAGTATATAAAAAAATAAATACATAATATATAATTATATAAGATAATTTAAATTAAATTGAATAAGATATTAAATTTAATTAATTTATTAAAAATTAAAATATATAAAAAATAATAAAAGATGATAAATAATATTATGAAATATCAATTTAATAAATTTAATAATTAAGAGACACAACTTAATAACCATAATTAATATCATAAATAGATACATAACTTTAATAAATAACACCTTAAAAAGATGATTATTATTTTGTATTTGAAGACAAACCATATTTAAAATAATTAATTTTTAAATTTAATGAATTAAAAAAGAATAATTAATAATAATTTAGTGTATTAGTTTAATAAATTTAATAAATATGTATGTAAAATAAAGATAATATATTGAATATATTTAATAATTTACCATAAAAATAATATATAAAAAATATAGTTGATTAAAATAAAATGTTAAATTAAAATAAAGATATAAGTAAAATAATAGAATATTTAGCTTAATAATAAAAAGAAATGGATATTAATTTTAATGAATTAAATAATACAATTTAATAAAACATTGATATAAATAAAAATACATAAGAAATATAATAATAATAACAATAAAGATAATAAAAAATAGATGAAATATAAACAAAATTATTATTGTATACATTTTTAAGTTCTAAATTATAATTAATTGCTAATAATGAATAATTAAAAAACTATGCTTAATAAAATAGTGTTTATTCTAAATCAGAAGTTTATAATAAAGATGAATCATAAAAAAAATTTACAACATAATAAGAATTTAAATGTTAACTTATATTGAATTAAATTAAAGAATAAATTGATTATTTTTAAAATATATTTACTAAATAAAAATAATTTTATTGGTAAATAATATTAACTATTAATAAATTTAAAAATATATTTTATAATTCAATTTTAATAGATAAGTTTGATAATATATTATTAAATGATTTATCAATAGATAAAATAATAAATAATTTAAATAAAATAACAAATATTTAAGGTAATTATGATGGATTATTTGTTGAAATAAATTAGTATATTAAATAAAATGAATAAAATAATAAATAATATATGTATATATTTTCTAAACCTATTGAAGTTACAAAATTTAATTTATAGATAACATAATAATCACATTAATAAGTAATTAAATCAAATATAGATTTTAAAGATAATAGTTTATTATCATAATCATTTAAAACAAAATTAATAGATAATTTAAATTTATATTAATATGATAACTTTTTTATTGATATTAAATATGATATATCAGGTAAAATTGATATTAATAATTCAACATTTAAATTAACAAGAAGTAATTAATCATATTTCTATGCTTTAAATTGTAATAATATTTAATAGTAAGAATTTAGTAATTTATAATAAAATAGTAGATGTTCTTTTTATGATAATTTTATAAGATAAGAAGATTAATTTATAAATGATAAAGATTTTTATTATAATAATACTATTTATAATGCTATTATTGAATATATAAATTCATAAAAAAGTAATATTGATAAATTAAATACAAATTAAATGTTATAATTTGATAAATAATTTGATACATAATATACTTAATATTATTAATAATATCTAATATATATATTTTTATAATAAAATTTTGATAAATTCATTAAAGATTATTCTAAAATAAGTATAAACCCTATAATGTAAAATTATAATTATATAACATATTAAACTAAATTATTTGAATCAATTAAACGTTAATATAAAGATGAAACAATTAGTTAAAGTCTAATATTTGATAAAATTTAAATATCATTATAATAAGATTTATAAGATTTATTATAATTAAAAGCTATTTTATTATTTGAAAAAGGTTTTATCGGTTAAATATAATAAAATGAATTAATTTAATTTAATAATAGTAATTCAATAGATTAAATATAACAATAAAAATATTCATAAAATTAATAAGTTAAAAATGAATTATTTGTACCATTAGTTAATTAATGGATAACTTAATTTTAAATACCAAGTAAATTTAAATAAAATAATATATTTAATTAATCTATAAATAATAATTTTATTGATTAATATAATAATATTATATAACCTATAGATGTAGGTATTGATATCAATAAAATGTATAATTATTTAATTTTTAAATAAGATATTTAATTTTATGTTAATAAAAACACATAATAATTATGTATTTAATTAAATCATTATTAATAAAATAATTATAATTTATTCAATATTGATTTATTAAAATAATAAAGTGATAAATACCCAAATTAACGTATTGAATTTTATTTAACATTATAAGTTGAATATAGATAAAATCATTGTATAAAATTTTAAGATTCTAATAAAAAAGAATAATATTATTCAGTATTTTTGAATTCTTTTGTTGAATATGATAATATAACATAATCAAATTAAATTGTTTCAATAATATATTTAGTATAAACAGATTTTAATGATTGTAATTGTGACAATGGTTAACATGATTCTAAATTTAAATGTTTTGCTAATGTATTACTTATAAATTCATTTGATTCATCAAATAATTATGAAAATTTTGGTAAAGTAGTAATTGGTAAAAGTTAAATAATAGGTAAAAAAGTATAAAAATAAAAATTAGATTAATAGTTTAATTTTAACACATTTATATAATAATATTATTATAATTGTATGTATAATGATAGATCGTATTATGATGATAAATGTTTTGGATAAATATATTCAAAAAATGTATATATTGGATAAACAATGTTCATGAAAACAACAACTGATATTAATTAATAATTTAATAATAATTCATTTAATAACTATTTTTATCTAAATAATGATAATAAGTTTTATCACAATAGAGTTATTAAATCAAATAATGATTTAGGTGGTTTATTATATAATGATGAACCAATTAATAAAATGATGATAAATCATATATTTTAATCAAGAATATAATATTAAAAAGACACTTTAACAATTTTATAACCAAATTAAATTAATATTATAAAAAAAACAATTGATAGTAAAAAATATTATTTTTATATCAAAGTTAATAATTATGCTAATAGTATTTATAATGTTGATAGTAATGGTGATTTTGGTAATATTATTATGTAAACAAATTAATTTATTAAATTAAATTATTAAACACACGTTGATAATTTATTTAAAAATTTTGTATTAGGTAATTAAACATAAGATAAATCAGTAGAAATGTAAACATTTTTTGATATATATTAATCATGTAATTAATCTTTTATTAAAACATTTAATAAAACATGGTCAATTGGTAATTGTTATGAATTTATAACATCTATATAATAATATAATAAATATATTTAATTATTTTACCCTGATTTTGCTTTAATACCAGATGAATATAAACCAATTTATTAATATACATCATATTATACAAATTAAGATAATAATAAATTTTTAGTTCTTGATAAAGAAATGTAATATTAAAATTCATAAAATTTATAAAATTATATAATATATTTTGTTGATTAAATGTCAAATTAATATATAACTATTGATTTTAGTAATTTATAAATAGATTATTAAAAAATAAACATTAAACATATATAATAAAATGTTAAATATAATAATAATGATTAATAAACTTATTGTTAAGATGATGTAGTGTATTTATATAATTAATCTAATTAATAAAATAATAGATATTAATATGAAATATAAATAAAATGATATTATAATAATATTTTTTTTATTTTATTATCTTATATAAAAATAATGTAAATATATAATGTAGTGATTTATAAAATAAGTTAATTGAATAGTTTATTATTTAATTATTTCAAATAACCTATTATTATGAATATATAAGAATATGATATAATTTAATAAAAATAAAACAAAAAAGTAATTAAAAAATATATCAATAAAAATAAAAACAATATACCTATAATTAAAGAATAAAATAATGAAGATGATGATAAAGAATTTATGAAATCACTTAATTTATAAAAAAATGTATTTAAAAATAGTATTAAAGAATATTATTATGATTTCAAATGAAAATATGATTTTTTTTTATGTAATTATTTAATTATATATTTATATTAAAAAAATGTTATAAAATAACCTTAACGATTCAATTATTAATTACATAATTAATTAATAATAATTTTAAATATATGACATTTATTATTAATATTAATAAAATAATAAATATAAATAAATTTAATATGATACATTATATATTAATAAATTTAAATTAAATAAATAATAATATATTCATGATCAATATTATGGTTAGATATTTAATTAATTTTAATAATAAATATAATAACAAAATGTAAATATTTAATATTATATTAATGAATATTAAATGTAATAAATAACAAATGAATAAAATATGATTGATTAATAATGTAGTTAATGTTTATAAAATGTTAATATTTAATAAATCAATTAATAATAATAAATTAATTATTTATCAAATACAGAAAAATCTAAATATTCTTATACTTATCATATAGGTTAATTGAAATTATTAATAAATGAAATACAATTTTTAACTTAAATTGATAATATAAATAAAAATATTATATATATAGGGTCATCACCAGGTTAACATATTATTTTGTTATAAATATTATTTCCATAATATAAATTTATTTTAATTGATGCTAACCCATATGCTATTATTAATAAATAAACTTATATTGAATTAAAAAATAATATTTTATATATTGATAAAAATTAAATATCATAAAATGATATAAATAGATTATCAATAAAAAAATAAAGTTTATAACAACTATATTAATAAATATAAAATAATTTATAAAATGATAAATATTAATAGTTTTTAGATAATATATAAATTATTTAAAAATTTATATTTGATAACGAATTTAATATTTAAATAAATTAATTTGATTAATAATAATGTTGTTTAGTATATTATGATTTACAAGAATATATAAATAATTGTATTGTTATTTCAGATATAAGAGTTGATTCATATATATAATTTAATACATAACTCAATCAATAATAATAAGATAATCTTAAAAAACTATTATTTGAAGATAATGTAATTAATGATAATGATTTATAAAGAAATATTATATTATAACTATAACCATTAAAATCAATGTAAAAATTTAGATTACCATTTAATAATGATAACGATTATTTATAAATATTTGATATATATATAAATGAATATATTTAATAAAATTAACATAAATATTAATTATTATTATAAACATAATAGAATTTTAATAGTAAATATAATAATTATAATCATTTATATAAACAATAATTTATTGAAAAATATGAATTTGTTAAATAAATAAATTAGTGTTAAAATGAATAATTATAATAATAATTAAAATATTAATACATGTTGAAATATTATTATAAAATAAAAAACTTTAGTGGTTAAATATATTATTAAGTATTTTCACCATTTTTATCTACAGAAACAAGATTAATCACAAACAATGAAGATATAAAAAATATTATTACATATTACACAGAACCATATTAAAAACACTTATTATATAAAAATTTATTATAAAGAAATGTTAATATTCAATATAAATATATTAAAAACGATGATATTAAATAACTATTTATTAATTATAAAATGTTTAATACGTATGATTTTAATTATTTATTGAATGTATTAAATGATTATTATAATTAAAATACTAAATTTAATTTCAAATAATTATATGATTTAATAAATTTAGTATTATCACCAACATAATAAAAAAAGTTAAATTAATAATATTAATGATTATATATATTTTTTTTTTATTAAATAATTATTATTATATATAAAAATGTAAATAAATTAATAAAATACACATGCTGTTATATTATTAGCTTATAATAATAAAAATAAATAATATTAATATGATTTATCAAATATATATATATTATTTGTAAAACATAAATAATTATAACATTATATGTTAATAGCAGGTAAAGTTGATAAAAAAAATAATGGTAGATAAATAAATTAAGATATTGATGAAACAGAATTATAAGCTATGTAAGAAGAATTTAAAGAAGAATGTAATACAAAGATTATACCTAATTTTGAATAATTTAAATAATATTATATATACAATAAAAAATAATATAAAATATTTATAGGTTAATTAAATGATTAAATATATTAAGATTATATATATGAAAATGATTATTAATATGAAACATGTGAAAGAAAATGGATAAATGTTTAAGACATAATTGATAAAAAATATAATATATGTTAAATAAATTATGATTTAATAGTAAATTTATTTAATACATAATGATTATAAATATGATTTTTTTTGTTATTAATTTTTTTATAACATATATTTATTAAAAACATAAATGTAAAGAGTTAAAAAAGTTTAAAACATTTAAATTAACAATGAATAAGTTTAAATAAATTATACTGAATAATTAACATAAGAAAAAGTTAAGAAACCAAGATAAACTAAAAAGAAATAAGATATTGTTAATAATGATATAATTGAATAAAATAATATTGTTAATAATGATATAATTGAATAAAATAATATTGTTAATAATGATATAATTGAATAAAATAATATTGTTAATAATGATATAATTGAATA
>Ga0194115_10005662_pt1 | contig 12930 bp, 12 predicted proteins | sample TA2MahsurfametaG_3_FD_148656 | JGI IMG/M metagenome (GOLD analysis project Ga0194115, IMG submission 148656) | Freshwater microbial communities from Lake Tanganyika, Tanzania - TA2015002 Mahale S4 surface | ecosystem: Environmental > Aquatic > Freshwater > Lake | place: Tanzania: Lake... | reverse complement strand
TGTCAAGTATATCCAGGGTATCAATATAAGCAACTCCACATTTCAGACCTCCTAACCTTCGGAAGTGAGAGTACAGACCAGTGCTTTAAACGAATAATTAGGTCAGATATAGCATGTCTTTTCAGATAAGACAGGCACTTTGACTAAAAATTATATGAGCTTCAAGTACATGATTACAGGCGGTCAAACTTTTGGCTTAGACTAAGAAAAGGCCAGTATTCCTAAGAACATAACAAACGTGGATTTCCATGACTAACAGTTTATGAGGTTGATAAAGACTTCCTCTCTTAAAGACAGACACTAAATCATTGACATGTTGCTTGCCTTTTCACTTTGCCACAATGTTATCATCTAGTAGGACGAAAAAAAGAACAAAAAATACAACGCTTCGTCTCCTGATGAGCTGGCCTTCATCAATATGGCAAATTACTGCGGGTACTAATACTTGGGCCTCGATTAGAACAACAATCTCTGCGTGAAAACATCAAAAGAAGTGCAGAGATTTAAATTACTGCACATCATATAATTCGACAGCGACCGCAAAAGAATGTCGGTAATCCTTTAAAAAGATAATAGAATAGTAGTTTACTGCAAAGGCGCAGACAACATCATGTTCAAAAGGCTTAAAAACAAATAAAATGGATGGGCTAAAGTTAACGATCGTCTGGTTTAATGGAGCCAGCTTGGTCTAAGAACTTTAGTCTTTGGTAAGAGAGTAATAACTAAAGGCGATTATTAAAAATGGGCGAAAATGTACGCAAGCAGTCTGTCTAAGCTTTAAAAAAACTAGCAAAAATAAATTAAGAAAAAGAAGGTCTAACTTTAGAGAAAACTGTCGCTGAAAAGACAATAGTCTATTTTGAAGTTGAACTTAGAGGGAGTATAGATTAATGAAAATGAGTCTATTTCACCTTAATATTTATCCTAAACGCCATAAATGCTTGTTCATAAAATTTTGAATGATAACAGCATAATTTCCGAAAACCAGAAGAAATTCATAGATAAGTACTTCGATAAGATGGCTGAGGAAATTACAAGCAGCTCCAAATAAATAGAATCTATTTTGGAACAGGAGTTTTAACTAATTGGGGCAACAGCCATTGAAGATAAGTTGCAGGACAACGTAAAGAAAACTATATAAAATCTCAGGAAAGCCAATATAAAAGTTTGGATGTTGACTGGCGACAAAAAAGAAACTGCGATGAATATAGGAGTATCATGTGGCTTGATTTCTCCTGATATGGCTACCATCTGTTGGGAGTAAAGCGTTGAGAATACTTTGCTGGAAAGAAACAAATATCCCAACAATCGAGAGTGCTGCTTGATTGCAACGGGCGATGATTTGTTAAAAGAAATCGATTAAAAAGTACTCTTAACTCTTGTCAATAAATGCAAAGCAGTCATTTGCTGCAGAGTCACTCCCAAACAGAAGCAAGATATGGTCTGGCTCATGAGGAAAAATAAATGTACCACACTTGCTATCGGCGATGGGGCTAACGACGTCAACATGATCAATACAGCTCACGTGGGGGTGGGGATTAAGGGAGTCTAAGGCGCTCAGGCTGCCCTATGCTCAGATTATGCCATCTCTTAGTTCCAAATCTTGGGCTAACTGATGCTTTACCACGGAAGAGAGTCCTATCGCAAAAATTCTCAGCTAATCCTGTTTAATTTTTACAAGAACTTACTGTTAGTAATGCCTCAGCTTTGGTACGGATTCAACAATCACTTTTCGAGTGCAACTATATATGACCCATTGATTTATCAACTGTACAACGTAGCCTTTACATCTTTTCCTATTGCCATATATGCTATTTTTGATAGATCTTATTCAGTAAAGTATTCTTTGCAGAATCCTGACCTCTACAGGGTTGGTCTACACAATTAGCTCTTCAACATGAAGTACATATTGGCATGGTTCTTAACCCCTTCGTTCTACGCCTTCTTCCTCTCCAACCTCAACTTCACAGTCATGCAGTAGACCCTCGACGGCACGGGCTTCATGCACGATCTTCTGAGCAGCGGCATGACGATTTTCATCGAGTGTGTCATCATCGTTAATCTCAAGGTTCTCATAATTGCTCATGTCCGCAGTCTCGGCTTAATCTTAAGTGCATGGCTTGGGTTATTACTTTTCTATGCCTCGTCGTTCTTTATGGATTACTAGGTTCCTTTGGCAGATACAAAGAATATAATATTCGTGCAGATTATAAGTATTCGATACTGGGGCACAATATGTGCTGGTGTAGGGCTGATATTTATATTTGAGCTATTCGCGAACAGGTACTACAAGCTGCTTGAGGAATAGGAGTCAGTGAAGGTGTAATTCGAAGAGATAGAGCTGCCTCTAATCCAGAAGCAAGACTATACTTAAATATGATATCAATATTGTCACTACTTCAATTAAATTTATCAATCAAGTTCTATATCGACTTCGCTATTATCTTTGCGTTCACCTTCTGGTACCCTCCGCTCAGCAAAATCACTACAGGAATCTTAGATTTTGTCGCTAAAGATACAATGTACTCGTCTCTGTTTACAATGCCTTCTGCACTTATATTCAGCCTGCCCAGAGGATCTCCTCTCAAAATATCAGTTCCTGCATTGTAAATTATAAACTCAGGCTCAAACTATTTTATGTCTTTTGATATTATCTCAAGAGAATTCATATAAGAATGATCAGACATGTTTGAGTCTATGTCCAGGTCTCTTTTTATTGCCATCTTTGCCTTTGAGTCGTTCGGGTATATATAATGGTTGTAGGAGTCGACAATGAAGACCTAGTCGTCATCTAGGAAATCACGTTCGTATCCGTTGCCTTGGTGAGCATCCAAATCTATAATCATTATCTTTTTCAATCCATTTCTCGTCCGAAGATAATGCACTAAGAGCGTAATGTCAGGGTAAATGCAAAAACCCTATCCACTACTCAGACTGGCGTGATGGTAGCCTCCTGATAGATTAATCGCCCACCCTTTTTTCAGAGCCGCGCAGGCTGCCAGAATCGTTCCTTCAGTCCCAGCCAGCATCGGATTCAGAGCCCTCCATCGCAAAAGAAAGTTAGGAAAGATCAGCAAAGGGCACATCTATAAATATAGTGCTACTGGAATACTATAACACATTTTCAGTAAATAAAACTTATTGACTTTTTCGATGAGTAAGCTTCTGGGTACTCTGTTGGGCACAATTATTGATTTTTCATTAATCAGACCTTTTTAAAGCAATATATTGTAAACATTCCTATATTTTTGGGAGTCGAATGGATGCAGTTTTTAAACTCCGCAAAAAGTCAGATTGTAATCCTAATTGTATACTATGTTTGATTTAGGGTTGATATTGTATTCAACTTTTTCTGAGAGAGCAGCTACAGTATTATAGATGAGTTAGAATATCAAAGGGTAAATAACGATCCAAACTATTCCTAGTACGCACAAGTAGGCATATTGATATACCAGAGTAAGAACGAAAAACGTAACACCAGCTGCAAAGGCGATTCCATCCACTATCCAATACATTCACTTGATATTATAATTTATGTATAGCTTGATAATTGATTATATGACTTTGAAACTAATTTATAATCCATTTCAAATTATATTTTGAATCTATTGTGGCAAATAATGAATTAGTCTCTATTTAACCGCTGGAAAAATGCTATGGATCAGACCAAATAAAATAACTTAGCCCTTTCTGTATCAAATAATTTTTAAAATGAAAGAAGAAAGATTATTTAAAGTCAAATTCAGGTGGATAATCATGAAAATGTGAAATTAAGTGTAAGCAAATAGTAAAAGATTAAAGGTTCAAGGATGCAAAGCAACGATTCAAAGAAAAATATATCATCTAAAGATCACAAAAATTAATAAAATAAAAAAAGTTAGACGCCTGTAAAGAAATTAAATAAAAAGAATGATAAACATCTTGATAACTGTCTGAACGCTATTCTACAATTGCATTAAATTGGTAATCAAGAAAAGATCCGGAGTAAAGTCAAATCTCTTTTGGAAGATTTGCTCCTCAATGTTTTGCCCACTCAATGGAATGTCTAAAATTAGAAATCCAGCAAAATTAAACAGAGTATAATGATGACAAGTCAGCATGAAAGAGAATATAGTGATCTTGAAAGCAAGTACTTTGAAAGTGAGAAATAGCGACATTACCTCAAGGGCAAGAGTTAGATGATAGTAAAGAAGTATGAGGGTTTATAGCGAGAGTTGTAAAGATACAATAAGATGTAGAAACTCATATAGAACTGCATTTCTCGAGAGGCTGAGTTGAAACAGTAAATAAGTCGGTTGAAAAACTAGAAGTAAGAGCTTTAATTTAAAATGAATCAGCAAAAAGAGATATTCAGCAGATAGTTAAATAATGTTCATCTGCTTGTCTAAAGTTTAAAAACATTTTTGCCCACTAGCTGATATTTATTGATCTTATCATTACGTTTGTCCTAACCTAATAATGATATGATATGAGTAAATAAATATGTTGAATATAGATGAATGTAAATAAAAGAATTGAATATATTGATCATTTTCATTTTTTGTAATAGCTATTGTAGGGTTGGTAGGTTGATCCAGTTGATCCTGACTGGCTTGAAGAAGATCCAAGAGTGTTTGATCCTGAAATTGTTCCAGATCCTGACAATCCAACGCCAGATCCAGACAGGCCTGAAGAAGAAATTCTGGCTCCGCTTGAAACTCCGCTTGAGGAAGAGTATGAACTAACTCCAGTTCCAGATGTTCCGTATGAAGTGACTCCTCCAGTGGCAGAGGTGCCGTAGGTAGCTCCTCCGCTGATGGTGGCTCCTGAACCGTAGCTAGATCCACTGAGAGTAGCACCTGAGGTTCCGTAGCTGGATACTCCAGTCACGGTGGCTCCAGAAGTTCCGTAGCTTGATCCGCTGATTGTGGCTCCAGAAGTACCTGTGGCAAATCTTCCGCTGTTTGACAAGTTGTTTGATCCTGATCCATATGTGGCAGATGATCCTGAGACGATGTTGCTAGTTCCAACAGTGGCCCCAACCAATCCAGTTGAGGAAGTAGAGCTAGTGCTGCCGTAGGTTGTGCCTTGTCTGATTCCAGTGTTTCCGCTGGTTCCGTAGGAGGTGGCTTGTTGGATTCCTCCAGAAGTGTATCCACTTGACAAGTTGCTGCTGACATTGCTGCCTGAAACGAAGGATCCGGCTCCTGAGGAGTTGGAATTGACGCTGGACGAGAGTCTGTCAACGTTGGAGCTAGATCCGTAGTTGGTGTTGGTAACTCTTGAGTCTTATGGCTTTCCAGAACTAGCAAGCTTGTCTTCCAATTCTCTGATCAATTGATTCTTGTTTCTAATCTGGCCCTCGAAGTCAACCTTCTGAGTTCTGATCTGTGACTCCAACTCTTGGATTCTTGAGTTGAGGGTTCTGATCTTGATCTCGTATTCTTGGGTATTTCCAGAAACGTTTACGTTAGTCGTAGGGGTTCTCTTCAAAGAGCTGAGTTCAGTACTGATGGTCGACAACTGTCTTGAAAGGCTTTCAATGACTCTCTATTTGTCAGCAACTATAGTGGCGCTTGGGATTTCCTTTTGCCATCTCACGTATTTTTCTCTCAAAAGTTGATTCTCTTTTTCGAGAGCTCTGAAAGCACTTTGAAGTCTAATGTATCCGTCAGCTGATCCGTGGATATCTCCCAAAACGAAGACTTGCTATTCTGCTTTCAAGGTTCTTGGGTCAATGGTCAAGACTCCTCTCAATTATCCAATACTGGCAAGGATCTTAGAGAGTTATCCTCGGGCTGAGCTGCCTTGGGAGTTGACAATGACTCCGAACTATCTTTCTAAGTTTTCGAGTTTAGAGGTGAGTAGGGAGTGGGACTGTCTAAGAGCTCTGTAGCCTTCGAGTCTTTGGTCAGCAAGGGCCTTTGACTTTTCGATTTCAAGATTGGCGTTTTTAACAGTGTTGGCAAGAGTGAATCTTTCTTCGAGGATGGTGTTGATGATAAGATCATGGTCGTTAGTCCATGTTCTTCCCAAACTGAACAATCTGTTGTATTGAGATTCTCTGTATGATCTAAGTTGGTTGTTAAATTAGGCATTCAATTTTCCAGCGCTGAAGGCCTCGCTGAAGAAGATCAATTGCAAATCTTCATCAAGGGTCAACTGAAGGTTGGGATTGGCTTGTTTGATAGTTCTGATCTCAGTGATCAACTTGTCGACCAAAAGCGAAAGGGCAACCTAGTTTCTAATGGAAGATTAGTCCTTGGTTGGGACGAGGATGGGCTTGTTGACTTCTACTTAGACTTTCTTCTCGACTTCAACCTGAACGATTCTGGGGAACTTGATGAGATTGTCAAGTTCGGCCAAGAAAGTTTAGATGATTTAGATTTGGATCTTGAGGGCTGGGGTTTGGACCTTTAATTTTCTGAGTTCAGCCAAAACAGTTTCGAAGTGGATTCTGATGTTGGCATACAATTATTTATATCTGATTTATTGAACGCTGACATCAACTCCGACGGCGACTCCAAGAGAAGCCTCCTCAACAATTTCGTGGACATACTTGATGACTTCGACGACTTGAGGCATAATGACAATCTTTTCGACAATCTTTTCGAGGATGTATGGCACTTCAACGACTTTTTCCATGGTGGTGCAGATGGGGACAATTCTTTATTCAAACTTGTCAACGTATTGGACTTGGTTTTGGATGACATTAGATTTGTTTTATTTGATGGTAAGCTTCTCAACTTCAACGATCTTGTCTCTGTAAGAAACGACTTATTTCACTGCAGTCTCTAATTTCTCAATTGCAACGACTTTTTCTTCAAGGATTTCAACTGTCTTGATCTATTGCTGGAGTAATGGAATTTCGACTGGTCTTTCTCTGATGCATTCAACGATTTGGTTGACGTGAACGACAACTGGAATCTCGCATGGCAACTCGACCAGTTGAGGAACAGTGATGACTCTATCAGTCAACCTCTCGACCTCATAGACCTTGGGAATTTCGTTGTTGACGGCTACGATTTTCTCAATGACAGTTGGGACTTGTTGGATCTTATCTTGGTATTGAATGACTGGTGTTGGCACTTTTACCTCAACCTCAACGACTCTCTCGCTGACGTAGGGTGTTACTTTCTCGACTTCCTTGATTCTTTCAACAACCACAGGCTTTTAGACGACCTTAACAACTTATTATATGACTGTCTATTCAGTTCTGACTTGAACGATCTTTTCGATCTATTGTAAGCATTGGACGGCTTTCTCTACTACCTTATCGCAGACAATCACTCTCTCGACGATTCTGTCAACTGGTACTGGCACTTCAACTGGAACAACGGTTGGTCTGTCGATCTCAATGATTTTATCAACTTCAACAACCTTAGTGACAATTCTGTCAACAAAGATTTCCTTTGGAATTTATACTTTAGTCTCAACTATCTTTTGAATCTACTCCTTAACGACTTTCACTTTTTCTTAGACTCTCTCAACGGCAATAACTTTTTCAACAATCTTTTCGACTGCTCTGTCGACTTGGTTGTAGATGTTCTTGACTACTTCGACCTCAACTATTTTTTCTTGGATGATTGGCACCTGGACAACCTTTTAGACTTCTCTGATCTTTTAGACTTAGACAACTCTATCAACGACTTTCTCTACGATTTGAGGAACTTCAACAATCTTTTCAATGACTCTAGGTACCACAACTACTTTTTCAACAATCTTTTCGACTTCTACGACCTTGGGTACTTCAACCATCTTTTCAATGATCTTGTCGATGGGGACTCTCACTTATTTGATTCTTTCGATGGTCCTTGGGACTTAAACAATCTTTTAGACTACGATTCTGACTGGGTTGTTCTGAGTAATGTAGACGTTGACTGGCTTCTCAACCTCAACAATGTTGTTAATCTCAACGATCTTGTCGACGTTTCTGGTGACCTCCACGATTCTGGGAATTTAGACTCTCTAGACGCAGACTTGGGTAACAATTTCAGGGATTCTCAGGATCTTTTACTGGTAGAATGGCACTTAAACTCTTCGGTCAATTACCTTTTCAACTTATTTTACCAAAGTAACTGGAGTGTTGACAATCTTTTCTACTTATTTAATTCTGTCTCTGTAAACAACCTTCTATTAGATAACCTTAACTTCCTTGACTGTTGGTACTTCTACTCTCACCTCAACTAGCTGAGGAACGACCTTGACGACCTCAACTATTTTTTAGACAGTCTGGACGACTGGTGTAACTCTTTCAATGAAGACTTCAACGACCTGGGGTAATTCGACAATGTGGTTGACAACTTATCTTGCATTTCTGTACTTAATGACTTCGACTGGCTTTTCGATGATTCTGTCGAATGGCTTGACGACCTCAACGACTTTCTCAACGATCTTTTCCTTGACGACTTCAACTTGAACAAGCTCCTTAACAACTTTTTCAACAACTACGACCTTCTCCTTGATCACTTAGACTTCTCTGATCTCAGGAACGGTGTGGTTCACAATCTTTTAGATGTAAACTGGTTTTTCAACTTCGACGATTCTCTCAACGACGACTTCAACTTCGACGACTTTGGGAATCTCGACGATTCTCTCCACAACTCTCTCGACTATTCTTGGCACTTATACGATCTTCTCTGAGTAGCTTGGCACCTCTACAACTTTCTCTACGACTTGGTCGACGTACTTGACGATTTCCACTGGCACATTCACTACTCTATCGATTTCTTGTACTCTGACAACTTCAATGGGCTTCTCAACGACCTTTTCGACGGCAACAACTTGGGGAACTTCAACAACTCTTTCGACTATCTTTTCGACGATCTTTTCGACTTAAACGATCTTGGGGACAACTCTGAAGACCTTAAGGATATCGTCAACGCTAACGATGTCCATGATTTAGGCGTTGATCATACCGATGACTCCCTCGTCTATGTCCAAGACAAGACCGCTTCTTCTTCTCAGCTTCTCGAGTTCTTACAACAAGGCTTTAATCAAAACTCTCAGATGGAATTAAACTCTTCTGCTCTTTTCGCTGCTGTAGGCGTATACGTTTTCTACTCTATAGACGTCAGGAACGTATTTAACTATCTCAACAATTCTTTCGAAATCATCAGCCTCCAAAACATCAATCACCTCTCCAGTGAAGAATTCAGACAATCTCACATCGATTTCTTATCTCAGCTTAGGATATTTAGAGAAGTAAGTCTTCATTTGGGTGGCTAACAAGTGGATCAAGTGCTTAGTTCTAGAATCTTGGACTGGGACTTCGACGATCTTTTCTCTGAAGTCAACGATGTTGGCAACACCGTCAATGATTCTGACTTCGAGACCTTATCCACCAATAAGTCTGGTGAACTCAGCTTAGTTGTCGAACTTGACTCCTTGAGCTCTAAGTCTGTTCAAGTGGGATGTGAACAATCCTCCGAAGGCAGTAATTTGGCTTCTGAAGGCATTGTATCTTTCTTCGAGTTTTGAGAATTCAACATAACCGACGGTCAAACGTTAGATGTCAGTCTTATTGAGGTTGGGGTTGTTTGTTGATCGGATAACTTCCTTTAGTCTCACGATTTCGTTCTCCAACTCACCTTCTCTCAAAGAGGCTCTTCTGAGTCTCTCTTCGAGATTTTGAATTTTCTTTTATAATTCAACAATCTGAACTTCTTTTTCGTTCAAGATTCCAGTGTAATCCAACACTCTGCCGGTCTCTCCTTACTTGACGGTGTAGTTTATTCTTCTTTTGAGAAGCCCGTCGATCTCGTGCTCCAAATGAAGGAGTCTTCTTTCAGCTTGCTCTTTTCTATCTCCGTTAATGGTGATGGATTCTTTACCAGTGAAGAATTCCTGTTTAAGTTGAAGAAGGGCACCTCTTACTGATGAAAGTAAGCTCCAATCGGCACCTCCGTTGATCACGATTCTTTATGATGGCTCGCTCCATTGCAAAACGGTGGCGTTTTCAGCGAGGAAATCAATTCCTTGACCGTTGAGGTCTCTGAAATTGTTGGACAAGTCTGATCTGACTTGGTTGGTTTGACTGTTGGTAGGTCTGAATGACATATCTTGTGAATAAAGCAAATAAAATTATCCAAGGGTATTAATTCCTCAACATATAACATCCAATTACTGGTATTTTTTTCAATAAAATTAAATAAAAATAAAGTCAGTAGTTATCTTAACCCCATCATCCTATCAAATAAAAACCCTAAAGAATATGATCAAAATATTGTGATACTTAATTTTATAATATTTAATACCCTATTTTCATATTATCCTACCGTTATTTAACATGAATCATCATAGATAAGATTCTCTAAGATAATCATCACATTTTTAATATCTTTATTCAGTGAATTAATAAAACAAAAACACAAATAATCAAAAAGACTATGAAAAAGAGTCGTCTTCAATGACTTTAATATAAGATTACATGAAAGAAAAACATTTTGAACTTCATAATTTGCAATAATTTTTGATTCGATAATTTCAGAGCATCTAGAATGATAAAACTAGTCATAAAAATATTTGCAATTTCGTGAATAAAAGTTTAATAGATCTTATTAATTCTATGAAAATATTTTTGAGGGACATACAAAGTATGCTTGCACCTTTATCACTAATGAACATAGATTTAATCAAAGGGGTTGAGAAGAAAAGTAATTAATTAATCAATAGAAAATCTGAGTAAAATCAAAATTTATGCTAAAAGATAGATCAGTTGTAAAATTAGATAGTATATTTGAAAAGAGAATTATAAGCTATGAAAATAGTTAACAAGCAAAAAGATTATTAGATATCGAAAACTAAATAAAATAATAGATAGCTCTAATTATTGAATCAGAAAATGTCGTAAGAAATTAAATCTTTAAAAGATAAAAAATAAAATGACCTTATATCTGCTAATCAAATTAACTTACGAAATCGATAAAATTCATTAAATGTAATTTAGGACAATAAATCGATGGAAAAAATAATATAATATAAGGTGATATCTGTTTCAACTGCAAATCAATAATAAAGATCCAATTAAAGGTCTAAAAATATATTTAACAAGAAAATAAAAACCTTAAAATAAGATAAGTCTTAGGCTAAAGATCCTAAATATAGCGTTAGTCCGTTAGGAAAAAGGAAGAATGAGGCTTAAAACATTATTTTGGTTCGGCATTAACAAGAGCAAAAGGCTAAAAACAGGAAAGAATAAATTAAGTAAAAGATTGAAAAAATAAAGACTAAGAATGAATTGAAATATACAAAAAATATATATTGATTTTACTTCTCTATAAATATCAGTTTCTAGAATTTTCTATTCATTTTTAAGTTTCTTTCAAAAATATATTGGCCCTGGCTATATTAGCACTACATATCATTTAATATGCATCTTTTTTTCCATATTTTGACTGCTAACAATAACCGTCAGCTATATTTTTTAGAATACTAAGTCTATCTAAAACAGAGCTATTGTCTTACTCTATATCTTCTATCGCTTTACATCTAAGACTCTAAGTGCTTCCTTTGAGATTTGTATCCAATTTTTATTTTTTCATTTTTCCTAACTATTATCGAATATATTTATGTTATTGATTTTCATATTTATGACTATTTTACTTATACTTTTACAATAACTTCAGGGATATTTTGATATTTTTAGCCTATTTTGATGCCCGATCTCCATATTACTTTTTCTTTTGCATTAATTACATCATTTTTTATCTTTTTATCTATTGTTATTGTCTTAAATTCTTGCTAGAGCCTCTTTCAGAAGACTGCGTCTTAAGTTTATGCATACTATTGATCTTCTTGACTGAACTTGCCTAATCAGATTAGGTTTTTACACGTTAATTTCTTCGGTTCTGAAGCATATCAAGCTGCATTATCTGTCTTCTGTCTTCTAGCTTCTTAGAGTAAAGCATATGATACTTATCCTTGTATTCCTCAATAATTGACTCTAATCTTTATCTTCGTAACTTGTATTTACTCTTGACTTAGGCTAGAGAATCGTTGTGGATATTCTATGTCATTAGCCTCTACCGTTTCTTCGCTTTAGAATCTTACTTTATTTATATTAGTTGTTCTGCTTTTTTATTCTTTAAAAGGTCCTATAAAAGTTTGATATCATTTTTAATTTTCTAGTACCAAAGCAAATCATGATTATTTTAAGAATGCTATCTATCCTTTACAGCTTTTTTGAGTTGATTTATTTGAAACTACATTTTCAAGATATCAACTTTTTTTTATCCAGAAACACATGTGTCTACTCTCGATTTGGATGCCATCAAGAATTATAATTGTTTATGTCTATTGATGCTTAATTTATTTTATTATAACCATTGTCTGCATAAATATGGATAGATTATAAATTCTATTATAGAAGGATACATTTTATGAAGCATTCAAACTAACAAATTTTGCCTTTCCTAGAAAGAAAACTACAGCCATGTCATTTCAAAAATGAATCAAAACTTTAGGAGCTGAAATGCCTGATTAAAAAACATCATAATGTTTAAGGTAAATCAAATTCGCTATTGTAATTTCCAATCAAGGTAGTCAAGGAAAATATTAGCGGTCATATTTTCAAAAAAAGTGCATATTTTTCAAATAGGAAGAATAGAATAAATTTCAAAATGCTATGTAATAAAAGAAGCTGTGATTTTAGCGATAGTTTAAGTCATGGATAGACTAAGGACAATCCATAGTTATATTAATACTTTTTTAAAGGTAGAAATTAGTATGAAGAAGCGAGCCAGATGCCTTACAGAGTCGTAGCGAGAAATTCTATATTGCATCAATAAAATAATCAAACATTTTACGAGACTAAACCTTTCAAAATAAACAAAATTGCGAGATATACATCTAAATAGTCTTATGAGGATAAGAAATACACATAAATTTCTTGCAAATTGAATAATTTGTTTAGGATGACGAATAAGGCCAATTTATAAGAGAAGAAACTGA
>Ga0194115_10005660_pt1 | contig 12934 bp, 5 predicted proteins | sample TA2MahsurfametaG_3_FD_148656 | JGI IMG/M metagenome (GOLD analysis project Ga0194115, IMG submission 148656) | Freshwater microbial communities from Lake Tanganyika, Tanzania - TA2015002 Mahale S4 surface | ecosystem: Environmental > Aquatic > Freshwater > Lake | place: Tanzania: Lake Tanganyika... | reverse complement strand
GATGGCCTCGCGGATCCGACCCGTTGCGTCCTGCCACGCCGAGCCCTGTCGGCGCAAGATCTCCGCGTGCACCATGATCGACTGGCGAAGTTCCGGCAGCGCCGTGTGCCGGTCGCTCACGTTGCGCACGGTCGTCGGGTGCCACCGCACGCCAAGCCACGCGAAGCGCGGCGGACCCAGTGCCACATGGCCCTTCATGTCCGGCACGACACGCAACTGCTCGCCCAGATCGTTGAACGCGTCCGGCCAGTAGTTCACCTCCGGCGGGTCCCACGCCCGGTCCGTGGACAGCTGCTGGTAGAGCGCTTGCACGAGGCGGCTCTTGCCGATGCCGCTCTCCGCCAGAATGATTGCCATGCGAGGTCCACCAACAAAGAATTCAGTGGCGGGATCGCGCTTAGTGCAATCGTCCCACAGCCCACGGAGCCACTTCAGCTCCTCCACTCGCCCGAAAAATCCCAGAGCCATGGGAGGTAGTCTAATAGTGGGTATCGGGGGTGGTGGTCGCGCCCCCAAGATCAGAAATTTTCTCCGGAACCAGTCGATTGTCATCAAAAAGTGCAACGAAGGCTTGGTACATCAAAGGACGCACTGGCGTCTATGGTCCATTCACTCCGCAAAAGCTTGTCAAACTCGTTGCGACAGGCGTGCTGACTCGGCGTCACCTTTTGACAAGTGATACTGTCGAGCCACGCCAATGGCGATCCGCGGGCGATTTTCCAGTGTTGTGGCAGGACCGCTCTGAGTCAGTCCAAAGACCCCCGCGACAGAGTTCACATGGTCCGAACTGGGAAAGGGACATCATTGCTCGCGTTGCGGTCTCAAGGCAGCGCTTTCAATACGAGCAGATCGACGATTTGCTCATTTTGACACCAGAGGGGGTTTGCTTTGCCCAGAAGCGCAAACTCACGCCCATGCCACTTGTTGAGAGCACTTCGCTTGAACAAGTCAAACTCAACGATCGGCTCTTCCGATCGACGGTACGCCGCATCCCTTGGTCTGAAATCGATTCGGTCGATGTTTCCTGGCTTTGCAGGTCGGGAGCAGGGGCTCTGAAGAGCCAACGGGTTGGGAACGACTGTTGCATCCATGTGAAGGCAGCAGAGCCAATCCGAATGTTGATCCCGAATGGCGGCGCAGATCATGTGATTGATGCCTTTCGGTATCACATCGGCGATCGCGTGGCGACTGACTCAACTCCGTTTGTTGACCCGAACGTCAAGACAGTGGGGAGGTGGATTGAGCAGTTGGGGTGTCTTCTTCTGTTTCCACTTGTACCACTCGGACTGCTCTCTCTGACCGCGATCTTTGGTATGCGGGGATGGTTTCGGGTTGATCAAGGCGTGCCAAGTTCGGCTGTGTGGCGACAGGTTTGGACGCACATTTTACTGCCATCCGTGGGGACTCTGCTCTTGCTGTGCGTGGGGATCGCTTTCTTCTTTGGAAATGACGTTTTGTTTGGGGTTTGTGGCGCAGTCTGCGTAATCGCATCCATGGTTGCGAGTCAGTATCCCCTTCTCAAGTTGCGTGGCATTTTGCTTCTGTTTTGTCGCTCGAGAGTCGCAGCGCCTTTTACGCCAGAGCCATATCAGCACTCCTGGTTTGAGCGCCTCTGCGCCAGATGGCCAAAGTCACTTACAACGCGGCCAGTAGCAATTGCTCTAAAGTGTCTAGCCATCGTCATATTTGTTTGCCTGCTTGTTCTGGAGGGGCTCCTGGCGGCTTTCACGGATCTCTCCCGAGTTGACTTTGTGTCACAATTAGGGGCGCCTGTCGCCGTCGCATTCGCGTATCTGGGTTACCGCTGCTCGATTGGCTCGGCGAGCCGCCTTCAGGCCATGGATCAACGTGCGCCGATCGTCTTCCTACGATCCTTCCAAGATGATGGGTGCGATGATGACACGTTCAGTATACAGTCAGCAAGAGCATCGTGGCTTGGTCTTCGGAGTATTCACTCACTGAGGGCGCTTGGTCCACTTGCTGATGCCAATCCACTTCGGATCTGTCGATTGCTATTCGGGCGCGGAAACGACTCTTCGGAGGAGCAACTTGGGTCATTTTTGTCGCGGTTTGGTCCTTTCGTCGCAATTGGAAAGCCTGGTGAAGGGCTTCCAACTGCGGGCGCTGCGCGCGACTATGTGGGGGATACGGAGTGGCAAGAGAAGGTGCTGCGTTGGGTTCGCTCGTCTCGTCTCGTCGTTATTCAGCCGGGAAGCACTCTTGGCATCTGGTGGGAGACAGAGCAAGTGCTGGGATATATCGACCGACGGCGCGTCGTATTCTCGCTAATACTGTTTGCTCGCGCGCCGCACCTCTACGAGTCGTTTGCCCTTCGGCTTCGGGCATTGACTGGGATCGATTGCCCACTTTACCTCGGGTCGAGTGTCTTCATGACCCTCGATACTCAGCGGGGAACGCTTGTTCCACTTCAGCACGCGAGCCCCTTCCGTTGGCCAGTGTCAGGATGCTCAGCAGACTTCAATGCCATGCTCGGCGAGCCACTTGGTCAAAGGCAGCCCCCACGCTCAAAGGAACAGGTCCTGGCAGCTCAGTCAACAAGTTTGTTCACCGTTTATGCGGCAGCGGTTGTGTGGGGATTGGCAGTTTTTGCCGCGACGCTTCCAATCCGATTTGGAGCCGTGCTGCCGTACGCGCTGCTTGGGCAACAGATTGTTGAACAAGAACTGGAAGACGGTGCGTTTACTTGGTCAGGCCCCAGCCAACTAACAAGGGCATCGGCGCCATGGTCATTCGCGTTTATGGATGAGGCTGGCGAACAGACGCTTGTGGGCCTTGGTGGACGAGTCACGGAAGTAAGCTTTGAAGTCGTTCGTGATTCAGGCGATGTTCAAGTTCTTGATCGAGTAAATTCGGAAGTGTGGGCTGCACTCGGTGGCCCCGAAGCGGAGGGATACAGTGAGGTCGATCTCGCCGAGTTTGACTCGGGTGGGCGAAGCGGCGATGTGGACTCCGTGTTGTGGCGCGACAAAGCCTATCAGCGTATTGATGGTGGACTGCTTTGTATTCGATCAAGTTTCGTTCACGGTGTAGTTGCGACACAGTGGGGGATGTGCGTGTCTGCAGGTGATGGAGCGTTTCTCTTAGATCTCATGGACTCTGCACGCGTCAAGCCGCCGCCACGCCTCGGCATAGATTTTGGGTTTAGCCTTCCGAATGGATGGTTTCAAGCGCCCAGCGAATCTCTCTTTCAACATCAGTTTGACTCTACGCAGGAAGACTCTGTTGTGGTTTCGGTAGTGGCGCCGTTGCCAGTCGGGTGGTCATTCGAGGACGCATGTGAGGAGTTGTTGTCGGCGAAGTGGGAAGATCGCCCTGAGTTGGGGCTTCGAGTTCTGGCTCGTACAGAGAGCGAGCCCTCGATCAAAGGAGCACAAGAGTGGCGAATGTTGGCGATCGAGTCTGAAAAGGGTGTGGATGGTGGTGTGGTCGGTTGCCGCTACATCTCGTACCGTGGTTGGATCTACATTGTTACTGCGTATAGTGTGACCGGACAGGAGCGGGTCCAAGAACTATTGACCCGCTTCACCTTGCTTCCGTCGGCTTCCTAGGACGTTGTCAAAAAGTTGTGCCGTGAATCTCCTCGTGCGGTATCCCGTCCCTTCCATCCGACACTTCCTTTTCCCTGGCGCCTTTCGAGAGCAACACGGGGATCCCGGCGGAGTTCGGCTCCACCTGGTCATCGGTGTGACTGGCCATCGCAATCCGAGTGCGGAGGAGTTGCCGCGAATGCGAGCCGAGTTCGAGACGGTCCTTGAAACCGTCGCTTTACGGACCCCGGATAGCCCAGTGACGCTGCTTTCACCTCTGGCGGCCGGATGTGACCAGTTCGCAGCAGAGTGGGCGCTCGCTTGGGGTGAGACGAGACCGCTGCCAAAAACTTCTCAATCGCGCGTCCGACTCATGGTGCCTCGACCACTGCCGCGTGAGGACTACCTCACTGACTTCATCGAACCGCATTCTCGCGATCGATACCTCGAGCTTGAGTCGAAGGCCTGGCTTGCCTTTGATCTTCCATTGGGTGCTCCTGAGCCCGAGCGAGTGCTCGATCGCGATCCAACGACTGGTTGTGTCGTCGATATCGAAGGTCGGCAAGACCGCTCCGAGCACTATCGCAGGCTTGGTCGATTCGTGGCGCAGCACTCGCACATCATGGTCGCGTTTTGGGATGGGGTGCCTCCCAATCTGGTTGGTGGCACCGCGGAGATCGTTCAGTTCTGCCGCACTGGCGGAACATGGATTGAGCGGAGCGGTGGAGCGTTCAGGTCAGCACCCTTCCGTGAGCGTGCGCCATTGCTCTCCGAAGGCGATCCAACTCCCACCTGGGTTGTTTCAACACCACGCGCGGGTAGTCAGTCCAAAGCACTTCAGTCCACGACTCCGATTCCAGATTTGCAGCTCGATTTTCTTGATGACCTACAGCGACTCAATCGATCTCTGCGCGCAACTCCGAAGACCCCCGGCTCATCCAGATCGGAATGTCGCTCGGCGACCTTTGCAAATGCGCCCGGTGTTCAAGAGACATGCGAACTCTGGGAGCGATTGGACCAAGTCGCCAGCAATCAAAAGGCCAATTTTGTGAACCGCACTCGTGTGTTCATTCTTCTGCTTGTCATTGCAGTAGGCGCGTTTGAAGTGTTTTCCAGTTTTGATGAGCACCGGATTCTTCGCTACGGTGTGGTGGTTTATGTTGGTCTCCTCATAGCAGCATGGCTTTGGCGGGGTTTCATCCATCGGGGTCGCGCGGAGTGGCTGTTTGTGTGCACACGCTCAATCACCGAGGTCTTACGCATTCAATGCGCCATGGCTATGGCCGGGATTCGTGAGGAGGTGACGGAGTGGGGCCTCGCGCACTCGGAGGGTGACACGCGAGATTTGCGTCGATTCACACGAGGTGTTTTCGTCCCGTTGTTGGCAGCTCCCTCACTCTGTCACGATTCGGCAGGGGAGGGTGTTCTTGGGGCACCGCGCAGTACATCGCAACAACTGACACAGATACGGGATATCTGGCTCAAGGGTCAGGCTGACTATTGGGAGCGCGCATCCGACCCCTGCGGGCGGCGTGCAAACACCGTTCGTCGGATTCGTCGCTGGGAGCCACGGATCAACGCCGCGATCCTCCTGGCTGCTGTGGGAATGGCTGTCTGGGTGTTTCTGTGTGGACAATCCGAGTCTCAAGTAAGCAAAGTCGGATGCTTAGTTGTTGGATTGTCACTCGCAATTCGAGTTGGTTTAGGCATGTGGAAGGACGCATCGATGGATAGGGAGGATTTGGCCCAGTTTTTTAGGATGCGCAGCGTCTTTGCACGGGCGTTGGAGCGATGGCCACCTGATCTCTCAACAGCCGAAGCTTGTACAACTGCAAGGTCAGTACTTCGAGCTGCAGGTCGCGAACAATTTGCTGAGGCGTGTGAGTGGTACATGCGGCACCGTGAACGGCTGCCGGATGTGAATCTGGGTTAGGGCTGGCAGTCAGTCGCGCATTCATTGGCAGCGCCAAACCAGAGGGATTGTCGGAAGATGGTCCGATAGGCACTGCCAACGGTGAGCCCTCTCAGTAGCGCCTGTGGTGAAGCACGGGGCAGTACACATTGCGGTTCCTCCCATAGACTTCCAGGATGGGGATGTCAGCCCTCGATCAAGCGCGGAGGTACCGGGCTCCTACCGCCATTCTTGTCGCCCTGATTTTTCTTGGCTCATGTTTGGGAGTCATGGGACTCATGGCTCCCGCCCCACAGGTGGCAAACTGGTTTCCGCCGCTGACATTTGAGTTGGCCGAAGAGAAGACTGATGTCGTTACGGACACGTCGAGGCGTCGCGCAGTCTTTCTTATTGACTGCAGCACGTCGATGTCGACACCGGTGGGGACCCAAGCGAAGACGCGATGGACGGTGGCGCGAAATCGAATTGGGGATCTCTTACGTGACTTGCAGTCAAAGTCACCCTGCATCGAAGTTGAATTGCGGTTTTTTGGAGACAAAAAGAGCGAACTGCCAAAGCCTGCCACACAGCGGCTGTGCAAGCAGCAGGATGTTGATGTTTTGCTTTCTGCAGTACCCGAAACGCCTCCTAGGGCAGGCGGTACGCCGCTGTCCGAATCCTTGTACGAGCATCTCGGAGAAGCCCTCCGAACCAAGCCGAAGTCTGGGTACGACTGGTTTTACTTTTGCCTCGTAACAGATGCGGAGTCGGATGACACCAAATCCGAAAAGGGAAAGTTCGAGAAAGTCCTTCGGCAAGCTTCGGTAGAGATAGGTGGTTTTACCGCAGTTACTGCAACCGTTGGAGATGACCAGAACATTACGGACTTTGCGAAGAGATACGGCTTCGGTGAAGCCGAGGACATCAGCAAAGTCCTCCCGAAGCCGCCACCTCCAAGAATCCGATTTCGGCTCCAGCTTGATCCCGTTGGGCAGACACTCATATCGAGCAAGATTGCGCGAGATGGAGATCAAGTACCTCTTGAGTTGGTGTTGGCGAAGGGCCAGAACCTCGTTGCAGGATTGGAACTAACTGCGGCGTTCCAAGAGAAGCCGCTTGAGGTGCAGAGTCAGGGCAACGGGCGCTGGTCAGCACAGTTGAAGTTGGGTGTGAACGTCGCATCTGGCGTGAGCGGCACCCTGCAAATCACACCACTGATCAAGGGAATTCCGATCGAGCGAGTCATTTCGATACCCGTTGTGTTTCCGGCAAGCAAGACTCTGCCCCCCGATAAGTGGACTTGGGAAATGCCGCCGCACTTGCGCGTCGACACGCCGGGTTCTTTCGCGGCCACAGTCGGGCAGTTCAAGACAGCTGTCTGGGTGTTTACGTCGCCATCTGGGAAGGATGAGCGCGTTGAGGAGATCGCCGTGGCGCGACCGTTTGCCGAGGCGGGCACGTGGAAAGTTGGGATCGAGATCGTTGCCGACAATGGGGATAAGGTAAAGAGGAGTCTCGGTACTGTTGAAGTCGTCGATGCCAGTTTTCAATTGGGCCTGCCACAAGAACCGGTTCGTGCCGGCGATCCGAGTGCTCAGGTAGCGATTCAGTCAATTGGCAAGTCCAAGGTGGGGCAGTGGACGGCGGAGGTCAACGGGAAGCCGGCAGAATTCACGCCTGGCAATGGGGCAGTGATTGTGCCTGCCGTTGCGATCAAAGAGCCGGGCAGCTGTGTTCTCAACGTGAAGTCAAGCAGCGACATCGGTAACTATGAGTGGTCACAGACCATTCTTTTGGATGTTCAAGTGAGGCCCCTGATCTCCTCCCTTGTTGACACGGTTTCCTTTGTCGAGGGGGAGAGGACCGTAGCGGTCCCGATTCGAGTCACAGGTGATGTCGGCGATAAGTTGCAAGTACTTGTCGACGGCAAGAAGGTTCAGACAGTCGACATTGGTTACCCACCCGGCGGCCCCAAGCTTTTGGCAAAGACTCTGGTTGTGGACATCCCTGCAGGCTGCTCGCAGAACCTGAAGGTGGAGTTGTTGCCGTCGATCGAGGGCGCATGTCCGACGACAACTGTGAAACTGGTCATGAGGGAAGCCGACCTCAAGGTTGTGAAGGTGAAGCCGGAGGATGGCAAACTTGTGAGGGCTGACGGGAGTGCGACATTGTCCGTCGAGTTGATTGGTGATGACATCAAAGTTGTTGATGGAGTAGCGGTGGAGATTGCCTTCGGCAGTTCGCCGACAGGGCAGTCAAGTTTCTTGCGTGCTGAGATGCGCGGACAACCGCCAAGCGGCGCAGTGGGTATCCCTGCGAACTTGCCCCCGGCCAAACACGAAGTTGTCGCGAGGATCACCGGTGGGAGGTTGCGAGGTGACATCTTCCCGCGCAAGGATGAGGTGATCGGGTCTGTCGAGATAGCAAAACCAGACCTGAGAGTCGTTTGCGATTCGACCAAGCCCGCGCTTGGGCAGCCACTTGTATTCAAGACAACTGGAGTGAAAGAGGAAGAAGCCAGTGGGTGGACATGGACCGTTGAGGGGGCGGAGCTTGATCCAAACGATGCAAAAAAGCCAACTATCTCGCTCACTCCAGACAAGTGGGGCCCGATCAAGGCGCGAGTCGAGGTCACGGTTCGCGGCGGAGTGAAGGTTTCATCCGAACTCACAGTGGAGACGACTGGAGAGTCCCCCGGGGTCAATCCAACGACTGATACGGATCGCCCGAGACGCGGGCAGGAGTCTGTCCAGTTGCAGCCAGGGCTAACGGGCTCAAGCAAGGGTTGGCGCTATCGACTTTGGCGCACGGACGCGGAGGGAAACCGCGCCGACAGCCCTGAACGTGAAGAGGAGTTTGACACGAGCAGGACCTCCGTCCCGGTGAGCCTAGTGCCAAAGGACGGAAAGCCTGACCTCAATCACTATGAGATTGAGGTTGAAGTGATCCCGTTCTCTGGCGATCCGAAGCCGTTATTGCCGGCGTTGCTTCGTGGTCGGGTGCTTCCTCAGCCTCAATGGGTGTGGTGGGCGATCGCTGTCGCGCTTTTGCTTTGGGTCACCTACCGGATCTGGAAGTGGCTCTCTGGGAACGAGCCCATACGCTGGGAATTGCAGTTCTCCGCATCAGATCCGGGACCCGCAACGGGCGATTTTGCAATGTCGAGCTTGCGGATCGGTCCACCTCGTCGCCATCCGAATGGGAATAACCCAGCGTACTCAGGGTGGAATCGCAGGGAAAAGGAGGCGTTAATACCGCTCTGGTGTCTCCGAGATCGATCGGACAGTGGCGACCTCGACTGGATAGCGGATGGCGGTGCTGAAAACCTGAAGTTGGTTGTTCGGAACTACTGGCAACGCCCGTTCTATCGAAGCCCAGGTCCCGAGGACGGATGGAGCGAAGCAGAGGGAGTTCATGCTCCGCTTGATGGTGATGTCCGCTTCAGCGAGACAAAGCGTCTCGTTGCAGCCACTGGGACCGATGGTCGCCCTCGCAGCATTTATGTTCGCATGCGATGTCCACGGGGCCGCGATCCGCTGTTCTGGATCTTTTGGGTTTGGAGCATTGTGGTACTCATCACGGGCGCAGCCCTGTTGCCCGTGTTTAACATCATTTTGTTGCGATGACCAGTTCTTTTTTCGTCTGCGTTTGAGCCATGTTCACTTGTCAGGTTTGCCAATTTGACGTTCAGTGTCAATCTGATCTCTGAAAGGTTTCCCATGTCCAATTCTTTGAATCGCATCTATGTCGGATTCGGTGGTTCCGGGGCAAAGTCCATTCTGGCCTTTGCAGAGAAGCTTGCTCAACACCACGAGTGGGGGCGCCAGTCTGAGGTCAGCTATGCGTTCATCTTGGTCGATACGGACAAAAATGATCTCAAAAAGTACGAGACGAAGATCAGGAATTGCCTCGGATTTCTTGGAGTCGACCCGATTCTCTCGGTCATACGAACGAGTGAGAGCGTGACGAGTTTTGGCCGTTTTGTGTCAACGAAGCTTGTCGAGGCAGGCCATCACGACGGCATCAAAAAGCACTGGCCTTACTCGCCTGCAGAACCACCGATCCCTTTCACTGCTGAGCACTTTACTGGGTCGCCCGAGGACGGTGCTGGGCAGTGCCCATTGGTTGCCATGTTTTTGGCATGGGCAAACATGGACAGAGTGCAAGCAGAGATCAAGAGTGTCATCGAGCGGCTCCAACGTAGAAACACGCTCGCAGATGGGATGCAAAACAGAACCGTCAACGTATCGTTGATTTCAGGACTAGCTGGTGGCACTGGTCGCGGATGCTGGTGGATGCTGAGTTTCAAGATTCTCGAAACCCTGACGAGTCTTGGTCTCCCATGCCAACCAGTCGGGTACTTTTTCGATTCTTCGGTCTTTCAGGAAGTCGGGAATACCGATCAGGGGCAGGCCACAAAGCTCAAGGTGAACTCGTTGACCGGATTTTCCGAGCTTGTCGCCCTGCTGCGCAATGAGACCTCCAAGCCGCCGTACAACCTCTCTCTCTGCAATCTCACGCGGCCAGGAGACGCCGCTTCAGATCACATCAATGTAAACCGGGTGGTCAGACGGCCCGACGGTCAAGAGTTGCCCGGTGTTCATGGACAATCTCCAGTTCAGCAGGCATTTGTGGTCTTTCGAGGCGGAAAGGCAGGAGCGCTGGGCAGCCCTGAGAGCTACTACAAGGTTGTCGCGAATGCCATGTTTGTCCGCTTGGTCTCGGACGTGGCAAGTAGGATTGTGAACCAAGCAAAGTTTGGTGGGATTGGTGGGGCATCGATAACCATTCCCGTCAGCCGGATTCGCAGTTACGTCAAGCAGTATCTGCACAAGTTCCTGCCGCTCCAGATCGCGCGAGGTAGCGATTTGGAGACGATGGATCGATGGACGAAGCTGCTGACAAAGCCGCTGCATGTCTCGAAGCCGTTTACGTATCAGCCGAAGGCTGACGGCGCGTTGCTTGAGCGGGTACTGCATGGTGTGATGGCTCAGAACCATCCCAGAATCCGTCACCTCACCGAAGCATTGGATCCAAAGTCACGCGACTACGAGCGAGCCAAGGAAGAGTGCAAGCGACTCGACTCTTGGGCAGAGTCGAAGGAGGGGCAGACTCAAGTCAAGCAGATTGCCCTGAGAGTCGTACTCGAAGCTTTCTGGGGGCAACAGTCGGGGCCCGAAGTTGTGGGTACTGGTGGATTGCTTCGGGCAATCGGCACACTTGATAAGTTGTCACCATCGGAGTGGAAGGCACTCTACGAGCCCGAGGGAGTTGACGGAGCGGTGAATCCCATCTCGATTGCCTTCCGTCATGCCATATCCAAGCCGAAGTTGCAGATCACATTGGACAATGGACAGGCAGAACAGATCGACTTGAGTGGTTTCACCGCGAAGGCTGAACTTGCGCAGAGGCTGGCACAGTCGCTGCAGGACACTGTCAGTCAACTTCCCCTACCGCCGAGCGGCAGTGACCCAAGCGCAGTTGGAAGTCAGAGATCGCTCGAACTGTTCGAAAGAGCGAGAAAGGGGTTGTTTTCGAGTGGAGTCGATGCCAATGAGACTGGCGAAATCATTCAAGCAGCGACAAATCGGGTTCGGGTGCGCTGCATGGCAGCGGTAAAGGAAGTGCTTGAGAGGGAACTGAATCGTGCTGCCGACGAACTGATTTCGCTCTCCCGTCAATTGAAGAAGGTCGTAGAAGCACTCCGTGAGCATGCAAAGCATCACGCAGAGGAACTCAAAGCCATGAGAGAGGAGCTCTTTTGGACAGCAGAAGACTTCAGCCGTACTGTCAGCGCGGGTGGGGAAGCCCGCTATCGCGGTGACATCTTGGCAGAGCAAGTCCTTCAGCCAGTCGATAACGAGGCTGCTTTAGAGGAGGCTCTGGGACAGCGCATGCGCAGCGGGGATAACGAACGATTCGAGGATGGGCTCAGCGACTTCACGCAGAAACTCGCGACTTGGGTACGAAGTTGGAATCAAAGATCAGACGAGTCTGAGCGTGATCGCGAGTTGAGGCGCCTCGTTGATAGGTCAATCGATGGATTGCGGGAAGAACTGGTGCTTGGTCATGACTTTTATGTCAAACACTTTGGATTTTTCAATGTTGTTCGCGATCTGCTCATGGTTTGGGGGACAGAGTTCAAGCGATGTGCAGGATCAGATGCCGATATGCAGCGGCTGAAGCAGTCATTCCGCATTCAGTTCGGATTTGACTATCCGTTTGATCGGTATGGTCCGGAGCAGCCCCGAGGGAACGACTTGGAAGCGCTCACGCGTAAGGCGTGTCAGCACATGGCTGTTGAACTAGGAAACAGATGTGATGTGCTGTTTGACGCACCTCGATCTGGCAACATGCTCTCAGCCGATGATGTTGTCCAAGTCGTCGCTCCGAGTGGTGCTGAGTTTCACAAGAGTTTCGGGGATGAGACCAAGCTCTTGGCTCGTGAGAAGGGGCGTTTCCAGAAGGCGGGGAGCTTTGACATCCTTTGTCTTACGGACAAGGAGGGGGTCGATCCCTTCACAATGGTGGCATACGCGCAGGAGAACTTCCCAAGTTGGAATTCAGAAGATCAACCTGACGGTTTGGATCAGGTGACCTCGCTCGGCTACCACTCAGACCCGAGCATTACTGAGTGGCTGGAGGCGTGTGAAAACCCGAGAAACAAGTCCTACTTTGATTTTATGGATCTTCCAAATGCGACCAATGTTTTCGGTCTCGGCTACACCAGTCGGGTCTTCGTAGAGAATGAACATCTGAAGAAGTTGCGTTGGAAGCCTTGGGTGAAGGCAGGCGCTGAGGCGATTGATAGGGCTGAGTCTTTCATGTTGGACGTCATTGTGTACGCCCTGATGGATGAGCCCAATAGCGAGTCGGGGAGTGCCCTTCGACGCGTGAATGACACCGAGGGATGGAGCATGCCGGTGATTGAAGTGGCGCGCAATGAAGGGAAGAGCTGGATCTTTACTCGGAGCGCTTTTCGAAATCACTTGGGAGCATGGTCTGCAAATGATCCAACGTTCCGCGCCGGAGTCCAGTTCTCATCGATTGGAAAGTTGTTGAAGTATTTTGAGAGCGGACTGCCTCATCCAGGTGTTGCAGCACTCGCTGCTGAAGCCGCTCACTATTTGGGTGAGGTCCTGCCACAGCACAATGAGTCTGTGTCGGTGGATGGCGTCGTTCGTGAGATGCTTCGGCAGGTCGCGCGTCTCTTGGAAGATGAGAGTGCGGCAGCGACTGGGCACACGCAAGACGAGCACCGGAAGCTCTATGGGCGGCTCTTGAAGCGGATCGAAGCTCTCAGCAACCTTGGCGGCGCCGCTGCGTTGGCCAAGCACTTCGAGCGCCGCGGGCGCCCATAGTTTGTGCATCCGAGGTGGCAATGACTACGGCGCGGATACTGGTGGCGCAAGACGATGTACTGCGCCGTCTGACTCTGGAGGGGGGGCTGCGCACCTCCTTCGCCACGCAGTTTCGCGGAACGCTTTGGGAGACC
>Ga0194115_10005657_pt1 | contig 12936 bp, 11 predicted proteins | sample TA2MahsurfametaG_3_FD_148656 | JGI IMG/M metagenome (GOLD analysis project Ga0194115, IMG submission 148656) | Freshwater microbial communities from Lake Tanganyika, Tanzania - TA2015002 Mahale S4 surface | ecosystem: Environmental > Aquatic > Freshwater > Lake | place: Tanzania: Lake... | reverse complement strand
TGCACCAGTGGATATGGGCTATCATTTTCGATGGAGGCACGATGCCGGGGGATGTCATGTAGGACTGCCGAAGGTTTGTTACAACACGAGACGATTGCCAAAGGTAAAACCTTTGAAGCTGCATGGAGAAAATATCATGCTGATTTCCATGACGAAAACCAATCCCGACTTTTGGCGGTACTCTTTCAATCGGGTCAGGATTATGAATTCGGTGGTGTCTCATTCACTACGATTAAGGACGCAGGGCCCAAAGCAAAATCTCGTGGTATTTTGGAAGATTTCATGAGTGAAAGTGCTCTCAAATTGGAACATTACACCAATCGGGGTATTTTCAATGGACTGAAAGGAATGTTCGCATATGAGACTTCGTCTAATTTGGATATGGAGGCTCCGACGTCCAACAACCAACCAAATTTGATGGACGCAAATCAACTAGAAGGCTTCCTTCTTCAACACGCTCTCGAAGTTTCTAAGCAGGAGGCGGCATCCAACAATACAGCCGAAGTCATCGACTCGGATCTTCTTCAAGCAATTGCCGCGTCGAAAAAAGGTATAGATGGAAGTCCAAACGTGGTCCTGTCTGGCGATGAAGATCAATCCATGGACGAGGACTTGAAACGTGCCCTGGAGCTGTCGCTTGAAGATAGTAAACCCAGTGCATCCGCCATCATCGCTCAAAGAGATGTAGAAGTCCTCGACCTAACGGAGGTCGTACGGACCACTGCTTCCACCAAGCCTGACAATACCGAACGCGAAAAGGCGAAAGCGACTGTAGAAGGGGAATCGTTGACAGCTGCTTGCAAGATCCAATCAATCGAAGAAAAACGTCGACTTGCGGCAGAGGCCGCCATGCGCCGCTTCGGACCGAAGTAGTAGACTACGGTAGTCTTTATTTCCTCTTCTTTGGGTACATAGTTGGTCACGAATTATAGACTGTCAACATATACTCGAATCCTTTGAGTCGCTCGAAACATTCATTTGTATAGAGGTACATTGTTGTCTGAGCGCCGTTACGAGCATAGTACACCTTTTGTTCGATCGGTTGAAGACGCTTCAAACCCCAAGAAACACAAACAATCTTAGTCTTCGGTAACAATTTCGTTAGATCTTCTTCGATCGAAGCTATCCCTTCTGGTAAGAGATATAATGTGATGACATTCGGCATTGGCAAATGTTCATATGGTCGTGTTCCATCACCTTCATTCTCTTCACGACTACTACTACTACCATTCTGTCGATGCACGAATTCCGATAAGACTTCTCGAAGATCACCGTGGATGACTTGTACTCGCTCGGGACCATCAACTGTATTCTGGATCCGATATTTCGTGGGTAGACCATCAATTAACTGCTGAGCTCGTTCTACCAAGTCGGATTCGATTTCGATACCCATGCATTGTTGACATTTGGTCCGTACAGACGCCTCCAATAAGACTCGACCATCTCCACATCCCAACTAATCGAAACAGAGAATGATGATTTCGAAAACATAAAACATCCTGAGTCGTCAGTACGTAGACTGAAGTTGCCCTCTCTAGACACGAAAATCCATTGATCACTTACATCGTACAGTATATCTTCTTTGCTCAAACATACGAAGTCTAACATGGCATGGATAAAGGAGACAGGACTTCCGCACGGTGGTGCCAGCGAAAGACCACCCTCTTCCTCTACCCATAAGGCATCTAATGGGTTTTCTTCTTCCTCCTGATCCAATTGCGGCGGTGTGAATCCTTTGGTCCGAGGTCCATTGTAGTCTTGGTAAGCATGACGATTATTGGGCATTTTCTCTCTAGAAGGGATTGGCAATAGCCTTTTTTGAAAAATCTGAAAGTCATGTGTCGGCTGTCTTTCTCCTGTCCCCGTCGTCTCGGTTGTCTTCATGTGGTTCGACTCCAGATCGGCATCATCTGAGAGAGTGAAGGGTGCGATCACGAATCTCGAATCACGAACGCAAAAACTGGCGGTTGTCTGTCCATCGCACGCTTATCGGCCTTCCACGCGTCGCTCTCGAAAGGAACGGATGTATCTGCACCTCATCCGGTTGAGACCAGACGTACCAACTGATGACGATGTGTGTCAACCTTGAACATTTCGTTTTCGACATCTATAACAATCCTCTGCCTTTGCAGTCTTCCAGATTCCTACATAGGTTGAGACAATCACTGGATTCCCTGTTTTCTAATTCGGACCCCAAAATGAAGAGACTACCGATACTGTGGCGAGCTACCTCTGTTCTGGCTTTGGTTGTTCTTCATTCATGCACCTTTACAGAAGCCTTTCAACAGAGAGGGTGCCAACACTCTGTATCAATCCGCCAGACGACACCATCATCGTATCACCTTGGAATGATTTCGTTCGGGTTGGGTGGTGGGACGTCGACATCCGAGGAAAGTCTTCCACGGGATGTAAAGGATGCTGTCAGTCGTTGTCGAGCAGCGACTCAAGAGGCTTTGAAGAATCGTGTATCACGGATGGATATCGAATTTCCGGTGGGGACAAAATTTGGAGTCGAACAAACTCCAAAGGTCAAGTTGGCCAAGGAGAAGGGACCGACTAAGGACCAATTAGATCAATCAGATCGTGAACTTGCAAGACTATTTGTGGAAATGTTTCAACCCGTGGGGGGAGAAAATATCTGTGTGACATTTACGACGCAGGACCTGGCAGATTCGGCCAAAAGTAAATGGAAGGGAGATAGTGGGGCATCATCTCGTATCCTTGCGATGAATCGACGTAAGAATAGTACACCGAAGAAAAAGGCAAGTAAACCGAAAGGTTTCGCGGCAAAGATTGCAGCTGAAATAGAAGACGACAGTTTAACGGGTGGGGGAGCATTTGAGCTACCAAAGAATGCCGAGGTAGCTCTCTTCGTCGCACCTGGTCCGAAGGAGCTGGTGGTGATCGATAAGATTTGTCAAGAAGTAGGGATGGGGACATTGGTTATTTTACTAAATGCTCGTTTGGCCAAGGTAGAGAACTTTGGTACGGCAGCGGCGGAGCAACTCTTTCGGAAGGACTTTGAGCCAGTCTTTTGTCTTTCAGCTGCCTCCCAGGATGCAGCACCCGATTGCCTTATGTATAGAGCATATCCAGGGAAGTGGCAGTTAGCACGGAAACCAGCGGTCGGACAACCCAAGACGATATTGACGCAAAATACCAAACCGACCAATGTAGAATGCAAGACTGCCTATGAAGGCATAGTGATTGGAGATTTAGAAAAGGGCGTCGAAACAGCACTAGAGAATGTTGTTGGATGGTTCCGCTGATATCAACCCCATAAAATCAGAGTGTTATCGACTGCCTTGTTGTAACTGTGTCATGTTGCGAACGATGAACCCTTCGCCTGTTTTGGTCTCAAAGCACCGTCAAGAGCTTCGATGCTACTTATCATATAGGTACACATTTCACCAAATACATATGAAATCTAGAATTTGCAATCGACAATGTAGTTATCATCAGATGAAATCCTTGCTCGACCGCAACGTCTGTAACACTTCACGAAACCTACGATGTAGGGAAAGCATGACAGTCGATACACCAAGAATGGAACCAAGGACTATAAATTGCACTGTCAACAGCGTGGATGGGTACCACACACAGTACAAACAAGACCACTTAATCTCGATTTTTATGAACGATTAGGCATAGTCATCCATTGCATAGTCGTCCACTGAGACTTCGGGAGCCTCGGTTGCGTCATCATAGCCTCCGTTGTTACCAGTATCGGTGCTCGGACCTGCCTTGGACTGACAAAAGGTATCATACAAGTGGAAATTCGAGTGAGGAACGATAATCGATTCCTACAACATGTTATTCGTTCAGGGTGAAATGACTTACTCCCTTCGATGATCCCGATGATCCTTTACTAACGCCCTTACCACTACCAGCGGTTTTTGACTGTAGGTAGGAGAATATCGCGTCAGAAGACGAATCTGAAGAACTGAAAAACAAACAGCAGGAAAGTACTTACACCTTTTGATACGATGGTGGAACCCTTTCCGCCCTTGCCCGACTCGCCGCTTGCATACGAGGTGTCGTCACTTTCGGTCGTGACAGTATCATCGTAGCTACCAGCGCCGTCAGTCGAACCGCCCTTACCGGACTTGGACTAATGGAATAGTAGAGGCAAGCATGTGGTGAGAAACCATCGTTGAAACCTACCAACATTTGAGTAGTACACCATCACTTACTCCTTTTCCTGATGACGATCCTTCACCGACAAAATCGCCCTTACCGGACTTGGACTAATGGAATTGTAGGGGCAGACATATGGTGAGAAACCATCGTAAAAACCTATCAACATTTGAGTAGTACATCATCACTTACTCCTTTTCCTGATGACGATCCTTCACCAACAAAATCGTCATAGCCACCGGTCGAAACGCCCTTACCGGACTTGGACTAATGGAATAGTAGAGGCAGACATATGGTGAGAAACCATCGTTGAAACCTATCAACATTTGAGTAGTACACCATCACTTACTCCTTTTCCTGATGACGATCCTTCGCCGACAAAATCGTCATAGCCACCGGTCGAACCGCCCTTACCGGACTTGGACTGACGGAAGTAAGGGTAGCGTTAAGGGAATTTCGGTGAGAACCGATGAATCGAATAATCAGCACGTCTTTTAATCCTCACTTACACTCTTCACTGACAAATCCATAGAAAAGTGATCAACACCATACATATCAGAAGAATCGTATGACGGAGAGGACTACGATAATAGAAACCAGGGAAGATTTGTAAGAATCCGTAGTGTATATCAAGAACCACGAAATCCCGCTAGATGTGAGAAGTGAATACTCGGATGTTAACACCATACTGTCCAGATACTTACTCCTTTTCCACCCATCTGTGGCGGTGGACCCTTTGGTGTTGGGTACGCGGCGTGGTATGGAGCAGGCGTGGGTTCCTCACCCTTTCCGGAGGATTTGCTGGATTTGGTAGTCTTTTCCGAGGTACAGTCGTTACACTCGCAAGATTCGTAGCAATCGTCACCGTCATCGGTACAGTAGGACGAAGGGGTGCATCCACAGGCGCATTCATCATCACCGCTTGCGTCGTTCGAGGCACCTTTGGCTTTGGAGCCCTCCGAGCTGGACTTCGTGCTTTTTTCTTCTTCGTCGACCTCATACATACAGTGTCCATTTTGGTAACAATAGCAGACTCCGTATTGTAAGAAGCAATCAAAGCATTCGTCCTCGTTGTTGCAGTCGGGTTCGTCGTATGACCCATCACTGCTGCCCTTCGAAGACTTTACGCTCTTGCTCCCCTTTCCTTCCACGGAATCGTCACTGTATCCTTCCGGGGAATCGTCACTATATCCTTCCGGGGAATCATCACTGTATCCCTTCGACGACTTTCCACCCTTTCCTTTCGAGGATGCCTCTCCACCTTTGGATTTGGAAGATTTTTCACCCTTGCCACCTCCTTTTGACTTCGATCCTTTACCCTTGCCACCTCCTTTTGACTTCGATCCTTTACCCTTGCCACCTCCATTTGACTTCGATCCTTTACCCTTGCCACCTCCTTTTGACTTCGATCCTTTACCCTTCCCACTTTTCGAAGATTTAGAAATTGAAACTGATCCGTAACCTACATCTTGACAGGTGTCGACGCAGTCGCAGAGGTCACCATCAGCACCAAGACGGCGGCCACGATAAGAAGGAGGACAAACGCATTCCATGCACGTTTCATAGTATTCAGCGTCGTAGGTTGGATCTGCGCCGAGCATTCGTTGGAAATCCGGTGTCAATTCGGAATACTGGGGAGGAGGGTTGAGAGGTTGAAGGGGATCGGTCTAGGGCATTCCAGTATAGCAGCTAACACTAAGCTAACACTAACCTTAGTACCGACTGAAAACTTTATCGTGGATTCATCCGACACCGATAAAACATTGGTGACAGCCACTCCCAGTAAGAGAAGTGAAAAGATCTTCATCGTGAAAGCTGCCTAAGGATGGAAGAATGTGAAAGTAGAATAATAACGACGCACAATGAGCTCGTGGTCATTAACATGTTGTTTCTTCGAATGGATAATTTACAAAGGCGACCATTCGTAACACTACAGCAACCCATGACGTCCGAAACACCCCATACATAAAACGAAAACCAAAAGATGAACGAGGTAACGAAATCCAGCATCCTTGGCCATATTAGACGCACCTTTGTCGTAGTTATATGGCTTCCGGCTATGGCCATTCTCGTCAAGTTTATGAATGAAGGAAACTGGCTGTGAATCCCAGATCTCGTTTTCGAAAACACTCGGGATCGGATATGTCACTCAAATGGATCCACACTTGCGCGCGAGTCATCTCGTTTACCGCGGAAAAGTTGCATTCCGCGACGACGGACTGTCCGCTTCTATTTCCGGGTTCATAAATACCACTGAAATTTGATAGGATTGAGGGCTTATATGACACACCACGACGGGCGAGCCTTCGTTTGAAATTGCCGCCAAGAAAGTTTCCACAAGATTCATCCTGATTTTGAACTCTTGGCATACAATACAGCCTTTGCTTGTGACCGGTGGAAACATGACGACCAGGATCGGACATTGAGCTGTGACGCATCTGTATGTATGTACCTGACAGTGAGTCGGATTGTCCTCATCGACCACTGCACTGACAATTGACAATGAGCACTTCCCCCGTCTATCGACATTCGATACATGGCGTACGGTAACATGCCAGTTTTCAGAGAACAAAAAAGGAACCAGCACCGCAGTGTGCTTACCGATATTCATGGTCTCAAATGGCCTGGTGGCTGTGATCATCATGTCCATGTCCGTCGCTCTTATCCGTCATTATCGTCGGTCATTCTAGCTCTTCGCAATAGCCTCGATGGATAACCACCTTGATTGTTGATTCCTCGCCAAAGGATTTGCAGTACTCTGAACCAAACGTGGCTAGATTTTCGATTCCGTATTCGTTGGTGTAGCGAAATGTCATATTCTTTGGTACTGCAGCGATCTACAAGTGATTGACTCTCTCGCTACCATTGCCGGCCATTCTAGGTCTTGACGATAGCCTCAATACATGGATAGTGATGATTGCTGTTTTCGATGAATTAGGCAAAGTACTGGTAGTAGTTTGAACAAGCGTTGTTTGATTTTCGATTCCGTTTTCGCTGGTGAAAACCAACTGCCATATTCTTTACTGCAGCGACGTAGAAGTGAGGAACACTGCGCTGGATGAAAGGGCTTTCTTCGTTTCACAGTTAGAAACCATTATAGAATAAGAGAGATTTATTTTACGCGGCTAGTTGAAGACTATGCCCTTCTGAGCGAGAGGAAGAATGTAGGTCTTCGGTCCGAAGTCCACCGGACCTTACAGTTAGAATGACTACTCGGACCATTGACACCCTCCTCCAAGCGGTCGTTGGAGTCAAATGAATTGTAAAAGCGCCATGCTCGGCAAGGAAAGTCACTCCTTTCTTTCTCTGTTGTTCTCACGAGCAATGGAGTGACGTCTACACAGGTCGTGGAAATGCCTTCGTCAACGAACCCAGCGTTTTTGACTCGTCACACATAGAGAGAGAGCTCCACTACTGCAAAACATCTGTACAGCCGTATCTTTCCAAAAGGCGTCGTTCGTAAAAAAGATGGAAGAAAATGGTGTGACCGGAGGCACCGTACTCGAAAAGGAGACGGAAGGAGGAGATCAAAGTCCAGTAGTAGAGGAAAGTTGGCACACCCAAGAGAATGGTACTGTTGTAGAGTCGGTACCGCCCACAGCAACGAAAAAATATGTTTCCCATTTCCGAAATGATATCCATCCAGTCCATGTTCAATATGGCGTCCCACTATTCCTTGTCCTTACATTGGCCTTGTTAACTTGGGCCTATATCGGGGCAGGGATTTCAGCAGAATACCGTCTATTAAAGAATGATGTCGTTGAAGAACAACAAGTCCTTCTGAGAGCTTCGATCTTTACTTCGGTAGAGGAACTATGGAAGAATAAGAGTTATCCCCTTGCCCTCCTCATCGTCTTTACGTCCATTATGTGGCCGTATGTCAAGTTATTCCTTTCTCTAGCCCTATGGTTTACTCCCTACGAAAGACCACGACGACGAGAATTACTCATTGAAGTCATGGATGCCGTCGGGAAGTGGAGTTTTGTGGATATTGTAGTCCTTTCTCAAATTATGGTAGCATTCCGGTAAGGAGGATTGATGATGAAGGTCTGATTGGACCCCGCCCCAAAAAACGGGGACATGTAATTCTCTTCGTCGTCCCGAAACCCGCACTCACACAAAAATTATGTCCGTCGTAACAAAACAAATCCCAACAGATCCAACATCAAGTTGGGTTCAGTGGGTGCAACTGTGTTGTTACAGATTGTCGTTCTCGTAGAATGGGGATTCTATCTCTTTGTCCTAGCGACGATTATGTCTCTTGTGAGTACTCATTACATTATATACCTACATCGGAAGGTGATCTACCGTTCCAAGAAGGAGTTGATCGGTACCTCCGAAGAAAAGGTATTACTCGTCGAACGGGGCGGGTTGGAGAAGTCGTCCATGTATACAGCTATCGTAGCCTGTGGGATTGCCTTTGTTTGTTTCCTCGTCGGATGTTTGATGAAAATTTACGAGGTAGAAAATACACGTGGAAATGTCGTCGAGACATACGATTATTCCATTATCTCCCTCGGTAAAGAAGTTCCTGACTCACAACTTGATCCGAATCAATTCGGTATCCGCTTCCTTCAATTTATGTGGTTCTTTTTAGCAGTGGCGATGCCTCTTTGGTCGACCTTTTTATTCGGTCTCCTATTTGCAATCCCATTGTCTACAATGTGGGCAGAACGGATCTTTGTCATGGCAGAAATTGCCTTTGCATGGAGTTGTGCAGAGGTCCTACTCATATCGACAATCTTTGCCGTCTTACAGATGCCGACCTTTGGTGATGGATTAATTGAAGCTGATTGTACGACGTGTTCTATCATTGATACACAAATCTTGGGTGCCTTTGGAGTATTATGTGTCGGCACTATCATGACGATTACTGTCAACGTTTGGCTTTATCGACGAGCACATAAAATTATCTATGGGGATTGATTTTTTTGGCCTAGCTGATTGGTGTTTGTGCAGCATGTTTTGTAATGTTTTTTTATAAGAATAAAGGAAAACCAGTGATGAACCATCATTCCCATAGCATGAACAGCAGAATATATCACGATTTTAGGAATTGAGTGATGCAGTAACTGTAACCGTAAGTAGGTAGAGGGCACCTGGTAGGATAGGTTCGACCAAGGAATTCTCGTGTTGTATGAGATGCCACACGATGACATGGATTTTGGGTCTTGAGACGGTAAATGTGATACCAATTCTGACTACAAAACCACCATGGAATAACGCGCATTTTTGTATTACGGGATGTCGACGTCTCCGATGCTGAACCAAATATCACCATAAATACGGCTACATCAGCAGAAAAAGGAAGAAAGTTTTCTTGTCCTTGACGAGTCTCCGTACGTGAAAAGAATCTATGATACCTGTACCGTACCAGTATACCCGTACACATCTGACAATGTCAGGGTGATGTGACACAGCATTTGCAATAAAAAACCAGCATCCATCGAAATTCGAATTATACAGTCAAACATTTGCCGCCCACAAAGGAGGAGTACTTCCCAGGGTACTGGAACTTCTTTTGTTATTACTCGTGTTGTTGTAGTTTGTTACCATCATCTAGTCAGTGAAAGAGGATGTCATGAAAAAAGCCAACGAGTACCAGAAAGGTCGTCGGTATATGTTCTTCGTTGTTGTTCAAGTCATAATGTTCTTTGTAAGTAGAAGGTCCATCGTAGCAACAGCATGGACCCACTACCATAACAAGAACAAGAACAACATCAGAAACAGGATGAAGACGATTTCCTTCCAGAATATATTCGTGATGAGACATGATTCTATAATGACCGAAAGAAGAACGAAGAATCTTCTTCCAACGATTCCCTATGTTGAAACATTCGATGAACAATCTTGTAGGATATTTTGGGAGTCAGATCCCTTTGATGTCGTAAAGTCTATCATACATCGTCTCATGGTGGTACCAGTGGATGGAAATTCCTTGAAGGAAGGACCATATCCATTATCATTATTACGAAAAATGGAAGAGGAGGACAACGATGACGGAAAAGAACAGAGGGATCCTACGGGGTATGAATATCTTTTCAATATCCTATACTATGGGGATGATCGAAAAAATGAAGAATCTTCCACACATCAAAATCTATACCACCATCTTCAAAGGCCATGCGATGATGATAATGACTCAAAAGACAATCGACAAGAACAACAACGATGTTTCCTATTACGACTGGTATATAGAGGTTCAGATTTCTGTGGATGGCAGACACAACCCAAAAATGTTGATCTACCATCGGTCCAACAAACATTGGAAGAATGTTTAGCTGAATTGGAGGGAAATAAGGTCAATATCCGAGTATGTGGAAGGACGGATGCGGGTGTGAATGCGATTGGACAGGTAGCACGATATCGTAGTCGACAAAAGGATATGACGGCCAAGCTTGTCCAAGATCACCTCCGACGACACCTTCCTAGTACTACGACTATGGGTCTGCGTTGTTTGGATGTCCTACCTGTGACGAAATCCTTTCACCCATCCTTCGGTGCGCAAGCTCGTGCCTATTTATACCTATTAGACACGACAACGATTGTGAATCCTACCTCCCTAGCTCAACGTCTTGACATACAGTTGAAAACGTTACAAGGTCGAACACTTGACTATGTTGCTTTATCCTATGGAAGGATCAAGACTCAGACATCGATATGTACCTTGTACCATGCCCAAGCGCATGTGGTTCAAGATACCCAAACGGGACAGTATGCCATTGCGGTAGAGCTGGTTAGTGACCGCTTCTTGCGACGGATGGTTCGATTGCTGGTTGAGAACGCTCTCCGCTTTGCCCTTCGCCCCATTCCCCAATCTTCCGATACCCTGCTAGAGCTTGTGGAAAGTCGAGATCGTAGTCAATCTGCGAAGCCAAGCCCACCCGATGGACTCGTCTTCGTCGGGGCGATTTTCGAAGACCCCTGATGTTTTGTATCTCCGATTGATCCCCTGTTCACCAGTTATGACACATTGTCGAAATCCAGGCATGATCCGAGCAATAGGTTTCATTACACATGACACAATGGGATGATCTCGCCACCTGACCCTTACAACCACCTCGACTATACGGATCGTGCCAGGTCCGGTGAGAACAGTCAGGACATGAAACGGCCTTTTGACAGCTGGGAGCACTGCATTTGGAACGAACCAAGGCACCACCCAGAGTAATCTCTTTGCCGTTGCGGTAGATAACCCGACCCCGTTGGTGGCAAACAAAGTCACTGTGCCAGCAAACGGCAGCTGGGGCAATAACAGCAAAATCACGGCACTTGGTGCAGTGGATGGATATCCCAAACTTGGCATCAGTAGGCAACCGAACCGGTGCATCTCGCATAGTGTCGGCCATTTCAGCATAGCGAGGTGGGAAGGAAACTTCAGCGCCAACGCCGAGCTTCCGTTTTTTGGATGGAGGAGGGCTCGAGAACTGTGCATTCGGATCAAATGCAAGATTTTCGCCGGTGTGGATGGACGCTGTCGAGTACAAAGACTCCTGGTATGGTGTAAATGTCAAAACATCATGAAGTAGCCGTAATGTTGAAGGGTCGGGAGTTGACTTGTAAGAAAAATCTCCCAAAACGAGCGAGCTTCCATCATCGGAATGACAATTCGGACATTGGATACCTGCAGGGAGGTTATTGATACTTCTCGCCTGCTGCTCGGACATGTCAGGCTTGTTATTTTTTGTTGAAGAATTGTCTTCGTTCTTAGCAGAAGCGTCACTTGCCCATGCGCTACATATGATCCCGCTGAACCAAGACTGGGAAGGTGGCTCCGAATGACTCTGATCTTGTGCAATACAGTGTCTTCCATCTTCCTCAGAGAAGGCAATCGTCACCGACTGTGGTATGCTTTTCATCAGTCTCATACATAGAAGGAATTGCCTCCAATGATTTATTTCGGTTCCGTTGGCTTTCTTGTCAGTTTTAAGTCCCTGATCCATAACAAATACACTTCTTAGTTTTTCTTGAGTGGCGTCCTTATCCCACGACGCATCCAACGTAGCGCCGCCAGATGGTGGGACCAACAGACAGTTGGACCGTCGTAGCGCCATAGAAAGATTGGTCTGACACCAATCCATCGAGACGTTGTCTTCAAAATGTAGTTTCCAGTCACGGCTAACCGAACGACCAGACAAGATATCCTCCAGAGTTAGGAAGTCGGTAACAACCCCCCAGGGCAAGGATGCGATCATGTCATTCATCTCGTAAACGGACAGACTTGTTTTGTGTGTCTTGAATGATGAATCTGCTGGATGGATGAATAATGAAGTTCCGATGACGTATCCACAGGAAACAATACAAAAATGCTCACACTCGGTTGAGAAGTTTTTCTTGATCAGACGGGCTGTATACTGTCTTTAGTACAACGTGTTTGTTTTTCGCGTTTGCCTACGAGGAAGAACGTTCTCAATCCCCCTGGAAGACCGTAGCGGCTGTGTACGAGGGGTGAGCGAATTTGAAGTTCGAAAAGCTAAATTCTTTGTAACAGATGCTTTGTGATTGGAGGAGGACGTGGAATGCTATTTTTTTGGTTCCTTGGATTTCTGCAAGTTTCTGAGAGGAGGAGAAGAACTTTGAGTCTCGAATGAAGGGATTTGCGATGACGATCGAAAAATTTTAGTTGCAGTGATCTTCCTAATGTCGACCATCTGTCCGGTCGGAATGTTCCGGGAACATTCCTTAATTAACCGACATCCAAGCACCCCAAAATGAGCCGGCAATGCACGAATTTTTTTCCCGCCACTTGATTTCGCGCTAAAATTCTACCGACATATTGGTACAGATGTACGTATGAAC